>MWVV01000007.1_pt1 | contig 104457 bp, 91 predicted proteins | sample 1047281 | NCBI WGS metagenome assembly MWVV01 (sample SAMN06349986, study PRJNA376086) | soil metagenome | isolation source: PT-2 sample Antarctic (ecotone) soil | place: Antarctica | collected 2015-01-13 | reverse complement strand
GTGGGAAGACGCCCGCGAGCAAATTGTCGCGCTGCCGGGCGATTCGCACGACGAAATGGTCATAGTCAAAGATATTTCGATTGCGTCGGTGTGCGAGCATCATCTTGCGCCGTTTGTCGGCAAATGTCATATTGCTTATATTCCGAAAGGCGGGCGTATTGTCGGTTTATCGAAACTCGCGCGGATTGCCGAAATTTTTGCGCGGCGCTTGCAAGTGCAGGAAAGATTAACGCAGCAAATCGCGCAAACGCTGTTTGAAGAACTCGAACCGCTCGGCGTAATGGTCGTCATAGAAGCCGAACATACTTGTATGACTTTGCGCGGCGTGAAAAAACCGGGCGCGAAGACTGTAACTTCGAGTGTTCTAGGCGGCTTTCGCACCGATGCGCGAACTCGTGCGGAAGCGATGAGTTTAATAAAAGGATGAAGGATGAGAGGTGAAGTATGAAAGATAAATTATTTGTAATTTGGTTGTTGACGATTTTCTTGTCGACTTTTGTTACCGCTCAAACAAGTGGTAAATACGCAAACCTTTTCAACGAACAAAAGCTGAAATCAACTGTTAAATTTTTGTCCGACGATGGATTTGAAGGTCGCGCTCCGGGAAGTCGCGGCGGAGAACTCGCGGCGAAATACATTGCTAATCAATTAGAATTGCTCGGCATCAAGCCGGGAAATAACGGCTCGTATTTTCAACCGGTTTCGCTGGTCGCCGTCAAAGCAAATCCGAATACGACTTTAAGTATCGGCGACACTTCATATAAATTCGGTGATGATTTTGTCGCCTTTACCGGAGCGCAAACTGAAAATGTCAGCTTAAATACAGAGCTTGTTTTCGTTGGTTACGGCATTGTTGCTCCGGAACAAAAATGGAATGATTACAAAGGAAAGGCGGAAGATTATCGCGGGAAAATTCTTGTGATGATGGTTAACGACCCGCCCGCAACCAAAGAAGAACCGAATCTTTTCGGCGGAAAGACGCTGACTTATTACGGGCGCTGGACGTATAAATTTGAAGAGGCGGCGCGGCGCGGCGCGGCAGGCATAATTTTAATTCATACAACCGAATCGGCGGGCTACGGCTGGAATGTCGTGCGGACTTCAAACGGAAATTGGCGTTTTGATATTGCCCGCACAGCCGCCGACAAAACGCCGTTTTTGCAGATGCGTTCGTGGATGACTGAAGACACAGCGCGGAAAATCTTCACGCAAACCGGAAAAAGTCTCGATGAATTGCGCGAGCAAGCCAAGTCCAGAAACTTTCAACCCGTAAAATTGGGTTTAACGGCGAAAATTGATATAAACAGCGAACTGAAAAAACTCGATTCCAACAATGTCGTCGGCATTTGGGAAGGAAACGACCAAAAATTAAAAGACGAATATGTAGTTTATACGGCGCACTGGGATCATTTGGGAATCGGCGCGCCGAACGATAAAGGCGATACGATTTACAACGGCGCCTTAGATAACGCTTCCGGCGTGGCGCAAATTCTAGCTGTTGCAGAAGCCATTACAAAATTGCCGAAAGCCGAACAACCGAAACGCTCGCAGGTTTTTCTCTTTACAACGGCAGAGGAACAAGGACTTTTGGGCGCGGAATGGTACTCAAAAAATCCGATTTTTCCGGTTGCGAAAACTGCTGCAAATATCAACATTGACGGCGGTAATTTTTACGGTTTGACCAGAAATTACGGTGCATTAGGCGCAGAGCGTTCTAATTTGATGCAGATTGTCAATGATGTTTTGAGCGAAAGAAAAATGACTTATTTGCCTGACGACCATCCTGAACAAGGTTCGTTTTTTCGTTCCGATCATTTTCCGTTTGCTAAAACCGGCGTTCCGGCGTTGAGCATTAGGAACGGCAATGATTACATCGGTAAGCCGAAGAATTTTAGCGAAAAAGCGTTTAATGAATTTAACCAGAAACATTATCATCAACCATCAGATGAGTTTCGTGAAGAATGGCAATACGACGGAATGGTACAGGCATTAGAAATTACTCTGGCAATCGGAATGAAAGTGTCGAATATGGAACAAATGCCGCGCTTTAATCCGACGGACGAATTTGCGAAAGCGCAGCCCGAACGAAAATAAATTTAGCTACAAAGAAGGCAGAAAACGCAGAAAAACTAGCCACGAGTTACGCAAATAACACGAATAAAAAATTGTTTTCTTAATTCGTGTTATCCGTGTTATTCGTGGCAAAATCTTTATGCCTAATTTTTATGAGTAAAACCTTTTACATTACAACGCCGATTTACTACGCCAACAGTTTACCGCATCTCGGACATCTCTATACGACGACCATTGCCGATATTATTGCAAAACACAAACAACAGCGCGGTTTTGATACGTTTTTTTTGACGGGAACAGACGAACACGGCGTAAATATTCAGCGTGTCGCGCAGGAAAAAAATAAATCGCCGCGAGAATATGTTGATTTTATTTCAGGCGAGATGAAAAAAAAGTTCGCCGATTTCGGTTTGACCGGTTACGACATCTTTATGCGGACAACCGAAAAATTTCATTACGAAGCGGTGCAGAATTTGTGGCAAAAAATCGCTTCCAGCAAAACACCGAAAGGTAATGAAACGATTTATAAAGGATTTTACGAAGCGTGGTTTTGTCCGAATTGTGCCGAATTTAAAACCGAAAGCGAATATCAATTGCGCGACGGTGAAGACGCGCCGCGCTGTTTGATTCACGAACGCACGCTCGACAAAGTTTCGGAAGAAAGTTATTTTTTCCGGCTTTCGGATTATGACAAAACTCTGCTCGAAACAATCGAAAGTAACCCGAATTTAATTCGTCCCGAAGCGCGTCGCAATGAAGTCATTTCATTCGTCAAAAGTGGTTTGCAAGACCTTTCAATTTCGCGTGAGAAAAAATCCGTGTCGTGGGGTGTTCCCGTCCCGAATGATGGAAATCACGTGATGTATGTTTGGCTCGACGCGCTTTCAAATTATATAACGGCAATCGGTTACGGAAATTCCGAAAAGTCGGGGTTTGAAAAATACTGGCAAAATGCGACGCATTTAGTTGGAAAAGATATTTTACGGCAGCACACGGTTTACTGGTTTTCGTTTCTTCTGGCAGCAGAAATTGATTTGCCGAAACAGGTTTTCGCGCACGGAATGTGGCTCGATGCGGAAGGTCGCAAAATGGGCAAAACGCTCGGCAACGCAATAGAACTCGATGTTTTGCACAAACATTTCTCAACCGACGCGCTTCGTTATTTTCTCATGCGCGATATGGTTTTCGGGCAGGACGGAAAATTCGGTTACGAAAATTTGATTGATCGCGCGAACGCGGATTTGGCAAGCGGTTTGGGTAATCTTTCTTCGCGGACGTTTTCAATGATTGAAAAATATCGTGAAGGAAAAATTCCAAGCGGAAAAATTCAAGAGTTGAATTATATTTTCGCCAAACGCGCCGGAATCAACGCGGACGAACAAGATATAGTTTCGTTCCTCGAACACGCGCGCGACGAATTTCTGCGTCGCTTCGATAATTTTGAATTCAGTCAGGCGCTTGAAATTATTTGGAAGGTGATTGCGCGGATCGATAAGATGATTTCCGACGCGAAGCCTTGGGAACTCTTTAAGGATGCGAATCAAGCCGAAACCTTAAATGCTGTTTTGTATCGCGCAACGGAAACTCTGCGTTGGCTTTGCGTTTTGCTTTATCCGGTGATGCCGGAAGCGGCGCGCAAAATTTACGCGCAAATCGGTTTAAATGAGGATGTTTCAAAAATAAATCCGGAAAACTTAACTTGGGGAGAATTAAAACCGGAAACACAGATTGGCAAGACAGGAGCGGTTTTTCCGCGCATTGATAAAAATAAAGTTATGCAGGAAATTAGTGAGCCAAAAGCAGTGAGCAATGAGCAGTCGGAATCGCCGGAAATAGCAAACGTTTTAAGCAAAGAAGTTGATAACAAAGCTGCGGATCCAAACATAGAAAAATCAGCAGCGAAGGACGAGCAACAAACAATCGAAGAAAATTTTATCGCGATTGACGATTTTCTAAAAGTCGAATTGCGGGTCGGCGAAATCAAAGTTGCGGAACGAATTCCAAAAGCCGACAAACTCTTACGTTTCGAAATTGATTTGGGCGAAGAAAAACCACGCCAGATTCTTGCCGGTTTAGCCGAATATTATGAACCGGAAAAATTAATCGGACGCAAAGTTGTTGTTGTCGCCAATTTAAAACCGCGAAAAATGCGCGGACTTGAATCGCAGGGAATGATTTGCGCCGCGAGTTTGGAAGAAGGCGATACGCCCGCGATTGCGACATTTTTGGAAGATGTGAAAATCGGCGCGAGATTAAAATAATGATTTTTGTTGATTCACATTGTCACATTGACGGCGAAGCGTTTGACGACGACCGCGACGAAGTTGTGCAACGCGCCAAAGACGCCGGTGTAAAGGCGATGCTTACCATCGGCACGGGAAATCCTCACAATGATGAAATTAGAAAAGCCGTTGAAGTTGCGGAAAGTTATGAAAATGTTTTCGCTTCGGTTGGAGTTCACCCGCACGATGCTAAGTTTTATGATGAAAAAGCCGAAAGTTATTTAATTAATTTGGTAAAATCTTCGGAAAAAGTCATTGCGTGGGGCGAAATCGGTTTGGATTTTTATTACGACCATTCGACGCGCGATTTTCAAAAAGAAGTTTTCAGAAGGCAAATCAGTATCGCAAAAGAATTAAATCTTCGGATAATTATTCATTCGCGCGATGCCGACGAAGAAACAACCGAGATTTTAATCGAAGAATGTTCGGATGAAAATTTTCGGGGCGGAATTATGCATTGTTTCGGCGGCAGCGCGAAAATGGCAAAAGATTTAATGGAAGTAGGTTTTTATATTTCCTTCGCGGGAAACGTAACTTTTAAAAAGGCTGAAAATTTGCGCGAATCCGCTAAAATTGTTCCGCTCGATAAACTTCTTATCGAAACCGATTGCCCGTTTCTTTCGCCTGTTCCGTTTCGCGGAAAGAGAAACGAGCCGTCATTTGTTGTTCACACAGCCGCATTTCTAGCTGAGTTTTACAAGATTCCATTGCAAGATTTAGCCGATGCGACAACGAAAAATTTTTTAAAATTTTTTAATTTGAGTTTTAACGAAAGCGGAAAGGTTATTTTGAATAGCCAGATAAATTAAAATAAAATTTATGAGAAAACCGGTTATAGCGGGAAATTGGAAAATGTATAAGCTGCTCGGAGAAGCAGTCGATACTGCATTAGCATTAAAGCCTTTGGTGGCAAACGCAAATCACTGCCAAGTTATTATCGCTCCCGTTTTTACGGCTTTGAAAACCGTTTGTGACCGGCTCGAAGGTTCAAATATCAAAGTCGCGGCGCAGAATTGTTCAACCGAACAAAAACACGGCGCACATACGGGCGAAGTTTCTGCCGATATGATTAAAGATGTCGGTGCGTCGCACGTTATTATCGGTCATTCCGAACGACGGCAGTTTTACGGCGAAACGGACGAATCGGTTAATTTGAAAACGAAAGCGTGTTTATCATTTGATTTGACTGCCATTGTTTGTGTTGGTGAAATGTTAGCGGAAAGGGAAGCCGGAAATGCGGAAAAGGTCGTCAAATCGCAACTCTCCAGCGCGCTTGAAGGTTTGACAGTTACTGATATGAAACGTATCATAATCGCTTACGAGCCTGTCTGGGCAATCGGCACCGGAAAAACTGCCACGCCCGAAAAGGCTCAAGAAATGCACGCTTTTATTCGTCAAACGTTAAGCGAATTGAACGGAAAAGAAATTGCCGAAACAATCAGAATTCTCTACGGCGGTTCGGTAAAACCGGATAACATAGAAGGTTTGATGAAGCAAACAGATATTGACGGCGCATTGGTCGGCGGAGCCAGTCTGGAAGTGGAAAGTTTTTCTAAAATTGTGAATTATAAATAATTAGATTTGAATTGGTTTTGCCAGCACTTTGATGTTTTTTGTTTTTAATGTTAAACCGCAAATCTAAAATCTAAAATTTTACGGGGTATTGAGTTGGTTTATTTTTTATACGCATTATTTTTTATTTCTTGTATCGTTTTGATTGCATCGGTTTTGCTGCAGCCTGGAAAAACCGATGCCGGAGCGCTTTTTACAAGCAACGTTTCCAGCACGGCTTTTCAGCCGCGCGGTTCGCAAACTATTTTGTCGAAAATTACTATCGCAGCAGCGACGACATTTATGTTGTCGGCTTTGCTGCTGGCAATGCCTGCTTTAACGGGGAATTTTTCGGTTTTGCAAACAAACGCGGAAGCTCCGACCGAAACTGCGCCTGATTCAAATGCAAACGTAGATGTTGATACAAATGCTCCGGTCAAAATAAATACAAATGTTGAAGCAAATACTACGGTTACGATAGATGCGCCGACGCCTTCAAATGTATCCACAGATGCAAACTCCAATTCGACTAGTAATGCAAATGCGACTAACGCAAACACTCAAAGGTAAAATTGATGAAACAAAATCACCAGCAAATAAATAATTTTGCGTTAAATGGAGAATCTGAAGAGTTGCTGATTCCAGTTATTTAATCTTCATTATCATATGAAGAGGTTTTACGGAAACTTGAATTGAAGCAAACGGGCGGCTCACAGTCGAATATTAAAGGTTGACGTAAAATTATAAAATAAACACCGACTATTTTCTCGAACAAGCACAAAATCTAGGTTGACACATTAAACCACTTGTAAAAGAAGAGATAGGTATCATCGGCAAAAGCGTAAGCTTCTTGCAAGCGAAAAGAACTGATTGCCGTTTGGAAGTTTATTTAGGGGGATGTGGCGGAACTGGTATACGCGTGCGTTTGAGGGGCGTATGGGGAAACCCTTGAGAGTTCGAGTCTCTCCATCCCCACCAATTAACTTCGATATTGCGAGTTCGAATCCTGCCTTTGACAGACAATAAGAAAGGCTTTCAGATAGATATCTGAAAGCCTTTCTTATTGTCTGATTTCTGATGATACAAAAACGCGTTCTACATAATTCTGTTTATTCAATTCAATAAAAAAATTCTTTGAGGTGATGAGACTCATTGATGGATAAAAGGCTTTGCATTCAACGGTCGCCGAGGCGAAAGCGGAAGCCGATACGGAAGGTGCGCGGCGCGGCAAGCGTAATAACGGGCGTGCGACCCGTTTCAATGCGATTATCGAAAAGATTTTCGGCGGCGACGAAGACATTCAGGCTACGTGTCAAGGGGCGCGAGACAAGCGCGTCGAGCGTGAAATATTTATTCAGTTGAAAACGATTCAAATCGTCGTCAAATTGTGCGCTTCCAGTGCGGATTTGCAAGCCGAGCTGGACAAATTTTCGATTTGCATACTGTAATTGAAAAGCGAATTGATGACGCGCAACCTGGGGAATCAGTAAATTTTCCAGAACGATATTTGCCGGAGAACTTTGCACACGCGCATCAACAAAAAGGTAACCGGCGGAAACTGTGAAATGATTTGCTAAACGCATTTCCACGTCTAGTTCCAAACCGCGGGACCGAGTTCGTCCAAGATTCTGTCGCTGTCTGGTAATGAGATTGGGTGAAGTTTGAAGTGTAACGTTAGCGATGGGACGCGAAATTTCAGTCGAAAATAAAGTCCAACGCAAATACAGACGACTATTAAAACCGTTCGCCATTGCTCCTGCTTCGACGCTAACAGCGCGTTCAGCGCGAAGATTTTCATTGGCGAACGTTAGCACGTCGCCGACGCGAAATGAGCGATAAAGTTCGTTGAGTGTCGGTTGGCGAAAAGCTCGGGCGGCGGAAGCAGAAAGCGAAATGTTATCGGTTAGCTTGAAAAGCAGAGATGCTCGCGGGCTAAGGGCGAATTCTGTTCGCTTCGGAAAAACCGTTTCGACTGGCAAAGCCGAAGGTTGAACGAGTGATAAAGTTGAAGAGCTTGCCCGAAAATTTTGCCAACGGTCAAAGCGCAAACTGGCGCTCAAAGTAAAACGTGAATTGAGCCGCGCAACGTCAGAAGCGAAAACGCCGAAAGTCAATTCGCGCCCGCCGGCTCCGACAGCGGAAATAGCTCTTGAATTACTAAAGATTGTTTCGTCGCTTATGCCGCGAACTTCACGGGCATCGAATCCGGCAACGAGCGTGTTTTGCGTTGCGAAGGTTTGCGACCACTGTGCGGACAATCCGAAAACTTGCGCTGGGACACGCTGTGTTCGAGTTAAAGTTTCTGTGTTGCGGTTTGCCGAAACTGCCGAGAAAATTTGATTGTAAATTTGCGAGCCGCCATAAGTTCGTGCCATAAACGCACCAAATTTTTCTGATTTCCAATCGCCGCCGATAACAAATTGATGAAGGCGCGTGTCGTTTGTTTGAAGCGGCGTTCCATTTTGCCGATTTTCGCCGTAAAATGCAGCAGACGCGAAGACGCGGTTTTGTCCGGCGAACGAGCGTTCGAGCGTAAAATTGATTGCGGCGCGGCGCGAGTTTGCCAGCGTGTCAACCAATCCACGCTCAGGTTCGTCAACCAAAATATACCCGTTTGTTCCGAACGCCTCGGCTGAAACTGACGCGCTCCATTCGCCTAAACCGCCGGAAGAAAAAAGTGAAAATTCGGGAGTTTTTTGATTTCCGTAAGATGCTTCGACACCCATAAAGGGCTTCATCTGCGGCTTTTTTGTAACAATCGAAACCGTGCCGCCGATTGCACCACCGCCATAAAGGTCGGAACTTGCGCCGCGCAAAATTTCAACTTGCGCGACAGATTCGCGCGGAACTCGTCCCCAGTAAATCCATCCGCCGAATGGATCGTTAAGCGGCACGCTGTCAACTAAAACTAGAGCGCGGCTTGCGCCCGACGCGCCGACTCCACGAAGCGAAACGCCTTGCGCAGTCGGATTCGCCGTGCGGCTTCCTGCCCGCCGAAAAAGCGAAAAGCCGGGAACTTGGCGTAGGCGATCGTCAAGCGTAACGGCGGCGGTTGTTTCAAAATCCGAATTTGTGATAACGACGATGCTGGCAGGCGTTTCTTCAAGCCGCGTTTCCGAGCGCGTTACAGTTACTTGTTCGGAAATGCCGGCAGGGGTAAGTGTAACTTCGAGTTGTTGCGAGTGGTTTTTGTCTAAGTTCCAGTTTTGTTCGGAGCGAGCAAAGCTGGCGGCTGTAACAATGAGCTTCCCGGTTTGAATTTTTACCGAGTTGAAAACAAATTTCCCGTTTTCGTCGGTTCTTGTTTCCAGAGTTATGGATTTTGTCAAAATCAGCTTCACGGCTGCGTTTGCGATTGCCGCTCCGCTTTCGTCGCGCACGAAACCTTCGACGCGAATTTCAACTGGCGAAATCATTTGCGCCAGCGAAATTTTCGCGGAAGTTGTAAATTGAAAAAAACAACTGAATAACAAACCGACAAGTAAAATTCTCATAACTAAAGCGATTATCACATCAGTGTAAAGAATAATTGGATTCAGAGCAGGTAAAAGATGATAGAGGATAGATTGTTTGAGCGAAATGCGATTATCTGTTATTTATCAGTTACCGTTTATTCAGAATAATTTCTCGCAAAATTACAATCTGCATATAAATCTTATCCTCAGCAACATAAAATTTAATAAAAAAAGCGAGCCGTGTTACTCGCTTTTTTTATTGCGAAATTCCCTTTAAATTAGAAAAGTTTAAATTTAATAGTTAAATACTTCTTCGGATTTTGACGAAAGTCATAAATCAATTTTGTGCCTTCGGTGGAAATCTGGTTGAAGTTTGATATTGTCTGGTTCGTGTTATTGTAAAGCGTTTCGTCGGTAAGAAGTTTGCCAATCGTGCCTTTTCCGTTTTGAGCATCGCCAAGTATTAACTCAAATCTTTCGGCAGTCGAATTAAGCCTGGTTATTGCCACGCGCGCGTCTTCATACAAACGATCATCCTTTAAAAGTTTGCCTGCCGTTCCTCTGCCTTCGTTCAGGTCATTGGTGATAAGTCTAAAATCATCGGTAATACCATTGATTTTTGCGGCGGAAGCACGTAAATCGGCAATTGCTGCTCTAGTATCGTTATAAAGCGCATCATCGTAAATAAGTTTTCCGGCTGTTCCGCGTCCTGAGCGAATATCTTTGGAAATAGATTCGAGTTGGGAAACCGTCCGATTCAAACTGTTGTAAAGCGTTGGGTCGTTGAGAAGTTTCCCTGCGCTGCCCTGACCGTTATTTACACGGTCAATAGTATTTTGAAGTTTCGCCATCGTAACTTTCGTTTCGGCAACGGTTGCATCCAGATTAGTATAAAGCGAGTCGTCATTGACAACTCTTCCTAAAGTGCCTTCACCGCGATTCGCTTTTTGGAGAATTTCATTAGCCGGAACTGAGAGTTTGTTTATTTGCTGAAGCAATTCATTGCCCGTTGTGGTTAGTTGATTGATAGACATCGCTGTTGTGGTTGGGAGTATGTGATTTTCCGAAACAGGCGTTCCTTTTGAACTTCCGGGCGCGATATTTATCATTTTGTCATTTGCTAAGAGGCTGGTTGCAACAAGTTGCGCGGACGAATCGGTGCGGATTCGTTCCGTGATTGGTCTTCCGCCGAGATTTTTATCAACAATTATAACTGCTTCAACCTTAGCTTCTTCGGGACTATCGGGCGGTAAAAGATTAACTTTATCAACCTTTCCGATATGCACGCCTGCGAGTTGAACTTCGGCGCCTTCGCGCAAACCGTCGGCATCGGCAAAACGCGCTCTCAAATGCAGCTTTTGCTCGAACGGATTAAAATCGCCCGTTGCGTTTAGAATTAAAAATCCTAAAACAAGAAGCCCAAACAGTACAAAAATTCCGACACGCAATTGGCTAAAGCCTAGATGTCTCTGGGTTTGTGGCATAATTCAATTTCAGATTTTAGATTTTGGAATTTGGATTTAGAAGCGAAAAGCTGTGTGTAAATCGTAAATTGTAAATTGAAAATCTCCTCATTTCCCACGTATAAATTTCAAAATATACGGGTCTTTTGTCGCCTGAAATTCTTCCTCTTTTCCACTAAAAATTATTTTGCCATGGTTAAACATAACTATTTCAGTGTTGGTCAAACAAAGTTTTTCGCCTTCTTCCTCATATATAACCTCGCCGTTTTCATCTACCACTGCATATTCATTAGAAAGAATTTCAACATTATTCATCTCGTGAGTTACAAAAATCGAAGAAACGTCTTGCAAATCACGCAATTTTATAGCAAGCTCGCAAATTGTCCGCGCTGTCGGCGGGTCGAGTCCGGCTGTCGGTTCATCGAACATTACAATTTCCGGATCACCGACCAGCGCGCGGGCAATTCCCACACGCCGCCGCATACCGCCCGAAAGCTCTGCCGGCATTTTGTCAATGGCGTCTTCCAAGTCAACAAATTGAAGCATTCGCTTGACTTCATTTTCAACTTCTTCTTCAGCGACGCCTTGCTCGTGCAGGCGATAAGCTACGTTATCATAAACCGAAAGCGAATCAAACAATGCGCCCTCTTGAAAAACCATTCCAATTTTTTTGCGAACTTCCATCATTTCGACTTCGCTGTAATCGGTTATGTCTTCGCCGTCAATTAAAATCTGTCCTGAATCCGGTTTCAAAAGACCTAAAATCAAACGAATGGTGGTTGATTTGCCGCCGCCACTGCGTCCTAAAATTACTTTTGTTTCGCCGCGTCGAACGGTAAAACTTACGCCGTCTAAAATTACTTTGTCGTCAAACGATAATTGAACATCACGAAATTCAATTGCGGGAACAATTCGTTCAGGTTCATCAACCGCGTCTTCCAAATCGGTCGGCTCGAGTTCTTCCTCGATTATTTCATCTTTTATAACCGGTTCTTCAGTTTGCTGAGAAAGCATAAGTCTTTCGATGATTATAAGGTCAAATTGGTTGAACACTGAGAATTGACTGCAACGCGCGGGAAAGGAAAAAGTCAAAAATAATTACCATAATAGATGATGTAACAACGGCGCTTGTCGTTGAACGACCGACTCCGACCGTACCTTCAGTTGTGCTTAAACCTCTGTAGCAGGAGATACTTCCGATTATAAGCCCGAAAAATAAAGGTTTTATAATTCCGCCGATAATATCTTCAACCGTTATTCCATTTCTGACCGAAGTAATATAAACGGTTGTATCCTGATTGAAAAGAAGCGATGCAACCACACCGCCGCCTAAAATACCGGCAATATCAGCCGCGACGGTCAATAAAGGAAGCATTAAAATCAGCGCGACGAGGCGCGGCGCGACAAGTTTACGGTTCGGGTCTGTTCCGAGTGCGCGCATTGCGTCAATCTGCTGCGAAACAACCATTGAACCAAGCTCGGCGGAGATTGCCGAACCGATGCGTCCCGAAACCATCAAAGCCGTCAAAACCGGACCAAGTTCGCGGACAATTGAAGTAGCAACCGACTTTCCGGCTTCATTTTGCAGACTGTAATAAGCAAGTGTCGGAAAAGTCTGCAAAACTAAAACGCCGCCTGTAAAAAAACCGGTCAGCAAAACAATCGGCAGCGAGCCAACACCGATAATATCCATTTGCTTTATCGTATCAATCAAATAATACGGTTTCTTAAAAAGCCCGATAAAAGCAGAAATTATTAATTCGGTAATCTCTTGCAGTTGAAAAATAAAATTTTTGAACGGGTTCATTTATAAGCAAAGAAACAAGCAAAGAAAATTTCAACAAACGGTTGCTCAAGGTTACAACGAAGTATGAAAAACAACAAATAAAAAAGAACCGACTTTAGAAAAAATCGGTTCTTTAATAGGGAGAGAATGAATTTATAGAGATAAATTTTCAATTGTTCGAGCGCGGAAATCGTTGACGATTTTTGTTTCGGCGATTTGGGGAATCTACCGGACGGTTTTGCAAATCCATCCTCTGATTTCTTCTCTGATTTTGGCGGTTATTCCTGTTTTGCATAAACTGCCCACGAGCTTCTCGAAATTTCGTGAGTTGTGAGGGGGTTAAAATTCTACGAACCGAAAGTTCCATTGTTGAGCGAATTTTTATAACTTCGGCTTGAGCAGTTTGCGCTTCCTTTATTCGTGCTTGAATGTTAATTTCATTTGCGTTTTCGGCATAAATCGCTTGGTCAAGATTTTGATTTGCTTCACGCAAACGAACTTGCGCATCGCGCAGTAAAGATTTTTGCTCGGCGTTGATGCGGCGAATTTGTTGGATTTGTTCTGGCGTTAAATCAAGTTGTTCTACTAGCTTCGGACGCCGCTCACGAATAGTTTTTTGTATTGAAGAATCCGGCGACGGCATTTCGTCTTGCGCTTTGACAGACAATAAAGAAAATGCAACTAACAACCCAATTAACGTCAAACTTAAAAAATTAAAATTTTTCATTTCTTATTTCGAACCTCAAAATTATTTTGCGCCACCTCGTCAAATAAATCAGCGAGTCGTAAAGAATCGTCTTCTTCGTCATCAGTCTCGACAAGTTTGGGAACTTTTTGAGCTTGAAGGGAAGGCATAATGTTATTTTTATTAATGGCTTCCTTGTTTTTGCGAACCGTATCACCGCTTTCGTTTTTGAATGATTTATTACCATTTGTTTTGCCGGGCGAAACATTTGAAACTTTAATAACAGAACCGTTAAAATTCGACTGTTTCGGCTGCCTCAGACTTTGCTCACGTGGCAAATTTTCGGCATTTAAATTTCGCGTTTTAGTCAATTCACTCGGCAAATCATCAACTGTATTCTTTTCAGAAGCGTGTTCTTTTATTGTTTCAATTTTTTCGCCAATCATCGGTGAATCGGTAGATTGCGCATTGTTTTTATTATTTTTCGCCTTTTCATCGTTTTGAGAGAAGTTAAGAACAATTAAAGCCAAACCGATACAAATCACCAGAGCAGCCGTCACCGTTGTTGCCCACGCCGGAGAAAGTGAAAAAATTTTGCGTAGTTCAGTAAGCCACGAGTCGGTTCGGTTTTCCACCGGCAAAATTGCGGCTGATTCTTTTCGACGTTGAGTTGGAAAAACAAATGAAGGAGTTTCCATCGTCGAAAATTCTTCGCGCAAATGGAGAACCGAAGAACGAATAAAACTGAAGCCCGCGAGTTCATCAGCGCAATTTGAACAAGTGTACAGATGCGTTTCAAACTCGACTTTTTCCTGCGCGTCACCTTCGCCGTAAAGGTACGAAACCAACTCGGCGGCAAAATCGCAACGCGAATTATTATGATTGTTGTCCAACATATTCATTTTCTAAAATAAACTCAAACAACTTCTATTGGAGATTTTTCCAATTTCATCCGAAGTTGTTTAAGAGCTGTGTAAAGACGACTTTTGACTGTACTCAATGGCAATTCGAGCGTTTCTGCAATTTCTTGAAACGTCATTTCTTCAAATTCCTTCATTACCACAACCTGCCGCAAATCTGTGGGAAGCGAATTAACTGCCTGACGAACTAAATATAATCTTTCGTTTTGCTCAGTCGTGCGCGCCGGCGAAAGTCGCGCCGGAGCAACGAAAACCTTTTCGTCCGCCGATTTTTCATCGTCCAAAAAACTTTCGCTGCGAGTTTTTGCACGACGCTTTGTTGTCAAACATTGGTTGACAGCGATGCGATGAAGCCACGATGAAACCTTTGCTTCGCCGCGAAAATTTTTCAAATTTCGAAAAGCGGCAATAAATGTTTCCTGTGCCGCGTCTCGAGCTTCGTCTTCGCGCGTGAGCATACCGAAACAGAGAGCAAAAATTTTGCGCTCCCATCTTTTAACGATTTCGCCGAAAGCATCAGGATTTTCATCTAAGGCTAACTCGACTAATTGCTCATCAGTAAAGGTACTCAGCATTACTCGTGTCTTTCAATTCGTTTCGCACGAGAAGTTTATCAAACGCGCTTCGAAGCGCAAAAGTTTTACGCTTAGTTTTTAGACGCAAGGATTTAGAGAAAAGTCTAAAAAATAAAAAGAGCGATTTAACATCGCTTTTGGATATGTTCTATTTATGAGGAAACACAATGAATTCATACTTCTTTACAATTATAGTTGGGAAGCCTGAATTTTATCTATTTAGTTCAATTATTGGCTCAACCGAAACGTCAACAAATGCTAATAAAAAAGTCCGCTGTAATGAATTCTTTTAATCTCAGTTCGAGCGCATTTACCATCAATTAAAGGGTCGCCTGTATCTTTACAACAAGGATTCACAACGCTGCAATTCAAACCGTTTTTCATTATCTGCCCGAGTTTGTCTTGTCCGGCGGCGGAAGGGTGAAAACAATCGCAACACGAAAGTTGTTCGGATTTGAAACGCGAACGCCAAGCCGCGTCGCTGTAAACGAACACTGTGGCGGACGCTTTAATTGTGCCGCCGACGTTTTCGCCGCCGATGGTAACGACAGAGGAAGTTCCGCCGTCGGGAATCGCAGCATATTCCGCCGTGACGGTTTTCAAAATGTCTCGATAGGCTTTCATCGTCAGATAAGTATCGGCAATTCGAGTTGGTGAGCAATCCTTTGTCAAAGAAGCGCAGATGTTCGTGCTGCTCCATAAAATTTGACAGGTAACGGGTGCTTGGCAATTCAGTTTGTTTTGAAAATTACAAAGCTGCGAAACGCGAACCGGCGCCGCGACGGCGATTCGGGTGTTCGGAATCGTCATTAGAATTTCCAAACCCTTGCGAAACTCGCGCTCAAACGAGTCGGTTTTTGTCCGACAATAATTATTCGGGTCAAGGTCAGGACTTGAACATGAAGCGTTTGTTTTCGTCAGCGAGCCGGAACAATTATCATTATGACCGAGAAAAACAGCCGCCATACGCGGCGCGAATTGAGCATCCAAATAAGTTTTGATGCCGGTTGCTTGCGTAACAAAATCTTTAAGCATTCGCGCTCCCGAAGCCGCGTGATTTGGAAACGGCGTGAAAATATTCGCTCCGTAATCGCACTCCAAACGCTCAAGCACACTAAAAACATTTTCATTGCCCGCGCTGCAGAAATCCGCGCCGTGCGTGTCGCCGGTTATCCAATTGTATTCTTCTTGGTCTTTGTTTGTGCAAGGAGCTTCGCTCGCGTTAAAGCCTTTTGAGATACTGTCGCCCGCAACGTCAATCGCTTGGATGTTCAACTGTGCATTTGCCTGCCAAGAAAAAACAAAAAGGCTCGCGCACACGCAAAGTAAAGTGTGTAATTTTTTCTTCATTTCTAAGCCCTCCGAAGAATTGATTTAAATTGATAGAATCTCTTGCCGCTCGAGCAAACTTTTCTAACGTTAAAAGTGAAGCAAAAATAACGCACCTTTAATAAACACTATTCACCTCGCCTGCGGCAACGGTATAGTTTACTTGCGTAACGCGCTCCGTCACGACAGCGCCCTTTTTTCGATTCGGTGAGACTTTATTGGTGGGTCGTGCAGGTATCGAACCTGCGACCCGCGGATTACTTACTACTCTGATTTTCACCAGCCGCTTTGAAATTAAAGCGTTGTAGTCTGGACTATCTCATCGCCCACAGCCGAAACTGTTTGGGCGTGCGGCGTATAGTCTCTGAGGGCTTTCTTGAAAATGAAAATATCAAATTAAAAATTTCAAGAGTTGCCTGCTGATTGCCCAATCTTTAAGATTTTTACGACATAAAACTCGTACTCAAAGCTCTAAGGATTTTCCAGCATACAGCCGCATTTTCATTTCATTGTTTCCAATGAACGCTCCTATTTCACAGAACAAGAGTCCGCTGCTCTACCAACTGAGCTAACGACCCAACTTTAGCGGATTATAGCAATAAAGAAAAATAAAGTCCAAAAAGGGCAATTTGCAAAAAAGTTTGAGTTTCGAGATTCATAATTTGGCAAACAACCATTGAATGGAGAAAATAAACCTCAGAATGAAAGAATGCCCAAAATGTGAACTATGTTTATCTGATGATGTAGATTTTTGTCCGCACGATGGGACAAAAACGCGAATGAGTTTGCCTGGCGGACGACTGATGGCAAATCGTTACTTACTTGAAAGACGCATCGGAAGCGGCGCGATGGGACAAGTTTATCTGGCGAAAGATGAAAATCTCGGAACGCGACGAGTTGCTCTTAAAACCATCCGCCAAGACTTTCTAAACAGCGATAATTTGCAGGAAGGCGAAGCGATTGCACGGTTTGAGCGAGAAGCGCGGGCGGCGGCTTCGATTTCACATCCGCATATTGTTGACGTAACTGATTTTGGCGAAACAGCCGAAGGAATTTTTTATCTTGTGATGGAATACGTCGAAGGCGAAACGCTTCATCCCCTTCTCAAACGAGAGGGAACGCTGCCGCTAAAACGCGCCGTCAAAATTCTTCGACAAATTGCCGATGGCGTTGAAGCCGCGCACGAAGCGGGAATTCTCCACCGCGATTTAAAGCCTGCCAATATTTTTATAATGCAAAAAGGAAAATCTGCCGATGACGGATTCATTAAAGTCGGTGATTTCGGCTTGGCGAAAATTGTTAATCAAACGGTTACGGATGTTAGTTCAGACGCCACGCCGTCATCACGCGGAATTATCGGCACGCCGGAATTTATGTCGCCCGAACAGATGCAGCCCGAATTAGGCATAGACGTTCGTTCCGATATTTATGCGCTCGGCACAATTGCTTATTTAATGCTCGGCGGAAAAACTCCTTTTTCGGGTGATTTAATGCAGCTCGTAACGCAAAAAATTATGAACGCGGCGCCACCGCTTTCAACTTTACGTTCTGATATTCCGCTGGATGTTGAAAAAGCAGTTATGCAGGCTTTGGAAACAGACCCGGATAACCGACCGGCAACTGTTTCTGAATGGATTGCCGAACTCGAGGAAGCGGCGGAAGATGTCGAAGACAAAAGCAAAATGGGTTCTTCGCGGCTTGTGATTTTAGCCCCGACGGGTGCAGAAGTTTATGTCAATGACGAAAGAAAGGGAAGCATCGGAAGCTCCGGAAAATTAATTTTAAGTACAATTCCCGCCGGAAGGCACATTTTAAGAGTTTCCAAAACGGGCGAAAAAGATGACGAGCGTGTAATTGAAATCAGAGAAGGTGCGAGCGAACAAGTTATCCAAGCACAGCTTAAGTCAGTGCAAAATAAAAACAGTCAGCCCTCGCCGCAGTATTCGAGCGGAAGCGGCTCATCTCAATCGAGTTTGATGCCCGGCATCGTTGTTTGCACAAATTGCAATGCGCGATTTGCCGAGGGCGTAAAATTCTGTGGGCGATGCGGTAATCGTTCTTTCACGGTTATCAGCGAGGGCGGCGGCAAAAATAACCTTGCCTGCCCAGGCTGCTCGACAATTCTTCCGGCGTCCGCAAATTTTTGCGGACACTGCGGTTTGAGTAACGTGCGGTTGGGAACCTTGCCCTCAAACCAATTTACCGCAGAACGACCGAATTTTTCTCAAAATATTCCTAAACAGGTTGAAAAAGTTTGTAGGCGATGTGGTGAAAAATTTCCGCCAAACATCAAATTTTGCGGTAGTTGCGGCAATAATTTGAGCTAAAATTTTATTACAACTATAATCTTTTGATTGATGCAAACGTTTCGGAATACGTCGGCGGAATGGACGCTTCGAAACTCTCGAAACAACGCGGCGGCAGGCTGCATTACAGAGAAGTTGTAAAAATTATCGAACACTCGCTTGCCGCGCTCGATTATGCTCATTCTCTCGGATTTGTTCACCGCGATATTAAAGAACAGAACATTTTGGTCGAGGGAGTTTATCCGAATTACGTTTCAAAACTTACCGATTTTGGTTTGGCAAAAAGTTTCCGGCAGTCGGGAATGAGCGGCATTACAATGGTCGGCGACGTTGCCGGAACAATCGCTTATATGCCGCCCGAACAGGTCAGAGATTTTAAGGAAGTGCGCCCGCCGTCAGATATATATTCGGTTGGAATGACGGCTTACAGCCTTTTAACCGGCGAAAATGCTTTTGACCTTTCATCGGAGGCGGGAATTTCAGAAATTGTTAAAGCTATTTTTGAAAAACCCATTGTTCCGATTTCAAAACGAATGCGGGAAATTCCTTCACGCATCGCGGCGGTTGTAGAAACCGCTTTGGCAAAAGATACCGAATTGCGCTGGCAAACGGCGGGAGAAATGCGCCGTGAACTTTTAAATGTAGTATAACGAGCTGTTCAGTTCAAATTTAATTATTTTTCAATTACACATTTTATGCCATCTGTTAAACTATCGTTCACACCTAAGAGTGTTAATTTAAGCGTCAAGACGATTCAACGAGCCTTAATTGGTATTGAAAACATTTCAAATAAAGTTTTCGGTAAATCAATTTTATCTTTTATCCTCGCTCAATGTCAGAAAAAATAAAAACTCTTATTTATACATAAATGAAAAGTACAAAATCAAAAATACGTTGGAGGTACGGAATTCTTGTTGGAGTTTTTCTTGCACTACTAAGTCTTTACCCACAGTTTTACCTTGCATTGCAACGTGGAGAAAATTACAACGGCGCGACCTTTTATTACGATTATGACGAACCTCTTTATGCATCGTATCTGCAAGCGGTGATTGACGGTAGAGGGCGCAAAAACGATTTTTATTCTGGAAGCGGCGCCCCACAGAAAAACGAAACTTATATGACCATTCAATTCATTGCACCTTACCTGGTCGCGCTTCCCGCCCATATTTTGGGCGCCACTTCGGAAGAGGCTTTTCTTTTTGTTTCGGTAGTCTGCGCTTTTTTAACAAGTTTAACTTTATTCTGGTTCATCGCGGGAATTGCTGAAAATTCAAAATTCGCAGCTATCGCTGTCCTGTTTATATTACTTTTCGGAACAGCAGCAGCCGGGTACGGAATTATGAAAGAAACTCTCGGATTCGGGTCATCAACTTTTTACCTGCTTTTCCTGCGCCGCTATACTCCGGCGGTGCCATTTCCTTTTCTTTTTGTTTTACTAGGTAGCGTCTGGTTCGGTTTGAAAAGTTTTTCCACCAAGCCAAAATACATTTGGGCATTTATAGCGGGTGTTTGCTTGGCTTTAATGATTTATTCTTATTTTTTCCTTTGGACGGCAATGCTGGCGTGGCTGTTTGTCATAGCCCTGCTCAGTTTGATTTTCGATTCAGAAAACAGAAAAAATCAATGGCTGAACTTCTGGTTGCCCGTTTTCATTTTTCTACTTATCGCTCTGCTACCCTATTTTTTTCTTTTGTCAAACCGTACCCAAACAACTGAGGCTTCAGCAGTTATTGAACAAACACATACGCTTGTTTTCAAACGCCCTTCTTTAATTTTAGGGAGCGGAATTTTTTTTCTAACAATCTTATTAATCAAATTTGGTTGGTTGAATCTGAAAAATCAAGTTGCTCTTTTTGTCATTTCCTTTTCAATTTTACCTTTATTCGTTTTCAACCAGCAGGTTTTAACCGGCTATTCGATTCAACCATTACACTACAATCAATACGTCCTCAATTATTTGGTCTTACTGGCTCTTATTTTATTGGTAGCTTCAATTTGGAAAGAAAAATTACTTATGTTTAAGCCCGCGTATTGGATACTATTGCGCTGTTGTTTTGTGGCTGGGGAATGGTTGAAATGCATTACACTACTTACAACCGCTACTGGTATAACTTACGGCGAGATGAAGCAATAACGATTAATCGCCGTTTGGCTGAAATAGCCAAAGAAAATTTTAAGGAATCTATCGCACAAGTAACTTTGAATCTCGATGCTATTCAAGCTGACAATCAACCGACAATAGCGCCTCAGGCAGTTTTATGGGCGGAACATTTGTTTCTTGCAGATATATCCGCCGAAGAACATCGTCGTCGTTATTTTTTGTATTTGTATTATCAAAACAAAGACGAAAATTGGTTACGCGCAAATCTGTTAAATTGTCCTAATGAGGCATGCCGCGCGCTACTTGGCTGGAGCGTAAATCCGACGCTGAAAATTGAACCACAAAAATCAATTTATTCGGAAACATTAAAAATCATCGAAGACTATGACACATTTCTAAAAAACTTCAGTCATTTAGAGGCTTCAAATCCTTTAATTTCCTATCTCGTCGTACCCAATGACAGATACAACGATTTTACAAAAGTTGATTTATGGTATGAACGCATTGCTGAGGAAAAATTTGGCAATTTTACGCTTTATCAGGTTAAATTAAAGACTCAATAAATTAAATTATAAAGTTTCTAAATTGTGAACGATGGGCGAAATGCGGGAAGAATTTATGCAGGCTGAGATTGAAGATAAATTTATAAAATCATCAACAAAAATGCTGGAGTCATTCAAATTGCTGACCGTCATTATTCCGGTTTATAACGAAGAATCCACAATTGCCGAGGTAATTGAAAAAGTTTCGGCGGTTGAATTACCGCTTGAAAAGGAAATTATTGTGGTCGACGACGGTTCGACCGACGGCACGACCGAAATTCTCCAAGCAAAAACCGAAAGCAAAATCGTTTTTTATTTTACGCCCGTCAACATCGGAAAAGGCGCGGCGGTTCGCATTGGTTTGAAGTTAGCCAAAGGCGATATAATTTTGATTCAAGACGCCGATCTGGAACTCGACCCGAACGAATACAAAATGCTTTTGCAGCCGATTCTCGAAGGAAAAACTCAAATTGTCAACGGTTCACGTTTTTTGCGTTCCGAAAACAAAGTGCCGATTGTCCGCCGTCTGGCAAATTTTTTTCTGACAGCGACAACCAACCAATTTTACGGGCTAAACTTAACCGACGTGGCAACCGCTTATAAAGTATTTACTAAAGAAGTTGCACAAAGCTTGCGCCTAAAATCAAATGGGTTTGAAATTGAATGTGAATTCATCGCGCAAGCCTCGCGCGAAAATTTTAAGATTGTGGAAGTTCCGGTTTCCTATCGTCCGCGGACAAAATTTGAAGGGAAAAAAATTGGTTGGAAAGACGGCGTAAAAACCTTTTGGACGCTGTGCAAATATCGCTTGGAAAAAAGAAAGGTATTGAAGGAAAAATTTCTTGGCAAAGATGTTTATTAGGTTTTTTGACCCACGCCATTTTCGCTGACGCTGGCAAGAAGTCCGAATAAAATCCATAAATGTCGTGCATCCTCAAAAGAACCTTGCAAGCCTTGATACCAAAACGCGCCGAGAAACGCGGCTGATAAGGCTAGTTGAACGAATGATTTTTGGGTATTATCCGTTAAACGAAATTTGCATCTCCAAAGCAAAAACACACACAAACTTGCAAAGGCGACGAATCCGAAAAATCCGAGTTGTCCGAATAAATTCAGCCAAACATTGTGAGCATCGGTCAGAAATTGATTGTCGCCGGAAAGCACCGTGTATTCGACGGAAGCAACGTCCGTGCCTGTGCCTTTGCCGAAAAACGGATATTGCCGAATGGTTTCAAGCGAATCTTGCCAAATTAAAACGCGCACTGAAGGCTCGATTTTTTGTTCGATGAAAGGCAGTTTGAAGTCTTGGTCGGTATTTGGCGTATCGGGCGAAATCAAACTCGCCGCCAAGAAAACCAGAGCTAAAAAAATTCCTAAGAAACAGACGGAAACGGCAAAAGTTTTTCGCTTGGCAAAATCGAAATTTGCCCACAGCCAAACGCCGAGACTTAAAAATAAACCGCCGAGTCCGGCTGAAAGCGTAAAAAAAGCGGCAAACCAAATTCCGAAATGTAAAACTCTCGCCCAAATCTTTTCGAGCCAACCGACTTTATGGGCTAAAACTGCCAGCATCAAACTCGCGTTTAGAAAATTGCACATCATATTGGCATTGGCAAAAAGCGCGTGCAGACGCGGATAATTTCCGGCGGGAAGACTGCCGAAATGCGAGAGAAAATAATTATCCGCTTGTGTTTTGTAGTCAAAATAAAACAAAACAAATCCGGCAAGCGTAGCTAAAATTGTCAGTAACGTTCCGACCAGCCACGCTTGCGTAACTCGTTTAAAGAAATCCAAAGACCGCGCCAAATTAAAAGTCAAAATGCAGAGCAAAATCAAATAAAATTCACCGAGAAGTTTGTAAAAACTTTGTCTGGGAGCGGTTGAAAAAATCGTAGAAATGGTTAAGGCAAAGCCGTATAACGCAAGAAAGAAGTAAAATTTATCCATTCTTAGCTTGGTTTCGCCGCGCAGAACGGCAATCAACCAAAATCCGAAGGCAAATAGGAAAATAAAATCCGTATACGGCACGAGCAAGCCAAACAGACGGGTGTTAAACGGACGAACGAGCGGAAGCGAAACAACGAGCAGTAGAAAAAGCCATTTGGAAATGCGTAACGTCATTAAAAAAGTTTGAGAAAGCGTTTTAATTTTTCAGCGAATTTATCAAGTTCAAAATTTTGCGGGTCGTCGTGCGCGTCCTTAATTCCGGCGTCAATTGCCGAATGATAAGCGGGAATCAACCAAGTTCCGCGCCGCACGCCGGCGGCAATGTAAAGCAAAGCTAACCTTTCATATTGGTTTTCGGTAAAACCCGGAACAGGAGCAATTAAATCATTTGCCGGATTCGGATTGTTTATTTCGCGTCGGCGAGGTTGAATGAGTTCAATGTGAAGCTGCAAGCCTTTGCCGTCAACCTTTAAAAAATCGCGGGCGAACTTTGTTCCCCAACCTTTTGTAACCGTTTTATTAAAATCGTTTACCGTAATTGATTTGCCCAAACGATTGACAAAAACGTGCGCGACGGGTTGTTTAAGCCAAATGTTTAAATCATTTCCTTTCCAACCAGCGTCGGTATCGAAATTTGCCGGAAAAGTTTCATCTTTCAAATACGGCGATGAAGTGTCGTGAATTACAAAATAGAACGCTTCGATTTCTTCACCACCAGGCATTTTTGCTTTGCATAAGGTTTCATCTAGAGAACCGCCAACGGAATTTTCCGAAATATTATTTTTCTGCAAATACCTGCGTAAATCTCCTTTTTTTATTTTAACTTTTTTGCCGACGACTTTTTCGAGCGGAAAGGGAAGTTTTCCCAATTGTTCGCCCAAAATGCCGCCGATTTTGTTCGGACGAAGCAAACAACGTGCTTGTTCAACGGGCTTTCCGATAAACTGTAATGTTTTAGAGTTAAATTCGCAGGATTTATTTTGAGAAAATACAGGAAAAATTAGCCACAGAAAAACCCAGATGAATAAAGATATTCGATACCCATTTACTGACCATTGACTATCAACTATTGGCAGCTTTTTCATATCGTTTTCGTTACTTTGGTAAGCGAGCGCGGCGCGTCCGCGTCCAGACCTTTCGCCTTAGCCAGCAAAGCGGCGAATAGCTGCGCGGGGATGACAAACGGAATCGGTGATAAAAACTCATCAATTTCCTCCGCCATTAAAAGTGCCCGCGAGCTTAAAGAAGCAATTTTTTTATCATTTGTAATCGAAAACGAATCCGCATGTAGCTCCTTTAAGCGATTGAGTAAATCAACATTGCTTTGCACGGTGACGCCTTTCGGGGCAAATAAAATCACTGGAAAGCGCCTTTCAACCAGCGCCAACGGACCGTGAAAAAAATCAGCGGAAGAAAATCTTTCCGCTACGACGTAACAGGTTTCCATTAATTTCAAAGCCAATTCGTAGGAATTTCCGTAATTCAGCCCACGCCCAACGACGACGCAGTTTTCCATAAAAACGTATCTTTGCACCGATTCTTCAACTTCAGGAATTAATTTCAAGGCTTCGTCGGCAAACGGCGGAATTTTTTCAAACGCTAATTTTTTGTCTGCCAAAACTGACGCCAGCATATAAAAATGGAGCATTTGTCCGGTATATGTTTTGGTGGCGGCAACCGATTTTTCGCGTCCGGCGTGGGTTAAAAGAATTTCGTCAGCAATCTTTGCCATTGTTGATTTTGCGTAATTTGTAATTCCGAGCGTGAAAGCGCCTGATTTTTTCGCGCTCTCCAAAACACGGTTTATATCCTCTCCTTCGCCCGATTGTGAAACACCGATAACCAAAGCTCGTGAAAGATTTAGCTTCGCATTGTAAAGGGTAAAAACCGAAGGTGCGGATAAGGAAACCGGAATTCCGCAAATTATCTCCAAAAGATAACGCCCAAAAAGCGAAGCGTTATCGGAACTTCCGCGCGCCACCAAAACGATTAAATCAATATCTTTGCCGCGCAAAAACGCTCCGAGCTTTTCAAGTTTTTTGCTCTCCGTTTGAATTATTTTTTCTAAAACGGCGGGCTGTTCGGCGATTTCGTGAAGCATTATCGACATAAAATTTAATTTACAAAAACTGATCAGCGTTTTCTAATGTTTGAAATAAAACCGATTAAAACACCGGCAATTAATTTAAATGCCGATTTTTTATTTACGGGTTTATCATCTGCCGTTGAATCGGTGGGAATTGTTTGAACGGTTCTGCTTTTCGCGGGAACGTCTTTACCGTCCGAATCTTGATTGAGAATAGCCAGAGTTTCCGCCTTTTTGTCCAAAGCCGTTGCCCTGTCGGGATTTTCGATAATCGCTTTGGCGGCGGCTTTGTTGGCTCCGGCTTTTGCGGTTTCCGGGTCGGAATATTCCTGTAAAACGGCATTTATCGAGCCTCCAATAAGAATTACGAGAGCAGTCAGATAAAGCCACAACATCAAAATAATAACCGCGCCGAGCGAGCCGTAAGTTTTGCTGTAAGAATCAAAGTAACCGAGATATAGCCGGAAGGCGTAGGAAAGTAAAAGCCAAAGAATGATGCCGATAATCGCACCGGGCGTGATCCAAACCCAACTGCTTTTTTTATGTTTGGGAAGAAAATTGTAGAGCAGCGCGAAAATCGAAATCAAAACTACTAAAACTGTTATCGTTTGCAAAACGCCCAAAAAAAACGGTGATGAGATCGAAAGGTTTATCGAATTTAAAATCAGCGAAACGAATTTTCCGCCGAAAAAAACCACGCCTAAAGCAATAGTTAACAAAATTGCTAAACCGAGCGTCAATGTTAAAGAAAGAAGTTTTGTTTTCCAGTACGAGCGCGATTCGGTCAAATTATAAACACCGTTGAGCCCGATTCTGATGCTGTCAAGACCCGCCGAAGCCGACCAAAGAGCAGCCAGCAATCCGAACGTTAATTTTCCGCCCGGATTGCTTTGTGTAATTTCTTCGACTGTTTTTTGCACCAAATCATACGCCGAAGCGGGCATCACTTGACGCAGATAAAAGAACATCTCGGTTCTCATATCATCGGCAGATTCCAACACGATGCCGAATAAACTAACCAAAAAAAGAAGCAGCGGAAACAGCGCAAAGGCAAAATAAAATGCGACCTGCGCGGCGGCGCTCATCAAATCTTCTTCGTCAACTGCCTTTGCGTAAAGTCTTTTGAGGAAATTCTTGGGATTTATTTTTCGCAATTCTTCTAAAGTGAAACTAAGTATAGACATGTTTTCCGACGACCTCCCTGAATAGTAAAAAATTACCTCAATTTTATGATTTAAATTATTTTTTTAAACCAATAATACTTTTATCTCAAAAGTGAAACAAATTAAAAGGGGAAAAAATGAAAGACCTTCAAGTTTTGAAAACAATTAGGTTAAACACTGATTCTTAAAGCCGGAAAAGATAAAGAAGTGAAAGAGATATTTAACGGTTCGAAACTCTGTCTGGTAGAAGTATAGTTGCAAAACAAAGCAGTTCTTTCAAAAAACAAAGCTAAAGAGTCAATAACGGTTTTTTGCCTGGCGGGAAACGATGTTTTTCACGTCGGCGCGGATTTAAGCTAGGAACAACCGCTCGAAGCCGGAACGCTGATTTAATTTTTTATATATCTTAACCGACCATTTTTTTTAATTCACGAAAACTTTTATTATCTTTTTTGTTACTTTTCTCATCCAAGATGTTTTTCAATTCGTATATTTTCATCAAGGCTTCAACGGGCGAAAGATTGTCCGAGTCAATTTCCGCCAGTTTTTTTTCAACTTCAGACAAATTAAATTTATCGTTTTGCGAATATGTCAAATCAGAATTGTCCTTTTCGTATTCTTTCAAAAGCTCTTCTGCTCGATGCGTAACAGGTTTTGGTAAACCGGCGAGTTTTGCCACATAAACACCGTAACTTTTCATTGCCGTACCTTTCGATATTTTGTATTTAAATTTTAATGTGTCCTTCTTTTCTTCAATCAAAAAATACAAATTTTCCAGACCCGGCAAAACTTCTTCTAATTCGGCAAGCTCATGATAATGCGTGGCGAAAAGCGTGCGGGTTTTCAATTTCGGATGATTATGAATGAATTCCAAAACCGACCGCGCGACTGCTAAACCGTCATAAGTTGAAGTTCCGCGCCCGAGTTCGTCCATTAAAATTAAACTTTGCGTGGTGGCGTGATGAAGAATTTCAGCGGTTTCAATCATTTCCGTCACAAAAGTTGATTCACCGCTGCTGATGTGGTCATACAACCCGATGCGCGTGAAGATTCTGTCGCAAATTCCGATAACCGCTTCATCCGCCGGGACAAAACTTCCGATTTGTGCGAGCAAAACTATCAGAGCGATTTGGCGCAGATAGGTTGATTTACCCGATGCGTTCGGTCCTGTTATCAAAGCGATTTGCGGTGCGCCGTTGCCGCCGAGTGCAGCGTCATTGGCAACAAATTCGATGTTTTGTTCACGCAGAATTTTTTCGATTACGGCGTGCCGCCCGTTTTTTATGCGCAAAAGGGAAGTTTCGTTTATAGCCGGACGTGCGTAATTAAATTCGCCCGCAACATCTGCCAATGAACAAATCGCGTCGAGATAAGCAATTGTCGAAGCGGCTAACAAAATTTTTGGACGGTTTTTTCCGGCTTCCGAACAAATTTGCCTAAACAGATTATTTTCCAATTCGGCAATTCTTTCTTGGGCGTGAATGACTAAAGATTCATGTTCCTTTAACTCTAATGTAATAAATCTTTCAGACGGAACAAGAGTCTGCTTGCGCGTGTAATCTGACGGAACAAGATGCAGATTCGGTTTGGTAACTTCAATGTAATAACCGAAAACCTTGTTGAAACCAACCCGCAAACTTTTGATTCCCGTTCGCTCTCGTTCGCGTTTTTCCATTTCCGCCAGAAATTCTTTACCGTCTTTTAACATCGCACGAAGTTTATCGAGTTCCTCGGAAAAACCTTCATTGATAATTCCGACTTGCTCCACGTATCGAGATGGAACTTGTTCGGAAATGCCGGATTTTATTAGCTCCGATGTTTCCGAGCAATCAGGCAGATGCGCCAAAATCTGCCCGAAGCGAACCGTATCTTTTCGTAAAATTTGCTTGATTTGTGGAATAAATTCCAAACTGTTGCCAAAAGCACGAAGCTCGTAAGCCGAAAGAAAGTTTGCTTTGGCGCGGCTGGAAAGTCTTTCCAAATCTTTTATCTTGGATAAAATTTCCTGAATGTTTCGGCGCTCCTCTGCGTTTTCCTTGAACCAAGCGAGATGTTCCTGCCGGCGGAAAATCTCTGCTACGTCAAGCAACGGCTGACGAAGCCATTTGCGTAAAAGTCTGCCGCCCATTGCCGTTTTCGTGCGGTCAATGACCGACAAAAGGCTTGTGCCCGAAGCGCTTTCAAAAATTTCTAAACTTCGTAGTGTTCGGCTGTCAACCAACATAAACGAAGTAAAATCATAACTGGTCAGCCGCGATAATTGCTCCGCCGCGCCGTTTTGAGATTGATTTAAATAGGAAATCAACGCACCCGCCGCACGAACCGCTAAAACGGAATTTTCAAGCCCGAATGGTTTTAAGCCGCTGGCGTTGAAATGCTTGAGAAGCGTTTTTCTCGCCGTTTCATAATCAAAATTTTCGGCATCAAGTTTTGTAACAAAATGGGGCAAATCCTGATTGCTGAATTCTTCCTGTGTTTCCGCTAAAATTATTTCGGCGGGTGCCAGTCGCTGCAATTCGTTGAGCGCGTCTTTGTTGTCGATTTCCGTTGCCGCAAAATCGCCCGTTGTTATATCGGCGTAAGCGATTCCGGCGCGGCTGCCATCGCTGTAAAAAGAAACCAGATAGTTGTTTGTTTTGCTGTTTAAAAGTTGCGGCTCAATAACCGTTCCGGCAGTAACAATGCGGACGACATTTCGCTGAATCAATTTTTTTCCGTCTTTTCCTTTAACCGGTGTGGAGGAAGTTTGTTCACAAATGGCAACGCGATGACCGCGCGAGATAAGGGTCGCAAGATGTTTTTCGAGAACGAAATACGGAACTCCGGCAAGCGGAACACGCGTGTCTTTGCCCATCGAGCGCGATGTCAGAGCAATATCGAGTTCACGTGCTAGAAGGCGAGCGTCTTCGTCAAAGGCTTCGTAAAAATCACCCAACCGAAAAAGCAAAATCGAATCTTTATGTTTAGCTTTTATTTCGAGATATTGCCGCCGAATCGGGGTTTCGTTTTCCATTTTTGATAAATTAGCCACAGCACATATCGAGAAAACAGAATAAAAGAAAGTTTGCCACGAATTACGCCAATAACACGAATTAAAATTACATTTAATTTATTTATGTTGACGCGAAGCGGGACGGTTAAATTTCTCTTCTCGATGCGCTATGTAGCCGATTAACTCATTTTAGCAGAAAATCTTTGATAATTTCACCAATGTTTTTGACGTTTTGATGAACACGCTTGATTTGAGCAAAAGTTAAAATCGTAATAACGGGTTCGATATCTTGAAATTCAAAAGTTAAAGATTTACGCGCGCGATTTAGATCTCTTTCCGTCGAGAGAACAAGATAAGGTTTAGTTCTTTGGGCTTGATATGCGCGTTTGAGCTTAACTAAAGCAGAATCAAGGTTGCCTTTGCTCTGCACTTCAAAAATATGCGAAAGGCGCGGGTTTCGTTCTCTTTCACGCCAGATAACATCGTAAAATTCAAATTCGGTTTCGGCATAAAAACCCAAACTCGTGCCGATTTCCACAAGCATTTCCTGGATGTTTATATGCGAAAGCATTTTAGATTTGTTTTTTGTTAATGTAAAACCTGAAGTTTCCGCGTCGACCGCTTCTTTTCCTTTTTCCGTTATCGACCAAATGCCGCGTTGACGAATAATAAAACCGTTTTGTTCAAGTATTTTGCCGGCTTTTTGAGTCGCTTTCCGCCAATTCTTACTCGCGCCGTTTTTTATTGCAAAACTTTCGGCGTTTGTTAGTTGCGGAAAATAATCTAACAAGCGTTCATACAAAAAACGCAAATTATCAGTTCCGCCCGTAGCGACGAGCTCTTGTAAAATCGGCATTTCAATTGATGAAGCATTTGGAAGAGACATTTGTAAAAAATAAAAAATTAAATCTTTTCAAATTCAGTAAAAGTTCTATTCTGAATGTCGTATTTTAATTGGTTTATAGTTTCGGTCAATTTTCCTTCCAAATTATAGGTAATCTTTTTGCATTTAAAGTTTTCATTGCCGTAAAATAAATCAATATTTCCGATCTGAACGAAAACTTCAGGTTTATATTCGCTTAAAAATTCGTAACGCAATGCTATAGGAACTACATTGCACTGACTGACCTTTTCGATAATTCGCGCTGTACCGTTATAAAATTTTAGTGGTCTTAAATCGTTGGGTAGAATCTCTCCTTGAGGAAAAATCCAAAGTGTTCTGTTTGTGTTTTCTGCTAAAATGTTTGCCGCATAATTTATGCTTTCGACGGCTGAACGCGGATTTTCCCGCATAACCGAAAATGCGCCTAAGCGCCGAAAGAGAAACAATTTTTTTAATTGCTTTTCTTCCATCATCACAAAACTATCGAGGTTTGCCATTCGAGAAATTTCAAATGCGACGAGTCCGTCCCACCAGCTTGAATGATTTACATAAATTATAAGAGGAATTTTTTTATCTCTCTTTTGTAAAATATCTAAACCCGAAACATTTAGCGAGTGAAACCGACGTTTGAACAAATTGCGATTATAAACGGCAAAAAATTTTTCAAACCACAGGCTTTTTTGAGCTTTCAACATATTTGCGAACAACACGGCGATTTATGCCGCAAGTTATTTCATACGAAATAGTTTTGAGTTTCTGCGCCAAGTCTGATGCCTTAATTTCCAATTCGTTTTGTTTACCAATCAAAATTACTTCATCATTTACCTTAACATTCGGAACGTCTGAAACATCCAGAATTGTCCAATCCATTGAAATTCTTCCAACAATCGGAGCAAAGCAATTTTTAATTATTGCTTGTCCGCAGTTGGAAAGAGAACGATTGTAACCGTCTTGATAACCGATCGGTATGGTAGCGATGATTGAATCCTTTTGTGTAGTAAATGTTCGACCATAACCTAGGGTTTCGCCTTTCGGAACTTTTTTTAGATGAGCAATTCGCGTTTGCAAAGACATTACAGGCTTTAATTCGGGTTTTTCAATACTTTTCGGCAAAACGTCATCACCTAAACCATACAAGATTCCGCCGATGCGAACCAAATTCCGGCGCGAATTTTTGTGTCCGACTGCTCCGGGCGAATTAGCCAAATCCTTATATTTCGGTTTAAATCCATTTTGTTCAAAAATCTCAACCGCATCATCGAATCGCTTTATTTGTCCAAAAGTAAAATGATTTTCTTGCAAATTATCGGCGACGGCAAAATGCGTCATTAAACCTTCAATATGTAGGTTCTTGAATTTTTTTAAAGATTGCGCAAATTCATTAACCTCATCAAACCGAACTCCGATTCTGCCCATTCCCGTATCAATTTTTATGTGAATATTTGCTGAAACACCTGTTTCTTCCGCCGCTCGATTAAATTTTACGGCAGTTTCCAACTGGTAAATTACAGGTGTTAAGCCGTTTTTTAACAACAAATTTTCCTGACCAGACCAGAAACTTCCCAAACATAGAACCCGAGTTTTAATGCCGTTTTCTCGTAATTCCAAACCTTCCTCCGGCAAAGCTACACCAAACCAATCAACTCCTTCATTTTCAAGTTTTTTCGCGCAAAACACCGCACCGTGTCCGTAAGCGTCTGCTTTGACAATTGCCATATATTCGAGATTTTCACCGACAAATTTTTTTACCGAATTAAAATTAAAAGCAAGATTGTCAAGATTTATTTCTGTCCAAGTGGGACGGGTGGCAGATATTTTCACTGTTTCAGACATTGACAAATAAAATGAGGTTTTAAAAGTAAATTCTTTAAATGCAATAAATCGGAATAAAATATCAATTATAGCTTTAACAGTCTATAAACCGACATTTAATGTTTTTCTTAAAGCGGAATGTTACCATGCTTTTTTGGCGGATTTGTGTCCCGTTTGTTCTGCAGAAGCGAAAGTGCTCGGATAATTTTTGGGCGGGTATCAGACGGTTTAATTACTTCATCAATAAATCCGCGTTCAGCCGCAATATACGGGTTGGCAAATTTTTCTTCAAACTCCGTAACTTTTTCGCGCCTGAATATCTCATCTTTATCCGCGATTTCTTTTCGATATAGAATTCCTACGGCGCCTTCTGCGCCCATTACGGCAATCTCCGCCGTCGGGTATGCAAAATTTATATCTGTTCTGATGTGTTTCGACGCCATTACGCAATATGCGCCGCCGTAAGCCTTGCGCGTGATAATCGTTATTTTTGGAACCGTCGCTTCGGCAAAAGCATATAAAAGTTTAGCGCCATGTCTGATAATGCCTAAATGTTCTTGGTTAACGCCAGGAAGAAATCCAGGAACATCTTCAAATGTAATAAGCGGAATGTTAAAGCAATCACAAAAACGAACAAACCTTGCGCCTTTTATCGAAGCGTCAATATCTAAAACTCCAGCTAAGAAAGATGGTTGATTAGCAACAATACCGACCGAAAATCCGCCAAAACGTGCGAAACCAATAACGATATTCGGCGCGTAATGCTCTTGAACTTCAAAAAAATAGTTAGCATCAGCAACCGTATGAATAATATCGCGTATATCATAAGGCTGTGTGGAAACTTCGGGAACAATAAAATTCAGTTTTTCGTCGGCACGATTTGAGGCATCGTTTGTCGTCACAAACGGCGGATTTTCCATATTGTTTGAAGGAATAAACGATAAAAGCTCTCTAGTTAAACGTAAACAATGTTGGTCATCGGCGGCAGCGAAATGCGCGACACCGCTCTTCTGATTATGGGTCATTGCACCACCTAATTCATCTTTTGTAACAGTTTCGTGTGTAACGGTTTTAATCACATCAGGACCAGTGATGAACATATAAGATGTATCTTTGACCATAATATTAAAGTCAGTAATGGCAGGACTATAAACCGCGCCGCCAGCGCAAGGTCCCATAATACAACTGATTTGCGGAATGACACCGCTTGCCAGAGTGTTTCGCAAAAAAATATCGGCATATCCTCCGAGCGATAACACACCTTCTTGAATCCGAGCGCCGCCGGAATCATTTAAACCGATAACCGGCGCACCCGTCTTCAATGCGAAGTCCATTATTTTACAAATTTTTTGCGCGTGGGTTTCCGATAAAGAACCGCCGAAAACCGTAAAATCTTGCGCAAAAACAAAAACTTCACGCCCGTCTATCAAACCGTGTCCCGTTACAACTCCGTCGCCGAGGTATTTTTGTTCTTCAAGCCCGAAGTCGGTTGAACGATGGACAACAAATTTATCAAATTCCTCAAAAGAATTTTCATCCAACAAAAATTCGATCCGTTCACGTGCCGTCATTTTTCCCGAGGCGCTTTGTTTTTTGAGACGCTCTATCCCTCCGCCTTGCTCAGCTAAAAGAGATTTTTCTTTTAAAAGTTCGAGTTTGTTCATTGATTTTTGTTCGGGTTTCATAAATGAAAGTTTAGCGAGTTTGGTAAGTTTTGCAAATTAAACAACCATCCGTTGCCGCATACTTCGCAAAGCCCATTCGACAAAAATTATCGAAATGAGCAAGACATAAATCGTTTCATAAATATGGTGCGTAGAAAAATTTCCATTCAGACAGGCTCTGGTTAAATCAATAATGGCGGTTGTGGGGATAATATAAGCAAAAATTTGTAGCCAAGACGGAAGAAGTTCAACGGGAAACCACGCGCCACAAAGGAAAATTGTCGAAAAGAAAAGCGCAAAAAATATATTGAAGTTATCAATATCAAAAACGCGCGCGGTTATTGCTAATGCCAAGCCACCAAGATAAAGACAACCAATGATGAGCGGTAAAATTGCCAAGGGCGTGAAATACGAAGTTGCCGAACCAAAAATAATTACTAACGGCAGTATAAAAAAACAATCGATTACGCCTTTTGTAACCGCCCAGAGAATTTCGCCGAAAGCGAGCGATTCAACTGTTACAGGCGTAGCCAGAATCGCGTCGTAAGTTGATTGATAAACCATCCGAAAATATGCGCCGTAAGTCATTTCAAAAACGGTTCGCATCAAAACCGTAAATGCCAAAACGCCTGCGCCGACAAAAGAAAGATAGCTTAAACCGCCGACCTGCGAAGTTATTAAAGCGCCAACTCCAAAGCCAAAGGCGAAAAACGTAAAAATTGGTTCGATAATTGGCGCGATAAGTTCCGTTTTCCAGAGCCGCAGATAAACGCGGAAATTTCTACGCCAAACGGCGAAAGCATCAATTAAATCAACCTGAGATATTCCTAGTTTCAATTTTGTGGGTTGTAATCGAAAGGGAATTTTCGATTTTCGATAAGATGAACCAATTCTTTAAGACTTTCGTCAGTTGTTAGCTTTAAATCGTCAGAATATGAAAAGTTTTCTGCGTTTTCTTCAAATTCTTTCAAGTCCAAAATTTGAAACCTGAAATCTTTCCAGACTAAAACATCTATATCCAAATCAATATAGTCCAAAACATTGTTTTCTAATTGCGGTGGCAAATTTATATTACAATAAAAATTTCGTAAATTGCCCTCAGGTTCGTGAAAACGAAAAACATTGAACCCACGGTCAAGCCAGTAAAATTCATAACTAACAGTTCCGCGTCTGATAACGCCCAAGTGCTCGTGTTTTATTTCATTTTCAAATTTGCCCACAAATTTCAATAAATTATCATTTTTTTCAATTAATTTAGCCTTCCAACTTTTATTGATTTTTCCATCAAGTTTTCGAGAGTTTATAGTTACGATATTGTTTAAATCAAACATTAGTTTTAGATTTTGATAGTTCCAACAAATTGTGTCAAAGCCGAATTAAATTGTTCGGGTTGTTCTAAATTAGAATAGTGACCGGCATTTTCTAACAAAACAAGTGTTGAATTTGAAATTTTTTGGCGCATTATTTCGGCAATTTTTATGTTCGATACTTTATCTTCTTTTCCAAAAATTAAAATTGTCGGAAGGGAAACGCCGTCTAAAACATTTGAATTATCTTTGCGTTGCGCCATTCCCCGAAGGGCGGCGACGGCAGCTTTTGGATTAACTTCGGTGAATGATTTTTCCAATTCATTTATTAAAACTTGATTATTTGTTTTTGTTTGGTTGGAAATAAGATTCGGCAGCAATTCTTCGACAAGAGATTGCGCTCCGTTTTTCTCAATTTTTTCGATTAAATCAAAACGTGTTTCGCGGTTTTCGTCCGTATCAGCGGCAAAATTTGTATCGCATAAAATCAGCGCGGCAAATTTTTCGGGAAAGAGTCGAAATAAATCGAACAAAACATAACCGCCCATTGAAAGCCCACCGATTATAGCCCGTTCTATTTTTAAGGCTTTGAGCAATTCGGCAATATCATTCGCCATATCTTCCATGGAATTTATATCAGAGAAATTATGACTTTCGCCAAATCCGCGTAAATCTGGCAAGATTAAGCGACAATTTTTTGTTGTCAATGCCTTTATTTGAGGTTGCCACATTTTCCGGGAAAGGGGGAAAGCGTGAAGTAAAACAATCGGTTTTCCGGTTCCGTATTCTTCAAAAGTAAGTTTCATCATTAATTCCTGATTTATTGCTTCAGACTCCGACTGCTAAAACTGAACAATGAGCGTGCGGAAAATTGAACTGGAAATCGAGCCGAGTAAAAGTCTCTCCCAACGATTATATCCGCGCGAACAGACAATTATTAAGTCTGCCGGCATTTTCTTGGCGCTTTCAATAATGCGGCTTTGCAGGTGAACCGGAAAGAATTTCGGTTGAAACAATAACGTTTACGTCGCCGAGCGATCGACTTATTTTCTGACTTGTAGTTTTCAGAACTTTTTCGAGGTTTTCACGCACGTTTTTCTCGATATCAGTTGTGTTGGGAAGATTGCCCCCGTAACGATCTATAGTGAACGGAACCGCCATATCCACTACGGAAATTATTTTTATCTGGTCGCCGTCGGAGAATTTGAAATTGTTTAAGGTTTTGACAGCCGCTTCGCTATTTTCTGAACCCTCAACAGCTAATAAAATCTGCACCTCTAAATGAATTTTGAGAACAGAAAATATTTGTCTATTTTATACCTGTTTTAACGAAAAATAAAAACGATATCTATTAATCAACTAATTGCAGAAATACATCTTCAAGATTTGAAGGACGAAGAATCACCTGCTGCGTCCCGTAAAAATTTATAAGGGAGGTCAACTCTTCAGCGCTTTCGGCAAAGTACAAATGTGAAGTCCCGCGTTTTTGAAAGAAAATTTTTGGATCTTTTATCTGTGGGACAAACGATTCTGCTTCCCGAACTTCGAGAGCGAATTTTTTTACATTGTCTTCGATAATGTGACGCGGCGCGCCTTCAGCAATAATTTTGCCGTGCGACAAAAGTAGTATTTGTTGAGAAAGTTTTTCCGCTTCGTCCATATAATGTGTCGAGAGTACGACAGTTAAATTTTCCGTTCGGCGAAGTTCTTCCAATTTTTCCCAAATTTCCTGGCGGACATTCGGATCAAGACCAGTGGTTGGTTCATCGAGCAAAAGAATTTGGGGGCGATGAAGAAGGGCGCGCGCAATTATCAAACGTCGTTTCATACCACCTGAAAGATGGTCAACTTTGGCATCAGCCTTTTCGCTTAACCTAATAAAATCTAAAAGCTCGTCGCTTCGCTTCAAAGCATTTTTAAACGGGATACGAAAATATCTGGAATAGACAATCAAATTTTCCCGAACATTTAAGTCCGGGTCGAGATTGTTTTCCTGCGGAACAACACCGATAATTGAACGAATATCTCTGCCTTTGTTTTTAACATCAAAGCCTTCGACAAATAGTTCGCCCGCCGTTAAAGGAGAACGACAAGCTATCATTCGCATCGTGGTTGATTTTCCTGCCCCGTTCTCACCTAAGAGAGCAAAGGTCTCACCACGTTTTACTTGAAAGGTTATTCCTTTTACAGCTTGGAAATTACCAAAATCCTTTGTTAAATTTTTCGCTTCGATGGCTAAATTCATAAGAAAAACTGAGTTTATGAATCAAATTTCTCGTTTGCAACTTTACTTTACAAAATTCTCTTGTAATTTGATTAAAAGCTGAGAAAAAACAAGTTTTTCGGTTTCTGTCAAACTTGCGAATGATGCCAATTCTATCTTTTGCCACTGATTTTTCACCAAACTTTCACTTTCCCGTCCTTTAGCAGTTAAATATACGCGCATTATTCGCCCATCTTTACCGCATTTCTGACAAGAAACGAAATCATTATCGGCAAGATTTTTAACCATTTTATTAACGGTCGGAGCGGCGAGATTTAAATTTTGAGCCAGACTTATCTGGCTTTGCCCATCTTTCTTCCAGAGAGAGATTAAAACGAAAACCTGCCCGCTATGAAGTCCAACCTCTTTCATTGAAGATTCAAGATTAGAGCGAAATATATTGGCTAAATTTGTTAATAAATATCCAAGTAAATTTTCAATATTCATATAAATATAATTCTTAGCAAACTAATCTTATAATAATAGCATACTAATAATATCCAAAATAATTAAAATTTATTAGCTTCCTAAAATAAATTTATGCTGTCATTCAAATAAAAATCAAATTGTATTAAAATCTGTATATGGTAAGAATTAACGAAAATTTCAACAATAACATTCAATTATTAAAAGAAGTTCGCCTTAGACTTCTGCTTTTACATAAATTATTGGTTGATGGCGAGCGGCAAATTTATGAACATCAAAATGGACAATTATCAAGCGGGCAATTTTTGCAGCTTTTGTTAAATGAGGAAAGTTTTTCGTGGCTAAGAAAATTCTCAATCCTTATAGTTGAAATAGATGAAATGCTTGATTTAAACGATGGCTTTACCAAAGAAATGATTGAAAAACACTTTACGCAGTTACAGAATTTGCTAGATTTTGAAAGTATTGATAAAGAATTTAATCTCAAATATAAAAATTCAATACAAAATAATTGCGAGGTTGAGGCTAAACACAAGGAACTCAAAAATTTATTAGCGCAAAAATAAAAAGCACATTTCTAAATGCGCCTTTTATTTTTCTTCTATTTTTACTATTTTCTTCCGCTTTTTTTCCAATCGGCTAAAAATGAATCCAAACCTTTGTCGGTAAGCGGATGATTGATAAGTTGTTGAATAACTTTGAAAGGAATTGTTGCGACATCGGCGCCGAGCAAAGCCGCTTCGACAATGTGTATGGGATGTCGAACGCTTGCCACCAAAACCTGGGTTGCAAAACTGTAATTTTCGTAAATTTGAACTATATCGGATATAAGTTGCATACCGTTTTGTCCGACATCATCGAGCCTTCCGACGAAAGGACTGATGTAACTTGCTCCGGCTTTTGCAGCAAGAAGAGCCTGAGCAGCAGAAAAACAAAGTGTGACGTTAACCTTTGTTCCTTCCTCCCGGAAAATTCGTGTAGCTTTCAATCCATCGTAAGTTAGCGGACATTTGACAACTACATTGGAAGCAATTTTGGCATACTCACGACCTTCTTTCAGCATCCCTTCGGTATCTAATGCCGTAACTTCTGCTGAAATATCTCCTTCAACCATTTCACAGATTTTGGCGAGATGTTTCTTAAATTCAACTTTACCTTCTTTTGCCACAAGTGAAGGATTAGTCGTTACGCCATCAATTAAACCAAGTTCGTTTGCTTCTTTGATTTCATTTAAATTTGCCGTATCAATAAAAAATTTCATAATTTCTCCGTAAAACGTTTTTCAATCTTGATAATACATTTATAGTTTGAGAACTAAAAACAATATTAAGTTTAAAGGTAATATTATTAAAATTGTAAATCAATTCCGTTTTCGTGAATTTGCAAGAGCCAGTAACCTGATGATCTTGCACCAATTAACAGTAAAATCAAATATACTTAAAATATTTGCAAGCGAGCAAACTTGAAGAAAAGGAAGTTTAGAATCTTTGTCAGAAGTTATACTTTAGTCGTTTTGTAAAAAAACTTATAAATTATTTAACCGGATTTCGCAAAATTCCGACACCTTCTATCTCGACATCGCAAACGTCACCTACTTTTAATTTGGAAACGCCTGAAGGAGTTCCCGTGGCAATTACGTCGCCTGCATTCAAAGTCATTTGGTTTGAAATGTATCTTACCAAAAATTCAACCGGGAAAACCATCTGCGATGAACATCCCTGTTGTTTGATAGCGCCGTTGACTTTTGTAGTTATACGAACATTGGAAATATTTAATTCTGTTTCAACAAATTTACTAACTGGGCAAAATGTATCGAATGATTTGGAACGCGAGAACTGCACATCTTTCTTTTGTAAATCTCTTGCCGTTATATCATTTAAGCACGCATAACCAAAAATATGTTCAAAGGGATTATCAATTTCCGCAAGGTTTTTACAATCGCGTCCGATAATCACTGCTAGTTCGCCTTCATGTTCTACTTGGTTAGATTGAGAAGGAATTATAATCGGCTCGCCTTCAGTAATTATGGCTGAAGGCGCTTTAAGAAAAAGAAGCGGCTCGCTCGGAACTTCATTTCCTAATTCCAAAGCATGTTCGGCATAATTACGTCCGATACAGACAATTTTTGAAGGTGTAATCGGTGGGAGAAACCTTATATTAGCTTGTTTTATAGGGTCGGTTAGATATAGTATTTCGTCGGAAAATTCTGAATTAGGAAAATTCTTTAGCGGAAAAACTAAATCCTCTCTGATTGTGCCCCATTTTACTTCATTTTGATATTCAAAACGACAAAGTTTCATATTCGTTTACGGTACTGTTTCCGATACAACTTCAGAAGACTCGCTTGCATTGCCTGCATTGTCAACGGCAATTAAAAAGTAGAAATAAGTCCTGCCTGATTCAGCACTTTTATCATTGAAAGTATTAGTTTTTAATAAGTCGGGTGTCAATAGTGTCCATTCGGATTTTGGCTTGTTTAAATCAAGGGAGCGGTAAATTCTATATCCGGCAATATCTTTATCTGTATTTAAAGCAAAGAAAATTGATAAATTATTTGGAGCAGCAGCAATAGTAATTGCATTGGGTGCATTAGGCGGAAAAATATCCTTGGGTAAAATTTCAACTGTATTTGAGTCAAGACTTTCGATAGTTTCGCCATTATATCCTAACGAAACAGCTCGCACGAAATATTTGTAAATTTTTTCAAATTCAAAAAACTTATCAAAAAATTCATTTTTATTAATGGGAGTTGAGTTCAAAAGGTTAGGTTCACTCCTTTCAGATAAACGATAGATGTTATAACCCAAAATATTCGCTGGCTTCGAATCGTCGACATTGGAAGGAGGAACTTCCCAATTTAATTTTATAGAATCTTTTAATGTCTTTACATCTAAGTTGATGGGAGCGTCAGCGACATTCGCGGAAGCATTGATTAAGAGAAAGTTTGAAAAGGCAGCTTTTTGACCTGATGCATTAACAAAACGAATCGCATAGCGTATGCGGGCAGATTGCCCGGCAAACTGTAATGTATCGACATATATCATTCGTCTGAGTTTAAAGTCATTTGCGGAAACAGGCAAAGTAGCAATCAAAGTACTTCGTGAAGAAAATTCCTCTTCTGATAGAGTTAGTGGGGAAACTAATGGTTCCAGCAAACGATAAATATCTGTTCTGTTTATATTCAAAACATTGGTACCGGAAGGGTTTTGAGCAGGCATGTTCCATAAAAGTGTTACTCTATTTCCTCGTTGGCTGCCGGAAATTTCAACCCTTTGTGTCGTTTTTTCAAGGGGTGGAAGCGGAGGCTTTCTTTTTCCGCAGCATAAAGTTATAAGCAAAGCAAAAATTATAAACGCTAATGCTGCTTTTTTTCTGCTTAGTTTAAAACATTTAAGCAAACTGTAAAACATCCGTTTAATTATAAAATATACTGCCTAAGATTATGGTCATCAATTAAGTTATCGAGCCTGCCGCGAACAAAATCAGCATCAATTGTTTGGTTTTTATTTTCAATTTCATTTCCGAGAAAACTTATTTCTTCCAACAGCTTTTCTAAAAGTGTATGCAACCTCCTAGCTCCGATATCTTCGGTGTTTCTATTAATGGCGGCTGTCATTTCGGCAAGCGTTGAAATTGCTTCTTGAGTAAAGTCAAGGGTGACATTTTCCGTTTTAAGCAGTGCCTGGTATTGCTTAATAAGCGAATTTTTAGGCTGTATAAGGATCCGCTTAAGATCATCAATGGTTAAGGACTCGAGCTCAACTCTAATCGGGAAACGCCCTTGCAGTTCAGGTATCAAGTCTGAGGGTTTAGAAACATGAAAAGCCCCGGCGGCAATGAATAAAATATGTTCTGTATTTACCATTCCATAGCGTGTGTTGACCGTAGTCCCCTCAACAATCGGCAAAAGATCCCTCTGTACGCCTTCTCGTGAAACATCGGGATTGCCACTGCCAGATTCCCTACCAGCTATTTTGTCAATTTCATCGAGAAAAATTATGCCTGTTGATTCGGTTTTCTCAATCGCAGTACGCGTAATTTGCTCCATATCAACCAGACTTTCTTGCTCCTCCCTAAGCAAAAAATTGCGGGCTTCTGCAATTTTCATTTTTCGACGGACAGTTTTAGTCGGAAAAAGGTTTCCAAACATATCACGGAAGTTAATCCCCATTTCTTCCATCCCTTGCCCGCCGATAAAGTCAATAGTCGGCATTGATTTATCTTGTGTTTCCAGTTCGATTATGCGGTTTTCCAAATCACCCCGGCGCAGTTGTTCGCGCAGTTTATGGCGCGTGCGATTAGATTTATTTTCTAACGGTATACTTTCTATTTCATCAAATGCTGTAGGAGAATATGAATTTTCAGAAGGAAGCAGAGTATCCAAAATTCTTTCCTCTACATTTTCTTCGGCACGCAGCCGAACATCTTCAAATGCAGATTGCTTAGTCATATCAACACCGACTTCCGTTAATTCACGAATCATACTTTCCACATCCCTTCCTACGTAACCCACTTCCGTAAATTTCGATGCTTCAATTTTGATAAAAGGTGAATTGGCAAGTCTTGCGAGACGGCGGGCAATTTCAGTTTTTCCCACGCCGGTTGATCCAATCATTAATATATTTTTCGGCAAAACGTCTTGCGCAATTTCGGGCGGAAGTTTTTGACGTCGAACTCTGTTCCGCAGAGCAACAGCAACAGCCCGCTTGGCATTTGTTTGACCGACAACATACTTATCAAGTTCCGTAACTATTTGCCGGGGGGTTAATTCGTCGAGTTTTATTTTTGGCACGGTTTCTTTGACAGTACCACTAAGGTAAATAGGCATTTTGAGTAAAAACTAAAGTTCTTCGGTAACAATGTCGGAATTCGTATAAATACAGATTTCCGCAGCGATTTTCAATGATTCGACAGCAATTTCTTTAGCTGGGAGTTCAGTATGCTTTACTAAAGACCGTGCGGCAGCGAGCGCGAACATACTTCCCGAACCGACGGAAAGCATTCCTTCGTCGGAGGATATAACATCGCCTTTGCCGGAAATTAAAAAAGCATCCTTTTTGTCGGCAACAATTAAAAGGGCTTCGAGGTGACGTAAGTATTTGTCCGTCCGCCAATCCTTGCTTAATTCTATCGCAGCGCGTTCAAGCTGACCTTGAAATTGTTCGAGTTTTGTTTCAAATTTACTTAGAAGCGAAAAAGCGTCTGCTGTTGCTCCCGCAAATCCGACTAAAACCTTGCCATTATAGAGACGGCGAATTTTCCGGGCGTTACCTTTGATTACAGTTTCGCCTAATGTCACCTGACCGTCACCCGCCATGGCAATTTGTCCGTTTCGGCAAACTAGTAATACTGTGGTTGACCGAATGTTTGATAAATTTTTTTTAGGCAACATAAAAAGTGTAATGATAAATCTTTAAATTGAAATGCTCAAATTGACAGATGCGAGCAAATTGTTTGAACATTGTAAAGTTTATGAAAGGGAAACCCAAAATCGGTATCACAATGCGTCTGGATATAGAAAAAAATCGTTTTTATCTCGGACGTGATTACAGCGAGGCTTTAGCATATTTAGGAGCCATACCGATTCATTTAAGCTTAATTCCGAGTAAGGAGTATATTTGGGAAATCTTAAATTTCCTGGACGGAATTTTATTACCGGGAAGCGATTCGGATATTGATCCGGTAATCTACGGCAAAGAACCGGTACCGAAATTAAAAACAGTTGTTCCGATAAAAGATGAAACAGATTTGCTTGTTTTAAATCAAGCTGAAAAATTAATGATGCCCGTTTTAGGAATTTGTTTCGGAATGCAGGCTTTAAATGTTTCGCGGGGTGGAACTCTTATCCAGGACATCGAAACTCAAGTGTTAAATTGTTTAAAACACGAGCAGGGATTCCCGAGGGATAGAAATTCTCATAGTATAAATATAGAAGAAAACTCTTTATTGTCAGGTCTAGCACCATCTAATTGTACAAAAGTAAATTCACATCACCATCAATCGATCGAGCAGGTAGGAAATAATTTAAAAGCAACAGCTTGGGCAAAAGATTCTGTTATCGAGTGCATCGAAGATGTCAGAGATGATAGATTTGCTTTCGGCGTTCAATGGCATGCTGAATTAAATTACCGGGTCGACAACTTATCAAAAAAAATATTTCAAAGTTTTGTCAGTGCTTGTTCAGAATTTGAATCGAGAGGGAAATAAAAGATCTGTGGTAAAACTTCAACAAAAACCTCTAAAGTTGGGTGTAGAAAAACTTTTAAACGAAAATAACAATTTATTAAAAGGTGCTCGCGTTGGTCTCATTTGTAACCAAGCCTCTGTCAATCACCAATTTCGGCACGCAGCCGATTTGTTTTCTCAAGATGAGAAGGTAAATTTAGTTGCTCTTTTCGGACCGCAACACGGGATACGCGGAGATGTCCAAGACAATATGATTGAAACATCTCATGACATCGATAGAATTACAGGCTTGCCCGTTTTTTCGCTTTATAGTGAAACAAGAGAACCTACCGAAGAGATGCTCTCAGGTATTGACACTTTAGTATTTGATTTACAAGATGTTGGATGCCGCGTGTATACCTTTATTTATACAATGGCAAATGCTATGAAAGCCTGTACTTCTTTCGGCAAAAAATTTGTAGTTTGTGATAGACCAAATCCTATAAACGGCATAAATATTGAGGGAAATTCTTTGGAGTTGGGATACGAGTCTTTTGTCGGGCAGTATCCGATTCCGATGCGGCATGGTCTTACGGTTGGGGAATTAGCTAAACTGTTTAATAAGGAATTTAAGTTAAACTGTGACTTAGAAATAGTTACAATGGATGGATGGACGCGGGAAAATTACTTTGATGAAACTGATGCCCCGTGGGTAATGCCATCACCGAATATACCCACCCTTGACACTACAATTGTTTTTTCGGGAACAGTTTATTTAGAAGGAACACAAATTTCGGAAGGACGCGGAACAACACGACCTTTTGAAATAATCGGCGCTCCTTTTATTGATGCGAAAGAATACGCAGATTCTTTAACATTACTTGAACTTCCAGGGGTTATCTTTAGACCAATAAAGTTTTTACCCACTTTTCAAAAATTTGCAAATACGACTTGTGAGGGCGTTTTTCTTCATGTAATAAATCGAGAAATTTTTGAGCCGGTCATAACAGGTCTCGCAATAGTGAAGAACATACTTGATTTATACCCAAATAATTTTATGTGGAAAACCCCGCCGTATGAATATGTTTTTGACCGCAATCCTTTTGATGTTATTGCAGGAACTACTAAAATTAGAGAATCGCTTGAAGTCGGGAAAAACATAAAAGATATAAAACTTTCTTGGATTCAAGACGAAAATAATTTTCGAAAGTTGAGACAAAGTTATCTGCTTTATTAAAGTTAAAGTCGTTTTAAGAACATATAAGCTACTAAGAATCAGTAATTTATAGCATAATATTTATGAATAATTTTAGAAGTCATTTGGCAGACTGTTGAAGAATAAGATTATGGTTAAGGAAAACATCAATGAATAATATTTTTATTATTGGACTAATTTCATGGTTGCTTCCCGGCGCCGGACACTTAATACAAAAACGCTGGGAAAGGGGACTGATCATCGGTGTAGTAGTGTGGGCAATGTTTGTGATTGCAATTTTAAGTGGCGGCGCTTACTACCCGGGATTTGATTTTAAGGACGGAGCATTGCTTTATCTACTAAATTTGTTTGCTAGATTAGGCAACGGATTAGGCGCGTTTATAAGTTTCTATTTGCTTGCGAATCCACCTGAAAATGTAGCTTCCTGGGCAGCTTTTGAATATGGCGGAAGGTTTCTAGAAGTTGCTGGTTTGCTCAATTACTTAGCTGTTTTGGACGCAGTTGATATACAAATCGGGAGAAAAAAATGATTCACCTTTTATACTTAATTGGTTTTGCCTTTTTTGTAGCATTAACTTTCGGGGTTTTTTCGAATGGAAGTTTAAGAGAAAAGGTTTTTTATGGTTTTAAGATATTCGCTCAATTTGTATTAATTAGTATTACGTTAGCTTGGATTTTCTACTTCATCCCTGGATAAAAACAAAATGGGGATAATCGAAACAGAGGGTTTAGTTCTAAAAACCTACGGTTTGGCGGAAGCAGATAAGATTGTGGTTTTGCTTACAAAAAATGAAGGTCTTGTAAGAGGTGTGGCACGTGGCGCAAAACGCCTAAAAAGTCGTTTTGGGGGTGGGCTAGAAGTTTTTTCAATTGTACAAATTGCTTATTTTCAAAAAGAGGATAGGGAACTTGTCTCAATTAGAAACATTGAGCTTATAAAATCTTATTTTGAAAAAGCCGGCAACCCTTCGTTTTTTAAAAATTTTGCGTATTTGACAGAACTTTTAGGCGAATTTGCTCCTCCACATGATCCAAATGAAAGACTATATAGAATGGCGAGAGTTTGCTTGGATACAGCCGACAATAATGAGGCTAGCTTAAGAAGTATAGTTGTTTATTTTGAGTTATGGGTGTTAAAACTAGGCGGTTATTTGCCGGATTGGAGCAGATGTCAAAATTGTAAAAAAGAATTAAATGAATATGAAAAAACAGGGTTACAGATAAACTTTCATCTTATCTGTCAAGTATGTCAGAAAAGCCGCAATAATTGGGTAGTTACAAGCGAACAAAGAGAAATTTTTATAGGCGCACAACAGCTTTCACCAGCAAGATTTGTTGAATTTACTGAAAATAATGACAAAGATGTAAGAGAAATTTCTATTATTTTAAGGCGCATTATTTCGAATGTTCTCGGAAGAAATATGGGAAGCAATAAAGATAAACAAGCGAAAGCACAACAAAATAATGCGGTTTAGCCAGTTAATCTCAAAATATATAATTCTAGCTATTTTTCCGTATTTTATATTTTCGTGGCTTTTACTGACTGTAGTTTTATTTATACAACAGGGAAGTCGTTTCTCCGATATCTTTTTTAGTTCTTATATTCCCAAAAATTTGCTTTGGCAATTAACTTTCGCGCTCGTGCCGAATGTTATCGCTTTTACTTGTCCGATGGCTGTTTTAGTCGGCGTAATTATAGGTTTATCGCGTATTCAGGAAGATAGTGAGTTAGTTTCAATAAGATTTGCCGGTATCGGAAACTTTCAAATTGTATTACCAATAATTTTTATCGGCATCACGCTTTCATTTTTTACTTTTTTTATCAATTTATATGGTGTTCCGTTTGCAGCCCAGATAGTTCGTAGAGTTGCCCTTCAAACAGCCCTTTATAAATTAGAATCCCCAATTGAACCTGGGGTTTTTAATACTGAAGTAAACGGATTCACTATTTATGTTAAAGAAGGGGATATAGAAAGGGGGACTTGGGAAAATATTTTTATTTTTAATGAAGACAAACAAAACAAAATCGTGCGTCTGATAACCGCAAAAGGAGGTCGAATTGATTCAAATGAAGATGTTTCGGAATTAGTGTTAAGTAATGCAGTTATAAATAATTTTTCACTAGAAAAAAACAATGAGAAATTTATTTCTGAATCTATTAATCAAATCCGTTTTCCCATTAAAACAAGGCGTGGGGAGTTGATAGATAAACTTAGTAAAACAGAAGAATCTCCTGAAGAATTAGGTTTAAGACAACTGGCTTCAGCTTCAAAAACTAAAGAAGGAAAGGAAAGGATTGAAATTGATATTATTTGGCACAGAAGAATTTTGCTTTCGCTCACGCCTCTAATATTCGCACTTCTAGGAACTTCACTTGTCTTAAAGTTTAACCGCGGCGGAAAGGGCTTCGGTGTTTTTTTAGCTTTGTGTAGTTTAGTGGTTTATTATTTGTTGGCTCTTTTAGGCGAACAACTTGCCAGAACCAATCAGATAAGTGTTTTTAGTTCAAGCCTGATTCCAATTGTGGTAAGTGTTGTATTTATACTTTCGTTTTTCCTCTCAAGCAGATTTTCACTCAGAAAACCGATTTTTAACTTTGATAAAAAATTAAAATTAAATTATCTATCCAGATTAAATAAAGTATCAAAAACAAATTTTTATATAGATTTTAGCGCCGGATTGCTAGATTTCGATATAATTTCAAGTTTGCTTAAATACTTTTCTTTAACCTTTTCTTTTTTAACAGTTATTTATTTAATTTTTACAGCCTTCGAACTTTGGAAATTTGCAGGAGAACTGAATAACGGAGTTAACCTTTTGCTAAAGTATCTATTTTTTCTTCTTCCATTTATTTATATCCAATTGGTTCCATCGGCATTAATGATTGCTACATTAGCAACCTTTGTTATCAAGTCACGACAAAATGAAGTTGTAACGTGGACCTCTGCTGGAAGAAGTGTCTATCGTCTTTTATTTCCATGTTTCGTATTGATGATTTTTTTTGGTCTTATAAATTGGGAATTACAAGAAAAGATTTTACCGGCTACAAATCAAATTCAAGAAAATTTACGAACGCAGATTCGTTCCAAAGGCGTCACAGCGAATAAAGAAGGGAAGTATTGGATTTCTAGCAATAACCGAATATATTCTTTCGAGTTACAAGGAGACAAACGTGACTCGAATCAAAAAGTGAAAAATCTCACAATTTTTGAATTCTCCAACGACAACTTAAAACTTCAAACAATTTATAAATCGCAGGAGGCATTATGGGAAAAAGATAAAGTAAAATTATTAGATGAGGCGGAAAAAATTACCTGGTCAAGTGGAAAGATTGATTCTGTAAAGGCAAGTAATACGGAAATATCAGAGCAATTTAATCCGTTTATTAACTTATATCAAAAGCCAAGTTATCTAAATGTGCAGGAAATAAAACAACAAATAGAAAACACCGAATCGGAAAGTGAGAAAAGAAACTATGAAACGGCTCTCGAAAAAAAATACACAACGCTTTTTTTACCGTTTATTATAACTTTGTTTACCGCGCCGTTTGCCCTTTCACTGCATCGGAAAGGGAGAGTTGTCACAATCGGTTTCGCGGTTGGTATTTGGCTTTCGTTTATGGCAGCAATCAGCGCCTTCGAACAATTCGGGCTTAACGGCTACATTTCTCCAAAATTTGCCGTCTGGAGTCCGCTTTTGTTATTCTCTACGGTTGGAACTTTCCTTATTTCAAAAATTAAAACATAATTTAAACCATAAAAAAGCGGGGCTTTTATAACCCCGCCTAGAAAAACTTTTTCCAAAAATATTAAGTTCCTGTTTCCCAACTGGACATATATTCAATCATTTCAGGAGTTAAAGTATCAATATAAACGCCGAGCGAATGCAGTTTTAGGCTGGCAATCTCCTGGTCAACTTCTTGTGGTAGAATATGAACACCGGCAGGAAGAATTTCTTTATTTTTGACTAAGTATTCGGTTGAAAGTGCCTGGTTAGCGAAACTCATGTCCATAACGCTTGCCGGATGACCTTCTGCCGCCGCTAAATTTATAAGACGACCTTCGCCTAAAACAATCACGCTTTTTCCGTTATTGCCTATATACTCTTCAACAAATGGGCGACGATTAAGAACTTCGGACGACATTTCGCGTAATGCTTTAAGGTTTAACTCTAAATCAAAGTGACCACTGTTGCAGACAATAGCTCCGTCTTTCATTAGTTCAAAATGGTTTTTATCAATAACGTGGCGGTTGCCAGTAACGGTAACAAAGAAATCGCCGATTTTGGCGGCTTCTTCCATCGGCATAACCCTAAATCCGTCCATTACCGCCTCAATCGCTTTAATTGGGTCAATTTCGGTTACGATAACATTCGCTCCCAGTCCTCGCGCGCGCATCGCGCAGCCTTTTCCGCACCAACCATAACCGACAACCACAAAGTTCTTTCCGGCTAGAAGAATATTTGTTGCACGGATAATTCCGTCGAGCGTTGATTGACCTGTTCCATAGCGATTATCAAAAAAATGTTTGGTTTGAGCGTCATTTACGGCAATTGAAGGGAAGTTCAAAACGCCAGCTTTTTCCATTGCTTTCAAACGCACAATACCAGTTGTTGTTTCCTCGGTTGTACCGATTATTCTATCCGCTAAATCTGCCTTTTCCTTTAACATTGTAGCGACCACATCTGAGCCGTCATCAATAATTATTTGCGGGTTGGTTTCAAGAGCCATACGGACATGGCGCATATAAGTTTCGGTTGATTCGCCTTTGATTGCAAAAACCGGAATTCCCCAATCGGAAACGAGCGAAGCAGCCACGTCATCCTGAGTCGAAAGCGGATTCGAAGCGATAAGAGTTGCTTCGGCTCCACCGGATTGAAGCGTTCGCGCTAGATTCGCAGTTTCGGTAGTAATATGCGCACAAGCAACAAGTTTTATACCTTCCAGAGGTTTTTCAGTTTCGAAGCGTTCTCTTATTAACCGCAGAACAGGCATTTCACGGTCAGCCCACTCAATTCGCTGTTTACCCTGCGGAGCAAGGTTTATATCCTTTATGTCAAATTGCATTGAAATTCCTTCTTTAGCCATAGTTTTTAGTATCTTCGGAATATATTTAATATAAAATTTAATTACACACTGGTTGCCGCACTTAAAGCATTTAATAAAGCATCGGCTTTGTCGGTTTTTTCCCAAGTAAACTCATCGTTAGTACGCCCAAAATGTCCGAATTTAGCCGTTTGTTTAAATATCGGGCGCTGCAAGTCAAGCGCTTCAATAATGCCTTTGGGAGTTAATACAAAGTTCTTTCGAACCGCCTCCGCAAGTTTCATTTCATCTACTCTGCCTGTGGCGTGCGTATCTACCAAAACAGAAACCGGTTCTGCAACACCGATGGCGTAAGCAAGCTGAACGGTGCATTTTTCGGCGAGTCCGGCAGCAACAATATTCTTGGCGATATAACGAGCCATATATGCGGCAGACCGATCAACTTTTGTCGGGTCTTTACCCGAGAAGGCACCCCCACCATGTGGAGCGTATCCGCCATATGTATCAACAATAATTTTGCGCCCCGTCATACCAGCATCGCCCATTGGACCGCCGGTAACGAAACGACCCGTCGGATTAATATGATATTTGGTGTTTTCATCCAATAATTCAGATGGAACAGTATTTTTAATTACCTTGTTTAAAATGTCGGCACGTAACAATTCAGTAGTTACATCGTCGGAATGTTGAGTTGAGATAACGACTGCTTCGACGCGAAAAGGTTTTCCATCACGGTATTCAACCGTAACTTGCGATTTGCCGTCAGGTCGAAGATAGGGAAGTTCGCCATTTCGACGAAGTTCGGATAATTTTCTGGTTAAATTATGCGCTAATTGAATAGGCAAAGGCATCAGTTCAGGCGTTTCATTACAAGCGAAACCGAACATTAAACCTTGGTCGCCTGCTCCGCCTGTGTCAACACCCTGTGCAATATCGGGTGACTGTGTACCGACCGTATTAATAACGGCGCAAGTATTTGAATCGAATCCGTAAGATGCATTGTTATAGCCTATATCGTTAATCGTATCGCGGATAATTTGTTGAAAATTAATTGTTGCTGTAGTCGTAATCTCACCCGCCACAACAACTAAACCAGTTGTTATTAAGGTTTCACAAGCGACTCTAGCCGTTGAATCTCGTTCTAAAATAGCATCTAAAACAGCATCGGAAATTTGGTCAGCAATTTTGTCAGGATGTCCTTCTGTTACGGACTCAGATGTAAATAAATAACTTGCGCTATTCAATTTTTGTAACTCCTTATAATCTTTAAATATAACTTTATATGAAAAAGTGTTATTCATCGAAGGATAAATAACAAAAGGGAAATTTTATCTCTTAGTTGCATCAGTGTCAAAAGGAAAGCAGGAAAAGAAATACTATTTGAGTCTGATAATAAAGATTATGTTATCTTTATTATGATTCAATCCACTTTATTTGGATTCTTTTTTATTTCCTCAAATGTTTCTTTCAAGGCTTTTAAAACGTCCTTAATCTCATAATTATTATTTTTTCCAAAACGAATTTCTAAAACAAAATCATTTTGCTTTGAAGAAAAAATAAACTGTTTTTTCTTCTTTTTGCTAATAGCATCATTTGAAGTACTATTGTCGAATGTTTTAGGACGAACTTTACGGCGAATTTCCTCACGGGTTAAGACTTTTTTTCCGATTTCATCAAAAAAATCATGCATAGCCTTTTCATCAAACTGTCTGGCTATTTCTAATAAGGTTGATTTGGCTGTAATGTTGGCTTGAAGACATTTTTGGCGGATATTTTCGGGAAGTCCAGCAATTGTCAAAGCTTCGGTAACTGTTGTCCGGCTTTTTCCAATTTTTTTAGCAATTTCATCGTGAGTATAATTAAACCGTTCACATATATAAGCCAAGCCGTCCGCTTCTTCCCATATTGTTAGATCCTTTCGTTGTAAATTTTCTATAAGAGCTATTTCAGCGATTGATTTATCATCTATATTTAATTCAATGCAGGGTACTTCTGAGAGACCTGCCAATTTTGCAGAACGCCAACGCCTTTCACCGGCAATAATCATCCAAGTTCCGTTGCCCCTAGGTTTAACTAAAATTGGTTCTAAAATACCCTTCTGTTTAATTGAACTGGTTAATTCGCTCAAATCACCAACTTCCGTGCGCGGCTGTTTTGGATTCGGCTCTATTTGATTTATAGGAATAACCTTACCAATGGAACGATTAGCTTTGGTCAATTCTTCAACATAATGTGAATCATGCCGCATTTTTATGTCGGACGGCAAACCCTTTTTGTACACGCCTTAAAACCTCCTTGCTTAATTTTTCATATTCAATCGCGCCGGAAGAATTTGGCGCATAAGAAAATATTGCTTCTTTGTGAGCCGGAGATTCTTCTAGTCTAACGCTTCTCGTAATAATCGTTTTGAAAGTTTTTTCTCCGAACACCCTTCTGATGTGTGCTTCGACATCTTTCGAGAGAGCCGTTCTTTTGTCAAATAGCGTAACTAATACTCCGAGTAAATCCAAATCCGGATTTGGACGCGAACGAACCTTTTCAATCGTTTCTAAAAGATCATCGGTCCCTTCCAATGCAAAATATGAGGATTGAATAGGAATTAGTACTTGTGTTGCAGCAACTAAAGCATTGACTGTAATGAGACCGAGAGTTGGAGGGGTATCTATAAAAATCAAGTCATAATTTGCGCGTATTTTTTCTAATCTGTCTTTTAGACGAAAGATAGCGTCAAAATCTCCAACAAGTTTTGTTTCTAATTTGGCAAGGTTAATTTTCGAAGGAACAATATCTAACCTTTTAACCTTTGTCGAATAGATAAAGTTTTCCCATGGTTGATGTAGTTCGGTAAAGAGCTCAAAGGCACTGCTATTAATAATATCTGGCTCTACAAAAGAAAGTGAACTATTGCCTTGAGGATCTAAATCCAACAATAAAACCTTTTTTCCTTTAACAGCACATGCAGCTGAAAGATTTATAGCTGTGGTTGTTTTACCAACTCCACCTTTTTGATTTGCGATTACAACAATCATTAAAATTAAAAATTATCCAATAAAATCCGGCCAGTCCTCACTTGTTCCAATTTGCTCATCTTCAAATTCGACATCGCCTTGGTTAGGTTTAGTGGAAATATCTAAAACTCTCTGTTCAACAAAAATTGCACAATCGAGTCGCAGAGCAATTGCAATTGCATCAGAGGGACGTGCGTCAAGAGCTAAAGTAGTATTTCCTAAGTTGTCAACAAATTCGATTAAGGCGTAAAAAGTATTATCACGTAAATTAGTAATGGTCACCCTCGTGGCTTTATAACCGGTTCCGACTATATAATTTCTAAATAAATCGTGTGTCATCGGTCGCTGAGAAACAATTTTTTCTATTTCCAGAGCAATAGCATTTGCTTCATAGGCGCCAACCCATATCGGAAGAATTGTATCTGAATCCACTCCCTTTAAAACAACAATAGGAGTATTGGTATTTGGATCCATAATTAATGCACCAATTTTTACTTCAACTAACATATTAATACAAAATTAGAGAGTATTTCCGTATAAGGTATTAGATTTAGATTTAGTTACTCTTATTTTAATGATTTTCCCCATAAGTTCCTTATTGTTCTCAAAATTACTTTCAAAATTAACAACTTTATTGCACGTCGTATGCCCTGACAACTCTTTGGGATTTTTGCTTGAAAATTTTTCAACTAATACTTCGACGGTTTTACCAATATAAAATTGCAGCGCAATTTGCTGATAAATTTTTTGAATTTTTTCCAACTCTAAAAAACGAATTGTTTTTTCCTTTTCGGAAATATTATCAATCATTTGAAATGCCGGAGTACCCGTTCTGGGCGAATACTTAAAAACATAAGAACTATCAAATTGACAATATTCAACCAACTTTAAGGTTTCTCGGAAATCCTTTTCGGTTTCGTTTGGAAAACCGACGATAAAATCTGTGGTTAATGAAATCCTCTTTGGTGAAGTCCTGACTTTATCAATTTTTTTCAAATAGCTTTCGACCGTATGACCCCGCCGCATCGCCTTTAATACATCGTTGCTTCCCGATTGCACCGGAAGATGTACCCAATTACAAAGATTTTCGTTTTCATTTATGGCGTCAACGATATCTGCATGGAAATCTCTGGGAAATGAGGTGGTAAATTTTATCCGTTCCATTCCCGTTGCTGCAACTGCTCTTAAAAGGCGAGAAAAGGTGGTAGCGCCCTTAAATTTTTCAAGCCCTGCCTCAGTTTTAGGACGATAACTATTTACGTTTTGCCCTATCAAATGAACTTCTTTAATTCCTTTACCACGCAATTCTAAAACTTGTTGGATTATTTGAACAGCCGGCAAACTTTTTTCTCTGCCCCGCGAAAATGGAACAATACAATAAGTACAAAATTTGTTACAACCCTCGATAATCGGAACAAAGCCGACATACGGAGAATTTCTCTGTGTCTCGCTAACAGACCAATCGTAATTCTCTTCCCTTTCACCTAAATCGACAAAATGTTTACGTCCGTTTAAAACATGTTCGATAGCGTCGGAAACTCGTCCGACGGCTTTCGTCCCTAGCACAAAATCAATTTGACTTTTTTGGAAAAGCGTTTCACCCTCAAGTTGAGCAACGCAACCGAGAACGCCAATCAAAGGTTTTTTTAAATTCTGCTGACTTCGAATTTTTCCAACTTTAGAATACAATTTATGTTCAGCTTTTTCTCTAACGGAACACGTGTTGAATAAGACTATATCAGCTAAATTTTCATTCGAAACAATTTCATAACCTTCTGATTCGAGAGACGAAGCCGCCCTTTCCGAGTCGGAAACATTCATTTGACAGCCAAAAGTTTCCAAATAAACTTTTTTCATAGATAATTTATAACAATTCCCAATCGAAGCGGCAAAGAGAAATTATGAATTTACAATTTAAATCAAAAGATTTTGTTCATTTACATTTACACACGGATTACAGCCTTTTACAAAGTACCATTCAAATAAAACCTCTAACAAATCACTTGCAAAATCTTGATATGAAAGCGTGTGCCATTACTGATTTTGGAAACATGTATGGAGCAATTTCCTTTTACAATAACATGAAAGCAAAGGAAATTCATCCCATTTTGGGTTATGAAGCATTCGTTACATTCGGCAGTCGTTTCGATCGGGAAGCAAGTATAAAAGCCGGAGAAAGACCTTATTATAACCTTGTTCTTCTGGCAAAAAACTTACAAGGATATTATAACCTTGCTTATCTGGCTTCCAAAGCATTTACTGAAGGTCTGTATCACAAACCGCGCATAGATTTAGAATTATTAGCCGAGCGAAGCGAAGGAATCGTTGGATTATCATCCGGTTTTGGTGGAACAATTCTGCATTTTATAAAACAAAGTAATACTGAGAAAGCTTTTCAAAACGCAAAATTGCTGGAAGAGATTTTCGGCAAAGGAAATTTTTTCATTGAAATTCAGGACCATAATCTCGACGAAGAAAAGAGATTTCAAAAACAAATTACCGAATTGGCAAGACAGGCAGACATCCCTTTAGTAGCTACAAATGAAGCATATTATTTAACTAGAGAAGATGCCAGAGCGCAAGGAATATTGTTGTGTATCGGTGAGGGGAAAACCATTTACGATAGAACACGCAGCGATTTGGGAAGTGATAATTTCTATGTACGTACAACAGAAGAAATGTGGGAAATTTTTGGCAAGGAAATTCCAGATGGATTGCAAAACACTCTGTTAATTTCAGAAATGTGTGATGTTGAATTACCGTCAGGTAAAGATTTGTCTCTTCCTCAATATCCGATTCCAGCTAACTCGCATTGCTCGACAACGGATGAATACTTTGAAGAAATAGTAATTAAAGGCTTCGAAGAGCGGAAGGAGAAAGTCTGGCTTCCAATGCAAACAAAGCTGCGACACTCTTTTAATGATTATGAAAAGCGCATGCGAACTGAAATTTCAATAATAAAAGAGATGAAGTTTCCCGGATACTTTCTGATTGTTTGGGATTTTATAAAATACGCGCGACAGAAAGATATACCAGTAGGACCGGGACGCGGTTCCGCAGCGGGTTCATTAGTAGCGTATTGTCTGGGAATAACCGATATAGACCCGCTTCAGTACGACCTGCTCTTTGAGCGTTTTTTAAATCCCGAACGAGTATCTATGCCAGATATCGATATTGATTTTTGCGTTCGGGGTCGAGCCGAGGTAATAAATCACGTTTCGGAGTTTTACGGAAAGGAATCAGTCTGTCAAATAATTACCTTCGGAACAATGGCGTCAAAAGCGGCAATAAAAGACGTCGGTCGCGCTTTGAATATGCCTTACGGAGATGTAGAAAAAATCGGCAAGTTGATCCCGGCGCCGGTAAGAGGTCGTAACATAAGTATATCTCAGGCTCTGGAACAAGTTGCCGATTTAAGAAAGGCGATAGAGAGCGATGGTCAAGTCAAAGAATTGGTTGATTTGGCTATGCGTTTGGAAGGATGTTCAAGACATACATCGGTACATGCGGCTGGAGTAATCATTTCTCCAAAGCCACTTTACGAAATAATTCCTATTGCCTTATCGGTAAAAAACGAATTAACCAGCCAATATCCGATGAATGATTTGGAAAAGATCGGAATGCTTAAGATGGATTTTCTTGCTTTAACGGCTTTAACGATTATAAGCGACTGCTTAAAAAGCATTAAGCAAAAAACGGGAATTAAAATTCAATGGGAGCAAGTTTCTTTAGACGATCAAAAAACATTAGCCTTGTTCGGCGACGGCAGAACGGAAGCCATCTTTCAATTTGAGTCACAGGGAATGCAGGAAATTTGTCGCCGGTTGAAGCCCAAAAATTTAGAAGATTTAGCGGCTTTGAATGCTCTTTATCGACCCGGTCCACTTGACGGAGGTATGGTGGATGATTTTATTGCGCGGCATCGCGGAGAAAAAAAGGTGCAGTATATTATTCCGGAAATGAGAGAGATTCTCAGTAATACATACGGAATTTTAATTTATCAGGAACAGATAATGCAGCTTGCACAGAAACTTGCCGGATACAGCCTTGGCGAGGCGGACATGATGCGACGGGCAATGGGTAAAAAGAAGCGGGCAGAGATGGCTTTGCATGAAGAAAAATTTGTTAACGGAGCTCAGGCAAGAGGAATCAACCGCGAAAAGGCAGAAGCGACGTTTAAGTTAATGGCACAGTTTGCTGATTACGGCTTTAACCGGAGCCACAGTGTCGCTTATGCATATCTTGCTTATCAAACTGCTTATCTTAAGGTGCATTTTCCTGCTTATTTTTATGCATCTGTTTTATCCAATGAATCCCATGATACAACCAAGATATATAAGTATTCAAATGAGCTTAGATTGGCGGGCTTAAAGCTTTTGCCGCCTGATATAAACGAAAGTGATGCTGGGTTTACTCCTGTAGGGAAGGATGTTAGATTTGGGCTTAGTGCAATCAAAGGGATAGGGAATGCAAGCATCCAGTCAATAATCGAAACCCGAAAATCCGGAAAGTACACTTCCCTTTTTGATTTTACATCTAGAATTGATCAAGGTTCGGTTAATCGGCGAGCTTTGGAAAGCCTCATTACGGCTGGTGCTTTTGATTCATTGAAAGAAAGGGCAGTTATGGTTAATCTTTGGAGAGCGCGCTTATTTGCCGGAATAGAAGGGGCTTTGGCGCACGGTCAGAAGATATGGAACGACCGAACCAATGGTCAAAATGTTCTATTTGGAGTGCAGCAAAGTGCTTCGCTTTTTCTACACAACCAATTACCGGAGGCGTCAGCCTGGTCTCAAGCTGAACTTTCCAAACAGGAAAAATCTTCAGTTGGATTTTATCTCTCGACGCATCCATTAGACGATTACAAAAAAGTTTTGGAAGAATTAAAAATTACGAATATTGCCGATTATGAAGTTATTAAGCCTGGGGACAGAATAAATCTGGCTGGAATTGTCTCTGCCTTACAAGTACGGCACAGTAAGAAAGGCAATCGTTTTTGTATTTTTAGACTTGAGGATCAATCCAACGGTGTCAAATGTTTAGCTTGGGCGGATGTTTATACTAAATTTTCTGATTGTCTTAAGGAAGACGAGCTATTAATTGTTACTGCCAAAGTTGAGTCTAGCGAAGGACAAGAAATCACATTGATTGTCCAGGAGGCGAAAAAACTCTCTGAAGCAATTCCATTGAAGGCGCAGAATGTATCAATACTTTTACCAGGGAAAGATTTTGTAGATGAAGATTATTTTGAAAATTTATTTAATATTTTGAGCAAGCATAATGGAAACTGTGAAGTTTTCTTAAATATTAATTTAGAAAATAATATTGTTCTCAAACTTCGTTCCAAACCACTGAGAGTTCAGGGTTCGATACATTTGGAAAATGAACTGATAAAGAAAGGCTGTCAGGTTAATTGGATTTTGTAGAAAGAGGCTATTTAGAGCAGTAAACTTTATGGAAAATACACAAACAGATGCTTATAAGCGGGTTCAAACTGCTAGACATCCTGATAGACCTTATACCTTGGATTTGCTGGACACTATTTTTTCTAATTTTGTGGAGATTCATGGTGATAGAAGATACGCAGATGATCCGGCGATCATCTGCGGCTTCGCGCGTTTGGAGGAACAGGAAGTGGCAATTGTTGGACACCAAAAAGGGCGTGACACGAGCCAGAGACGTTTTCGAAATTTCGGAATGCCTAAACCGGAAGGTTATCGGAAAGCTTTGCGTGTTATGAAACTGGCGGAAAAATTTTATCGACCTATTATAACTTTTGTAGACACACCAGGAGCCTACCCTGGCATTGACGCTGAAGAGCGCGGGCAAGCCGAGGCGATTGCTTATAATTTGCGCGAGATGGTGCATCTTAGAGTGCCTGTAATTGTAGTTATTTTAGGTGAAGGTGGTTCGGGTGGTGCACTGGCAATTGGGGTTGGCGATAAAATTTTAATGCTGGAGAATGCCGTCTATTCGGTAATTACTCCAGAAGGCTGTGCTGCTATTTTGTGGAAAGAAGCTGAAAAAGCAAATCTCGCTGCCCAAAGTTTGAGATTAACTTCTATCGATTTAATGGCATTAGGTTTAATAGATGAAATTGTTTCCGAGCCAGTTTTATGGCAATACGCGAAAATTGAAAAAAGTGATTTGAAGAATGTTTTTGAGTATACAGCTGCCGAATTAAGGAGGGTGTTACTGAAGAATCTAAAAATTTTGAAAGAATTTGATGAACAAAAAAGGCTTGATGATAGATTTCGAAAGTTTAGGGCAATGGGCGAATGGATTTAAATCACTTCCAAAGTTCTGTTATATTTCTATTTCAAAATTTCAAAAGTCCAAAGGCTTTTTTAGGAAAATATAAAAGGTTCAAAGAAATACAAGACCTTGGAAATAGTTTATTAATTAAGTTAAAATGGGATATCATCGTCGCCAAGCATATTAGAGCTTCCCGATCGATTATCTAATTCATTTTTGTCTGTTTTGTCCGTTTTGTCCGTTTTGTCTGTTTTGTCGGCAAAGCTATTATCAGATGATTCGCCGGACATTTCCTCACTTCGACCGCCGGAAAGCAGATGCATATCAGTTGCGTTAACTTCCAAGCTGTGTCGGTTGTTTCCCTCGCGGTCGGTATATTCTTCAACTCGAAGTCGACCTTCGATATAAACCGGACTCCCCTTGGTTAAGAATTTGGAGGCAGTTTCCGCTTGTTTGCTCCATAATGTTACGCGAAACCACGTGACAACATTTTGCATTTCGCCAGCTTTATCGCGTCTTTTTTCGTTCGTTGCCACTGAAAAATCGCAGACCGCACTGCCCTGCGGGGTATAACGCAATTCTGGGTCGCGTCCAAGATTACCGACAACAATAATTTTATTAAAAGACATCTTAGGTATATTTCTCCCTTGTATATATTAATTTATTTTAGAGCGAACTTTTTCGGATATTACTCTCATCAATCTATAATGGTCAAGTGACAGAATTGTTTTTTCTATTATTTCCTGATTATAGTTTTGTTGCGGAATGTTTTTATCTACAGTTAAGTGTTTTGAAAAATCGATTTTAAACTTGATATGTTAACGATGCAATCTCACTTTTCAAAGGGCTTTATAATAGTTTTAATTTTTACTTTCTGCTTTTGCATAGTATCTATTCGAGGACAGAATGATATTAATTTTAACTTGCCGATAACGGTTTGCAGTGAAATTTTTAAGAACAATGTTGCTAAACTCGGGGTCGCGTCCGATAATCAATTGGTTTTTGTTCCTAATTTAAATGGAAATCTTAAATCTGTTGACATTGTCAATAAAGAAAAAATATGGGAAAGCGAGTTAGGAGGAAGAATTATTTCGGCTCCTGTTCTGGATAAAAATAATAAGCAGAATTTGTTTATTGCTACTACATCGTTTAATGTTGAGGAATATTCTAGTGCAAACAATATTTCAACTACGCCCGATGCTTCCCTTCTCCGATCTATAAGTAAAACTACAGGATTAACGAATTGGTCAGCAATTATAGCTGGAGCGGGTCGGGCAGAAAAATTGTTTTTGTATGACTTTCGAGATAAAATTATTGTCGTTAGTCAAAATGGATTTATATCGGCTTTTGATAAAATTAACGGTCAACCAATTTGGAAAAAATCACTTGATAAAATCCTTACCTCGATGCCCTTTTTTTCGGAAGACAAACTTACCGTTGCCGTTGACAAAGAAATCGTTACATTTTCTTTGGAAAACGCAAGCATACTTTTCCAGTCAAAAATTAGGTCAGCTCCGACGGCATTTTTACTTTTAGGTAACAAAATCTTATTTTGGGGAGATAGTTTGGGTAATGTGTACGCGTTGGATGTTGTGAGCGGGAAGATTTTTTGGAGGTTTCGCATCGGTGGTCAGATTTCATATATAATTTTTACTTCAAAAGGTATTTTATTAACTTCTTACGATAACTTTGTGTACTTGGTTTCTGCCGATAAAGGAAGGGCTTTATGGAAAAAAAGGCTTTCCGGAAGGATAGTTGTCGAGCCTTTGGTTACTGGCAATTTCGTAATGGTTACTTCCCTAGCCGATTCTGATGTTTTTGTTTTAGATTTGTCGAATGGTAAACCGGTGAATCAATTTTCTTTAACGGAAGAAAATTTGTCGTTAAGCTCGCCCCTTTTACTAGATAACTTACTTGTTTTCATTACCGTTAAAGGTCTTTTTGTTTTTTCGCATAGTGGCGGCAAATGTATATCAATGCTTAGAAAAACTTAGGCATGGAAAAGTTTTGGATAAAAGATAAAAAATGAAAAAAATAAAAAAGCAGGATACAAATCTGCTTTTTTATTTTCTAATGAAAAATCTTAAAATATCAGTGGTTAGTGAGATCTTGAGTAGCTTTGCATCATTAAGTAAATTTCATCTTTTAGTAACAGCTTTTTCTTTTTTAGATTTGTCTCTTCTAGTAATTCTTCATCACTCGGATAAGTCAATTGGGCTAATTCGGTTAATCTCTTTTCGTAACTTTGATGTTGCTGAATTAGTTCACGGAAAGCTTGGTTTTCCTTTATTAGTACGTCTCTTACGGAATTGGTTGTTGTCATGTCCATAATATTTTCATCCTTTCATTTAGTTTTTCAACGGCTCAAAACATACATTTTTCGTCTTGCCGGTTTGTTTTGGGCTAGGTTAATAATATTATCTCAGAAGCCTTTATTGAATCAAGTTTTTAACCTGTATGTTCAACTTTTGTGGGTTTCAAACTTCCTGACAAGTCAAGTTTCATAACTATTGCGTTTTCTTTGGGATTATCATAATAATTTTTCCGTGTGTAAATTTTTTCAAAGTTGTTTTTCTTGTAAAAATTAATAGCTGGATAATTTGATTCTCTAACTTCTAGCCAAACACTCATTAGAGAGTATGTTTCGCAATTTTGAATCAAATAATTTAGTAACAATGTTCCGATTCCGTTCTTTTTATAAGAATTATGAATACCCATGTTGTAAATTTCCCCTTCGGAGAAAGGGTTTCCTGAACCGCTCTCATTTAAAAGTAAGTGTTTGTTTGCCCAAAGTTTTATCAGACGCATTATTACAAAACCAATTGTCTTATCCTTAAATTTAACAACTAATTTTGCGGTTTTTTTGTTTTCGATAACACTAAGATAATCTGCAAAAGACCACTTACCGAGATTATTTGACTCTTGTATCTGTAAAACTTCCATAATCTCAGATTCTTCCAATTGCTTTATTAAAAAAATGCTTGGCTTATCCATTTTCGGGTAAATATATCAACTCATAACATAATTTTAGACTATATTATCAGACGCAATTTTTGATATGTTTTCTCTTACGTTTAGCCCTATATACTTTGCTAAATTGTCTTCAGTTTCAATTTTAACCCTTTGAAAAAAAATACTGGTTTGTTCGGAAAAAAAATTTTTTAACTTATTATATAAATGAACATGTAAAATCAAAACAATACCTTTCTGACATATCTGATTTTCCTGATTTACACCCAAAATTAATTCGTCTAAAAACTCTTTTTCTGTGGAAAGCCGCACTGAATTTAGTATTGATTTGCTTGATTTATCTGTATTAAACAATTGCCAACAAATTTGATTGTTGCCAAACGGAATAGCAGTTAGAATGAATCTTGAGTGTTTAGCTTTGAGAGTTAATGCTTCCAAAACAGATATACCTTTTATGGAGCATTCAAGCGATCTTCTTAAACCGCGCGCTAATGCCATTCCGATTCTTAATCCGGTAAAACTCCCCGGTCCCGTTGATACTGCTATAAATCGGATTTCTCTTTTTTCTACATTATTTTTACTTAAAAGAATCGAAATTTGATGTAATATATTATCTGACTTTGGCAATCCCTCACCGCCCGTCCAGAAATCAATTTCCCTACTCCCCCGGAGAATTGAGATACTTCCGCCGCGAATCGCCGTTTCCATTGAAAGAATTATTTCATCGTTATTCATTTTTATTCATTTATTTTTCGTTTTTTAAGTTTTTGTAAAAATTTTTTCAATGATGGAAGAAGACGAAAATAAAAGTCGGGTATTTGATAAACCATTCTTGGCTTTTCGTCAAAATCTCCTTCCATATTAATTGTTGCCGTTATCGGGTTTGGCGGGAATCTTTTTTTTATTTGTTCAAAAAATTGCTTTTTGTTGTGAGCAGCCATTTCCATTGGCATAATCGGAATTTTTATTTCCCACTGTTTCTTGAGTTCATCGTTTAACCATTGAGGTATCTGCTTTTCTTCCTCGCAAATAGGAATATTTTTTATATCGAGTCCGATATGTTTATGAGCTAAAAGAATCGTTGTGACAATCCATTTTCTCCTTTTTTTGCTAACTGTATTCAAACACCGCTTCCAATCAAAATCTACCGGACGATTTTCGACGGCGTAATAAATATCCCACAATCTTTCTTTATTTTCTCCTCCATCATTCAACCAGTGGACACACAAAATTCTCAGATGATCTTCCGGTCGCAAAATTCTGATGTCGGTATTTTCTATTTTTACCGTTTGTGAATTCTCAAACAAATCTTTCCAGCAAACAGTATCTAAATGGCGGAATCCTTTATGCAAATCAACGACGACCTCAACTTCTCCATTTTCCAAAACTGCTTTAGCCGTTTGATATTGTAATGGGTCAACTCCCAAATCAGTATCTATGAACTCTCTAAAATGACTTCCCGAATATAATCTGCTGATAGCCCATCCCTTTATTAATATCGGCTCGACTCCGGCAGCGCGTAGATGATTAAAAGCTTTTACAACACTTACTTCAGCTACACGCATCCGTATTTTTTTCCATCTTAATTTGTCCCTTTCAATATCCTCTTCCATCTTTCAAAAAAAGAAAAAAAAGAAAAAGTAGCAAAGCTTTGCGCCCGGCTACTTTATCGAGTCGAAGATTGTTTTAATCTAATGACTTTTAAGAGTACCTAATTTGTACCCGCAATTTCATACCTTTATCTTCACAAGAGGTTATGGACCAGTACAAGTTCCTTGAGCGCCGCCTGGAATACCAGTACATCTGCAATTGGGAATGTTGGGACATCTCACATTGAGTCCGCCCCCACATGCTTGTCCGCAAGAAGCAGCAGCTAAAACGGAGGTCGGTGCAGCTAAAGATGCGACAAAAGGCAAGGCGATAACCGAAGCTAAACCGATTTTCTTAATTACTTCGCGTCGGCTTTGACCTTTTGATGATAATGATAGCTTGTTTTCCAAAAGATTTTTTTCACTTAATTGGTCAATTGCCAACCAAACTAAATCTTCAGGCACGGAATTTCCTAATAATTTGGAAATTTCAACAACAGATTTTTTTCCGTCACAGGCTTTCCAAACAAATGCCGACGTTTGGTTTAAACAATGAGCTTTGTTGGTTTCCAAATCATAAACCAACACCTCATCCGGCATTTCTTGAATAACCAATCCTTCTTTTCGGGCAACTGGTATTTGGGACATTTTCTATTCTCTCCTTTTAATTAAGTAATTTAACAATCTAAATCATACGTATTTTTTACGTTAGTTTCAAAAAATTTTATCAGTAAATCAGCAAATTCTCTGGCTTCGCCTCTTTTACTTTTGACGATTATGGCACGTTTTGCAACTTTATTCAAAGTTTTTATTGCAAATTCTGTATTATTCCTGATTGAAATGACGTGCGGAATAATTTCCAAAATTCCTTGTCCGGCAGTTAAGAATTTCGGTTTCCATCTTTTCGGCTTCCAACCTGATTTAAATCCGGTTAATAAAAACATTCCTACCGGAATTTGCTCTGAACCGGCGCGACCGCCTAAAGTTTCTACAGCATAATCTACTTGAGTATGTTTGTCTACAATTCCGCGCACGGAAAGCATTTTTGGAAACGGATGAACAAAACCCTTTTTATCTAAAACGGCATATTCATCCGAATAATACAAGGCACCCTTTTTTACAAGTTCGGCAACCAGAGTTGTTTTTCCTTGTAAGCTATTTGCCGGAATTACTATCGCTTTTCCCTTCCATTCAACGACACCGGCATGCAAAAACACCTTAGATATTGCAAACTCCGCAATCGTAATTCGTAACTTGCTGTCGAAAACTTCTAAAATTACCGCTTTTGTCGCTTTTCCCAGGTTTTCATCATTTACGTAAAATTCATATAAACTTTTTTCGACTGCATTGAGATGAAAAATATGTTTGGGATTATGATCGTTGACAATCTTAAATTTGATCGGAATAGTTTTATAAAGCTGCTTTTTTATTTCTTCAAAAAATGATTTTCTATTTGATTTAATACAAATCTTCACACCATACACTTCTATCTGGATTTCATATTTTGCCTTTTCTATGTTTAGCTTTTTTTTCTTCACATCGTTCATAATCAACTAGATTTAATTTAAGAGTTTTCGTTTTTCCTGTAGAACGGAGAAAATTAAAAGTCCGGTCGAAGAAATTACAATAAGCGGTAGTAAAATCATCCAAAATTGATTTGCTTTCAAACTTATGATTATCATTATAACGTTCATTATTGAAAGTATGCCGAACATATTAGTTATTTTTATGTGTGAATGACCGGCAATAACTAATCTTTGATAAATATGACTTCGGTGCGCCTGCCAAACTTTTTCTTTATTAATACTACGCCTGATAAATGTTAAAATGGTGTCGAAAATAAAAAACCAAACCAGCAGAACTGAAATAATCGGTAGGATTGACGCATAATTAGATTTTTCTTTGCTGACAAAAAGAGGAATAACAGCAAAAGTGTAGCCCAGAAAAGCGCTTCCGACGTCCCCCATAAAGATTTTTGCCGGATGCCAGTTGTGTATTAAAAATCCGAGACTGGAAAAAGCTATTATCCCACCGTAAAAACTTGCCGTATTTAATTCTAAAATACTTCCGATAACCATCCAGCCGATGCCTGCCGTGACCGCTTGCATTGCCGCAATACCGTCAATTCCGTCCATAAAGTTATAAGCATTTGTTAACCACACAATCCAAAAAAAGGTCAAAAACGCGCCTAAAATGCCGATATTTGTTTGTTCAAAATAAGGAATATAAATCTCCCGAAAATATCCCAGATCAGAAATTACGATAACAGCCGCTAAACTGTGTGTTAAAAACCGCCAGATAAAGGATATGGAGAACAAATCGTCCAGCCAACTGATAGAAGCTATTAAGACCGCTCCCAAGAAATAGCTCCATAAAAAATTGTTGGTGATAGAATTTGTATAAAAAACATATGTCGCCAAACTTACCAGAACGATTATTAAACCGCCGCCGCGAGGCGTCGGACGTTGGTGCGAGCTTCTTTCGTTCGGAATATCCAAAAGATTTCGCCGCAAACTCCACCGGCGAAACATCTCAACTCCGCTTAAAGTTGTCGTAAATACTAATATAAAAATAACTATCTCGAACACTTTTATTTCCGAAATTTTCGTAATTAGAATTTAAAATTATTTTCTATTTTTTGCGTTTTTTGCGTTACGAAAGTTTTCAAACCAGTTTCTAAAATTTTTGTTGTTTATACCATTTCACTTGCTTTTCGATTGCTTCTTCTATTGACGTTTCAGGTGTAAATTCGTATTCGTCGGCAATTTTTTTTCCGGCATAAAAATCATCTGAAAGCCATTTTTCAATTGTCTGGGCTATTTTATTTATCTTTTTTACGCCAAGAAACTTTGTGTTTATTCCCAATACAACTTTCAATGCCATGGGCGGGATAAACATCCTCGGAATCCTTTTTTCCAATACATCGGCTATCTTATCAACCAAACGATTCATTTGAATTGGCTCTGCCGCTAAATTAAAAATTTCCGTTTCGCCTTTTTTTTCTTTCAGAATCTTTAAACACGCCCTTGCAATATCTCTTTTATAAATTAAAGTTTTTGAATTGTTGCCCTTTCCTATCCAAAAAAAACGTCCATTATCAATTGATGCAATTAGACGTGCAACATTTCCTGAATTTCCTTCGCCGATTACTGGAGCCAGACGAAAAATCGTCAAGGGGATTTTATTTTTTTCACAAATTTCACGGCATACTTTTTCTCCGTCAAGTTTACTTCGAGCATAATCCGTTTCGGGAATACAGGTAGTATTTTCATCAATTATGAAAACATCGCTCGCTCTCTGACTGTTCTTTTTAAACTTTTTTTTTATGCCGTAAACTGCTGTTGAACTTATTAAAATGAATTGTTTAACTTTTAACTTTACGGCAATCTCAGATACATTGCTTGTTCCCTTTACGTTTACCGCTTCAAATTCTTCTTTTTCTGTATCCCCAAATTGATGCGCTAAACCTGCCGAATGAATAATTGCATCAATTTTTTCCAGTCCTTCAATTTCTCTAAAATTTTTGTAATCGGTTATATCCACAAAAAATATTTTTGCCTTGTTTCCCGCATGAATTGATTCGGAATCTGTTTTCGGACGTATTATTTGAAAGACTTCGATGTTGTTTTTTTCGAGTTCCGTGACAATCACTTTACCGATAAAACCTTTTGCTCCGGTTACTAAAACTTTCATAGATATATTTTCGGTTTTTAATATAATTTCATAGGCTTAAATTTATCAGTTTTAATTGTTTATCGGATGCAATTATCTAAAAAAATCATTATATTTTTCAATTGCGACCTGAACCGAATATTTCTCTAGAGCTGATTGGCGGGCACGACTACTCATTTCGGAAATTTTTTCCCTTTCTTCAAAAATTTTATAAATCATTTGCAGAAGCATCTCCGGCTCGCACGGCGGAACAAACCAACCGACCTTATCTTCTTCAATTACTCTCGCCACTTCCGAATCTGTTTCGGTCAGCGCTAAAACCGGTTTTCCGGCTGCTAAAAAATTATAAGTTCGACTTGGCATTGCGACACCCCACATTTTTTTTACAAGCGGAACTAATCCTATGTCGCATGCGTTGAGAAATATCTTTTGTTCGTTTCTCGGGCGGGGCGCCAAGACAGTTACGTTTTTTAGTTTTTTGGTTTCCACCTCACCTTCAAGCCATTTTCTCTTAACACCCGAACCCAAAAATAAAAAATGAAACCTGTCATCGTTTTTTAATTTTTCGGCGCAATATACAATGCTTTCTATATCTTGCGGATATCCCATGTTTCCGGCATATAAAAAAATAAATTTTTCTATAATCCCCAATTCTTTCAATAGTTCATTATCTTGGCGTGATGCCGGCTCTACTTCTTCTAAAGCCGCCCAATTTTGTATTACTTTCAAGCGCGGTTTCGAGCCTGAATTAACTTCATCTATCTGACTCTGCACTATCTCGCGCATATCGCGACCGACGACGACAATTTTTTCGCTGTTTTTATAAAGCCATCTGTTTAATTTATTCAAGGTCTTGATAAAAATTGAGTCTGTTTTCGCCTTTCCAACTGCGACAAGCGTTTCAGGGTATTTGTCTTGTATAATGAGCGAGTATTTCGCACGGCAAATTTTTGCGGCGAAAGCTGTTATAAAGGGTAAGGATGGCGGGGCGGAAACGACCAAAATTTCACTTTTTGCCTCAATGTTTGTTAACATTTTAACAAACATTGAGGCGCCAATGGTAAGCATGTTTATCAACCGGAAAATTATTACATCTTTATTGAGAGTTGTACTCCAAACCCTAAAAATCTCTACTCTTTTGTGAATTTCTTTTTTCGGGGCTAATGTCCCGCGAGCAGCATAATTGGGTTGACCGCAAATTACTTTGACATCAAACCTTTGGCTCAACCCTTCTGCAATTTTGGTCATATAATATCCGGTTTGATTATTTTCCGGATAATAAAGTTCGGTTATAACCCACAAACGATTTTTTTTATTATTAATCTGATTTTGGCTTGTCTCCTTAAAACTAAATTCCTTTTTCATTATTGCCAAAATAATTAGAGAACTAAAATATCAAAACTGCAAAATTCAACCTGTATGTTTTCTTATACTCGTATATCCAAGAATTATTTTACTGACAATTTGCGCGACATTATCAACTAAATATTCTTTTGGCGGATTCCAGTTTGCCGGTTGAGAAATTGCTAACTCAACGGCTTTAATTAATGCATCATTATCTACGCCGCTTAGAATATTGCTTCCCGCTTCGATTGTTTCCGGTCGTTCCGTGACATCACGCAGCGTTACGTTGGGAATTCCGAAAATAGAACATTCTTCCTGCACTGTTCCGCTATCTGTTAATACCGCCAAAGCATTTTTTTCCATTTTAACAAAATCAAAAAAACCGAGGGGCTCAAGCAAACGTATTTTTTCAGATTCAATCTTCAAGCCGAATTTGGAAAGTTTTTCGCGTGTTCGCGGATGAAGGCTGATTAAAAGATGCTTGTCATATCTTTCTACTATTTTGGCAAAACCTTCAAAAATCATTTTTAATCTTTCCGGCAAGTCAACATTTTCGGCGCGGTGAAGCGTTACTAAAAAATACTCAAACGGTTTAACCGCAAATTTTTCCAAACAATCGCTTTTATCGATTTTTTCGGCATATGTATCCAAAACTTCTTTTATTGGGTTTCCCGTTACATAAATTCTTTCCCGTTCAATTCCTTCGTCAATTAAATTTTCTTTACTTCTTTCAGTATACGGAAGCAAAATTGTACTTGAATGGTCAATTATCCGGCGATTAACTTCTTCGGGAACGCGATTATCGAAACAACGATTTCCTGCTTCCATGTGAAATACTGGAATGCCGCGCCGGGCTGCAATAATGGCTGATAACGCGCTGTTAGTATCGCCCAAAATCAAAATTTTGTCCGGTTTATGTTCCTCAAGAACTTCATCGGTTTTCGCTAGAATTTGTCCGATTTGGTCTCCCAAACTTTTCGAACGTATGTCGAAATGTATGTCTGGCGTGCGAACTTCCAAATCTTTTATAAAAATATCGCTTAAACTTTCATGATAATTCTGTCCCGTGTGGATGGTAATATGCTCACTATGCTGGTCAAGAATCTTCAAAATCGGACTTAACCTAATAATTTCAGGTCGCGTCCCGAAAATTGTTATTATTTTCATAATCTAAAAAATCTTACCTTTGCAATTGTTATTTATAACCCCGGAATAACATAGAATCTTCCGCCATTTTATCTATCATTTGTTTCCAACCTAAAGGTTTGAAACCGGTTGCCTTTTTAAACTTGTCGGAGTTTAGGCTTCTATCTATCTTAAAATCTTCAAACGGTTCAATTTCAACATCAACATTAAATTTCTCTTTTATTAAATTTAATAATGTAAATTTATCAATTGCCTCACTTGAGACGTGAAACAAACCTTTTAAACGATTTTCCTTGGTTATTATATCCGCAATTATACCCGCCAAAATGATAGTCGGAAATCCTGAAAATCTCGCATTGACGTAACCTTTTACTTTTTTCTCTCGATTGTTTAAAAACCATTCTACTAAACTGTGCTGCGTTAATAATTCCCTTCCGATTATTGAAGTGCGAATTGTTAAGCAATTATTGTCTAAGACTTCGCCTAAACTCTTACTTTTTCCGTATAAATCAAAAGCATCGGAAATGTCGTCTTCGGCATAACTACCTTTTAAACCGCTAAAAACACAATCCGTGCTTATATTTAGTAGATAGGCTTTATTTTTTTTTGAAAATTCGGCTAGTTGATGCGGAAATATTGAATTAACGCTCAATGTAGAAATTAAATCTTTCGAACTCGGTAACTGTTTTATTATCCCGACAGCGTTGATTATTATTTCTGGTTTTATTGCTTCTATAATTTTTTCAATATCTCCAGCATTGGTTACATTAACATTTTCGATAGTTTTGTTTTTTTCAAAGAAATTGAATTTTTCATATTTTTCAAAAGAACTTCTGATTGTAGTCCAGACCTCGAAGTTTTTCTTCAATACCTGAACTAATTTATGACCTAGCATTCCACCGCCACCAAAAATCAGAATTTTCATAAGTGATGTGATTTATTAAACGTCGGTATACAACATCTAAACTAGTATATAAAATATTAACTGCTTTAACTACTTAAGTTACAGTTCCTCAGTTAATTTTCTTCCTAGACTATATTGTAAAACTCCTAAAGTATATTCATCAATTTTTGGATCTGACAGCCAATCTAAAGCAAAACTTCGAGCCTTATTTGACAAGTAAATGTACTTTTCTTGGTTATAATTGAGACATTCGTTAATTACTTCAACCCATTGTTGAGGTTTTTCTAAAGATAAATCCCATCCAATTTCCTTTTCTTTCAAATTAAGCCAAGGCGTACGATTACTTATTAATAGAGGACAACCGGCAGCTAAAGCTTCCAAAAAAACGTGACCAAAATTTTCACCTAAAGTTGGAAGTAAAAAAAAATGATATTCGAAAAGTCTCTCTACCACCTCATTGTGTGAGACTAAACCCTTATATTCCACCTTAATATTTTCGGGTAATGATTTTATTAATTTTTCGGTTTCGCCCCAATATGTTTTATCTTCCAACGGTCCGTAAATATCCACTGACAATTTACCGCTAACACCCGACAGATTTTCAAGTAGCCACTTAAAGTTTTTCTTACGCATATATCGAGAAAGAAAAACCATTTTTGCTTTCCCGATTTCCTTTTTTGGCTTTAATTCCTGTAGATAGTTTGGAAAGAAATTACGTGAAGGCATATTCGGAGCTATAAAAATTTCTCCGCCTCGCCCCTTGATATTTGCTGCCTCCTGTTTTTCCAACTCCGAGGTTGTTTTCCAGATAATATCTTGATAAAGTCCGATGGTCCTGGCTACATTCAAAAAAGCTCTTTTTTTTGTTGCTTTTAATTGTAAAGCGCCTTTAGACAATTCGCCCTCAGGTGCTAGAATTATTTTTAATTTCGGAATAAATTTTAATTTTCTTAAGGCTAAAACAATTAAAGTCAAGGTTGAAAAAGTGCTGTTAAGGTAAACTACATCAGGCTTAGATGTTAAAATAAGCTCACGTAATTTCGAGATTTTGATGTTATTGTGTGGAATATAAAATACTTCTACACCTTCAATAGTATTCCATTTATTTATTTCTACAGTTGTGTAAGGAACTTTGTCACCATCATGACCTAGTGTAATAATTTGGAACTCAAATTTATCTTTGAACCGGGTAATCATATTCACGATTGTTCGTAAACTGCCACCGCTTTTATACCCAGGTAAATAATAATTACAAATAACAAGTATTTTCTTTTTTGTTTCCGCTGATTTATTAGTTGGCATTTACTTTACATATTATCTGACAATCGAGGTTTTTATTTCTTCATAAAGTTTTTCATAGAGTCCCGATATGTATTTGGGTTCAAATCGTTTAATGTTTTCCAAACCTTTCTCAACTAGAGAATCTCTGAACTTTTCATCATTTATTATTTTTAAAATTCCCTTTCTAATGTCTGAATAATCATTCGGGTTTACCAAGACCGCAGCTCCTCCAGCAACTTCCCTTAAAGGACTGATATTGCTTATTATAACCGGAGTTTGCATTGCCTGTGACTCAATAATTGGTAACCCAAATCCTTCATAAGTCGAACAAAAAGTTACCATATCTGCATCTTGATACTCATTTTTAATCTGATCATTATCTAAGTTTAATTTATTACTGTAATTAATCTTGTATTTACTAAGCAATTTTATTACTTCCTGTTCTATTTTACCAACTATCGTTAATTTACATTCAATTCCGTTTAATGCTTTTATCAAATTTTCTAGATTTTTATTTTTCGTTGTTCCTATTTGTAAAATGCCTGGACATATGGCGTTAAATCTTTTTTTTTTTGATAAATAGAAATGCTCCTGAAGCGGGTTTTCAATAACGCGAATTCTGTTCTCATCACATTTTGCGTAAAAAAGAATTTCACTTTTCGTAGTCTCGGAAACGGCAGTTATATATTTCAATTTCCTTATCGGGAAATCAACCAATAATTTTTTCAATATAAACCGACGCAAACCTTTTCTAATGTTCAAAATTCCTAAGTCGTGGATGGTCAAAACAGTTTTTTCCTTCGGTAAAATTAAAGTTATGTAATGCACGTGTCCGGTTACGTGGTAAATATCGTTTTTTGATTTTCGGTAAAACAATAAGTTTTTCAGTGTCCCAAAAGCATTATTTGAATAAGTTAATTGTTGGAAGGAATAATCAAACTTGTCTTTTGAAAGTTTTTTTGCAATTTGTCTGAAAACCTTTTCAATACTGATGCCTGCTTCTAATTTTCTCTCAATGAAAAGAATTTTAGTTTTCATTTTTAACAATTGCGGCAAAATAAATTTTAATTATTTTTTAAGGCGGGTTTGAGCATATCAATTGAAATGGCGGTAGTTCCTATTTGCTCGACAATTAAACCTGCAGCAATATTTGCCAACTTAGCCGCATCAATAATTTTTGCCCCGCTAGCGAAAGCAACAGCCAAACAAGCAATTACCGTATCACCTGCACCCGTTACATCATAAACCTCTCTCGCTAAAGCCGAAAGATGAAGAGAACCGTTATTCCGCTGAAAAAGTGTCATCCCGTCTTCACCCTGCGTAACTAATAAAGCCTCTAACTTGAGTTCTTCAACTAATTGTTTGCCAGCAATCTCTATTGAAATCTGGTCTGTATTTTCAAGTTTACAAGCCTCGGCAACTTCATAACGGTTTGGTGTTATAATAGACGCACCTCTATATTTATGAAAATTCTTCCCCTTTGGATCTATCAATATAGATAGCCCTTTTCCATTTGCAGTCGTTATCAGACGCTCTAATAAATTATCTGATAAAAACCCTTTGCCATAATCAGAAATTATTATAATTTGCACTTTTTTTAACAATTTTGTTATAGTTTTCGATACCTTATCCTCTTCTTCTTTTGCTAAAACAGTTTTTATTTCCTGATCAACTCTAACAATTTGTTGATTATGACCTATTATTCTTGTCTTAACTGTAGTTGGGCGGATGGGATTTTTATATAAATAACTCGCGGAAATATTTTTTTTCGAAAGAACATCTTCGAATAATAAAGCGTCATTGTCTTCACCAAGAATCCCGACAAGAAAAGGTTTCGCGCCTAAACCTGCGATGTTGGCAGCGACGTTCGCAGCCCCTCCCGCCGCAAGAGTAGTTTTAATTAAATTCACAACCGGGACCGGAGCTTCAGGCGAAATGCGGCTTACGCTTCCCCACCAGTATCGGTCAAGCATTATATCTCCAACAATTAGAACATTCAGATTCGAGAAATTTTCTAAAATTTCCATTCAATTTTTGACAATTTTTATGCTTTGCGGTTAAAGAGGAGAAATTACTCGTTGAATTTAGCATCTATTATCTCGCACCAGATATGCCCGATTGTAATATGCGCTTCTTGTATTCTCGCAGTTTTTGAAGTTGGAACTAAAATACTCAAATCGCACAAAGATGCCAGTTTTTTTCCGTTCGTTCCAGTTAATCCTAAAGTTTTACAGCCAATTTTTCTCGCGCTCATAACCGCCGAGTTGATATTTCGGGAACTTCCGCTTGTACTTATGGCTATTAAAAGATCGCCTTCCCTGCCTAGAGCCTCTACTTGCCTCGAAAAAACTTGTTCAAAACTATAATCATTTGCTAACGCCGTTAAAATGGAAGAATCGGTTGTCAGAGCGATTGCTGAAAGTGCCTTTCTTTCCTTTTCGTACCGCCCGATAAATTCGGCGGCGATATGTTGAGCGTCTGCCGCACTTCCGCCATTACCGCAAAGTAAAATTTTATTGCCCTTTTCTAAAGTCTCATAAATGATTTTGGCGCATCGTTCTATTTTTTGAGTATCTGCTTCTAAAAGATCTTGAAAAACTTGTAAATGATTTTGAATCGAGTTTTTTACTAAATTCAACGGTTTGCCTTTTTTAACAGAATTTTTATTTTTTTTTGATTTGTTACTTTTTATTCTATTTATGATAGCGCTTGAAGAAAAATCGCCAGCTAAAGGTAGGGAAAATACTTTTCCTCCGTTTTTTAATACAAAATCAGCCCCGATGATTTCTTTAATCGCCCAATCGCCGCCTTTGACTAAAATGTCGGGTTTAACTTGTTTAATAAGTTTTTCGGGTGTCGATTCATCAAAAATCAATACATCATCAACATACTTAATTCCTTTCAAAACTTTGGTTCTATCGTTTTGGTTTACGTAAGGTTTTTCATCACCTTTGATTGCTCTGACCGATTCGTCGCTATTTATTCCAACTATTAATTTCGTTCCTAAATCGCGGGCGCGTCTGAGCAAATCAATGTGTCCGGGATGAATAATATCAAAACAACCGTTCGTAAAAACTACAACTTCCATTTCATTTACAATTTTCAAAAAGATAAATATTATGCTCTAACTCATTCAAACTCTGGATAGAGGTTTAATTATGAAAGCTTTTTCATTGGAAACTTGCGAAAATTTCTTCGAGTTTGGCTGAAAAAACCTAATAAAAACAATCCCCAAAACTGATATTAATCCATATTTAATTAGATAAGGCAAAATTGTTCCGTAAAACCCTTCGTAAGAGACGCTTGTTAAAAGCATATAGAATAAAGTTGTTCGCCAAAAAGAAAAATCCTGATTTTCAATCAAAGCAACATAAATTATTTGCAGAACAAACCCAAGTAAAATCATTCCTAGAGGAATTCCGACTGGTCCGAAATTACGTAGTAGATCACCCATCGGAGTTACTGTAAACGAATTTTCGCTGTAATTGAAATAAAGGTCGGCATATTTACGCGGCTCGGAGCCGACCGGTTTATTCTGCCAAAGTGGTCTTGGAATAAAAAAGTAAACACTGTCGGTTAAAATGTTATTTTTTAAACCGTAGCTTTCTTCATATGGCTCTAATTTCTCATAATTTGAAACTACGACGGCTAGCGAGCTGACAGATTCAATGCGTTCGGTTAAAGCTGAAATGCCTTCACTCAAATTTTCGGTCAAATCTTGTTCGAGTAGTTGTTCAAAAGTCTGAGCGATACTTTCGGCATATTCTTCAAAATTCACCCGCGCCTCGGTTTGCTTTACATTTCTGAAGGTCGTTCCGTAAATCATCCCGACAACAATTGCTAAAACCAACAAAACCCCGCCCAAAACTCGATGCCTTATTTCAATTCGCCTGCCGGATAATATAAAAGCGCAGGCAATTAAAATGAATAGCTGAAATAAACTTCCCCGATTTCCCTGAAAAGCTGATTTCGTTAAGGACGTTGCTAAAACCAACCCGATAATCAAAACGTGATTTATATTGAGGGTTTTATTTCTGAAAATACTTAACCACAACAAAAAACTAGCTTCGAGCCATAATAAAGTTAATAAAAATATCAATCCGTCATACGCCCCGATGGCATCAACTTTTTGATAGCCTAAAATTCCTAAACCAAAAGCTATAATGCTATTGCCGATACCGATAAACAAAAGCAAAATACCGGGAAAATAAATGTTATCCGGTTTCCAATTCCACACCGGCAGACGATGGTTTATTTTTTCAGCAATTTTTTTTCCGTAAGGTAAGAAAAATCCGATGGTCAAACCGCCGTATCCTAAAATAATATACACAAAGGTAAGCGGCAAATTATATCTTTCATCTTCGACAAAGGTTAGAAAATACGGCTGCGAAAGCCCTGCGGCTAAAATTAAACCGCCGACAAAAAAAGCCGGAACAAAATAAGACCAGGCGGCAAAGACAAGCGGATGAAATAAATTAAAGCGTCCTTTATAAATTAAATAAAAATTTGGCGCCGCTATTACTATTCCTAGCAAAACAACCCATGGCATTAGATACATTTGCTTGAACGGATTAATTGTGTCATCCGAGAGAAGAACAATTGTGAAGCCGCCTAAAAATAAAAATACTCCAATCGCCAAAACTGGAAAAAGAAGCGCCGTATCTCTATTTTGCAAAAATGCAGGTTTATTTTTCGATTTAAACATATGCAAAATTCCGAACGAAACTCAAAAAGATTTTTTGTTAAAATCGTCTTTTTAACTTTTTTTGAGCCTTATTGATTAGAATTAAAAATTAATTGTTCTTTATTTAATTTACAAACCGCAATCACCCCGTCACTTAACTGCGGTGAGACTTTAACGCAAACGTCGTTAATCAAATTATAAAACCAACGGACGAATTGACGATGTTCCGGTCCGACATCGTAAAACAAAAATTCCTTAACTTCCAATTTCTCTCTCTGCACAACTAAACTTAGCGTTTTGTAAGAATAATACGAAACGTGATCGGGGTGAACCGGTTCGTTCGCTCCTCCTTTTCCTCTGAAACTGTAAATCAAAAACCGAATTGCGCTGTAAGCATTGATGGTCGTTATAACCAGTTCGGTTTTATCGCTCATAAAGCGCTTGATGCCGCGAAGAAAAAGTCCCGGATTTGAAAGGTGTTCAATCATTTCACCGGCAATCACTACGTCAAAAGTTTCATCCAGATCAACTTCTTCAAGTTTTTCCAAATCGGCGAGATAAAGATTTTTTACTCCGTCGGCAGACAAAATATCAATTCCCTTCTGGTCAAAATCGAAACCGTAGAGTTCTCTGGCGACCTTGCCCAATTCAAAATGCAAAAGCATATCGTTGTCGATAGATTCTTTTGTGTAAGGATAATTGGTGCATCCGAGATGAAGGACTTTTTTGCCTTCACACATCCGCTTGATAAAATCAACTCTCTGCACCAATTGAAATTTGTTTTTCATTTCAATTCATTTTTTGTTTTTTCTATTATAAAAATCAGTCCTTCGTCGAGTGAGATTTTTGGTTCCCAGCCAAAAGCCGCCTTGATTTTAGAAATATCGGCTTGAGTATCGTGCAATTCATTTTGCTCCGTCAAACGCGCTCCGATTTTTAACAATCTTTCGTCAGCTCCGGCAATTTTCCATATTTTTTTCGCTAAATCTTCTAAAGCAATCGCCTGACCACTACCGACATTGAACACTTCGCCTTCAATATTTTCAACCGTTAATGCTTTCATAATAGCATCTACAAAGTCCCTCACAAATAACAAATCACGTTTTTGTCGTCCCTTCGACATCTCGAACGGAATACCTTTAACCGCGCTTTTAACGGCTTGTGAAACGAACATCTTCGCTGGCTGACCGTCGCCGTAAATTGTAAATGGTCGCAAAACAACTGCCGGCAAATTACATTTTTCCGAAAGTAAAACAGCGTAATTAACGGCTTTGTTTTTTGAAATTGCATATTCCGAAACGGGCATCGCTGCCATTGTTTCCCTCTGCGGGCAAGGTTGAAATCCGTATTCGTCTGCGGTTCCGGTTATGATAATTCTTTTTACTGCCAAATTACGTGCTAGTTCGAGTAACTTGGAAGTGGCTTCAAAATTGAATTTTGTCAGAATTTCCGATTGATTGTTTCCTTTATTGTTATTGCCAGCCAAATGAATAATTATATCGGGGCGAAAATTGTCGAGAAAATTCTTTAAAGAGTGCGTGTCGAGTAAATCAATCTCGACAAAATTTATATTTCTCGCTGATTTTTCAGTATTTGCAATTTTCGAATTTCGCGTTAAAACAGTTGGTCTATTACCTTCTAATATTAGTCTTTCAACTACATATCTGCCAATAAAACCGGTTCCACCGGTTAATAGTATCTTTTCATCCGAAAGTTTTTCGATCATTTTGGCAAAACTTTAAGCCTCTCGATTAAAAAAGTTTCGATACCATTCAATTGTTTTTTGTAAACCTTCATCCATGGTAAATTCCGGTTTCCAATCCAATAGACGACGAGCTTTTTCCGCATTGAGATACTGATGCGGAATCTCATTTCGGGCTTCGGATAAGATGGTCGGTTGAAGATGCCTGCAACCGGCAAGCCGTAAAATTTTTTCGGTAAGTTCTAAAACCGTAATTTGAATTTCGTTGCTGAAGTTAAAGGCTTCTCCGATAATTTCTTTTTTTTCAGCCATTAATTCAGCCAATCGCAGGTAAGCTAGTGCTCCGTCGACCACATAAAAATAATCTCGAATATAGCTTCCGTCGCTTCGAATTATCGGAGGCTCATTTTGCAGGATGGAACGAATTGAACCGGGAATCAAACGATTCCAGTTTAAGTCTCCGCCGCCGTAAAGATTTCCGCATCGGGTTACGCAAACGGGCAAACCGAAAGTCGTAAAATAACTTTGCGCGATTAAATCAGCGCACGATTTGCTGACATCGTATGGATGAGTGCCGCGCAGAGGCGTATTTTCCGAATAAGGCAAGTTTTTGTTAATTCCATAGGCTTTATCTGATGATGCCACCACTATTTGCTTAACTAAAGGAGACCGGCGACATGCTTCCAACAAATTCCAGGTGCCGCGAACATTCGATTCAAAGGTTGAAATCGGATTGCGGTTGGCAATTCCGACGATTGTCTGTGCAGCAAGATGAAAAACCGTTTCGATTTCATACTCGCCTATTATTCGCTCCAATAAATCAATTTCGGCTAAATCACCACGCACGATTTTTATTTTCGCTAGTAGATTCGCTTGAACAAGTTCGGCTTCAGGAATCCAATCGCGCACTAAAGCCACGACTGAAGCTTTTCTTTCGAGTAAAGAGCGAATTAGCCAACTTCCCAGTAACCCGGTTGCGCCGGTTACAAATACTGGTCTGTCAGTCCAAAATTTATTATTTTCTAACATCTGAAACTTATAGATATTTCTCAAAAGTCTGATTACAGACAATTAAGGCATTACCTTATCGAATACAAAGATTAATCTTATTAACTTTTTTGGTTTTAATAATTAGAAATAAAAGCTAATGTTAAGCTTACCAGAACTTCCATGGTGCATTACCTTCATTCCATAACAATTCAAGCATTTTCCATTCACGAAAGGTATCCATCGGCTGCCAAAAACCTTCGTGTGGAAAAACCATCAATTCGCCGTCTTCTGCCAACCTTTGCAGTGGAACGCTTTCTAATGTCAAGCTTTCATCGTCATCTAAATAGTTATCAATAAAAGACGGTTCAAAAACAAAAAATCCACCGTTGATTAAGCCTTTTGTCACCTGTGGTTTTTCTGCAAACACTTTTACTTGATTATTGATGGTTTCAAGTTCCCCGAATCTGCCGGGCGGGCGAACGCCCGTTACCGTACCGATTTTGCCGTGCGAACGATGAAAGGCAATCAGTTTTTTGATGTCAATATTGCCTAAACCGTCGCCGTAAGTAACACAAAATGTTTCATTATTAAGGTAACTCTTCACCCGTTGAATTCTCGCTCCGGTTTGGGTTTTTTCTCCGGTTTCGGCTAAAGTAACCGTCCAATTTTCGATTTCTTGATTTTTATGAATTTCAATTTCGGTATTTTTATTCAATTTAATTGTGCAATCATTGGTGCGAAATTTGAAATTGAGAAAATAATCTTTGATAATATAGCCTTTATAACCAAGACAAAGGACAAATTCGTTTAATCCGAAAGTAGAGTAAATTTTCATAATGTGCCAAATAATCGGGTGATCGCCAATTTCGACCATCGGTTTAGGTCTGATGCTTGTTTCTTCACGGAGCCTTGTTCCCTGCCCGCCGCACAAAATGACAACCTTCATATTTGACTAGAAATTTTCGTTGACTTGTTTTTGTAATAAATTTATGTTGGTGATTTTAACACAATATGTTTTTCAAAAAACAATCAACCATAAATTTTTAATTTTCAATTTATTAATGTTACAGTTTATAAATTCTCGCGAAAACATTGCAATAGTTAGAATTAGGCTGTGTTAAATACTCCCTTTTGCGAGTTGCCTTCTAAACCACTTCTTTTCGTCCTCTGTAACGAATCCTGAAATGAGTAAAACCAAACTGAAAATTAAGCCGCCACCGATTATTCCGCAAAAAAGACAAAACCAAGTAACAGGTAAGTTGTGAAAGAGCCACAGTTGAAAAATTGAAGTGAAACCGATGCTCAAGCCTATAATGAATAAATTTCTTTGCCAGAATTTCCATAAAACTTTTCCAAAAACTCTTTTTTCTATATATAAAATTGCCGGAACAATAATTAGCGACCCTAAAAACCTTGCACTTCCGACACCTAAAATTCCATAATCCTGTATCAAGACAACCATCAAAGGAACGCTTAAAATTGACCAGCCAAATACGATAGCAGCAGAAACTTTCGGCAATCCGATTCCTTCAATAATTTGAAATGAAATTATGCTAACCGCCAATAAACTAAAAGTGAGTGCTTGTGTTATTAAAGTTTCCGATGAGTTTTGCGCAAAATCAGAACCAACCCACAGATATAAGATAAAATTTCTTCCGTTTATTAAAGTCAAACACAAAAATGCGGCTAACACAATAACAATTTTTGTTGCTTTGGTATAGATAGACAAAAGTTTATTTTTATCGCCGGAAGCTTCGACTTCGCTTGATATCGGTAAAATCACAAGTGTTATACTACTGATAAAAGCATGAACGTATATTCCGAGATTTAGCGGAATAACATAGTAAGTGACTGCTTCGGGTCCGAGTTTGCCAATTATCCAGCTACGCTCGAAAAGCACCATAAAATTTCCCAGCGATTGCGTAATCACAACGGCGCTGCTGTATTTTACAACCAGAAAAAAAATTGCTTTAGGAAAACCGAATGTCAGTTTAAAATCAGGTAATAAACGACGTGAGTAGAAAAAGAAGACAAAACCACTCAGTATTGTTAAAAATAAAGTCCACACCAGCAGCATCTCAATACGTTGATTAAACCAGACCAAAACGATATTACCGCCGGTTATTAACGAAGTGGTACTGACTGTTACTAAAGAATAAATATCGAACCTGTGGATCGCCTGGATGATAGAGCTAAAAATTTGTGCCATCATCGTCGAAAATATTATTACCGAAACAAGATAAAAAGCGTTGACAGCTTCGTCGTGTAATTTGTTTTCAATCTGTAAAACATTGATTACAAACCATTCGGAAAAAAACAGAAGGAGTATCATTCCCGTTCCGCCAACGATCAGGTTAAGCCAAAAGGTAGCGGAAATAATTTCCGACATTTTTTTTGTCTGATTGGTGGCTTTAAATTCCGATACAAATTTAACAATGGCGCGTCCAATATTGAATGTAAAAGAATAACTAATAAAGCCCAACGCTAAAGCGTAAACACCGTATTGTTCTTTTCCTAAACCGCGCACGATAACCCGCGTAGCCTCAAAACTTAAACCGAGCGGAAGAAACCACGACAAAAATCCATAAATGACACTTTTTAATAAACTGTTTCGTTGCATCGTGCATACGGGCTTATCGGCGTGGAAAATTTTAGAATTTTAACTAAAAAACATTATCATGGACATGTTTCAATTCGAATCTATATTTTCATAAAGTCGAAGCATTTTTTTACCGATAATTTTTTCTTCAAAATTCTCCAACACAAATTTTTGTGCGTTTTTTCCTAATTTTTTTTGCAAACGTACATCATCTGCTAATTCTCCGATTATTTGAGCCAATTTTTGACTGTTTCCCGGGTCAACGAGAAGACCCGTTTCGAAATGTTTGACGGCTTCGGGAATTGCGTTTATATTCGAGGCGATGCAGGCTTTTCCCAATGCCATTGCCTCAAGCAATGCTACTGGTAAGCCTTCTTGAAAACTCGGCAGGACAAATAAATCCGCTGCATTCAAAAGCGAAAGTAAATCGGTGCGGTTATTACCGATTTCCTCACTCGACAGAAATCTGAAGCTATCTTTTAGATTATATTTCTCTAACTCTTTTATCGTTTCTTTTCTTAACGGAGAAGTTCCTAGCCAAAAGAAAAACAAATCCTTTCTTTGTCTTCGAAGAATTTCAATCGTTTCTAAAAAAACCCAACAGCCCTTTCGTTCAATAAACTGCCCGACATTGCAAATCCAAGTCTTTTCAATTGGAAAATTATATTTTTGCGAAATCTCTTGCCGTGTTTTATTATCTTTTAAAACTTTCTCAATTTCTTCTACATTGATGCTGGAATATACGATTTCTAATTCATCATAACGCGATTCGCTAATAAATGGGCGCAAACTTTTTTTTACGTCCAGGTTAGAGGCTACAAGATGAAAACGTTTTGAAACGGTTAGGATTGCAAATTTTATTTTCCAAAAAATTTGCCTTGGAAAAGTAAGTTGAGGTATGGCTGTGTGAAAGGTAACAAATACATTTGTTTTTAAGATTAAATAAAATAATAAAACAAATCCTGCCCAAGGCGCGACATCAATTTGTATAATCGAATCCTTTAAATTAAAGCGGGAAAGATAACTTGCTAACGAGAGATTGGTAAGAAAATCATTTATACGCCGCTTGGTTCGCCGACGTATTGTTTTAGCCTTTTCAAAATCCATTTTTCCTTCAAAAAAATCATATTCGATATTATTTGCCTCTAAATACTGAATAATTTTTCTATCTGACCCCTTCGGCAAAACAACTTTTACCTTATACCTCCGAGAAATGCTTCGCATTAATCCGAGAAAATAAATCTGAACTCCGCCCCATTCCAAATAATTCCAAACAAAATAAATTATTTTTGAAGAAGAATTAAGTGAATTAACCATTTATTTATGCTTCAAGCAATTTATTAAGAGTCTGCAATTCGACCTATAAAGTAACTTTTAATTTGTTAAGTGTTTACAATCCCTTATTTTAGTAACATTTGTTAATCTTTCACAATAGTAGCTGTGAAAGTTATAATTAGTTTAAACTACTCTTTTCAATCGCTTTTGATTCACCAAATGCTTCCTGCCGAAACCGAACAATAAAGAAAATCAAAAAACCTTCTTTTTTGTCAAGATATTGTAGATATTAAAATTATTTCGATAAAATAAGTTATGAGCGTTTTTTGGCTTCAAAAAATACTATTTTTATTTTGTGGCAAATGATACTCTAAAACCGCTTGCCTGGGCATTGTTTTCAATTTACTCAGTATTATATCTATAATTTTTGAATTATTCTATCTACAAAAACAATTTGTTTTACGGTTCATAAGTGCCAAAAAGCTTATTATGAAAACTCAAAAAATTACACCATTTTTCTAAAATTATTTATTTTAACTTGGAAAATGGTTTTGGATATTGCTTTACAATAAAAATCGCAATTGCCATAATTGCCTTTGTTTGAACTCATTTATTCAAGCCAAAAAGTTTTTTTAATTTCTATGTCCTTATTTTCTTCGTCAAATATGCGTTTATTGGCTTTTTATTTGGCTTTGGTTATTTTTACGTGCCTCCCTATTTGGAGTGTTGAATATTATCTTGATCAGGATGGCTCACCACATCTCTACAACGGGTTTATAATACTAGAACTTTTGAAAGAAAACCCTACTTTTACTAGCATATACGCCTTTAATCCTATTCCTATTCCAAATTTAACCGGTCATTGGATATTGACTTTCCTGTTGGTATTTTTTTCTCCCCAGACAGTTATAAAAATAATCGTTACTTTGACATTTGCGCTTTTTGTCGCGGCGATTGGCTGGTTGCGCTGGCAAATTGCCGGGCGCGAAGGAATATACACAGTTTTGTTGATTGGAATTGTTTTAGCTTTCAATTGGATGTGGTTTTTGGGCTTTTACAATTTTATTATCGGCGTTATCGGGTTTACATTTACACTCGGGTTATACTGGCGCTGGCGCGAAAAGTTAAACTTTTATCGGACTTTCGTTGTCGCAATTTTGATTATTTTTGTTTTTCTCAGTCATTTGATAAGTTTCGCAATGCTTGTCGGCAGCATTTTAGCTATCGGCATTTTCGTTTCTCCGATATATTTAAAACGAACTTTGGCGTGGACATTCGCGGCATTCACGCCCGTTATACCTTTGATTATAAGCTACAAACTTGCTGCCGAGGCAGGCGAGCGTGCTTCTCCTGTCTGGCGCTATCTGGAGAATCCACTTTCTTTATCAAATTGGATTCTCCAATTACAAACCGCCGATCCATTTCAATTATTATCACGTAAAACATTACCTTTCTTGTCTGTGAATTCGGGGGGGTTCGTTTTGTTCATGCCGTTATTATGGTTAACTGCGGCTCTGCTTTGTTTTACCTTCGCTACCTGGTTTTACGGCGGAAGGCGATTTTTTTTTTCGCGCGAACAACTGCCCTTTGTTTTAATTACGCTTCTTTCCATTCTTTTCTGGGTGTTTGGTCCGGATGATTTCGGTAAATCGCACGGGAGTTTTTTACGTGAACGGATTGTTCTGTGCGGTTTAATTTGTTTCGTACCGCTTTGCAGAAGTGAGTTTTCCCCGCGTTTGAGAACTTTAGGACAATTATGTTTGGTCTTTGTGGTTTTATTTCAAACATTGGCGCTTTGGGATTATTCAATAACCGCTGATAAAATAGGGAGAGAATATCTTTCTGGCAGACAAGCAATTGCAGACGACGGTACACTCGGCGCGGTTATTTTAATTGAAAACGGTTGCCGCTTTAAATCAAACCCGTTGACAAATATAAATGTGCTTTATGGAATTGGTAAAAACACGCGTGTTTGGGATAATTATGAAATCGGTTATTATCTTTTCCCCGTCGTTGTGCTAAATCCCTCCGAGCGTCAGTTTGTGTTTGATTTTCATGAATCGAGTGTTTATGATTTGTGCGATCCGAATGACAAAACGGATGAAAAAATTGCCCGTTTAGATTTACTGCTTACTTCGCATCATCAAAAAATCCAAACAATGTTAGTTTGGCGCGGAGATAGACGAATTTATGCTGTTTTAAAAAAATGGTATGAAGAAAAGCCAATTTTTGAAAACGATAAAGTTCAAATATTTAGACACAAGTAATTTTTAATTTATGTCGCAGATTGAATCAGCTAAAAATACAGGCTGTTTATCAGTTGTCATTCCCGTTTTCAACGAGGAACGAACTTTAAGTACAGTTATTGAAAAGGTTTTGCTAGTGCCAAACTTACTCGAAATAATTATTGTTGATGATTGTTCGACCGACCGAACGTCAGAAATCTGTTTAAAACTCGCTGAAACTTATAAAGTTGTCAAATACGTTAGACAACCGCGAAATCAAGGGAAAACAGCCGCACTTAAAGCTGGCTTCGCTTTAACCTCCGGCTCCGTCGTGATTATTCAGGACGCCGACCTTGAATATGACCCGATTGATATTCCCGAAGTGATTGCGCCGATTCTCGAAGGTTACGCCGATGTCGTTTACGGTTCTCGATTTATGGTCAAACGCGCCGCCCGCGTCTTGTATTTTTATCATTATTTAGCCAACAAAGGCTTAACTTTTATATCTAATTTGCTGACGAATTTGAATATGACCGATGTGGAAACTTGTTACAAAGCATTTCGCGGCGACATTATTCGTAATTTGATAATCACTTCGACCGGTTTCGGTTTTGAAATTGAGGTTACCGCAAAAGTCGCCAAACTAAAATGCGCTTTTTATGAAGTTCCCATCAGTTATTACGGCAGAACTTACGAAGAAGGTAAAAAAATAACTTATCGCGACGGAATTGCCGCTTTGTTTTATATTCTAAGATTTAATCTTTTTTGTACGCGGCAGGATTCCTTCAAAAACATACCTCAAATTCCCGTCGTCAGACCGGTTTTGCTAAATCAATATAATGACTAAAAAGATTGAATACGTCGGCAAAGATTTGGAAGCGATGGATTTTGCTGTCAATTATCACCGCTGGATTTTACAGATTATTGAACCTTTTTTAGGCAAACATCTGGTTGAAGTCGGCGCCGGTACGGGAGCGTTTTCTGATTTGCTTTTGGGGACAAAACCCGAAACTCTTTCTTTAATTGAACCTTCGGCAATGGTTGAAAATTTAAAAATAAATATGACAAAAAAAGATTTGTCTGTTGCTATTCGGATTTTTCCCAATATATTTGCTGAAGTTGCCATGGAGCTAAAAGACTTTCAACCTCCCGATTCAGTAATTTATATTAATGTTCTGGAACATATAGAAGATGACGCCCAAGAATTAAAAATTGTTTATCAAACACTGTGTCCGAAGGGTCGTGTATTTATATTTGTTCCAGCTCTCCCTGTACTTTTCAGTAATTTTGACAAACATATCGGACATTACCGACGCTATCGGAAAGCTGAACTAACCGAGAAATGCCGCAGCGCCGGATTTCGGATTTTATCGGCGCGTTATTTTGACGCAGCGGGAATTTTGCCTTGGTTGGTAAAATACCGCGTGTTTAAATCGTTGACAATGGAAATCGGCGCGGTTCATCTCTACGACAAATTCGTTGTTCCCGTCGCTAAATCATTGGAATCAGTTTTGCCGCCGCCGTTAGGAAAAAATTTATTGTTGATCGCCGAAAAAAGTTAAGATTATTATATTTTTTGCATAAAATCCCTTCTGTTTATTTTTGCGAGATTTGTTTCACAGACTTGCTCGAAAGATTAAGAACATAGAAGAAAAAGCCCATCAACGCTTGAGTTTTCGTCGGAGCAGATTCCCAACGCGCTATAAATTGTCTTTGTAGATTAAGCGGGTGTCGGCGATTTCTGAACAAAACCTTAAAAACTTCTCGCTTCGTTAATAAATGCAGCGGTTTAGGATTAGTATTCGGTTCGCACCAAACCAGAGCTTTCGGTTCCACTAAAAGCCGCCAGCCCAATTTTTTCATCCGAACGACGTATTGAAAATCTCCCCAGCCGTGCGGAAACTTCCTCTCGTCCATCAAGCCGCATTCGCGGATAGCTTCGACCGGAAACAACAGGCAGTTTCCCGCCATACCCTCGACTTCAAAAGCTTTTTTAGGAAAATCAAAGGCGGTTAAATCTTCATTTTGCAGCCAACCGCCCGCCAGAGTTTTCCATCTATAACCGACTTGAAAAACCTTGTGCGGCTCGTTCCAGAGCAACAAAAGCGCGCCGACAACCGAATGCGGATTTTCTTCTGCGGTTTTTATCAGACGTTGTAAAAACTGTTGGTGAAAAACGGAGTCGTCGTTCATTGTAACGATATAATGCGGATTTCTTTGGAGTGCGGCGGTGATGCCGCGATTTGTTCCGGCGGCGTAGTGCAGCGTTCCGTCGCCTTTAACAATTTGTACTTCGGGAAAATCGCGGCAAACTGCCTCACTTGTTCCGTCGGTTGAACCGTCATCAACTACAATTATATGAACTTCTAAGTTTTGTTTATCAATCCGACTCAAACTACGGAGACCTTGCAATGTAGTCTCGCGGCGGTTGTATACGGGAATTACCAGTTCAACTTTTTTCGATTTGCGAAAATCATCCAAGCCCATAACTAACCGGCAATTTTTGAGAACTTTTTCTCGCCCGCAATTTGCTGTTTTACTTGTTCTTCAATCCATTTATAAGTTATCGCCAAACCTTTTTCGAGTGAGATTTCCGGTTCCCAACCAAGAGTTTCCCGAAGTTTTGTATTATCGGAATTTCTACCGCGAACACCTTGCGGACCGTCTATATGTTTTTTTTCAATTTTAATTTTTGCAACGTCGGCGACTATGTCAGCCAATTGATTGATAGTAACCATTCTATCTTGACCAAGATTTAACGGTTCGTGAAAATCAGAACGCATCAAGCGATAAATTCCTTCAACACAATCATCAATATAACAAAAAGAGCGGGTTTGCTCGCCATCACCCCAAATTTCAATAATTGGATTTCCCGTCAATTTTGCCTCAGCAATTTTACGACACATCGCGGCAGGAGCTTTTTCGCGCCCGCCTTCCCAAGTTCCCTTTTCGCCAAAAATATTGTGAAAGCGCACAGTTCTTGTTTCAATACCGTAATCATTGCGGTAATGCATACAAAGAATTTCGGAAACGAGTTTTTCCCATCCGTATGCGTCCTGCGGCTGCGCCGGATAAGCGTCTTCTTCTTTTAGCGGTTTAACGTCTGTTTCTTCCTGTAAGTATTCGGGATAAATACAAGCTGAACTCGTATAGAGATAACGCTCGACACCGTTTGTTTTGGCGGCTTCAAGCGTATGAAGATTTATCAAAGAATTATTATAAAGAATTTGCGCATGATGATTTGAGATGAAGCCCATTCCGCCCATATCGGCGGCAAGGGCATAAACTTCCCGTATATTACGAGTCGCTTGCAGACAATTGTCCCAACGACGTAAGTCCAGAATTTCAAATTCGTCAGCGTCAGTTTCGGAAAATTCAGGTTCTTTAATATCTACACCGCGCACCCAATAACCTTTATTTTTCAAATAAGTTACAAGATGGCTGCCGATGAAGCCGCCAGCGCCTGTTACCAACACCCTGGTTTGATTTTTTGCGATCATCTTTGTGAAAACTTTCTCCGCCTTTTTTTTTACAATTGTAAATTCCAATATCGAGCCTTATTTATTCGTCATCGTAATTATAACTATCCCGATGATAATAGCTCTGGTAATAATAGTTATTATCTTGCGACTTTAAATTAACATTATTTAAAACAACGCCGAAAATTTTCGCGCCGATGTCCTGTAGCAACTGACGTGAACGCCGAACAACCTGGCGAGAACTTCTTCCTGAATTAACAACTAAAATTACTCCATCAACCATAGAAGCAACTAAAACACCGTCGGTAAAAGAAGCAATCGGCGGCGAATCAACTACAACGTGAGTAAAATGTTCTTGCAATATACTTAAAAGATTCGTCATTTGCTCCGAACCGATTAATTCCGCAGGATTGGGAGGAACGGGTCCCGAAGTCAGTATATTAAGGCTTGACGCTTCATCAAATTCTATAACTTCCCCAATATCTCTATCAACCAATTCATTCGATAAAAGCGTACTTAATCCTTCAGCATTACTCATATTGAAAACCGAATGAATTCGCGGGCGACGCATATCGGCATCAATTATAAGAACCTTGGCGCCGGTCTGCGCCAAACTTATAGCCGTATTGATTGCCGTCGTCGTTTTACCTTCGGAAGGCAAGCTTGATGTGACCAGTAAAGATTTTGGAGGATGACCGGCAGTAGAAAGCAGAATTGAAGTTCTCAACTGACGGTAGGCTTCCGCTAGTGACGAGCGGGAGTCCATATGGATAAGCAGTTCGGATTTTGATGCATCCTGTCCATCTTCGTTACCTCCAACTAATAAAAGCCGCCGTTTAGGTAAAGAATCTATTCTCGGAATAGCAGCCAACGCCGGAAGTCCGATAAAATTCTCCACTTCTTCGGTCGTCCGAATCGTATCGTCGAGATATTCAAGAAAAAGTGCTAAACCCATTCCGAAAAGTGTTGATAAAAACAGCGCTGCCAAAACAGTTGTCAAACGGCTCGGCGCAACCGGCGTCTCGGGTGGAATGGCTATTTCGGCAACATTAATGTTATTGCCCGTTCCAACCGCGGCTATGTCACTTTCTTTTTGTTGTTTGGTTAGATTCTCCAAAAAGCCCTTTTTTGTTTCTATGTCCTGTTTTAAGAGTCCAATCATTACTCCCGATTGATTTTGACCCTGTGCTTGATTGTATTGTTCACTATATGCTGACTTAATTTTGTCTTCTTTTGCTTTCGCCGTTAGGTATTTGGTTTTTAAATTATTAGCCAGATCCGCCGAAACACGTTTGCGGAAAGAAGTTAAATCCGCTTCATTCCCTACCGTCGCTTTTTTGATTTCATTGGCAAGCGTTTCAATTTGGGTGTCAATCTCAACAACTTCGATTGCCGTCGGCTGATATTCTTCCAAAAGCCTCGCACGTTGCGCTTTGAGCTTCGCTATCTCCTTTTGCGTATCATTTATCAAGTTGCGGATATTGTTTTCTCTTTCGGTCGTGTAACGCGCGGTTTGCTCTTCGGCTCGCGCCCTCAAACTTTCAGGCGATTTATTAACCTCCTCATATTCTGCTTGAGCGTTTTTACGATCGTTTTCCGCTTCGAGAAGCTGTTTATTTAATCCTGAAAGGCGGTCTAAGACAATTGTCTGTTCATTATCAGTTCTAAGAATACCCGCTGTTTTGCTTAATTCAAATAATTTCACCTCGCCAGCTCTAATTTCCGATTGCAAAGTGGCAATTCGTTCCTGCAAAAAATCATTCGTTTTTCTGCTTGTTCCGGTGCGTTTTTCTTGATTTGTTTTAGTAAAAACCTCGCCTATTCCATTAACTATTAGTGCGGCAAGATCGGGATTAGTATTTCGGAAGGTTAATTCAATCCAGCGAGTATCTTTAACTGTAACCCGCGATTCCCGGACGGGTTCGATGCCTAAATTCTTCTTTATAATATCAACAAACGGAGCCAGCCGAACGGCTTCGGCTATTTCTTCTGTTGAAGCCAAATTTGTGCTTGCCGAAATCGAAACTTCGTCAACGCCTTTTTCGCGCTTTTTGCTGTTGTCGCTAGCTAAACCAACTGCCCTGAGTACTGATTTCAAAGGGGAAACGGATTCTTGCGCTTTTGCTTTTTGAAATTCCTTATTGCTATCCAGACTTAGCTCTTTAACAACCCTTCGCAAAAGACTTTCGCTATTTAAAAGCTGAAGCTGCGTATTAAAATATGAAGGGTCTTGGCTTGAAATCGGCGAGCGGCGGTCGCTTGTCACCAATTCGGGATTGGCTTGTTCCTGATCAACCTGAATAACGGCTCTTGCTTGAAAGATATCTGGCTTGCGCGCCACATAAATTGCCGTTAAAGTTGTCAGTAAAACCGTAATTCCAATTACCAGCCAAAATCTTTTTCGGATAATCCGCCAATAGTTTATTAACTGAAAATCATCCGCCTGATTAGCATCGCGATATGTACCATAGCCTCCATTGATTGACGGAAGCTGTGGTTCAAACGGACGCTCAATTTCAACTGTCTCTCTTTGTTTATGAATAATTTCTCTGCTGTCTTTCATACAATATTAAGGGCATCGGTAAAACAATTATCAAGGGAATCTGTAAAAGATATTTCCTACGCCGCCGCCTAACGCTTTTAACAAACCGTTGCGGACGGATTTAACTTTATCGGTCGAAACCTGCACGATATCATTGGCTTGAAGAACCGGGTCGGGAATTTTTTTAGTATTAATATCTTTCAAACTATAAACTAACTCGGTTTTAGCTCCGCTTCCTGATTCTTGCCTTTGAATTACTACTTTGTCAGTTTTCGCATTTTGTTCAAATCCGCCGGCTTCTGCAATGGCTTGAGTTAAAGTCTTTGGTTCTTTTAGTAAAATTTTTGTCGGCTTGATAACTTGTCCAACCACATATGCTTCTTCCGCTTCCAAAACCGAAACAATATCGCCGGGCTGCATCCAAGGATTTTGTTTTCCTTCTAATACGTCCCTTAATTTATAAGTGATAAATTCTACTTTCTCATCTTCGTTAGAATTATTGTCGTCATTCTGGCATCCGGAACTATTTCCAATTCTAGCTATTTTGATTATTGCGGGGTTTCTTTCAACATCGTGACCGCCAGCTAGGGCGAGTAATTCAAGCAGACGGGTTCTTCGATTCAAATAAAAAAGGTTCGCTTTTTGAACTGCGCCGATAACTGCAAAGGATTGCGAGCGTTGCTCAGAGACACGGACGTTAACAAAAGGATTTCGCAAATAACTTTTATAAAGCGTCTCGATATAAGTCTTTAACTCTCTCTCGGTTTTGCAGCTGGCGACAATCGGTTGATCAATACGGGGCATTAAGATTGTTCCGTCGGGACCGACATTAGCAACCAAAGAAAGTTCAGGATGTCGGAAAACGCTAATTTCCAATGTGTCCTGAAATCCTATTCGATATTTATCGTTTGCTTTATTGTTCTGTAATGTTTGGCTGTCGGATTCATCCCGTTCTGTATTTTCTGCAGGAATGATTCTATAATTTCGAACCGAACCGGGTTGATCATTTTTGTTTTGCTCGGAAACGTCAGATTTTTTTACAGTGGATTTGATAGTTTCTTGACCTAGTACTTTAAGAGTTGAAAAACTGTTTAAAACTAACACAACACACAATGCTATTAAAATCTTTATTGCTTTCATTGGTTTAACTCCAAATTTATTTTTATACCGGGAAGGAATTTTCAGCCGTTTGATTCATTTTTAAACTGAAAAGTTTATTATTCTTTTTGTATACCGTAAGAAAAATAACTCGAAAAACGTTATCTTAGCAAATGTCCGGAAAAAGTAATAGTTTATAAACCTAAAAATTTCCCGGTTTTATAGTTTTTTCCTTTTTAGGTGTTAATATTCTAAATAAAAAACCGAAAGTATAAGGTATGGAAAATACGACGCCGATGCTTCGGCAATATCTCGAAATAAAAAAACAATATCCGGGAACTTTGCTTTTTTTTCGCCTTGGCGATTTTTACGAACTCTTCGATTCTGATGCGGTTATTGGCGCGCGCGAACTCGATATAACACTAACTTCCAGACACAAAGATTCAAAAAACCCGATTCCGATGTGCGGAGTTCCCCATCATGCGGCGGCTGGTTATATTTCAAGGCTTGTCAAAAAAGGCTTTCGGGTGGCAATTTGCGAGCAAACCGAAGATCCGAAAAAAACTACTAAACTCGTCAAACGCGAAGTTGTGCGAATTATCACCCCCGGAACGGCAGTTGACCAACAATTAATTGAAACAAACGAATCTGTTTTTTTAGCTTCTGTTTGCGGAACGGGCGAAACTTTTGGTGCGGCATTTCTGGAGCTTTCCACAGGTGAATTTTTTTCCACGCAAATTTCCGATAAAAATTCCTGGACAAAAATTTGCTCCGACATAGAAAGTTTTTCGCCGCGCGAACTTTTGTTTCCCGAAACTTTACGGCATCTGGTTGAAGAAAGTTTTGGAAGCGTCTCTCATAAAAATACTCAAAACGTCCCGGATGCGATCATTTCTCCCGCGAAACAAAATGTATTTTTCACAACGTTAACTCCGCTTGATGACTATCTTTTTAACGCGGACGAATGCGAGCAGAAATTGTCGTGGCAGTTAAACGTGCGCGATTTATCCGGATTTGGTTTAACCGGCAAGACTGAAGCGATACGCGCCGCTGGAGCGTGTCTTGGATATGCTAAGGAAACCCAACGAGTGACGGCGCATCATATTTCTGAAATAAACTATTTTGAAGAAAATGATTTTATGGTTTTGGACGCAATAACGCTTAAAAACCTGGAAATCGTCGAATCGCGTTCGGAAAATAATAAACGAACACTTTTAAGCGTTATTGATAAGACAATAACGGGAATGGGAGCAAGACTTTTGCGTTCGTGGATTTTGCGTCCTTCGGTAAAAAGAACTGAAATTCAAACTCGTCTTTCAGCCGTCTCCGAATTAGCCAACTCAATTTTGCGTGGCGAAATTCGCCTTCTCTTAAAAAAGGTTACCGATTTAGAAAGGCTCATCGGACGTTTGAATTTAAGAACGGCAACACCGAGAGATTTGATTGCGTTAAATGATTCCATCTCTCAAATACCAAAAATTATTTTGACGTTATCAGACGTAGAATCACTATTACTTCAAGTTTTGTCGGAAAATATATTTGAATTACCAAAAATTAGAGACTTGATTGAAAATTCTATTTCCGAATCGGCACCGGTGAATCTGAATGATGGTAATGTTATCCGTGAGGGTTATAATTCGGAACTTGATGAACTCCGCAATTTATCTCGGTCTGCCAAACAAACGCTTGCCGGTTTTGAGGAAAGCGAAAAGCGTCGAACGGGAATTTATAATTTAAAAATAAAGTTCAATAATGTTTACGGTTATTTTATCGAAGTTTCCAAAGGAAGTTTATCGCGCGTTCCAGCTGAATATCAGCGTCGGCAAACATTAACAAATGCCGAAAGATTTACAACCACGCAATTAAAAGAATGGGAAGAAAAAATTCTTGGCGCGGAAGAACGCATAAAAGACCTTGAAGCGGAAATTTTCCAAGTTATTCTGTTTGAAGTAGCGAAAGAAACAAAAAGAATCCAATCAACAGCGCGAGCTTTAGCAACCCTCGACGCGCTGCAAAGTCTGGCAGAAGTTGCAACGCAGCGCGATTATGTCGCTCCCGTATTGCATGACGGCGACGAAATAGAAATAAAGGACGGTAGACACCCGATTGTTGAAAGTTTTAAAGTTGAAGGTTTTATTCCGAACGACATTTACCTGAATAACTCAACCGACCGTCTTTTGATTATTACCGGACCGAATATGGGCGGGAAATCTACTATCTTACGCCAAATTGCTCTCATTCAAATTCTTGCTCAAATCGGATCATTCGTTCCGTCAACTTTTGCCAAGCTTCCGATTGTTGACCGTGTTTGGACGCGCGTCGGTGCATCAGATGATTTGGCGGGCGGACGGTCAACCTTTATGGTTGAAATGACGGAGACAGCAACAATTTTACATAATGCAACACCGCGAAGTTTAATTTTACTGGATGAAATCGGGCGCGGAACCTCGACATTTGACGGACTTTCGATTGCATGGGCAGTTGCCGAATACTTACACAATTCGCCCGAACATTCCGCTAAAACCTTGTTCGCCACGCATTATCACGAGTTGACCGAGTTAGCGGAAAAACTGCCTGGCGCAAAAAATTATCAAGTTTTAGCAGCGGAAAAGGACGGTGAAGTTGTATTTTTGCACAAGCTAAAAAAAGGCAAGGCTTCTAAATCGTATGGGATTGCAGTCGCTCAATTAGCCGGTTTGCCTGCAAAAACCATTTCACGAGCCAAAGAAGTTTTGGCTAAACTCGAACAATATGAATTAGCCGTTTTTGCTCAGACAAAGGAAAAAATAAATGGTGAAAGCGCTGTCATCACCCGCGCCGTCAGCGGCAAAACAACTTCTCAATTTTCTCTTTTTGCTATTTCCAACGAACATATAATCAATGACCTTCGCAACGCGGAAGTGGATAAAATGACGGTGGAGGAATTGAAGCAATTTATTTTAGACATCAAAAATCGTTTAGTTTGAGTTTAAGATTAACTGTCGTTTTGCCGACGCTTTATAATTTACTTTAACATTATTACTATTCGCTGTAATTTCAATATGTTGAAACAACTTTTATCTTTGCCTATCGAAAAAAAAGTCGGACAACTTTTTTTTATTGGCTTGCCAGGTGTGGAATTAGACAAAGAAACGCAGGCATTATTAGAAGAAATCTCCCCGGGTGGCATATGCCTTTTTGCGCGTAATATCCACAGTGCTGAAAAAACCCGAAAATTCCTTGACGATATTCGCGAAATTTCGTCAGTCGAGCCTTTTTTCAGTATTGATGAAGAAGGCGGAAGAGTTGATCGTCTGCGCCGAATAGTAACGCCATTGCCGCCGGCGAATTTAATCAAAACAACAGAACAAGCCAAAACGCTTGGTCAAATAACTGCTGACATTTTGCGAATGCTCGGATTTAATATGAATTTCGCTCCGGTTGTTGATGTAATAGATGAAGAACGCGGAAATTTTCCAAATGGACTGTATTCTCGAACTTTCGGAAATTCAAAGGAAAAAGTTGTCGAGCTTACTGGCACTTATCTCAATACACTGCAAAAGGCGGGTTGTCTTGGCTGTCTTAAACATTTTCCTGGTCTTGGCGCAAGTGTTACGGATTCGCACGAAAATTTGCCAACGGTTGATTTAACGCGCAAAGATTTATTTGGGGTTGATTTATTTCCCTATCAAAACTTGCTTCAAACCTTGCAAGTTCACGCTGTAATGGTGGCACACGCCACCTTTCCGAAACTTGACTTGCAGGAAACTGATTCAGATGGCAAACTTTTACCTTCTTCTTTGGGTCGTAAATTTGTTTCACAATTGCTGCGCTACGAACTAAAATTTAATGGATTGGTCATAACCGATGATTTAGAAATGGGAGCAATTGTAAAAAATTACACTATCGGGAAAGCCTGTAAATTAGCAATCGCAGCAGGCGAGGATATGCTTGCTATTTGTGCAAATCCTGATGCTATTCGTGAAGGATATTTCGCCCTTTTAGACGGGGTCAAAAAGGGCGAGTTTTCGGTAGTAAGAATTGATGAGTCTTTAGAACGTATCGCTTATGTGAAATGTCAAACTCAACCGCCAATACCATTAGAAAATCAGCGTTTAAATAAACTTTCCGAACAAATCGTTGAACTAAACAAACAGGTAAATAATAATTACGGAGGATAAATGGCTTTGCGACAAATATTTTTAATTTTATTTCTTATTTTGGGTATTATCTTTTCTTTTTCCTGCCGCTCAAGAAATAATGAATATGTTACGATTGCGCTCTCCGAAAAATTTGGCTCGCTTGATACTTTGACGGCGACCGGTTCGGATGCGGCGGCTGAACGGGTTCGCAACCTTATGTTTAATTCCCTAGTGAAAAAAAATGAAAAATTTGAGTATGTCGGCGAATTAGCCAAAGAAATAAAAACATCCAACGACGGTAATATTATTACCTTCATTTTACAGGACAATGTAAAATTTCATAACGGCAAAAATTTTACTTCATCCGATGTAAAGTACACTTTCGACGAACTTTTCAAAAGCAACAGTTATAAATCAAACGCCTTTTTTGAAACTGTCGATGATAAAAAAACTCCGCATATTATTTCAATTGACATTCCTGATTCGAAAACCGTAAATTTTACTTTAAGCCGCTATTCGTTAAAAAACCAGCTTTTATCTAATTTGGTTGCTATTCCGATAATACCCGAAGGCACAATTTCGCAACAAAGTTCACAACCAGTAGGTTCTGGTTCGTTTAAATTTGTAAATTTTGACCAATCTCAAAATATTGTCGAACTTGAAGCAAATACAGATTATTGGGAAGGCACGCCGAAGGTGCAAAAAATCCGCGTCAAAACCGTAACCGACGCTAATTCTCTTCAAGCTGAACTTCAAAGCGGCGGTGTTGACATTGCGCCGCTTCCAACCAATCTTTCACCCGATACATTAAAATCGCTCGGTCAAAATCCGAATTTAAAGGTTGAACAATTTAACGGTTCAAATATTCAATATCTTCAATTTAATACACAGTCCGCACCCTTAAATAATGTAAAAATTCGGCAAGCCATCGGTTATGCAATTGACCGCGAAAAAATAATTAATGAATTGCTTTTTGGACAAGCCGTTATTGCTCATTCAATGTTGCCAATAGAATCTTGGGCTTACAACTCCGGAACAAAATACAGCTTTAACCCGGTAAAAGCTAAACAACTTATTCAAGAAACAGGTTATAGAAACGAACCTATAAAGTATAAGTATTCTGCCGGGAACAACGCAGTCAGCCAATATGCACAAGTTATTCAAAATGCGCTGAGAGATGTCGGACTTAATGTACAAATTGAAACTTTAGAACCCGGAACTCTTCGACAACAACTTGCTCTAGGACAATATCAAATGAATACGGGCATTTGGGTCGGTGGAAATCAAGACCCCATTTTTTTGAGAGATTTGTTTGCCATAAGTAAAATTCCCGGTGAAAAGGGCGGATGCTGCAATCGAAGTCGGTATAGCAATTCTGAATTTGATAAAATAGTGGATGAAGCAATAAACACAACTGACCGCGAAAAAGCCAGGGAATTATATTTCAAAGCGCAGGAAATTGTCAGTAACGACTTGCCGATGCTTCCCCTTTGGTATCCGGCAAATATGGTAGTCGCCAACAAACGTATCGGAAACATCAAAATCGGCGCAAGTGGTGATTGGAGTTTTGTTAAAGATATTATGATTGAAAACAAATAAATTATCTTTAAAGTTTTGAGAAACAAATAATTTTATCGCTAACTTGACAAAATTTACGCAGATTGTAGAATTATCCTTTGCAGATACGCGGGAATAGCTCAGTGGTAGAGCGCGACCTTGCCAAGGTCGAAGTCGCGAGTTCAAATCTCGTTTCCCGCTCCAAGTTTAGGAATGAGGGATGAGAGATGAATAAGATTTGTTTTCATCTCTCATCCCTCATCTTTCATCTCTTCTTCGCGGCGGCGTAGCCAAGTGGTAAGGCAGAGGTCTGCAAAACCTTTATTCATCGGTTCGATTCCGATCGCCGCCTCCAATAGAATCAATAGCTTAGATTTATTTAGTTAATATATCTGATCAATTTATTGGTAAAAGTATGTAAGAATCCTTTCTTCAGCAAAAACCTAATCTAATATTAAGCCCATATAAATACAAACATTGTGAGGATGGGTCCCAATATTTTGCATATAAAATAAAAATGAAAATATTGATTTTATCAATAAACATATTTTTTGAGTCTAATATCGGAAAGCAAAAAACGAATTTGATATGCAGCATATTGAAACAACAAAGAAATCTTTATCAATTTCATTTCTGTGCATCTTTTTTCTTGGAATAAATTCTATAGCACAAGGAAAAGATATGACTTTAAAAAGTTGGAAAAAGATTAGTGCCTGTAAAATCAGCTTTCTTGTTCCTAAAAATGTAAAAAACCAAAAAGCCCAAGGAATTGATTCGTGTATTGCCGAATTCGAAAGCAGCTCTGTCAGGATTTCGATTGATTACGGTTGGTATGGTGGAAGTTTTACAAAATACGATACGATGCTTGATTTTAAGGAAGAATCAATTGAAATCGACGGCAAAAAGGCTCAATTAGTAAGTTATGTCGAAGGTAGTATGTTTGCAAAGTACCATCCAAAAGAAAAATATGTCATGGGAATTTATGTTAATTTAAGTGAAGGTCAAAACCAAGAAGTAATGAAAACCTCATTAAAAATGAAGGTAGCAGCTAAAAGCGAAAGAGATTTGCAAACGGCTAAACAAATTTTTCGCAGTATCAAATTTCAGTAATCAATCTTCAAGATAATTCCGCAGCTAATACAAGCTAATCTAAACCCTCTGGTTTTTGCATAAAATCTTTTTATTTCGGTGCTGAAGTTCTGCCCGTGCGTGTAATGGCAATTCTTTTTTCTTTGTTTGCTCCCTCAGCTACTGACACTTTTATTTTTCGGAAGGTTCCATCACGATTTTCATTTGTCGGCATATATGAAATCAAGTATTGCGTGCGCATTTCGCCGGAAATATCAGAGGCGATTTGCGGAAGTTCATCAATTGAATTTGGAAAATAAACTTTTCCTCCCGTTTCCTTTGCTAATCGAGTTAAGAAGGCTTTTGCTTTTTCCTGACGGTTTATACCATTTGTGTCAATCTCTTTACTTAAATTATTGACAAATCCAACAGCGTAAATCTGCACATTGGACTGACGCAACAACCCGAAAAGCTGTTGTTCTTGATAAGAACTACCTCGGTCGTCACCATCTGAAACCAAAATTAAGGCGCGCAGTTTAACGTCATCTTTTTTATCGGAGTTTTGATATTGCTCAACCTTTTTTGCCGCTAGATAAACCGCATCAACGATTGCTGTTTGTCCGCCCTCGACGAATAAATTATCCAATGCGTTGTTAATTGAACTTTTATTTGTCGTAAAATCCTGCACGACTTCGATTTTATCTTTGCTGACAAAACGGACGATGGTTGATTCATCTTTCGGGCGATTTGTACTGACAATAATTTTTCCGGCTTCGATAATTTTCGCAAGTTGCGAGCGAAGTGACCGCGAATTATCAATTACGAGAGCATTAATTATTGGGACTTCGGTAGTTATGAAAGAGGTAACTGGCTGCAAAACCTCATCCTCATAAACTTTAAAGTGTGATTGATTCAAATTGTTGACCGAGCGATTGTTGTCGTCAACAACGCGCACATTTAAGCTGATTTCTTCTGTTTCAATGCGGAGAATTTCTTCGTCTTCAACGGGCGTTGGAGATGTTGTCGGAGAGGGTGACGGGCTTGATGCTGGGCTTATAGTTGATGTTACGCTGACAACCGGTGTCGGAGTTGGGACGACTGTTTGTGGTATTTGTTTAACTATCTCTGCATTCGCTTTTGGTATTTGTTTAACTGTCTCTACGTTCGCTGCCGAACGAATAGTGTCTTTGCGTATCCAACCTTTGACTGTTCTGTCCGATACGGAAACGTAATACCAGCCGTTCGTGTCTTGAGCCTTTTCAAAGATAACTTTCTCCCCTTTTTGAACCGTTTGAACCTTTTCAGAAGCCGAATCGGGTAATTTACGCAAATAAGTTGTTGTAACGATTACTTCTGCTTGCTTTTGAGCAAAAACTGAAAATGCAAACAATAAAGTTAAAACTATAGCGATAAAAATTTTCATAAGTTCATAGCCTTCCGTAATATCCTAAACAACAACTGCTGCCACACTTAGTCAGCAACGATTGATTTTTCTCTCAGCCCGAAATCCGCTAAAAAATGAAATTACGCTATTTAACGACGAAAGAATTCAAATAGTTGTCAATTGCGGGGGCGTCTATTTCCTCTTCAGGCAGAACAACCAGCAGTAAATAAAACCGCCTTCCGTGGAAAAACATACGAAGGCGCTCGACTCTATACTTCTCTTTTAACTGACTTTCAGGACCCAAAATCCTGCCATCCGTCATTTTTATACGAACCTCACGACCCTTTATATTGCCGTTTGAAAATTCTTCATCTTTAAGCAATTTACCTTTCGTGCTTTTTATAAAACTATTGCGGACATTTTTATAATGAGCCTTCTTAAAGGGTTTCCACAAGACATTCCCTTTGGGAGTATCTCTGTAGATAACAGAAAAAAAACCATTAAAATCATTATAGGAATAGCTGCCTTCTATACTGGGAGATTCCAGAGCCTCTGCATCAGGCTTCATAACACCCGGCGCAAGAATACTCCACTCACCGCTATCCGGGCTAAAGGTTTTCCACATTCTTTCCTGAGCAAAAGCGCTGCAGCTTAAAACAAGAAGGATACCGAAAGATAGTAATAATTTGTTCATCGGAATCTTTCCCTTAAATATAATTTTACACATAAATTGTTGAAGCAATTTCACGACAAAATTTTTAAATCAGCCTGATGGATACTACAATTGTTTAGCACGAAATTTACCGCGAGCGTGAACCACAACGTCGGGTCGCTCAACTTTAACAATGATATCGTGAACAGTTGTGTCCGTCGCAGCATCTTTCGTGTGAAAACCGAGCCGGTATTGTTGTCTCAATTCGCCGGCAATTTTTTTAAAGACTTCCCTCAACTTCGGCGTATCGCTGACGTAGAATCTTCCGGCGGTGGTATCGGACATTGCTTTTAAGGAATCTATTGCTTCAATATCAGCGTTTCTTTCGAGAAATTCAATTGCTTCATCGGATGGCAGACCTGTCTGCGCGGGAATAAAAACCGAATATCCCTTTTTCTTTTTTTGAGGCTTCTTTTTTTTGGGCTTACTTTCCTTTCCTTTTTTTACTGTTCCGTCTGAACCGATTACCAGTTTATTAGAACCTGCGCCTGTTTTATAAAATACGGTGTAAATTGACACGTCCGATTCTTCAAGCTGATTCAATAAAGCGTCTTTCGTTATCGAACTTCCGTAATCTTTACCGTCCGATAGAAGAACAATTACTTTTCGACCTTGAACATTATTAAAAGACTTCTGAGTAATTTGCTCGACGGCGCTATGCGTAACCGTCCCATCTTGCGCAGCAGTTTGGACTTTATCGAGAGAGTTTTTAAGTGTCTGTTGATTGGAAGTAAACGAATTGAGAACGTTTACTTGAGAATCAAATGTCGCTATCAAACATTGGTCATTCGGATTCAATAATTCTATAAAATCTTTGGCAGCATCTTTTATTTTTTCTAAAGTATCTTTAGTGCTTACGCTGGTATCAAGCAACAGAGCGATATTGAGCGGCTCGTTGTATGTCGCAAAAAAGGTGATATTTTGTTTTACGCCGTCCTGGTAAATGGTAAAATCTTCCTTCTTCAAACCGGGTATATAACGACCTTCCCTGTCGCTTACCATAACCGGAACGCTAACCAATATCTTTTTTGTTTTTTTTATTTTATCGGATTCGGCAATTTGAGCGTGCAACTGAATCGGCAAGATCAAAACCATTAAAAAAAGTAAGGCAAAAATGATTTTCATGACTTTTTGTTTAATTTAAAGATATAGATTTTTCAGCCTTCGGTACAACAATATTTAAAAAGTATAGTTAATTTTTATCAAATAAGTAAAATTGTAATTCTCAACGTGTCAACCGATAAATAAAAAGGGCTGCCCGTTTAATCTGTCTTGGTAAAGTGTCCAAATCAGCATACTCGCCACGAGCGTGCGCGTTGCCACCCGTCGCGCCTAAACCGTCAAGACCTGGAAGCAAGTGTGCAATATACGAGATGTCGCCAGCGCCCCTTTGACCGGGGTCGAGCGCTTCGATTTTTCCAAGACTCAGGTCTTGGCTGACTTTATCAAGCTGTTTTAAAAGTTCGTAATTAGCTGCTGTCGGGAACATCGCCGGAATTTCATCTCGAAAGGTAATTTTAGCGGAAGCACCGGGCAAACTTTTGGCAACGATTTCTTTCATCTTGGAGCGCGTCGATTCTTTTTGCTCCTCGCTGATAAAACGTAAATCCCCGCGCACAATCACTCTTGCCGGAACAACATTTCCTTTTCCTGTTGCTGTGATACCGGTGTCTTTAGTTTCAAGTTCTGTTCCGCCCGCTATAAGAGCCGGATTGAAGGTCAGGTATTTTTCGTTACGAAGTGTTTCGTAAAACTGATTGACGATACGCGCGGCTTCAAAGATTGCGCCACTTCCCATACTTTCCTTAAAAATTGCCGAAGAGTGTCCGGTTTTGGCAGTAACTTCCAGTTCCCAATCGCTATAGCCGCGGCGCGCGACCGTTGCAATATTGCTTCCTCCGTTTTCAAAACTGAGAACCAAATCACTGCGTTTTGCCGCCGCAATCATATCGCCGCGGCTGATTTCCACCGGAGTTCCCGAATCTTCTTCGTCGCCCGTGAGCAGCACAATGACGTTCGCGCCTTTCAGGGCGCCGGTGGCGTGCAATGCTTTCAAGGCATAATACAACACGACATTTCCGGCTTTCATATCCGACGAGCCAGTGCCGTAAGCCTTGTTGCCGTCGCGCCGGAATTTTTCACCCTTTAATACGGTATCCATATGACCGAGCAGCAAAATACGCTTGCCTTTTGTTCCGGTTTGTTCCGCCAAAAGATGTCCGCCGCGTTTCATCTCCGCGGGCATTTCAATCCATTTAGCTTTGAAACCGAGCAACTCGAATTCATTTTTGAAAACCATTCCGACTTGTTTGACACCCGCCGGATTTTCGGTAGGACTTTCAATATTGACAGATTTCTCAAGCAGCGCGACGGCGTTTTCCATTTGTGTATCAATGTAATCAACGATTTTTTGCTCTTCAGATGATATTTTTTGGGCGTAAATAAATGTTGAGGTTGAAATAACAAACGCAAATGCTGCGATAATTTTTTTGAAAGTTTTTTTCATATCAAACAAATGTGTGTTCTTCTGAACTTTTACAAACAAGACGTTTGTTTTTAATATTTACCATTAAAACAACGTGGGCTGAAGCTCTCACTTTCAACCCACGATTAAACAAAAGCATCAAAGTCGCCTTTGAGCTTAGAAGCTATACCTTACGCCAAATTGCAAAACGCGCGGAGTTCCTTGAATTCGGGTAAAATTCCACCAGTCTGCCGGAGGCGTATTCACTTCCGGGTCGAGTCCGAGCGATAGATTAGAGACCGAGCCGAAGCGCTGGGTATTGGTAACATTAAAAGCCTCAGCGCGAATTTGC
>MWVV01000006.1_pt1 | contig 110374 bp, 97 predicted proteins | sample 1047281 | NCBI WGS metagenome assembly MWVV01 (sample SAMN06349986, study PRJNA376086) | soil metagenome | isolation source: PT-2 sample Antarctic (ecotone) soil | place: Antarctica | collected 2015-01-13 | reverse complement strand
ATGTTCGGATTTGTCTTTTTGCCTTTCGTTTGTCCGAATGTCAACGGCGATACCGCGAGCAAAATGATAGCAATAGCAATAACTTGTTTCATTATTTTCACCTCTTTCGACAAGGATAGCCGCCGAATGATTGAGATGACGTGGGGCGAAACCGGCAACACGCAACGTGAGGGAAAACGAGAACCGTTAAAACAAAGTCGCTGTTTCGCCCTCACGTCCATTGAATTGTTGGGTTGCGCCGTAATAATTGAACACCTTCTTATTATCTTCTAAATTACTACTATTCCTTATTTTGTAGTGCGGCTGTTTCCCAAACTTTAATTGTCTTGTCATCTAAACCTGCCGCAATATATTTGCCATCTGGCGAAAGACACAGAGAATAAAAATCAGTTGAAATTTCGCTTTTCAGCGTAAAAATAATTTTAGCGTTTCCAGACGTGATTTGAAAAATTTGTATTTCGTCGCGTGAATCAGATGCAAACCATTTACCGTCACTTGAAGTGCTAATTGTTTGAATTGTTCCCGGAGAACTGAGACTTTCATTGGAAATGTATTCTGATTTTCCAGAAGAAATATCATACTTTCTCAAACCACCTTGATAGTCTCCTACTATCACAGAACGATTATCAGGTAAAAACTTCAAGGCTGTATTTAACGGCGGAATACTTTGTCCATTTGGGTTTAAGCCGGTCAATTCTCTGCCTTTTAGGATAGAAGTCATCTTGGCGTCCGTTGACTCCCAAAGGATTACGTTTTTGTCGCTGTTTGTTCCAATTACTTTACCATCGGGAGAAAAATCAACTACAAAACCGCCCCATTTGGCAGAGGATGTGTTTGCCTTTTTATTACCGCTTTGAGTATCCCAAATTTGCACTGAGAAATCGTCGTATCTATAAGGTGCGCCGTCAGATGTATTTGGGTATTTTGTAACAGCCGCTGCAATCAAACTTCCATCAGGCGAAAAGCTTAATGAAACCGCGTGAAGCGGAGGAGTCAACTTAATAATTCGGGGCGACTGATTCGTGCCAATTTCAAAAAGTTCAATATTATTACCAACTATTAGGGCGCAAGTTTTTCCGTCAGGCGAGAAAGCAATTTTGTCGAAAGACTTATTTAGTTTGTAAGAAGAGCGCAACGAACCAGTTTGAACATCCCAAATGTTTATTTCACCGAGTGCTTTTGAACCAGCACTACTAATGATATTTGTTCCATCTGGGGTAAAGGTAACTTGTTTGACTGGGGCGTTATGACCTTTCAAAGTTAGTTTAAGAGCTTTTTCTTCACGCGCTTTTTTCTCCCTATTTTTCGCGTCATATTCTGCTTTCCAACGCTGTTCCTGCAATCTTTCATTATCAACACAAGCTGAAAAACACAACACCAAAATGTAGAGCGACAAAAAGAGGAAAGTTTTAATTTGATTGAAATACATAAATAGTTTCACGTTGAGATTTATACAAGAAGCAACCCAACGGTTGAGTTGACGTGGGCAAAAACCGAATACGTGCAAGTAAAGGTTTAAGAAGAACCGTTTTAAAGAGTAGCTGTTTTTGCCTCACGTCCAATGATTTGTTCGGCTTTCCGCAACATTTCTAGTCTTTCTTCTTTGGCTTTGGTTTTGCTTTGGTTTTCTTTCCGCCTGACGAACTTTTTCGTTTCACAGTATTTGATGATTTTGTTTCACCTCTTGGGTTTGCTCGACAGACAAGAGCATTAGTGTCGCTTCCCATAGAATCGTTGTCATTTTTCCATTCGCCTACTTCTTTAGTATTCTCTGTTACGTTTCCGTAACTATCATAATCCTTCCGCGCTAAATCACGACTTTGCCGATTAACGCAGTCAACTTCCGTTAGAATTTCTTGAAAGCCGCCATATCTCGACCAATAAGTTATGTTTCCGTTTGGTAAGCGACGAACATTTGCATCAATTTCGATACTGACAGGGCTTCTTTTAATTGTCGTCCAACGTCGTTGTGCGGAAACTTCTTCAACCGCGAAAAACGCGCAAAACAGAATAACGAAAAAAAATAGTTTCATATAATTTACTCCTTGAATTTAGGGTATAGCTAAATTAGGCTTGTCCTCGTTTCTTCAAAATTTGAATGAATTGTCTGACAGCCTCGCCGCTTTCGGTTAATTCTACTCGACCGTCTCCACCGCAAGTTTCGCAATTATCATCTCCCCAAACTCCAAGAACTTGCGACTGACCAAAACTTCTTCCGCCGCCAGAATTAGAAGTTTGTTGTCTTTTGCCTGTTCCGTTACAAGTTGGACATTCTTTAATTAAATCATCAAGCGTTAAACTCATAAATCATCTCCTGTAAGTTTCGTAATCATTCGTTTCGGGATACCGAGAAGAAGCCGAACGGTTGAGATGACGTGGGGCGAAACCGCCACCAAGCCCGCTTGAGTTCAAAAGACAACGTGATAACAAAGTCGCTGTTTCGCCCTCACGTCCATTGAATTGTTGGACAACGCCGTAATCTTTAGCACGCTGGTTTGCCTACGGATTTTGCCTCAATCGTTCCTGATGTTCACGCTGTATTTTTTCGCGGAAACGATTCGCGTTTTCATCGTGCCTGCGAAAACTTTCCGAACTTTGCTGACAGGTCATAAACATTACGCCCACCGAACCCACAATAATAATCAACAATACAATAGTAAGCGGGGAAATGGATTTTTTTGGCTGTGTCATCTGTAATCACCCCGCTTACGCTCCCATTCAAGTGTCTTTTGGAATTCTCGGTCAACGTCCTCTGGAGATTGCTTTGAAGCCACACAACAGAAAGCCATTAGAGCAAAAAGAATGGCTACGGCGATAAGACATCCGATATTGGTTTTTGATTGTAACTCTTCTGCGCTGGTTCTTGAAGCCTGTTTGGTCTTTGAGCGTTGCTCGGATGTTTGCGATGCTGGCTTAGGTAAATCGCCAGGCTGCATAACCCGTCCACATTTAGGACAAGATACCGCAGAAAAAGAAACTTGATTTTGACAGTCAGGACATGGTGCAGTGTTCATATTTAATTTCTCCAACGGCACAACTCAACATTCACGAGTTGTCCAACGGTTGAGATGACGTGGGGCGAAACCGAATAGAAGCCCGCTAAAGTTTAACGGACAACGCGATAAGAAAGTCGCTGTTTCGCCCTCACGTCCATTGAATTGTTCGACACGTCGTTGTTTTTACCACGCAATTCAACACTTATAGCTCCTTGTGGTCTGTCTTAGTAATGTTTTCCAAGTAGAAATTGTAAAGAGTTCCTTTAGCACGGTTGTAAACGTCGCATTTGACGGAAAAAAAGTTCGTAGCAGTTTTGTTCATACGAAAGTGACATTCACCTTCCATTCCGTCGTCGCCAACCTCGTCGTCATCACCGTTCTTCATTCTAAACGTATCAATGCTAAGATAATAGTTTTCCAAGTTCGGCTGCCTATCCGAGCCACCAGAAAGAGTAAACAATATCTCTCTACCTTTTTCACGTTTTATAAATGTTATAAGTGAGCGTCCATTAGCTGATTGCACGAAAGCAACCTTAGAATTACAGGGGAAAAAGCCCTCTATCAATTGAAATCGGCATTTCCCCGTTAGAGCAGCGAAATGGTTTCCAGATGTTTCAGCAGGCGTTTTTTCTTGAGCAGATTGTGATTTCTTCACAGCGGAAGAGCGTTTAGTCTTGCCTGTTTTTTTCTTCTGTTGTGCAAAAACGTCTTTGTTTGACGAGAGGATTAAAACCAAGCCGACGAATAACAGGAACATTAATTTGATTGTTTTCATTTGTTTATCTGTTAGATTTCCCACAAATCTTCATATTAGCTGCGTTCATTAAAAGAAAGTGTCGAACGGCGGAGTTGACGTGGGGCGAAACCGAATTCACGCAACGTGGAATTAACCGCGCAAGATTTTAAAGAATAGCTGTTTCGCCCTCACGTCCAATGACTTGTTCGGTGCGGCGTTTTTCATTTCGCAATCTTCATCATACCCAAATGCAATTTCATAAAAGCAATCGCGCTTTGAATAATTTCGCGCGAGCGTTCATCGTCCGTTTGATTATCAAAAGCGTGAATGCCGTTTGGGTGATTAGCAAAACTCAACGCGACATTTTTGGCGAGGGCTTCACCGATAAAGCGATCAATCGAATCGTTCATCGTCGGAATCTGGTCGAGTCCAGCACGGGCGATAAACCTTGGCGCAATTTTGTCCGAACCATTCGCTAAATAATTTATCGGCGAGAATTTTCGCAGAGTTTCCGCCGATTCACTTGCGGCAAAGAAATTTCCGCTTTGCGAGATGTCCATATAGGCATAGAAACTAACCAGACAGCGAACGTAATCGGGTTTGTCGCGGATTGCCGGAGCGAGCAATACGCCGCCGCCAGAATATGCCGCCAAACAAATGCGGTCTTTATCAATGTTAAGCGAATCGGCGTTCGTGCGGATGTAATTAACTGCCGCCGCGACATCACCTGCCGAGTCTTCGAGTGAAGTTTTTTGTCCGCATAAGCGGTGCGTAAAATTAACCGCGACCAAGCCCGACGCGCCGATAAGTCATCCCCACGAAATATAAAATCCCCAATCTTTCGGCTTGTATTCCGCGCCCGCCGCACCATGAATAAAAATAACTGCTGGAAGTTTTTCACCTTTTGCTGGATTCGGCGGGCTGTAAACGTCCATCAGCAAATTCGGATTGTCAATGTCGGTGTATTTCAAATTCGATACAACTCTAACCTTATCCATTCCAGCGACGCGATAGACAACAGGCTTCATCACCAAATCACGTAGACTGCGTTGTGGCGTTTGTTGTATTGGCATTGGCTTCGGTTTTTCTTGCGCGTAGCTATGACGGGCAAACACGCAGAATGTAAAAAGAAAAAATAGAATAACAAAACGAAACTTCATACTCTAATCCGATAGCACCGAACGGTTGAGATGACGTGGGGCGAAACCGCCAGAAAGCCCGTTCGAGTTAAACGGACAAGCCAACAAACAAAGTCGCTGTTTCGCCCTCACGTCCATTGAATTGTTGGGCGGCGGTTTAGCAACCACAAACCTAATCAACAGGTTGCCACTTTTCGCCGTGGTAAGGTCGCCAATAGTATTTTGGCGCAAACGGTTCAAAGGTCGAAAAACAATCGAGTCGTTCGCAAAACTCCTGCGAAAGAACAAGCCCGTCTAAATTTTGTAAATCGTTAACGTCAAACTCGCTTGATTCTCGAAAGCCGTCAACTTCCCAACCGACGATAGCATAACGAAATGGCGGTGCATATTTCAGATGTTCATATAAAAGAAAGCCAGCCTCAGAGGTGCGTTCGGTTTTACAAAGTTCCGGTTTCCAATCAACGCCGCTAACAATAATGCCTGTTGGATTAACCAAACTCCAGCAATTATTTTCGCCGTCGTGAAAGACGTTTGACCGACAACGAATTTCAAGATTATCCGCAAAAGTCAAAGTTAAGTCTTGAAAGTAATTTGTAAATTTTTCGGCAGATTCACGTAAATTGCCACATTCTGCTGAAAGACTAAAAACATAAGCCATACGATTTCAAGCGAAGCCGCCCAACGGCTGAGATGACGCGGGCGAAACCGCCGCCGCGCAACTCCGGGTTTAACGAGCGACGTTTTTAAGAAGGTCGCTGTTTCGCCTCGCGTCCATTGATTTGTTGGGCGTGTCGTCATCCGAAGGCAAGCCGTTTGCATTCACGCAAGTTTAATCTAGCGCGAAGCGTCTTAGTTTTCAATCTTAGAATTTCACATTTGAATCCAAATCAGAAAACGCCCAACTAGTTATTATACCGCAAAGTTGCGGCATAAACCCGAAATAGGTACAATTTGCCGCATTATGTCAAAATTACTTGATCAAGTTCGCCACGCAATCCGTCTGAAACATCGAACGTAATCGGGTTTGTCGCGGATTGCCGGAGCGAGCAATACGCCGCCGCCAGAATATGCCGCCAAACAAATGCGGTCTTTATCAATGTTAAGCGAATCGGCGTTCGTGCGGATGTAATTAACTGCCGCCGCGACATCACCTGCCGAGTCTTCGAGTGAAGTTTTTTGTCCGCATAAGCGGTGCGTAAAATTAACCGCGACCAAGCCCGACGCGCCGATAAGTCATCCCCACGAAATATAAAATCCCCAATCTTTCGGCTTGTATTCCGCGCCCGCCGCACCATGAATAAAAATAACTGCTGGAAGTTTTTCACCTTTTGCTGGATTCGGCGGGCTGTAAACGTCCATCAGCAAATTCGGATTGTCAATGTCGGTGTATTTCAAATTCGATACAACTCTAACCTTATCCATTCCAGCGACGCGATAGACAACAGGCTTCATCACCAAATCACGTAGACTGCGTTGTGGCGTTTGTTGTATTGGCATTGGCTTCGGTTTTTCTTGCGCGTAGCTATGACGGGCAAACACGCAGAATGTAAAAAGAAAAAATAGAATAACAAAACGAAACTTCATACTCTAATCCGATAGCACCGAACGGTTGAGATGACGTGGGGCGAAACCGCCAGAAAGCCCGTTCGAGTTAAACGGACAAGCCAACAAACAAAGTCGCTGTTTCGCCCTCACGTCCATTGAATTGTTGGGCGGCGGTTTAGCAACCACAAACCTAATCAACAGGTTGCCACTTTTCGCCGTGGTAAGGTCGCCAATAGTATTTTGGCGCAAACGGTTCAAAGGTCGAAAAACAATCGAGTCGTTCGCAAAACTCCTGCGAAAGAACAAGCCCGTCTAAATTTTGTAAATCGTTAACGTCAAACTCGCTTGATTCTCGAAAGCCGTCAACTTCCCAACCGACGATAGCATAACGAAATGGCGGTGCATATTTCAGATGTTCATATAAAAGAAAGCCAGCCTCAGAGGTGCGTTCGGTTTTACAAAGTTCCGGTTTCCAATCAACGCCGCTAACAATAATGCCTGTTGGATTAACCAAACTCCAGCAATTATTTTCGCCGTCGTGAAAGACGTTTGACCGACAACGAATTTCAAGATTATCCGCAAAAGTCAAAGTTAAGTCTTGAAAGTAATTTGTAAATTTTTCGGCAGATTCACGTAAATTGCCACATTCTGCTGAAAGACTAAAAACATAAGCCATACGATTTCAAGCGAAGCCGCCCAACGGCTGAGATGACGCGGGCGAAACCGCCGCCGCGCAACTCCGGGTTTAACGAGCGACGTTTTTAAGAAGGTCGCTGTTTCGCCTCGCGTCCATTGATTTGTTGGGCGTGTCGTCATCCGAAGGCAAGCCGTTTGCATTCACGCAAGTTTAATCTAGCGCGAAGCGTCTTAGTTTTCAATCTTAGAATTTCACATTTGAATCCAAATCAGAAAACGCCCAACTAGTTATTATACCGCAAAGTTGCGGCATAAACCCGAAATAGGTACAATTTGCCGCATTATGTCAAAATTACTTGATCAAGTTCGCCACGCAATCCGTCTGAAACATTACAGTCTGCGGACAGAAGAAGCATACATATTTTGGATTAAAAAGTATATACATTTTCACAACCTGCGACACCCTTCGGAAATGCACGAAGAAGAAGTTCGACAATTTCTGACGCATCTCGCCGTCATCGAAACAGTCGCCGCTTCTACTCAAAATCAGGCTCTTGCCGCACTCTTGTTTCTTTATCGAAACGTTTTAGATGTAGAACTAAAAAATATAGACGCTGTTCGCGCTAAAAAGCCGAAACATCTGCCGGTCGTTTTTACTCAAGAAGAAGTGCGCCAGATTCTCGCCCGTCTAAGTGGTGCGCCCTTTATCGTTGCAAATCTGCTTTACGGTTCGGGCTTGCGGCTTTCCGAAGCTTTGCGCCTTCGCGTCAAAGACATAGATTTTCAAACAAACCAAATAATTGTCCGCGAAGGCAAGGGCGAAAAAGAACGCATTACAATGCTTCCGCAATCGGTCAAAGAAGTTTTGGCTGTGCATTTAGAGCGCGTCAGAAAAATTCACGAGGACGATTTACGCAATGGCTTCGGCGAAGTGCATCTACCGTTTGCGCTCGAACGGAAATATCCAAATGCGGCTAAAGAATGGCGCTGGCAGTATGTTTTTCCGGCGGCAAAGATTTCTCTTGACCCGCGCAGCAAAAAGAAGCGCCGTCACCATTTAAGCGATGATGCGATACAGCGTTCCGTTAAACAAGCCCTCACGCAAACCAAAATACAAAAACGCGGCTCCTGCCATTCTTTTCGACACAGTTTCGCCACACACCTTCTTGAACATCACTACGACATCCGAACTGTTCAAGAATTGCTCGGACATAAAGACATAAAGACAACAATGATTTACACGCACGTTTTGAACAAAGGAACAAATGTAAAAAGCCCGCTTGATTTGTAACAAGTCCTGATTTTTTGCGCACTATTCCCTTCCGACAGCGTAAAACACAGTAAACTTAATGAAATTGGTTAGAACTTAGTTCTAAAGAGAAACAGATAATACATAAATAAACGAAGTTGTGCAGAGAAATCGAAGCTATCTAGGCTTTTAATTACCAATGTAGTTGTCCGAAAAACACCTCAAGATGGACTGGTGAGACAAAATGTTAATTTTTGTTTGGCACCCAATAGGCACTCAAACAAGAAAAGGGCAAGCATTAAACTTGCCCTAAACTATTATAAATAATGGTGATCCGAGAAGGACTCGAACCTTCGACCCAATGGTTAAAAGCCATTTGCTCTACCGACTGAGCTATCGGACCACATTTTCGGAGAAGTTCGGCAGTAAGCCTGACTTTCAATCGAATTTACGATTTTACAGATTGAAATTACACTTGGCAAGTTTCCTTCGATTATTTCTCAAGCCTAGGGCTTATTGAAAGTAGGAATTGATATTTGAAAATTGAAAAGACTTTCCCAAACTGGTTTGATGTAATTGCGAGAAAACATTTTAACCACAGGAAAGTCTTAATGAATACTACCCTAGAAGCCGAGAAAAAGGTTAAAAGTGGCGCGTCAATTTTCGAGGCGATGACCGACCAAAGAAAGCTCAAAGCGATTCGTTATCAATTTCAGCCGTTGCTTATTTTGCTGAGTTTAAGCAAGTTATGCCTCCCAGACAGGCCGTCTGAGATTGCTGATTGGGTTCTCAATCGAAGCTCTTTGCTGAAAGAGAAACTTGGCTTAGATTGGAAACGGATGCCGTCGCTTTCCACCTGGCAGCGGTTAATTTCCGAAAACATTGCCGTCTCGGAGTTTGATGAATTGGTTGGTCAGTATTTTCACAGCTTTAGTTCAGACGAACGGGAATTACTTAATTTAGATGGCAAAGTGGTTTGTCGAGCGATTGCTAAAGAAACAGATAAGCAGTTGCATTTAGTAGCTTTACAGGTAAGTCGGAGCAATACAGTGGTTGAGCAAACCGCGTTAGCAGCAGGCGAAAATGAGATTAGTGCGGCGAAACGCTTATTGGCAGAAGCGGAATTGAGAAACAAAATTGTGAGTGGCGATGCGATTTTTGCCCAAACCGAGTTATCGCAAAAAGTAGTCGAAAAAGGCGGTGAGTATTTATGGAAACTGCGAGCTAATCAAGGAAGTATTTACCAATTAGCGAAGAATCATTTTGCTGAAATGGATGATAAATATCTGGGAAAAGCCAGTAGTTTGGACAAAGGACACGGACGAATTGAGGAGCGAGAAATCCTGAGCAGTTTTCGCTTGGCGGGCAAAATAGAGTTTCCATATCTGGCGCAAGTGTTCCGAATAGTGCGTCAAAGTGAAGAGGTAAAGACAGGCAAACAGAGTGAACAAATGATTTACGGGATTACATCCTTGCCGGTAGAAGCGTTTGGAGCAAAACAATTGTTAGCTTTGACCAGACATCATTGGAGCATCGAAAACGGCTTGCATTACCGTCGGGATGTAACTTTTAAGGAAGACAAAGTAAGGCAAACATCGCCGAGCGGCGGACGGGTTCTGGCAATGGTGAATAATCTGACCATTGGAATCTTGAGGAAATTAGGTTGGGAAAATATCGCCAAAGCAGGCCGACATTTCAGCGCAATGATAGATGAAGCCTTGCGTTTGATATTGCTTCCGATAAAACTCCTACTTTGAATAACCCCTATGTTGACAGGCAAATAATTTTTTCTAATCATCAATTTTGTTTAGCTTAATAACGAACTAAATTGAGCTGGATTGTTTTTCCAAGATAGATCAGAGGTAATATCTGATATTTTAGCGCGTATTTGACATTACGTTTTTCAGTTGTCATTCTTATTTGTTACGGAAAACAAATTTATTTCAATTTTGTTTATCCACATTATTTTCCACAATCCACGATAAATTTAGTAACTTTTGGTGATTCTGCAAGCTATCTCTATGAGCCGTGAGTAATTTTGTATTAAAAATGAAACCGAGTTTGGCAGATTGCTCAACGCATTTCACTTTGTTTAATTAACGTCTGACATTTTAACGATGCGAGCGAAAACTGTGTCAACACATTTAACTCTGAGGATAAGTTTATGAAGATTTTTGTGCGTCAATGTGCTTTTCAAAAAGCATATTTCTTTAAAATGCTAATTTGTTTCGGTATTCTTTTTAGTTTATCGGCATCGTCTTACGCAATTGGGGTTTGCACGGTGAACAAATTAAACACCGGTTCGCTGATTCCGGTCGGATTTAATCCCAGACAAGTTATCGCGGGAGATTTGGACGACGACGGTGCGCCGGATATGGTCGTTTTAAGCGGAAGCTCTTCCGGCTCAGCGAATACCGCCACCGTGCTGCTTAACGACAGGCGCGGTAGTTTCACTTCCTTTAACAGTATATCTTTTAATTTTGCGGTGAGCGCTGCTACCCTCGCCGATTTTAATCAAGACGGAACTTTGGATTTAGCGGTCGCCGGCACAAGTTCGAGCGGAAGCAGCGGAACATCTTCGCTGGTCATTTATTTCAATAACGGAAACGGAGTTTTTTCGACCCAAAATACTTTTACGTTTCAGGGTTCGGTAACGGGACTTGCTACGGGAGATTTTAACTCTGACGGTGCGGTTGACATCGCGTTATCCAATTCGACGGGTAATAACTTCGGCACGGTAACGGTGTTTCTCAATAACAGTTTTGGAAGCTTCAGTCTCGCCGGAAATTTTAGCGTCGGCGGACAGCCGCGGGCAATCGCGGTTGCCGATTTTAACGGCGACGGCACGCAGGATGTCGTTACTATCAATACCAACGCGACGGGTTCGATTCTTTCCGGCAACGGTGCGGGCAACTTCCAAGTAGCGACTAATTTTGTTGTCACGACAAATTCCTCTTCATTTTTTCAAGTTGCGCTCGCCGTCGGCGATTTAAATAACGATAACCGTCCGGATTTAGTGGTCGCCGGCGGAGATTCAAATACTTTCTTCACTCTTCTTAATAACGGCGGAGGCTTTTCAAATTCGGTTCAGACGACTTTCCCAAGTTTCGATTTTCGTCCGCGTTCAATCGCCATCGGGCAGGTAATCGGAGACGGCAATGTGGATATTGTCATTGCCGGCAGCGGAAGTTTTGGCGACGCCATCAGCGCAACGGCAATTTTAGCCGGCAACGGCAGCGGAACATTTAACGTGGCTAACGCCGTTTATTCTCCGACCGGCACATCGCCGACTTTTGTCGCTATCGCCGATTTTAACGGCGATGGGCGCAACGATTTGGCGACGACCAACAGCACTTCAAACGATGTTTCCGTATTGTTGAATAATGGTTTTGACAGATTCGGACCGAATACTTTTCCGACAACTGCCAGCGCGGGAGTAATTGTCGCCGCCGACTTTAACGGCGATGGCAATCTCGATACGGCAACAGCCGCTTTACAACCTGCCAGCGGCAGCACAACCAATATTTTAATTTCATTCGGAAACGGAATGGGCGGCGTAAGCGGCACTCAAAACGTCGGTGCGGGCAACGGTGTTCAAGCTCTAATCACCACCGATTTGAACAATGATTCGCGCCCCGATTTGATCGCCGCCATCACTTCTTCCAGTTCAGGCTCTGCCAACACGATATACGTTTTCTTGAACACCGGAAATAATTTAGGGTTATTTTCTTTCCCGCCTTCAGCTTCTTTTACCCTCAGCTTTAGCATCCGCGCTTTTGCCGTCGGCGATTTCAACAATGATGGCAGACGCGATTTGATTGCCAGTTCTTCAAACAGTAATTCGATTGCCATTTTGCTCGGCACGGCAAGCGGAACTTTCGCCGCGCCGACGACTTTCGCCGCGCCGGTGAGCAATCCGCTGGTAACGACAGGCGATTTTAATAACGACGGCAGACTCGATTTAGCGGTCGCCGGAAACGCATCAAGCGGCGCGGGAGCGATTTTTATACTACTCGGCAACGGCGCAGGAAGTTTTACGCAATTATCGGAAAGCGTCGCTGTCAATAACCCGACTTCGATTACGAGCGGCGATTTTAACGGCGATTCGATTCTAGATGTTGCCGTCACGAATACCACCAATTTCAGTAACGTCAGCGCGGTAAGCGTTGCTTTAGGAATCGGCGGCGGAAGATTCGGTCAACCGACCAGTTATTCCGTCGGAAACGACGCCCGCTCGATTATGGCAGTAGATTTTAACGGCGACAGCCGGCTTGATTTAATTGTTGCCAACCGCGCCTCCAATTCCGTTTCAATTTTAACCAACACCGGAAACGGAAACTTTACGCAGGCGGCTAATTTTCTTGCCGGTATTTTTCCCGAACAGCTTGCCGTCGGTGACTTTAACAATGACGGTCGGAACGAGGTGGTAACGGCAAATCGCGGCGGCAACAACTTCTCTTTAATAACAAATTCGTGTCAGGAAGCCGTGACGAAAACCGATTTCAACGGCGAAGGCAGATCTGATTTTGCAGTTTTTCGACCTTCGATCGGAACCTGGCTTGTGTTGAGCAATGACCTGCGCGAAGTAAGAAATCAGCAATTCGGCACCGGCACCGATATACCGACACCGGGCGATTACGACGGCGACGGCGAAACGGACTTTGCCGTTTTCCGTCCGTCAAACGGAACCTGGTATATTTTCCGCAGTTCGACAAACCGCTCGTTTGCCCTCGCTTTCGGAACAAACGGTGACATTCCGGTTGCTAATGATTACGACGGCGACGGGCGCACGGACATCGCCGTTTATCGTCCGTCAAACGGAACTTGGTATATCCGGCGCGGTTTGACGACTCAAAGCCAATTCAGTGCTTTCCGATTCGGAATCAGCACCGACCGTCCGGTGCCAGCCGATTATGACGGCGACGGACGCGCCGACCTTGCCGTTTACCGCGACGGAACGTGGATTATTTTGAGAAGTTCAAATTCTTCCGTCGTCATTCAACCATTCGGCATTGCCGGCGACATTCCGGTCATCGGCGATTACGACGGCGACGGGAAATCGGACTTAGCGGTTTATCGCAGCGGAGTTTGGTATATCTTTCAGAGCAGAACAAGTTCCCTTCGAGTCGAAAGTTTCGGCACGGCGAGCGACCGCCCGCAACCCGCCGATTATGACGGCGACAATCGCACTGACATTGCCGTATTTCGTCCGAGTGAAGGAAATTGGTTTGTGCTTCGCAGCAGCGACCGGCAGTTCCGCGGCGTTGCCTTTGGAGCAGCAGGCGATATACCGGTGGCATCGCTTTATAGATACTAAAGCAACTTTTCATAGATGAAATAAAAATGGCAAACTGTTTGAAGTTCTACCATTAAACGGCTTTATTTAAAAAACTAAAATAGCCGCTTAAAAACGAAACTTCAAACAGTTTGCTTTCCTTGAAGGTTATCTAAGAACAAGCCGACCTTTTCGGATTTTTGGTGAAGAATTTAGAAATAAAAATGGTGGCGAACTAAAAGCGTCGGACAATTTAAAGTGAAAAAGCGGACACTCGAATTTATCAAGAGCGTCCGCTTTTTTATTTAACAATTAATTTTTACTGAGGAACGACGATTTTGTTTCCTTTCCGGTCTCGAAGCACTACGCCGCCTGGACCGATTGTAATTTTATCGCCTTTGCCGTCTCGTAAAACAGTGCGTTTCGATTTGTCGGTGGTTTTCGTTTCGACAACATCGCCTTTTTTGTCGGTGATAATCGTGGTTCGCTTGCCGTTTTGCGTCGTGGTTTTCACGCTTCCCTTTGAATCGTCGGAAACTTCCGTCGTATCATCGTCATCAGTGTTCGGCGAATTTCCCACCTTCAGTTTTTCGCCTTTGTCGCCGCTGATTTCCACTTTATTTTTCGCGTCGGAATCGTTTTGCTTGACTTCAATCGAATTATTTCCGTCGGAAACCGAAACGACTCGCTGCGAATCGTTTCCGCCGGCTACGCTCGCCGTTCTGTTTGCGTTTCCGCTGTTCGCCGGTTGAGCGTCTTTCGTCGAATTGCACCCGATTGCCGAACACAGAGCCGCCGTGATCAACATCGTAATTATTTTCGTCGTCATAAAGTCGTCATCCCCTTTTATTTTTATAAAGAAAGACTACACTTTTTCCGAATAGGTTTAAAGTTAATTATTCGCCGCGAGAGATTTCTGGTTTTAGCTTTCGATTTCTTTCACAAACAATTCTTCGAGAGGTTGTTTGACGGGCTGAACGGAAACCAAACTTCCGCCTGTGTTTCGGATAATCGGCAGAATTTTATCAAGAGAAACAAATCGCCCGGAAAATCTTCAAAAGAAAGTTTAAGCCGTCCGTTATTCCAAATCCAACTTACCACCAGAAACAGAAAAATCATCAACGACCGTCCAATTATCAACGTTTGAATCTTTTGCGTTAATTTCGTGTTGGCTGAAAAATATTTTTCGTCTAAACTAAACGTAACAAAAAAGGAAAAAGGTAAAAGTAAAAAGTTAAGTTTATGGAAAAGATTAAAACTGGGGATAATTCACCGACATTTGACCAGCGACCTTGGGGAAATTTTACGGTGCTGGACGAAGGCGACGAATTTAAGGTTAAAAGAATCGAGGTTTTGCCGAACAAGCGTCTTAGTTATCAAAAACACGCTCGCCGCACCGAGCATTGGTTCGTCGTGCGCGGCATTGCTAAGGTAACATTAAACGACCGTGAAATTCTCGTAAAAACCGGCGAAGCAATTGATATTCAGCTTGGTGATAAACACCGCGTCGAAAATCCCGACTCAAAAGAATTGCTCATTTTCATCGAAACGCAAACCGGCGATTATTTCGGCGAAGACGACATTGTGAGGTTTGAAGACGATTTTGGAAGAAATTCTTGAAATTACGAATTTCAAATTATGAATTACGAATGCAGAAAACTTTTCTTTAATTCGTAATTTGTAATTCGTAATTCATAATTAATTTAACCGCTTCGAGTAAATTTTCCGCAATCAAATCCGGTTTCCTTTCCAAAGTTTCGACGGTCTTTTTTCCATAACCGGTTAAAACGAGCGCGGTTTTGATTCCTGCATTAAATCCTGTTTCCACATCAATCGCTTTGTCGCCAATCATCCAAGAGTTTTCCAAATCAATATCGAAATTGGCACACGCCGCTTCAATCATTCCGAGATTCGGTTTGCGGCAAGCACAACCGTCGGTCGGCAAATGCGGGCAAAAATAAAAAGCGTCGAGGTTTTTGTTTAAATCCGATTGAATTTTTTCATGAATATCGTGCATCGCTGATTCGGCAAAAATTTCGCGCCCAATGCCTGATTGATTCGTTACGACTATTATTAAAAAGCCACTTTCTTTAAGAAGCCGAATCGCTTCGTTTGTATAATCAAAAAAACGCAAATCTTCAAGGCGCGAAAGAAAGTTCACTTCTTCAATTAAAGTTCCGTCGCGGTCTAAAAAGATTGCTTTTTTTTTTGGAGTCATTGATACGAGATTTAAATTTTATAGAGTGTTTTCAGCGAGAGAGGTTTGAAAATAGCCTATTAATTTATTCTGGGCAGGTTGTCTGAGATTGACTATTTCAAAATAAATCGCAGGATAAAGATAATCTTCCCCGCTTTCATCGATAATTCGCAGGTAAATTTTAGGGTCGTTATCAAGAGGTTCAAGTATCGGATAAAGTTTATTCGGAACGAACGAGCCTTCGTCGTTATCTTCTAAACACAATGCAAAACCGATAATTTTCATAATTCAATTTAACAGTCGTTTGATTTTGATTTTTCGTTTGCCGATGCCGTGACATTCATACTAATGCAGTTCAGCCAAACGCATTTCACCATCAAGAAGTTCAACCCGCGCTTCGCCTTTTAATTTACGCCAATTCCTGCCGCCATACTTTTGGCGAAGCAATTTTAGTTCGTCAATCGAAAATCGTCGCGCAATCAGTTCTATTTTTTCGATTGGCTCAAGTATTTACGGAATTTTAGCATTCATTTGGCATTTAACAAATTTACTGATTTCTCAAAAACTTCATCTGCCGAAATGCGCGTCATACAGCGATGGTCAATTGGACAATCACGCAGCATACACGGCGCACATTCGACGTTTTTGTAGATGATTTCCGCTTTCCAAGGGCGCGTCGTGTTTGGATTGGTAGGACCAAAAATTACAAGCGTTTGAGTGCCGACGGCAGACGCGACGTGCGCCAAACCCATATCATTTGAAACGAGCAAATCAATCTCGCTGAGAATCGCCGTCGCTTCTGCCAAACTCGTCTTGCCCGTTAAAATTATCGGCTTTTTCTCTGACATTCCAAAAACTTCATTTGAAACGTCAAGTTCATCACTTGCGCCGACGAGAATAACATTTGCCTTTAACTCGGATTGTAATTTATCGTTTAGTTTCGCGTAGCTTTCCGTTTGCCAGCGTTTGGCGCGGGAATTAGTTGAGCCGACACCAAGCGCGATTATTGTTTTTGATAAATCAACTCCGTTTTCCGCTAAAATTTTTCGCGCCTGCTTTTTTCTTTCGTCCCGAACCGTCAATTCAAATTGCGGCTCATCGAGCAATACAGTTTCCGTGCCGACAAACTTTTTTTCAACTTCGGCAATTAGATTCAAATAATAAAAAACTTCGTGTTTTTGATTCTTCCATCCGGGAATTGGCAAAGCGTCGGTCAAAAGAAAACCTCGCGCGTCTTTGCCGTAACCGATGCGCTCTTTTATATTTGCGAGTTTGGCAGTCAGAGCCGACTCAAACGAATTGGGAAACAACACGGCTAAATCAAATTTTCTCTCTCTTAAAATTTTCGCTTGCGTGAAAACGTCTTTGAATTTCGATTTGTTCGTTTCAAACGTGAGAATTTCGTCAATAAAATCCGCGTCTTCAAAAATGCCTTGCGCCCAAGCGCGCGTGTGAAGCGTCAGTGAAGCGTCGGGAAAAACGCGGCGCAGCCCGCGAAGCGCGGGAATCTGCATCACCGCATCGCCAATCCAATTTGTTCCGCGCACTAATATCTTCATAAGTAGGCAGTATGGCAGTAGCAGTCGGCAGTTGGCGAACAGCGAAACTGCCGACTGCTACTGCCTAGTGCTTACTAAAAAAGTTTTTTTAGTCCTTCGTCTAAATTAATTTCCGGTTTCCAATCCAATTCTTGTTTGACCAATGACAAATCGGAAACGTAATTCATCGGCACCGGCGCGGGTAACGGATTTTCTTCGTCAATCGAAGTTTGATAACCGGAAACTGCTTGCATTTTTTCAAACAATTCGCGCAGACTCAAAGCGTTTTCACGTCCGCCACCCAAGTTATAAAGTCCGTGCCTGATTACTGAATCAACAAATGCTTCGCAAGCGCGTGAAAAATCTTCGACCGCAAGCAAATCTCTGCGCGGCGTGCCGGCGGCGGGAAGCCGTAACGGTTCACCGATGTTAAAAGCGTCGGCATAATGCGAGACGAAATTCGGCGTGTTGCCTTCCGAAACGGGAGCATAAACAGTTGACAAGCGAAAAATGCATGAACGAAATTTGTTTTGGTCGGCGTAAAATTCGACGTATCTTTCGGCAATTAGTTTTGACCATTCAAGCGCGGATTGTCCGGAAAAAATCGTCGGACAAGTTTCGGGAACTTCCCTGTAATTGTCGGCAAATCTGCCGTAGACATCTTTGGTCGAAGCGAAAATAAACACGGCGTTTTCATTCATCGAACGAAGCAGATTGATTGTGCCGTCAACATTCGTCAGAAAAACCATCTCCGTCGCATCGGGCGATTTGTCGAGCATCGCCGCCAGATGAATCACGACATCGTAATCCTTTACTCGCTGCACATCCTGCATATTGAGAACGTCAAGCCCGGAACGCCTGGAGAAATCGTCCGCGCCTAACAATTTGCAAACGTGCGTTCCTAAAAATCCGCTTCCGCCGGTGACGAGAATCTTCATATTTGAATAATATAATTTTTTGTTATAGGTTTTGGAAGTAAAGAGTAAAAAATAAAATGCGTAAAATCAGAGGAAAACTTATAGGAGCAGTTTCGGCTCTGCCTAAATAGTCGCTTTTGTCCAAAAACCTAAATTTTTCTAATCAAAATTTGCACCCTCAGCGTCCAACAAGTTGTTATGTCGCGTTTGCAGGTCAAAGAAATTTTTCGTAGAAATTCGACATTTCATTTTTCTTAAATCGAAAAGTTGTGTTTTTAAAGAGGTCCAATTCCGAAAGACAATTCAATTTTATATCGGTTACCTTTTGGCTTCTTAACTTTACTTAGCGTTACAACGTCTCTTATCTCCGTGCCTCCAAAATCAATCTCTTCGTCGAACTTAAGCGTTTTATTATTTTTAATATACAAATTTAATGCTTTAATTCCATCGGCAACCAAATTAGTTTCATCAACAAGTCCTTTTCTCGTTTGTTCGATTAGCTGAACGGCTGCCCGATACCAAAATCTAGCGTCCTCGGACTTGCCGGAAAATCTGGACGTTTGAAAACGAAATATCAAAGTGTAATTTTCGCAACCGGTGTTTTCTATAATCAGCTTGTCGCCGTTCTCAAACTCAACCGTTTCAAATCCAATTGGCTCAAACGGAAAATCTTTGTTTTTTTGAAGTGTAAAGTTTGTTTTTGAAAAAACTCGTCTTTTAATAATTGATTTAGGTGTTGCCCGAACGCATTCATAAGAATCATTATTAACGGCGTTTGTTTGATTAACATTCGCATTAACACTCGGCTTTGTATTTGCAAAAATATCAACTGTCGGCTGCGCGTCGGCAGACACTGCATTACTATTTGCGGCAGATTGAATTGAACAACCGCTTGACAGAACAACTAAAAAACTTGACAACAAAAATAAATTCAAGGATTTTTTCATAAAACTTTAATCTTCTTTTGGGCAAAGCCGGCAGTTTCTTTACTTTTGCCTTTTTACTTATTTGATTCAACTAATTTTTGCATTGATTCCGCCTTGCCGACGACAATTAGCAAATCGCCTTCTTCAATCTGCGTTTCGCCGACGGGATGGAAAAAAAGTTCACCGTTTTTGCGCCGAATGGCAACGACAATCAAATTCAATTCGCGGCTGATGTTGGTTTCGCGCAAACACTTATTGACATACGGCGAACGGAAGCGGATGGCGACTTCTTCAAAAACTAAATCGAGCGTTTCGGCGACAATCGAATCCATAAAATCGGCAATCGCGGGTTTCAACAACGCCCGCGCCATTGATTGACTGCCGATAATAATGGGCGAAACAACGCGGCTTGCCCCGGCGCGAATTAATTTTGGCTCGGCTTGTTCTTCAATCGCCCGCGCGACGATATGTAATTTTTCATTCAAGCCCCGCGCCGTTAAAACGACGTAGACATTATCGGCATCATCCGCCAAACACGTGGCTAAACCTTTAGCGCGTTCCACGCCGGCGCGAATCAGATTTTCTTCGAGCGTCGCGTCGGCGATAAGAACATGTGTGCATTCGTCTTCGAGTTCGGCAACTTTTTTCTCGTCGCGTTCCATCATCACAAACGGAATTTTTTCCTTCTGCAAAGCGCGGACGATTCTGCGCCCGACTCTGCCGCCGCCGCAGACGATATAATGATTTTCCAATTTTTCCATTTCTCTGGTTTTCTTCTGTTTGCCGAAGGCTTCAAACATCTCCGATTGAATAACGGCTTGCGCCAAAACCGTCAAAGAATATAACACCGTTCCGCCGCCGATGAGCATAAAGGCGATTGCGAAAATTCTGCCCGCCGGCGTTTTCGGCGCAATGTCGCCGTAGCCGACGGTCGTCACGGTTTCGGTTGCCAAATAAAAACTGTCCAAAACCGAAAAACCTTCGATTATGTAAAATCCGGTTGCGCCAAAGCTAATGGCGAGGACAATAGCGGCACTGGCGTAAAGAAGCCGTCGGCGAATGATTTTAGAAAGCGAAGGTAGAAATTTCATCTGAAAAATTTATTTTCTAACGCAAAGGCGTGAAGGAAAATCAAAAACATCGGAGTTTATTTGTGTTACCAGTATTTCCTTTCTTTGCATCTTCGCGTCTTTGCGCCTTGGCGTTAAAATTTCCTTCGAGAAAATACACTAGACACAGCCCGCCGAAAACTTATAGTATTTAAACGGGCAACCGCTAAACACGCCAATCTCACTAATCATAAACGACAAAGCAAAAATGCCAAATCAAATCCGAGTTAAAAGTAAAAAATCGAAATTGCCGCCGCTCAATTGGCGAAATCAGACGCGCGTCAAGGCTTATCAAGCCCTGCCGAAGAGCCGTTTCCGCCGCATTCTGCGCGTGATTTTCAACCCGCTTACTTTTCTCTCATCGCTGTTTTTGATTCTCACTGTTTTTCTGACGCTCTCATACTTTTGGTTTGATTACTCCGACCGCATTGATTTGCTGCTCAAAGGTGAAGTTTATACGAACACGGCGGGCATTTATTCTGCGCCGAAGACTTTGAAAACAGGTGAAGCAATTACTCTCGAGGATTTTACCGCTTACTTAAAATCGGCAGGCTACGTCGAGAAAAATCAACAAGCTGACGGGTCGCGTAGCCGTTATAAAATCGAAGGAAATCGAATCGAAATCGAGCCGGGCAATACTGCAATGATTGACGGCAAAAAGATTTTTCCCGCCCTACGCGTTGAGTTTAAAAAGGACGGCAAATCCATCGCATCAATCACCGACAAAGATTCCAAAGAAGAATTAAAAAAAACGCAAATCGAACCGAAAATCTTGAGTTCAATCGCGGCGGAAGGCGACGGACGCAGAAAAACCGTCACCTTTAACGATTTGCCCCGGCATTTGATTAAAGCGATAACCGTGACGGAAGACCGCGCATTTTTTGAGCATTACGGCGTGAACTTTCGCGGCATCGCCCGCGCACTTTGGCGCAGATATGAAAAGGAAGATAATTCACCGATTGCCAATCAAGGCGGCTCTTCAATCACGCAGCAACTCGTCAAAAATCTGCTTCTGACCAGAGAACAGACGCTCGAACGCAAAGTGAAAGAAGCGTATATGTCAATCATTCTCGAAACTCGGTTGACGAAACAGGAAATCTTCGCCTTGTATGCCAATCAGATTTATCTCGGACAGCAAACGGGCGTTTCAATTTACGGCGTGGGCGAAGCATCGAACGCCTATTTCGGCAAAGACGTTTCCGCGCTGACTTTACCGGAAGCCGCATTTTTAGCCGGAATTATTCGTAGTCCAAATCGTTATAATCCGTATAAAAATCTCGAACGAGTGAGCGAACGGCGCAATCAGGTTCTCAATTCAATGCTCGAAGCGGGCGAAATTTCATTTGAACAATCTGATTCGGCAAAAAAAACGCCGCTTGAAATTCAGAAAATTACAAATAAAAAAGATTCGGAGGGAATGCCGTATTTTTCGCAATTCGCACTTGAAGAATTGCCGAAGATCGTCAGCGACCCGGAAGCCCTGCAGCATCTCCGCGTGTACACAACGATTGACCCCGATTTGCAAAAAGCCGCCTATGAAATTGTCAACCGAAGGCTCGAAAAACTTGACAAATACTTTCCCAAAAAACGACCGGGAAATCTGCAAGCCGCGCTCGTCGCTATTCGACCGAAAACCGGCGAGATTGTGGCGATGGTCGGCGGACGCTCGTTTTTGGAAAGCCAATTTAACCGCGCAACCGACGCGCAACGACAGCCCGGCTCGGTCTTTAAACCTTTCGTTTATGCCGCCGCGATAAATTCGGCGTATGAACCGAATTCGCGCGTGATGACCGCCGCGACGATTTTTAAAGACGAGAAAAAAGTTTTCACATTCGGGAACGATTCTTACGCACCGAACAATTACGGCGACACTTTCAGCAACAAGGAAATGACTTTGCGCGACGCACTTGTCAAAAGTAAAAACGTCATTACGGTTGATTTAGGAATGGAATTGAACATCGGCAAGGTGATGAATTTGGCGCACACAGCCGGCTTGCCGAAAGTTGATAAAGCGTATCCTTCGATGGCGTTGGGAACGGCGGAAGCAACGCCTCTGCAAGTGGCGACCGGTTATACGATTTTCGCCAACCTCGGCGACAAAGTTGCTCCCATCGCAATCAACCGCGTAACCGACGGCGCGGGCAAAACTTTGAACGCTCCCGTCGGCGAAAAGAAACGAGTTTTACAGCCCGATGTCGCCTTTATTATGAATGACATAATGAAGGATGTCATTAACCGCGGAACTGCCGCCGAAGCAAAAGCGTGGGGCTTTAAAAACGTCGAAGGCAAAACGGCGATTGCGGGGAAAACCGGAACTTCGCGCGATGGTTGGTTTGTCGGCTACACGCCGGAAATCGTCTGCGTTGTCTATGTCGGATTTGACGACAATGATGACTTGGGAATGAAAGGGTCGGATTCGGCGATGCCAATTTGGGCGGATTTTATGCGCGAAGCGTTGAATCAACACCCCGATTGGAACGGCGATTGGCAAATGCCCGCCTCTGTCCGCAAAGCGGAAATTGACACGCGCAACGGAAAACTCCTGCGCGATTTAACCGATGCCGAAGCCGAAACCGTCAAAATCCAACAGACGATTGCCAGTAAAAATGCCAATACAAATTCGCCGGACTCGCTTGAAACTACGCCTGACATTAAAGATATTTACATCACGGAAGTTCCCGCCGAATTTCGCCGGGTTGAATTATTTGTAAGCGGAACTGTGCCGAACAAAATTTTGCTTCCAACCGATGAAGCAAATTTAACTGAAGGCGAAACAACCGAGACAAGTCCAACCGCCACCCCTTTTACGACTCTGGAGGAAGCGCAGCGAGAGCCGAGAAACGATCAGAATTCATCAGTGAGCAGCGAAAATTCTAAGCCTGAGGTCGTGCAAAATATTACGCTGATGATTTGCCCGCTGACGGGAATGCGGGCGGCGGTTAATTGTCCGGACAAGAAACCGCAAATTTTCGTCGAAGGCGAGCAGCCGCAGGAATTTTGCACGTTCCACGTTGGAAAGTAGGGGCAGGTCTTGTGCCTGCCTAAAGCGACGGATGTCGCTAACAAACGTGATTATCTTCAATTTAATTTAGCCGAAATCAATTTTCGCTCGCGCTCATCGGGCAGGCACAAGACCTGCCCCTACATTTTTTATTGAAATCGTATGGCCGAAACCTTCCAACGCACATTAGCGCGGTCGTCTTTCGAGGTGAAGCCGTCAAGCGCGGCGAAAACCTTCATCGTTTCGTTCGGTTGAAGCGTTTCGGTTTGCAGAGTCGGGATAACGAGAATTTTTTTCTCTTTGATAACCTGATTTTTCGTGTCAACTACGCCTACGTTTAATTCCAGACCGTTGATGGTTTTGTTCCCGCGGTTGCGTACGTCGCCGTGAATTGCCATCTGAATCGTGCCGAGTCCGAGTCGCCCTTGGCTCGTCCGGTCGGTGTCGGTCGTGATGATTAGGCTTTTCGTGTAACTTTCAAATTCGGGCGAACCTTCAAAAAACGCGCCCGCCAGTTGCTGTTGTTTTTGTTCTTCGGCCGACGGCTGAAACGTCAAAAGCCAAACGCCGCCCGCGACTATTAACGCTGCCACTGCCAAAGCCGCCAGCAAAACTTTATTCACACCTTTTTTCTCTTTTTTATCATCGCGTAAAAACGTATCCATAGTTTTTTAGAGTTCAAAGTTCAAAGTTCAAAGTTTAATGATTAATCGATTAAACTATTAGATTCAAATTTTCGTAAAAAGTTCCCTTAAGTTATCATTTATTCATCGAAGGTGAAAAGACCTCGGTTGAGAATTTAAATTTTTATTTTACTTTGAATCTTAAATCTCAAACCTTGAACTTTAAACTTTGAACTTTGAACTCATTCTCAAATGCCCAACGTTGCTCTCAAAAGTTTTATCAAAGAAACGCCGCTGCCCGAATTCGTCGAAGTCGCTCTGCCGCTGCCGCTGCGCCAGACTTTTACATATCGTTTGCCGGTCGGTTTGCAGGAAAGCGTCAAGACGGGAGCGCGGTTGCTCGTACCGTTCGGCAAACGACAGTTGACCGGTTACGCCGTTGCGCTTCATACGAATCTCGCTCCCGAACTCGGAATCGAAGAAGAAACAATTAAAGACGCACTCGAATTGCTCGATGCCGAACCGCTTTTGACCGAAGAGATTATTCGCCTGACGCAGTGGTCGGCGGATTATTACGCGGCTTCGTGGGGCGAAGTTTTGAAAGCGTCCTTGCCCGCCGGAATCAATGCGACCGTCGAGCAGATTTATTCGATAACCGCTCGCGGGCGCGACGAGCTTTTGAAAATTTCTTCGGCGACCACCGCTAAAGCGCGGATTCTGCGGGCGTTAGTTGAAACGAGTGAGATGCCGAGCCGCGAATTGACGAAAAGATTCGGCGCAGCGCAATCAAAACGCGCTTTGCGCGAACTTGTCAAAGAAAATTTGGCGAGCGTTTTTCAAAGAACTTTGACGACGCAGGTTAAACCGAAACGCCGCAAAGCCGTTCGATTGTTGTCGCCGGAGTTTCACCAGCCGAATCAGAAAACTTTTTCCGAAACGCAGACGAGAATCGTCGAAACTCTTTTGAACGCCGACGGCGAAATTCTTTTCACCGATTTGATTGAGCAAACCGAAGCGAGCGCATCCGCGATAAACACTCTGGCAAAACGCGGCGTGCTGGAGGTTTTCGTGCAGGAAGTTCGCCGCGACCCGCTCGCCGAAGTTGATTTGCCGGAACTTCTTAATCTGACTTTGACCGCTGAGCAGACGACAGTTTTAGCCGAGATACAAATCGCTCTCGAACTGGAAAAATATCGGGCGTTTCTGCTTCACGGCATAACGGGCAGCGGCAAAACGGAGATTTATATTCGGGCGATGCAAACCGTTTTGGACAAAGGAAAATCCGCCCTGATGCTCGTTCCTGAAATCGCTCTGACACCAATTTTCTCCCGCCGTCTGCGTGCTGTTTTCGGCGATGAAGTGGCGATTCTCCACTCAAATCTCTCGACCGGCGAACGTTTTGACGAATGGCGGCGCATTCGGCGCGGCGCGGCGCGAATCGTTATCGGAACGCGCTCCGCAGTTTTTGCGCCTTTGCGGAATCTCGGTTTGGTGATTGTGGACGAGGAACACGATTCGTCTTATCGGCAACACGAATCGCCGTTTTATCACGGGCGCGATGTCGCAATCGTCCGCGCAAATTTCGCCGGCGCGGTTGTCGTTTTGGGTTCGGCAACGCCCGCGCTCGAATCTTTTCACAACGCTAGCAACGGAAAATATCAACGCTTGACTTTGCCGAACCGCATCGGCAATCGCTCGCTCGCCGCCGCCGAATTGGTTGATATGCGCGAGGTTTTCAAAATCGAAGGCAAAGACACGATTTTTTCGCCCGCGTTGCTCGAAGCGATTGAAGAAACGCATCTGAAGAAAGAACAATCAATCATTCTGCTTAATCGGCGCGGCTTTTCGCAATTCGTTTTATGTCGTTCGTGCGGCGAAACGATTCGCTGTAACAACTGCGACATCACGCTCACGTTTCACAAACGTGCAGGAAAACTCGTCTGCCATTATTGCAATCACCGCGAACGAACGCCTGGGAAATGCCCCGCGTGCGCGAGTAAGTTTTTGTATTTTATCGGCGAAGGAACAGAGCAAATCGAGGATATTCTGCGAAGGAAATTTTCAGACTTGAGAATTGCACGCGTCGACCGCGATTCGACCGCGCGCCGCAACCAACTCGAAAACACGCTCTTGTCCTTTAGCCGCGGCGAGATTGATATGCTCGTTGGAACGCAGATGCTTGCCAAAGGACACGATTTTCCGAACGTTACGCTGGTCGGCGTAATCTCGGTTGACGCGGGACTCGCTTTGCCTGATTTTCGTTCCGCCGAAAGAACTTTTCAGCTATTAACGCAAGTCGCCGGACGCGCCGGACGCGGCGATTTGCAAGGGCGCGTTCTGATTCAAACTTTTTATCCCGAACACTATGCTTTGCAGCACGCTTCAACGCAAAACTATGACGATTTTTACGCGGTCGAAATCAGCTTTCGCAAACGGCTGAACTATCCGCCGTTCGTCGCGCTCGCTTCGATTATGATTAAACATCCGAATTACAATTTCGCTTTCGACAATGCGGAAATTTTGCGCGAATGTCTGCAAAAATTTAACGCTGAAAAAAACTGTATTATTTTAGGACCGGCACCCGCGCCGCTCGCCCGTTTGAAAGGCGAATATCGTTTGCAGATTTTGGTTAAAGCACGAAACCGCGCGAATTTGCGCCAGACACTTGATTTTGCGCTTCACGAGGCGCAGGAAAAATTTTGCGATTTGAAAATTGTGAATGTCGAGATTGACCCGGTGAATCTTTTGTAAATTTAATTTCCTTCCGCCGCTTCAAATTTCACTTGCGCGTAAATATCCGCCACCGTTATTTTACAACTGATTGAATCAAGAGTTATTGTTTCCGCCGCATTTTCATAAATCCGTAAAAGCCACTGCGTCGGCGTTTGCTTGATATAATGTTCAACGCGAAATTTGGTTTGTTCAATCAATAAACATTCTTTGAGGCTGTCGGTTTTTTGATAGACCTCGAGCTTATTTGTTTTATCGCGGAAACGAGTTGAAGCAGATAAAGTTTCAATTACGACGGTCGGATTAAGCAGAACGTCAAATTCGTCGTCGGCAAATTGCGGCTCTCCGCAAACCACGACCACATCAGGATAACCGTAACGATTCGGTTTCAAACGAACGCGCATATCGCTGATATACGTTTCGCAATTTTTACCTTTTAATTGGTTACGAAGTTCGCCAAAAACATTTCCGTTAATTAAATTGTGCCTGCGGCTCGCGCCCGCCATTGCTTCGACATCATAATCTTCGCGCAAGGGTATAATTTTGCCGTCAATATATTCGTGCTTTTCTTCTGACGCTCGCTCAAGCGCGAGATATTCTTCAACTGTGTAGAGTTTGTCGGTGCGCGCTAAATTTTGTTGACTCATAATTTTTCTCGTTTAATTAACCTTTCGCATAAACATCTGCGACCGACAATTTGCATTTAATTGATTCAAAGATTATTTCTTCACCTGCTGCGGCATAAATCCGCACGTTCCAATTCTTTTCGTCAATCCGCGAATAATGTTCGATTTTTATTTTGTCCTGTTCGATTAAAACGTAATCGGTCAGGCTTTCAAGCAGAATATAAGATTCAAATTTTTCGTTGCGGTCTTTGAGTTTGGTAGATTTCGACAAAACTTCGAGAATGACCGTCGGATTAACAAGAACATCTTTCTTTTTTATGTCTTCAAATTTTCTTTCGCCGCAAGTAACGACTATATCGGGATAAAAATAATTTCCCCGTTTCGCATTGACGCGCATATCGCTGGCAAACGCCCGACAATTTGTTCCCTTCAATTGCGTCCATAATTCACCAAAAACATTTGAAGCAATTACATTGTGCCGGTCGGTCGCGCCAGCCATTGCGACGATTTTGCCGCCAATAAATTCGTGTTTGTCCTTTGCCGCGCGTTCAAATGTGAGATATTCTTCGGCGGTTACCGGTTCGGTTTTGTAAGCTAGATTTGCCTGGGTCATCAATTTGCTCCTTTTTCTTCTCAAACTTTAGCTTATTACTGTTATTTTGCCAAGATTTCTTATAAAAAAGAAAAAGGCAAAAATCACATCGGATTTTGCCTTTCTTTCTACCTTTAAATTTCGCTTTCGTTAAGCGACTGTTTGTGCTTTTACTTCCAGTTGCGCGAGTTTAACTTGTGCGTAAATTTCCGCTAAGGATACTTTGCAGTTTATCGAATCAATTGAAATTATGTCGTCGCGTTCATTGTAAATGCGGTAAATCCATTGTTTGGCATTTTGTTTGGCGTAATGTTCGACGCGCATTTCATCTTCTTTAATCAAAATATATTCGCGGATGCTGTTCATCGCCAAGTAGCATTCGAGTTTCTCGGTTTTATCCTGAAAACTCGTATTTTTGGAAAATATATCAAACGAGACCGTCGGATTAAGCAGCATATCGCTTTCTCTATCAACGAATGAAGGTTCGCCGCTGACAACGACGACGTCGGGGTAACAGATGTGCTTAGCATCGAGTTTGACAGGCATATCGTTAACATAGATTTCGCATTTTTGTCCCTGCACACGACTGCCGACGGCAATGGTGATGTTGGTTGCAATCAAATTATTCATCCGGTTAGACACGGAGTTAGCTAAAAGTTTTACGTTTGAAAATTCTCTTTTGATTGCGCTCTGCCGTTCCGATTTAAGATAATTTTCAACGCCGTAATTCTTCTCGGTTGGTGATAAACTCTTTTCACTCATAATGCTTCCTTTTTTGAATTTTGGTAATTTAATTTAGGTTGGATTTTAAGGGGAAAAGTCGGCTGTTCGGATTTCGACAGCTTTTAATTTTTTCAACCTTAGATAACTTTAAAATATGTCAATCAAACTAGCAACTTTAGCGGAAAAAACTTTTTCCCGCATTGAACACGGCGATGGCGATTTGGAATTAAACGGCGCGGCTGGACTTGATATTGCCGAACGCGGAGAAGTTACGTTTCTTGCAAATCCCAAATATACGCCGCAAGTAAAAGAAACGCGGGCAAGCGCAATCTTTCTTAATGAAACTGAAAAAATCGAACGCACCGACATCGCCGTTTTGCGAACGAAAGACCCGTATCTGGCATACACGCGAGCCTTGCGCTTGTTTTTTCCCGAACCGAAATTTAATTCATTCGTTCATCCTTTATCTTCGATTGATGAATCTGCTGAAGTTGCCGCCGACGTTTCGGTTGACGCTTTTGTTTCGATTGGGAAAAACTGCGTGGTTGAGAGCGGCGTGAAGATTTTTCCGAATGTAACGATTTACGACGATGTAAAAATCGGCAGAAATTCGGTGATTCATTCGAATGTCTCGGTGCGTGAAAATTGCGAAATCGGCGAAAATTGTATTGTTCATAATAACGCAACCATCGGTTCGGACGGTTTCGGTTATGCCAAAGACGAAAACAAAAGTTGGCTGAAAATTCCGCAAACCGGCAAAGTTGTCATCGAAGACCGTGTAGAAATCGGCGCAAACACGGCGATTGACTGCGCTTCGGTGGGCGAAACCAGAATAAAAAGCGGCGCGAAAATTGATAATCTCGTCCAAATCGGACATTCCTGCACGATTGAAGAAGACGCGCTCGTCTGCGCTCAGACAGGACTTGCGGGAAGTTCGATTATTGGTAAAAGAGTTATTCTCGCCGGACAAGTCGGCATTGCCGGACATCTGCGAGTCGGCGACGACGCGGTAATAACTGCGAAATCCGCAACCAGCCACGATGTCGAAAACGGCAAAATCATTTCCGGCATTCCCGCTTTCGACAACCGCGATTGGCTGCGCTCGATTGCCGCTTTTCGTCGACTGGGCGAGATAGCGCGAGCAATTCGAGATTTGGAAAAACGCTTGTTCAAATTAGAGAAAAAGTAATAATTATGTTTATAAACCTATCCAATTCTATTTGAAATAAATTGTCGGTGTCGTCGAGTTTTTGTGATAGATGTTGATTTTTTCATTGTATTTACTCCTTTTAATTTTTGATTAGTGTCCGAATCCTTTGCGGCAGAGTAGTATTTTTAGAGTTTTTTAGTTATTTGTTTTTGCCGTCCGTTGAAGTATTGCAGCGAAACGCGGACGGTTTGTTCACGCTTCGCTGCATAGACGTTTTGCCGGGCGCAAGGCTTACGGTTGCTGTGCTGACGGAGCGGGACGGTCGCCCGACGCTCCGAACTGCACGGCTGAAAAACCCGATTGGCTTTGCAGCAAATACCAACTGCCGTTTGACGGGCGAAACACGGCGATGTCCGTTCGTCCGTCGCCGTCGAAATCCGCCGGGGCGGGCAGGTCTTCCGCCGAACCGAACTGCACAGCGACGACTTGATTGTTGGAACTGTTGAGCCTATACCAAGTGCCGTTCGACGGGCGAAATACCGCGATGTCGTGTCGTCCATCCGCGTCAAAATCGCCAGCCGTCGGCACGTCGCCGTTCATTCCAAACTGCACGGCGGTATAGCCCGCTTGCGATTGCTGCAAATACCACGTGCCGTTTGAAGGTCGGAAGACAACCTGGTCGGCTCGCCCGTCGGCGTCGAAATCGCCTGCCACCGGAACATCGCCTTGTTGACCGAACTGCACGGCGGAAAAACCTGCGGTCGAGCCAAGCAAATACCAAGTGCCGTTTGACGGACGAAACACTGCGATGTCGGCGCGTCCGTCGTTGTCGTAATCGGCGGGAACGGGAACATCGCCCGCTTGTCCGAATTGTGTGGCTGTAGAACCTTGCTGAGATCTCAGCAAATACCAAGTTCCATTTGAAGGACGGAAAACTCCAATGTCGGTTTTGCCGTCGCCATCGTAATCGGCGGGTGTGATTTTATCGGTTGAAAGCCCGAACTGTGTAGCGGAAAGTCCGTTGGTTGATTGATTCAGATACCAAGTGCCGTTTGACGGGCGAAAGACGGAAACATCGGCTTTGCCGTCTCCGTCAAAATCGGCGAATGTCGTTGCGGGTGCAAGCGGCTGCCACGACGGTTGAAAATTCCTGCCGTTTGTGTTGGTTAGCCGTATCAATCCGCCGCCGTTCACATTTTTAACGTAGATTTCCGCGTCGTTGCTGAAGAAATCCCAGATGTGAAAGACAATCTTCATTGCGTCCGGCGACCATTTTGGTTTATTTCTGTGCGTGGGGCAGCCTCCGGCTCCGCAGCCGTCGAATGGTTGGCGATTTGTGCCGTCGGCATTAGCGATGTAAAGAATCGGAAGATTTTCTTCCGAATGAACGACGAAAGCGATTTTATTGCCGGTTGGCGACCAGTCCGGCGACATATCCCAAAGCTCACCGGCACTTGGCAACGCCCGGACATCGCTGCCGTCGGCATTCATCGTGTGCATTGTCCAATAGAAAATGCGGGAGCTAACAAACACGATACGAGAGCCGTCGGGCGACCACGAAGGCTCAATGTCACGAGCCGGGTGATTGGTGAGATTTGTTCGATTGCTGCCGTCAACATTGACGGTAAAAATCTCGCCGCTTTCATCAAAGGCTATCTTGCTGCCGTCGGGCGACCAATCCAAAGACTTTTTTTCGTGCCATGGGTATGGGCTGTTGAAATAGGTAATCGGTGTGAGTTGGATTTGATTTGTCCCGTCGGCGTTCATTATCTTGATATTGCTACCGAACGTTGGGGAAGTGTTTTGGCTGATAAAGGCGATTTTCCTTCCGTCGGGCGAGAAGGCGGGGAAACTATCCGCGCCGGGATTGTTCGTCAGACGAACTTGTCCCGTGCCGTCGTTGTTCATTACGTAAATTTCCTGATTGCCGTCGCGGTCGCTGGTAAAGGCAATCTTGCCGTTAGCGCGAAGCGGCGGCGTTTGAGCGAAAACCGTGGCGGTAAGAATAAATACCAATAGACAGACGGCTGAAAAAATGTGCCGCAGATTTTTATTGACTTTTGATTTGTAATTCTTGTTCATTTTCTTTCTCCTTATTGATTACGGCAAATAAGCCGTTGGAACGGGCTTGTCATTAGTCAAGCCAAATTGTTGAGCCGCAAATCCGTTCGCGCTTTGCAGCAGATACCAAACACCGTCCCGATACACGGCAATATCGGCTTTGCCGTCGCCGTCGTAATCGGCGGGCGCGGGAATATCGGTTGATAATCCAAATTGAAAAGCCATAAGACCTGTTTGTGAACGAAGCAGATACCGAGTTCGCTTGACGGTGAAATCGGCTTGAATTGTCGGCGGCGTTTGTCCGAAAACAAACGCCGCCGGGAAACTCAGGCATAGTATTGAAAATATTAGCCGTTTTATTTCTTTCATCTGCTCCAAAAATCCATTTGCCTAATTGTTGCAGCGCGGTTTCATAAAATTCAGAAACACATAATTGGCGACATTGCGCCCGGCCGATTGACCGGCGGTTTGGTCAAACGTGAAATGAATTCCGCCATAGACGCGGCTTCGTTCTTCTTCGTTCGCCATTGCCGTAAATCCTGGATACGAGCGCGTCGCGCCGCCCGCGCCGTCCCATGTATGTTCAAAACGAATGTCGTCGCGCCCGAAAACCAGCGCGAGAATCGTTGCTTGCGAAGTGCCGGCTGCCGCGTGGTTTCCGGCGTAAGTTGGATATGGTGGAGCGATGAGCAGCGATGACCAATTCGCATCCTGCGCCGTGTTCGGATTGCCGTCCTCGTCGGCGCGGCGAATTGCCGTTACGGGTCGCCACAAACCGTGGACATATTTACTGGTCATCGTCGTTTGCAGCGCGTCGTGATAAGCGATATTTATCAGAGCGAACAGTCGTGCGTTTTCCACCGTCGTGCTGTTGCGGGCGATGGCTACAGTGCGGGCGACGTTATTCCAGACGAAAAACACCGTCGTCGGAGTGTTGACGTTTGCCCAAAGCTGCGCCACTTTGGTTTGGTCGGCGGTGCGCGTCGTGCTGGTTGCCGAACCGATCTCTTTGACTTCGTTGAAATCGGCGGCGTATTCCGCGCTCGTCAAAGCGGGCGGCGGATTCGGCGCAAATCGTGTGCTTGAACCAATCGCAAACGGTATTACCGCCGGAAACTGCGTAAAACCTGCGGTAGGAAAGTTGGGCGGAGTCGGCTGCCAATTGCCCGGAGTCAACGGCAAAACGTAAGGCGGCGGCGTAACATTCCAGCCATCGTTGGCGCGAGCTGCTAACAAATGAGCGGCAACACTCTGACCGACTCTTATTCCTTGCTGCTTGCTAGTTTCCTCAATCCCGGCAAGCGAATCGGCTAATTCGGCATCATAAATTGCCGTCCGCGTCGGATACAAACCGACCAAAACATCGCGTGCGGCTTGGGCGGCGGCGGCTTCGATTGAAGCGTGTCTGGTTCCCGGCACATCCGTCAAATAAGGCGTGTAAGTTCTGTCAATCGAGTTGACGGCATCGAACATCGCCGCGTGCATCATGGCAAAACTTCGCACGGCAAAAATCGTCGGCGGCTGCTGTCCGGGAGTGCGAATGGTTTCCTGCAAAACCCGATTCCACTGCAAAACGACATTTTCACCGGGCGGATTCGTTTCCGGCACGTTTGTTTCCTGCGCCCGCACATTCATCAGAGCGCAAAGTAAAATCGTCATTGTCAACAGACGATTCAAAAGTTGTTTGTAGTTCATTTGATTTTTCTCCTTTGGTTTTTATAAATTTTCTTTAGAGCATCTGAAATTTGTGTTATAGTTGCTCAAATCTTTCGATAAATCCGACTCTAAATCGGTTTTGCAAAAATTGTCCTGAGAATTGTCTGAGATTTCGGTGAGAAATTTATGAGAGCTTTTATGTCGCTCGAAACAAAACGCTTATACGAATTCGGAGATTTCCGTTTAGACCTCGCGGAAAAGGTTTTGCTGCGCGACGGCGAGTCTGTTCCCATTACGCCGAAGGTTTTTGAAACGCTCCGGGTCTTTGTCGAACACGCCGGACGCTTGATTGAAAAAGACGAATTGATGCAGAAGCTCTGGCAAGACCGTTTTGTCGAGGAAAGCAATCTCACGTTTAACGTCAAAATGCTTCGCAAGGCTTTGGGCGATAGCGCGAGTAAGCCGGTTTTTATCGAAACCGTGCCGAAACGCGGTTATCGTTTTATTGCCGAAGTAAGGAGCCTCGAACTTGAAGAGAAAGATTCGCCGGAAAATTTCAGCGCATCGAAAATCGCCAAACCGGAAACTTCAATCCGTCAACATTTCAGCGTCGAGCGTCACGGAAATGTTATTGCCGTCGCCAATTGGCAAAGCGAGCCGGAAGAAGATGCCAGCGAAGACGCGAGCGCGAAAAATGTTCCGCATCTCGTTTCGCTCGCCGCCGTGCCGCGTTCTCTTTACGGGCGGAGCCGGGAAATCGCGGCAATCGAAAATCTGCTGCGTGGCGAAGATGTCCGGCTCGTAACCCTAACGGGCGCGGGCGGCACGGGCAAGACGGTTCTGGCGCAAACTGTCGCCGACGGTTGTTCGGCGGAGTTTCCCGACGGCGTATTTTTTGTCGAACTCGCCGCCGTCGCCAATCCCGATTGGGTTGTTTCGGCAATCGCGCAGATGCTCGATGTGAAGGAAACAGTCGGCAAATCTTTGCTTGAAACTTTGAAAACTTTTCTGCGCGAGCGACGAACACTGCTTGTTTTAGACAATTTCGAGCAAATCATTCCTGCCGCCGCTTCGCTCGCGGAACTGCTCGAATCGTCGCTCCATCTCAAAATTTTAGTAACCAGCCGCGCCGCGCTTCGGCTGAGCGCGGAAAATGAATTGATTGTCCCGCCGCTTGCTGTTCCGCCCACTGATGCTCACGAAATTTCCGCTGACCAACTAAAAAAATATTCGTCGGTTGAGTTGTTTGTTGTCCGGGCGCGAGCCGTCAAATCGAATTTTGTTTTAACGGACGAAAATGCTCCGGCGATTGCCGAAATTTGCTCGAAACTGGACGGCTTGCCATTGGCGATTGAACTCGCGGCGGCGCGTGTCAAATTGCTTCCGCCGTCGGCGCTTTTAAAACGGCTCGAAAATCGTTTGAAAATTTTGACGAGTCAAACAAAGGATTTTCCTGCTCGCCAACAGACGATGCGCGAAACGATTGCGTGGAGCTTTGATTTGCTCGGCGAAAAGGAAAAGACGCTCTTTAAACGGTTGGCGGTTTTCGCCGGCGGTTTTACGTTGGAAGCGGCGGAGGCGGTTTGCGGAGAAGAAACCGGCGACACGGAAGTTTTGGACTGGTTAGAATCTCTGGAGGGCAGCAGCCTGCTACAGCAAACGGAAGAGGATGACGACGGAACGCGCCTGCTGATGTTGGAGACGATTAGACAATACAGCGCGGAAAAGCTCGCGGAAAACGCGGCGGAAGATCGCATTTTCCGCGAGCGTCAAGCCGAGTTTTTCCTGACTTTCGCCAAACAAACCGCGCGCGGTTTGTTTGGCGCAAAACAAGCGACGCTGCTCAATCAAATGGAAGCCGAGCGTGATAACTTCCGCGCCTCGCGGAAAACGCGGCGGAAGATCGCATTTTCCGCGAGCGTCAAGCCGAGTTTTTCCTGACTTTCGCCAAACAAACCGCGCGCGGTTTGTTTGGCGCAAAACAAGCGACGCTGCTCAATCAAATGGAAGCCGAGCGTGATAACTTCCGCGCCGCGCTGGATTGGAATAGAAAAACCGGCGGCGGGAACGAATTGAAATTAGCCGCCGCGCTCACTCCATATTGGAGTTTTCGCGGATATTTGAGCGAAGGCATCGAACGCCTATCCGCCGCACTCGAAAGAAATCCGTCCGCCGCGCCTGTCGTGCAAGCCAAGGCGTTGACCTCGCTCGGACAACTGATTTGGTTCGGCGGCGATTATGTGCGGGCGATTGCCGTGTGCGAGGAAAGTCTGGCTCTTGCCCGACAAATAAATTACCCGATGGCGTGCGCGCGTTCGCTTCAAACGCTCGGAATGTCACACTGGTATCAATACGGCGACGGCGAGCGGGCAAACGCCTATCTGGAGGAATGTTTAAGTTTATACCGCGAACTTCGGTTCGACGCGGGCGTTGTTTTCACGCTGGTCGTGTTTGCCGCCATCTGCCAGTCGAAAGGTGATTTGGCGCGGGCTGAAGAATTGCTGGACGAAGGTCTGACAGCCGCGCGGCGGACGAATAATAATCTGGCTCTTTCAATCGCGCTGGTCAATTACGGGCGGCTGGAGTTTGCCAAAGGCAATTTCGCGCGGGCAAAACAATTGTGTCGGGAAAGTTTGCGGCTGCGCGAAGAGTTAGCCGACAAATGGGGACTCGTCCAATGTCTGGAACCGCTGGCGGTCGTCGCTCTGGAACAGGGCGAACCGCGCCGCGCCGCGCAGATGCTCGGCGCGATAGATGTTTTGCTCGAACTGCTCGGCGCGCCGCCGCCGCTGATGTTTCGCGCCGACCACGAGCGCAACCTCGCCGCCGCCCACGCCGCGCTCGACAAGGAAACGTTCGCCGAGTCGTTTGCCGAAGGTCGAAAATTGCGGGCGGACGAGATTGTTAGTTTCGCTTTAGATGATTCAATAAATTCGCCGCGCGATTCTGATTTTTCCAAAACGGATACATATTTTTCGCATTCCGAAACCGATTCGCAGGCAAGAGAAACTTCTTCGGTAAAAGGCATTGAAAAGGCTTTCGCGGCGAGCCAAACGGCAAATGCGTCAACCAACGGCTTTCAAACGCTTGCCGCGCCGCCGCCGCTCGCCGCGAAGAAGGGCAATAATTATTTTTATCCTTTAGCCGTATTGACGTTAGTCGTCCTGCTTATCTTTGCTGTTTCTTTTAACTCTCGGTTTGCGCGAAGCAAAAGCCTCGAAGCCGACGCGCCCGTTTTATCCGCGTCGTTCAGTTCCGAGAAGCTCTCGACTAACGGAAAAGTTGTTCACGCCGTCGTTTCGCCCGACGGCAAAAACGTGGTTTATATGAATGGAATGAGGGGCAAGCAAAGCATTTGGCTCAGACAACTCGAATCCGCCAATAACGTCGAAATAATTCCGCCGTCCGACGACGTTTATGGCAGACCTGCTTTTTCGCCCGACGGCAATCTCCTTTACTTTGGTCGCCGTCCGCGAAACGTGAAAGGACAACTTGACATTTATCGCGTTTCGATTTTTGGCGGAGTTCCCACTAAAATCGTTAATGAAGCGCAAGGCTGGACGAGCATTTCGCCCGACGGCGGAAAAATTTCTTTTGTTCGCTGCTATTATCTGGAAGACGAGAATTGCTCTTTGTGGCTTGCCGATACGGATGGCGGTAACGAAAGAAAACTCGTATCGCGCCCGCGTCCGTTTAGAATCGGAGACAATAAAATTTCACCGGACGGAAAAACCGTCGCCTTTGCCGTCGGACAATCGAAAAATGCCGCGAATGAATTCGGTTTAGTCGAAGTGAACATCGAAAGCGGCACGGAACGCGAGTTAAGCGCGCAGAAATTTTTCGACATCAAAACCCTGGCGTGGCTGCCAAGTCAAAGCGGTCTGCTGATCGCCGCATCGAGAATTCCCAACAAAAACTTTCGCCTCTGGCAAGTCTCCGCCGCGACCGGCGACGCATCGCCGCTGACAAAGGATTCGGAAAGTTATTCGGCTTTGAGCTTGGACAAAGCCGCCGGCGTAATCGTGACAACTCAGGTAAAAGAGGATTTTAAGTTGTTTCTTCACAAAAGAGAAAATCCTTCCGAGAAGCGGATTTTGGCGGACGCAGCGACGGTCGGATTCGCCCCGAACGGAAAAATTATTTTTTCGTCGCCGATGTCCGGCAACGACGAAATTTGGAGTATCAATTCGGACGGCGGCGAGCAAAAACAATTAACCAATGATGCGGCGGACGACTCCGCGCCGGTTTCTTCGCCTGACAACAATTCGATATTTTTCGTTTCAAACCGCACGGGCAAAGCTCAGGTTTGGCGAATGAACCACGACGGCAGCAGCCAGGCGCAAATCACCGTCAAAGAAGGCGGTTATCCGATATTTGTTTCGCCCGACGGACATTGGATTTACTATCATCACGGTTTGCAGAGAACGCTGTGGCGTGTTTCGTCCAAAGGCGGCGAAGAGGAGCAGTTGGTTTTGAACAAAGAAAAACACCGCTTTGCTTTCTCGCCGGACGGCTCGCGGGTTGCTTTCTCCGAAAAGAAGGGCGAGGAAAAATTTATAGTGATTATCTCGCTCGCCGACGGGCGGACAATTAAAACCTTTAAATATGCCGACCAGCAATCCTGGATGCCGATACTCGACTGGCTGCCGGGACTCGACTGGCTGCCTGACGGAAAAAGTTTGGCGTATGTTTTGGCTGATAATGAATTTGATAATCACACTCTCTGGCTTCAACCGCTTGACGCGGAAACACCGCAAAAAATCGCTGACCTAGGCGACGAAGGAATAAACTCCCTTGCGTTTTCGCCCGACGGAGAAAGTTTCGCCGTGGTGCAAGGCGGCTGGAAACACGACGCGGTTTTGCTAAAAGGTTTGAGATGAAAACCTTCGGTTTGAAAGGCAAATCCGTCATTTTGTAGATAAAGTGATTTTGTGACAAATTTGGTTTCCAAAAGATTCAGCAAATTTTATGAGTTTCCCGACCGACGATAAACAGATCATCCTCTTACACAGCATATTCAACCGCGATGTTATTCTCATCAATAATACAGAATGAATTTTCACGGACGAAACTTTTACAAAAATCAACGAACAAGGGAAGAAAAATGCAAATCAAATTAAAACCAATCAATGAACAACTCGTCGTCGTCTTCGGCGCGTCAAGCGGCATCGGACGACAAGCGGCATTGGATTTTGCCGAGCGCGGCGCGAAAGTCGTCGTTGCGGCGCGAAGTGAAAATGGCTTAAAATCGCTGGTCGAAGAAATCGAGAGCAAAGGCGGCGAAGCGTATTATTTAATCGCGGACGCGGCGGACTTTTCGCAAGTAAAAAATGTTGCCGATTCAACAATTGAAAAATTCGGCAGGCTCGACACTTGGGTTCATTCGGCGGGCACGTTTATTTTTGCGAAGGTCGAACAAACTGAACCGGAAGAATATAAGCGTCTTATCGAAGTTAATTTGCTGGGACAAATCTACGGCGCGAAAGCCGCTCTGCCGTATTTGAGACAATCGGGCGGCGCGTTGATTCATATTTCATCGGTCGAAGCGTGGCGCACGGTTCCCTATCAGTCGGCTTACGGCGCGTCGAAACACGGCATTAACGGTTTCGTTCAGGCATTGCGCGCCGAACTCACGCACGACGAAGTTCCCGTTTCCGTGACGCAGATTTTGCCCGCCGCCATCAACACGCCGATTTACGACAAAGGACGAAATAAAACGCCGTTCAAGCCACGTCCCGTGCCGCCGATTTATCATCCGCAAATCGTTTCCGACGCAATTCTTTACGCCGCCGAAAACCCGACCACTGATTTAATTGCGGGCGGCGCAGGTGTCGGCGTGGTTTTAGCTGAAAGATTTTCACCGCGCTTAGCCGAATGGATAACCGGACTAATCGGTTTTATCGGACAAAAGTCCGATGAGAAAATTGACGGCGAATACGCGGGTAGTTTGTTTGAAACGGTTGCCGGTTTTGATACGGTCGAAGGACGCTTTAACGACGAACAATTAAAAAGCGACCCGATTACTTGGCTATCGACGCATCCGTCAGCGAAAAACGCTTTGGTGACGGTTGGTGGAATTGTCGGCGGTTTAATTACCTGGCGATTATTAAATAAAAATCGAGGGGAAAACAATGAATAAATTATCGAAGATTGAAACGAACAAACCGCAAAGATTACGGCGCGAATTACAGGAGTCAAAACAGTCTGATTTAAATGTGCGCCGCGCCGTTATCGGTTTGTCGCTTTTGGGAATCGGCGCGATGACCGCCGTCACGCTTTTTCAGACGGGCGTGATCAAACATCTGCCCGACCCGCCGATTGACGGTTTCGATTCGGACAAAGTTAATTCGTCGGATACGGCTTACGCGCTCGGCGTTCCCGACGGCGCGTTGTCGCTGGCGAGTCTCGCCGCAAATATTCCGTTCGCCGCGTTCGGCGGTGAAAACCGCGCCGAGACGATGCCGCTCGTGCCGCTTGCCGCCGCCGCTAAAGCGACGGTCGAAGCCGCCGTTGCCGGTTGGTATTTCTATCAAATGCCAACCAAAGAAAAGGCTTGGTGCGGTTATTGTATCGTCGGCGCGTTGGCAAATTGGGGCATCGCGGGTTTGACTTTAATCGAAGCAAAACGGGCGTGGAAAGCATTGAGAAAAAATCAAATCGCCGGAATCAAATCAGTCAATTTTCTGAAAAACCAGTGAAAAGTGAATAGTTTGCGCCGCGCAAGAAGCAACTATTCACTTTTCACTTTTCACTATTCACTATTCACTATTCACCGTCTCTCAGGAAGATTCTCTGACCGGCATTTTTTAACGGCTTTTTTTTCACCCGAACCTATTGTAAAATTGCGCCCGTTGATTTCAGCAAATTCTAATTCGAAAAAAATCTAAATGGAAAAAAAAGAAAAAGTCATCATCGGTCTGTGCGTTGTCGTTTCAATCGCCGCCGGAATTCTGCATTACGCCGAAGCCAACGCCGTTCTTGCATTTGCAATTTCAGCTGTCGCTCTAGCACTTCTAGCGATGATTGTCGGTGACGCGACCGAGCAACTCGGCAGCCGTTTGGGTCCGGGCGCGACCGGAATTCTGCAATCGAGTTTGGGCAATTTGCCCGAACTTTTTGTGTGTATTTTCGCTTTGCGGGCGGGCTTGGCAAACATCGTGCAAGCGGCTCTGATAGGTTCGATTTTGGGAAACTTGTTGCTGGTGTTCGGATTAGCGTTATTTCTCGGCGGAATCAAAAACGGCACGCAGCGATTCAATTCCGAACCGCCGCGAATGATTGCCACCTTGATGATTTTAGCGGTTGCCGCGCTGATGATTCCGACATTAGCCAAAGAACTGCACACGCCCGCTGAATCGCATATCAATACTTTAGATGTCGCCTGCGCGGTTATTCTGCTCATTCTGCTTGCCGCCAACATTTATTTTTCGGTCAAAGGCGACCCGGCAGTTGTGCCGCAGGAAAAGGAAGCCGGACACGCCGAATGGTCTATGGGTTTGGCGATTGGCGTGTTGGCGGGCGCAGGTGTCGGCGCGGCGCTCGTGTCCGATTGGTTTGTCGCCGCGCTTGAACCGATGATGAAAACCTTTGGACTGTCGGAAACTTTTACGGGACTCGTGATTGTGGCAATCGCCGGAAACTCGATTGAAAACTTTGTCGGCATCCAATTCGCGTGGAAAAACCAAGCCGACTATGCCGTGAGTATAATAATGAACAGCTCGCTGCAAATCGCTCTCGGTTTGATTCCGGTTTTGGTTTTGTTGTCGTTCGTTTTGGGCGGGGCGACTTTGACGCTTGTTTTGCCGCCGCTCCTTATTGCCGCGCTTGCCTTGGCAGCGATTGTCAGCGCGTTTGTAGTTTATGACGGTGAATCAATCTGGCTCGAAGGCTTGGCACTTGTCGGGCTTTACTGTATTATCGCCGCATCGTTTTGGTGGGGTTAAAATTACCTGTCGGCTTAAATAAAATTATGAAAACTTTAATTAAAATTTCTTTCTCGTTTCTTTTCATCGTTATTGGTATGACGATTTGCGCCGCGCAAACTTCGCCCGATAAAACGAAAACGCCAAACGGCTATCATTTGCTGAAAAAAATCGAAGTCGGCGGCGAAGGCGGTTGGGATTATCTTTTCGCGGACAGCCGGGCGCATCGTTTGTATGTTTCGCATTCGACGAAAGTCGTGGTGATTGATACCAACACCGGCACGACGATTGGCGAAATTCCAAATACCAACGGCGTTCACGGCATCGCCGTCGCTGATAAACTCGGACGCGGTTTTACAAGCAACGGGCGCGATAATTCGGCAACGATTTTTGATTTGAAAACGCTAAAAAAGATAAGCGATGTCAAGGTCGGCAAAAATCCTGATGCTATCATTTACGATGCAGTAACAAAGCGAATTTTCGCTTTTAACGGCGGCAGCTCAAACGCAACCGTTATCGAAGCGGCGGACGGCAAAGTTATCGGAACGATTGATTTAGGAGGCAAACCTGAATTTGCCACAGCGGACGGCAAAGGGATGGTTTATGTCAATATAGAAGATAAATCGGAAGTCGTTCAGATAGATTCGCGCCAACTCGAAGCCAAAGCACATTGGTCAGTCGCGCCCGGCGAAGAGCCTTCAGGTATGGCGATAGATCTGAAAGCCCGACGATTATTTGTCGTTTGCAGTAACAAAAAAATGATTGTGCTAAACGCCGACAACGGTAAAGTCGTGGCTGATTTGCCAATCGGCGACGGCACGGACGCGGCGGCTTTTGACCCGAAAACAAAACTCGCATTCAGTTCCAACGGTGAAGGAACTCTGACCGTCGTGCGCGAAGATTCCGCCGATAAGTTCAGCGTCGTCGAAAATGTCGCAACGCAACGCGGAGCGCGGACAATGGCTCTCGACACCGAGACAGACAAGATTTACCTCGCCACAGCAACTTTCGGCGAAACTCCCGCGCCAACCGCCGAACGCCCGCGTCCGCGCCCCGCAATCGTGCCGAACAGTTTCGTTATCTTGGTTTTTGGAAAATAAATTTCCATTATTTTTATTCAAACGAAAAGGGCATCTTGAATTAAAAGATGCCCTTTTTTATTTTTTACCAATAAGTTTTACTTTCTATCTTTGAAACTGTCGTAAAGTTCCGTGTGCCGACTCGTTAAAGGCAACATCCTTCCGTTAATAAAAAGATATTTGACGTTCGTGCGCGGCTCTAAAATATCGCCGTCGGTGACAACAATGTTAGCGATTTTGCCCACTTCGATTGAGCCGACTTTATCGGCAATACCCAGAATCTGCGCCGCGTAAAGCGTAACCGATTTCAACGCTTCTTCTTTCGGCAAACCGTATGCTCCGGCAAGTCCGGCGTGATACGGCAAATCGCGGACTTCCGCGCCGCCGTCGCCGGTCGAGATGCAAAATTTCACGCCTGTCTTTTGCAATTTCGCGGGTGCTTCAAACAGATAATCGTAAGCGTCGTCGTCGCGCACGGGCAAACTGTAAATGTTCGTGTAAATGACCGCGATATTGTTCTTCTTGAGTTCGTCCGCCGCTTTCCACGCTTCCTGTCCGCCCATTATTATTGCTTTGATTTTCATATCGGCGGCAAATCGGGCAACGCCACGAATGTCGCGTTCGCGTTCAGCCGTAAAAATTATCGGCTTTTCGCCGCGAGCGTATGGCGCGAGCGCAGCCGTTTTCAAATCAGTTTGCGGCACGGGCAGATTTTTGTCTTTCGCGTAAGCGTCTTGTACACGAGCGTAATTTTCCGCGTCCCGAAAAAGTTTTTTCAAATCTTCGAGCCGCTGGTCGCGTCGTTTCAATGCTTCGCTAAACTCAATCGGCTGCTGCGGTCCGAACGGATTAAACCCGCCGGCAGCGGTCGTAATGCGCGGAAAGTTAATCACCAAACCGAAAAGGGGAACAACCGCCATTTCGTTTTGGGTTGAGCCGTTTAAATTGATAATCGCCGACTGCCCGCTTATCACGCCGCCTTGCGGCATCGAAAGAACCGTCGTGATTCCGTTCACGCGCGTTACATTTACGTGCGATGAATGCGGATTGATGCCGAGAATCGCTTTGGCATTGGCGTTCATATCGCCCGTTTCGGCAACGTCAATCGTCGCCGGTGCGCCCTGCCCGACTTCCGCGAGTCCGAGATTTGTTCCAGCGTCAATCATTCCCGGATAAACGTTCAAACCTTTGGCGTCAATTTGTTCCGCACCGCTTGGCACGGAAATCGTTGCGCCAACGGCTTCAATTTTTCCGTTACGAATTACCAATGTGCCGTTTTCGATTACTCCGCCGGAGACCGTCACGATTCGCGCATTAACAATTGCAAAAGTTCCGGCTTTGCCCGTTTGATTTTGCTGCGAACCGTCATTTTGCGCTTGAACGAAGGAAAATATTCCACAGAGGAACACGGACAAACACAAATTGAAAACGGGTTTTATAATTCGTAATTCGTAATTCGTAATTTGTAATTTCATCGTCTATTTCCTCCGTCTTTGTCGCTGTCCGCGTCGTCAAGATGTGATTGGCGTTTTTCCTTCGGAATCGCCGGCGGAGTTCCGCCGCTGCCGGGCGGACGGTTAATATCCATCTTCTCCAGCGTTTCGCGTTCACGCGCAAGTTCGGCGCGTTTTGAAATGTCTTGTTGCCGGTCGAAATAAACTTCGCCTTCAATCATTGTCATTTCAGCGTGCGAATAAACGCTGAACGGATGCGCGTTCCAAATTACAATATCAGCATCTTTGCCGACTTCAATCGAGCCGGTGCGACGGTCAATTCCGAGTTGTTTCGCCGCATTTAGAGTTATCATTTTTAACGCTTCCTCTTCCGGCACGCCGCCATATTTCATCATCTTCGCCGCGTCTACATTCAGGCGACGCATTCGTTCGTTGGAATCGGAGTTTATCGAAACAACCACGCCGGCTTTCCACAACAGATAGCCGTTATACGGAATCGAATCGTAAGCCTCTAATTTATAACTCCAACTGTCGGCGAAAATCGAAGCACCCGTGCCGCGTTTTGCAATTTCCGGCGCGATTTTATAGGCTTCGAGAGCGTGTTGCAGGGTTGCGACTTTGAAACCGAATTCATCGGCAAGCAGCATCAGATTTAAATGCTCGTCCGACCGATAACCGTGCGCGTGGACAAGGCGTTTGCCTTCGAGAACTTCGACGAGCGGCTCTAATTCCAAATCGCGGCGCGGCTGAACCGTCGTTTTTTTAGCGCGAAAATCATCCCACGATTTTTTATATTCTCTGGCGCGAACGAACGCATCGCGGATAACTTCCATCACGCCCATACGGGTGCGCGGATAACGCGGAGTCGCGCCCGGTGTCGGATTGAAATTCGTTCGTTTCGGATTTTCGCCGAGCGCGAATTTTATGCCGGGCGGCGCGTCCGGGATAACGAAATCTTCAATTGGTTTGCCATATTTAAATTTGACGGTCGAGTTTTGTCCGCCGATAGCGTTTGCCGAACCGTGAAGCAGATTTGCCGCTGTCACCCCACCCGCGAGTGCCCGGTAAATCGCAATGTCGGTCGGATTCAAAACATCACGGATGCGCGTCATCGAAGTTACCGAATAAGAAAATTCGTTCACCGCGTCCATCATCGTGTGCGAATGGCAATCAATAATTCCGGGCGTTACAAATTTACCGGTTGCATCAATTGTGCGAGCGTTTGACGAGGCTTTTAGATTTTTGCCGATTCGCGCGATTTTGCCGTCCTTGATGAGTATATCCGCGTTTTCAAGCGTGCCTTTCGCGGCAGTCAAAACGGTCGCGTTGCGAATTAAAACCTCCGCTTTCGACTGTGCCGATACGAGCTTTAGCGAAATCAAATTTATTGAAATTAATAATAGAAAAACTGTTACTTTTTTCATCTTCTTTAGCTCCGGCAAAATCGGAAATGTAAAATTTCGAATCCTACTTTTGCCTTTTTATTTTTTACTTTTTACTTTACGGAGTCTTTGTTCCCGAAAACGCAACCGCGCCCTGTGGCGTCGTCATTGTTCCGCTGATTTGGTTTCCCGTCACTCGTCCGCTGACATCGAGGTTGAAGGTCGAGCCGCCGAGTTCAACAGTCGTCGTAAAGTTAAAACCTTCCGCCGTAACTTTGCCGTCTTTTATCGGCGTTGTGCCGAGCTGGGTTTGCAGACTTCCGCTTAAAATTTCGCCTTGCTGCGTCAAACTTAAAGTTCCTTCAAGCGGTTGCCCAGGAATATTAATGGTTATCGAATAAGTGCCGCCGACAGTTGCCGTTGCCGCCGGTTGCGTTCCGCCGGTTGCCGGTGTCGTAGTCTTCGGTTTTTCCTTCTGCTCGAAAAGTTTGCCGTCCACAAAAACGTGCGTGATTGTTTTGTCTTTTGAAAAGACGTCGCCGCGTGAAACTGTTAGATTAGCAATTTTGCCCGTTTCGATTGTGCCGAGGCGGTTGCCCACGCCGAGAATTTCCGCCGCCGATAAAGTCATTGCGCGAATTGCCGCGTCTTTTGATAAACCGTTTTCAACCGCTTTATTGGCGTTCGTCAAAAAGTCGTTGATGCTCGTCATTCCGCCGGATTGAAAAGCGAATTTCACGCCTGCCTGCGCGAGTTTCGCGGCGGTTTTCGGCACCTCCGCCCGCAGACGCAAAACTTCCAAACTTTCCGCGTCAGCTTCGGGCGAAGCCGCCGCCGTGCGCTTCGGAAAATTCAATGAAAGCAGAACCGGAACATTTTGCGCCTTCAATCTTCCGGCAACTTTCCACGCTTCCTGTCCGCCGGAGATGATTGCGTTTAAGTTAAATTCCCTCGCCAAATCGAGCGCGCGAACAATCTCAATTTCCGTATTAGCGTTAAAAACAATCGGCATTTCGCGGTTGAGAATTGGAAGCAAGGCATCGAGCGATTTGTCCGTTTCCGGTCGTTTTATTCCGCGCGGATTTTTGTCATACACCTGGCGCAACGTCTGCAGACGTTGCGCGTCGAGCAGCATTTGACGGAGCGCGGAAAAAGTTCCCAATAAAGATGTCGGATATTGTCCGTTGCGAAGCGTCGTAAAACTGAAATGTTCGGCAAACGGCGCACGAATTATCATTTGCGAAACCGTATCTCCCGCCAGATTTATCACGGCCGATTGACCGTTAAAAACGCCGTCACGCGAAACGGTTAAAACAGTTGTAAAACCAGCGTTACGGTTTGTTTCAAATTGCGCTTCGCCGGCTTTTAGTTTACCGGCGGCGTATTCTTCCGGCTGCAAGCCGTCCGGATAATTCGAGTTCGATTGCGGCTGTGATGTTTGCGCCGCCAGTTGCCCACCACCGACTTGACCCACGGGACGCTGAGGGGCGGCGGGTGCGGCGGCGAGTCCAAGACTCGTATTCGCGTCAATAAATCCCGGATAAATCGTTAAACCCGTGCCGTCAATCGTTCGCGCATCGGCTGGAATCTTCGCGTTTGCGCCGACGGCTTCAATCAAACCGTTGCGAACGACGACTGCGCCTTTTTCGATTGCCGCGCCGGAAACCGTTACGATTCGCGCATTGGTAATCGCAAAAGTTTCGGTGCGCGTCTGCGCGTTAATTGATAAACCGAGAGAAAAAGACGCAAAAATTGCGATATAGAAACGCAAAATAAAATTTTTCATAACTTTTTTCGGGTGGAAAAACTGCAAAATTGAAACTGCGAATTTTCTACGCAGTATAATTTAAAAGGTTTCAAACGCAAAATACTATTCGCAACCATTTACCATTTACCATTTACCATTTACCATTATTTATTATGAGCGCAATAATTCTTTTCGACGGAGTTTGTAATTTCTGCAACGGTTCGGTCAATTTTATTATCGAACACGACCCGCAAAAAAATTTCAAGTTTGCACCGCTGCAATCGGAAGTCGGCGAAAAACTTCTGAAGGAACACGGCGTTGATAAAATCGAAACCGACTCGGTAGTTTTAATCGAAGACGAAAAAGTCTATACGCACACGACGGCAGCTTTGCGAATCGCTAGGCGGCTTAGCGGTTATTGGTCTTGGTTTTACGGATTTATTGTCGTCCCGTCGATTATCAGAGACGTTTTTTACAAATTATTTGCTAAATATCGTTATCAAATGTTTGGCAAACAAGATGCTTGTATGCTGCCGACACCGGAGATGCGCGAAAGATTTTTAGCAACGAACTAGAATAATGGTAAATGGTAAATGGTAGATGGTAAATTTTTGATTTCATTTAGCATTTACCACTTACCATTTACCATTAAAATGTATGAAAGCAATTTGGAACGGCGCAACTTTAGCCGAAAGCGATAACACTGTCGTTATTGAGGGAAATCATTATTTTCCCGAAGACGCGATAAACAAAGAATTTTTCCACGCGAGCGAAACACACACAGTTTGCCCTTGGAAAGGCACGGCGAGTTATTACGATGTCGTGGCTGGCGGCGAAACAAACAAAGACGCGGCTTGGTTTTACCCATCGCCGAAAACGGAAGCCAAAGAGATTGAAAATTACGTCGCGTTTTGGAAAGGCGTTGAAGTTGTGGCGTGAAAATGATTATAAAATCTATAAAAATTCCTCTCACAATAATACTTTTGTTTGCTTCCTTTCAGATTTGCTTTGGACAAGAACAAACAAAGGTGGAGTTGTTTAATGAGTTCGGAAAAATCACTTGGGAGGATTTGGCAGCAAGGATTGACAACCTTTTGTATAACTTGAGTCAAAGACCAAGCTCTATTGCTTATGTTGTGATTCACAACGGAAAAGTTTTAAATGATAGAGAAAGATTTCGTTATGAACAATGGGTTAAAGGACAAATTAAATCTAGAGAGTTTGACGAGAAACGTATTTTTGTAATTAGAGCAGAAGATAAAGACGAATTACAGATACAACTTTGGATAGTTCCTGAAGGAACTGAAAAGCCTTCATTTACCGAAGTAAAATGGAACGCTGTTCTCTCTTCAAATACAAAGCCGTTTATATTTACAACAACCGAGTGGAATAATGGTCTTGCTACGCCAGCAGAATATTTGAGTTTGAATCTTTTCTCAGAATATCTTGAAGCTAATCCAAAAACTCGCGGACATTTTGTAATTAAGGCAAGGTCAAAAGAAGAATTTCGCAAAGAACAATCAGAAGTAATCAACTTGCTCACTAAAAAATATAAGATAACAACTGAGCGTCTTCGATTCTTTTATGTGAAAGAAAATAAATCAGGTTGGGACTATCCACAAGTTGAAGTTTGGCTTGTTCCTCAAAGATTAAAGTAAAGATTTTTCCACACAATTGTAGGAATTGTTGCCGAAAGCAAGTTTCAAAAACGTCCATTTTCTAATCATAATTCAATAGATTTTTATTTACCTGAAATATGCAATCGCTAACAACTTTAGAATACGGAAAACTGCTCGCGCTCGTCGCCCGCCACGCGCAAACGCCGATGGGCAAATCGCGGCTGGAAAATCTTCAGCCTTTGACCAGCCGTTTGGAACTCGGCGCAAATCTGCAAGCCGCCTCTGAAATGATTTCTCTCGCTCAGAGAGATGTCAATTGGAGGTTTTCCGAACTTCCCGACCCTTCGGATGCCGTCGCCGTCTTGCGAATCAAAAACGCGACGCTCGACCCGCTTTCGCTGCTTGAAATTACGCGCCTGTGCAATCAGGCACTTTTTGCGCGGTCGGTAATTTCGCCTGAAAAAGACGCTGCGCCGACGCTCTGGCAGACAGTTGAAAATCTGCCGTCAACGCTGTTTGATGTTCTCGGCAGAATCAACAAAAAACTTCTGCCGAGCGGCGAGATTGACGACGCGGCTTCGCCGGAACTCGCGCGGCTTCGGCGCGAAATCAATAATCAGCGCGGACGCATTACCAAATCGCTCGAAAGTTTAATGCGCGGCGCGAGCAACGCGATTCAAGACGAAATCGTCACGATGCGCAACGAGCGTTTCGTCGTTCCCGTCAAAGCCGATTTTCGCGGCAAAGTCCAAGGCGTGGCGCACGGCTTTTCGTCTTCGGGCGCAACGGTTTTCATCGAACCGCTCGAAGCGATTGAGGCAAACAACGAACTGCAATCTCTGAAAGGCAAGGAAGAAAGAGAAATCGCCAGAATTTTATTCGCGCTGACGGAAGAGCTTCGGGAAAATCTGCCCGCGATTGAGTTAGCCGTCGAAGCCGTCGCCGAACTCGATTTTATCAAAGCGAAAACGGAATTTGCACGAAAGTTTAACGCGATTGTGCCGACCATTTCCGGTGACGAAACCTTGGATTTGGTCGAAGCCAGACATCCATTATTAGAAGAAAATCTGCGAACACAAAATCAATTTGAAACGCAGAGACGCAGAGACGCAGAAAAAGACGAATTACGAATTACGAATTACGAATTACGAGATAAGGAACAACCGCAGATAAACGCAGATGAACGCGGATTGGAAAGCGAAGGACAAAGGACGAAAGACAAAGGACAAACAAAAGAAATCGTTCCGGTCAGTTTCGCATTATCAAAACAAAATTCCGTAATGATAATTTCCGGAGCGAACGCGGGCGGAAAAACCGTTGTAATGAAAACTGCCGGATTATTGAGTTTGATGGCGATTTCGGGTTTGCCCGTTCCGGCGAAAGCGGCGACAATTCCCTTTTATTCGTCGGTGCTGGCGGACATCGGCGACCATCAATCTTTAGCGGCAAATCTTTCGACATTTTCCTCGCACATCTCGAACATCGCCGAAATGATGCGCGAATGTCACGCGCCGTCGCTGGTTTTATTGGATGAAGTCGGCACGGGAACAGACCCGGACGAAGGTTCGGCGTTGGGCGTGGCGATTGTTGATTATTTTCGCCGTAAGTGTGCCGCTCAAGTCATCGCTTCGACGCATTATCGCGGGCTGAAAATTTACGCCGCAAACGATGAAAACGTGATAAATGCTTCGGTTGAATTTAACGAAAAAACTCTTCAGCCGACGTATCGCTTGTTAGTCGGACTCGCGGGCGCATCGAGCGGAATCGAGATTGCCAGACGTTTCGGAATCCGCGATGAAGTCATTGAAAGGGCGCGTGAAAATTTGGACATCTCCGCGCAGGAAGCGGAAAATTATTTGCACAAATTACAAAAGGAAACCGTGCAAGCGACCGATTTGCGCGTCGCGCTCGAAGAAGAACGCGAAGTCGTCGCCAATAAATACGCCTTGCTCGAAATGGAAGCGAAGAAAAAAGAAAAAGAAAGACAGAAACAATTTGAACGCGATTTAGCCGAAACCATCGAAGGTTTTGAACGACAATCAAAAGCGTTCGTCCAAACAATCGAAGACAAAGCGTTAAAAGCCAAACTCGACAAAGAACGTCTCGCCAGAAAAGCCGAACTCAACCGCGCCGTTTTGAACAATGTCAACCGCCAACCGTCAGCCGTCAGTCATCAAAAAATATCAAACGGCGAACAGCCGGTGGTTGACAACGGACAACCGATTTTCGTCGGCTCGAAAGTTTTGACAAGTTTCGGCAGCGTCGGCACGGTCGAAAAGATTGACAAAGACACGGCGGAAATTCTCGTCGGCGCGATGCGTCTGCGCGAGAAATTATCAAATCTGCAAGCGGTCGTCAGCGAAGAAAAATCTAAAGAAAATCGCTTGGAAAAATTGCAAAAGCAAACAAAAGACTCAAACCTCAGACTCGACACCGAAGATATGAACGCCGAATTAAACTTAATTGGCAGAACAACCGCCGATGCCGAATACGAAATTGACCGCTTTCTTGACGAAGCCTATCTCGCCGCGCTGCCGCGCATCCGCATCATTCACGGCTTCGGCACGGGCGCACTCAAAAACTTTGTGCATCATTTTTTAAAAGGACATCCGCACGTCGCGCGGTATGCGTTCGCGCCGCCCGACCAAGGCGGGCAAGGTGCTACAATAGCAGAATTGAAACAGTAATTTATTGACAAAAAATTTAATGACGAGGAGAATCTAATCGCATGAACGGAACAATCGAATTAACACTACCGAAAAGCGTCGAAGTCAGTGATTTTGAATTGAAAATGATAATCGCCACCAAACTGTACGAACTCGGCAGACTTTCTTCGGGACAAGCGGCTGAAGTTGCAGGTTTGTCGAAACGCGCTTTTTTGGAACTTTTAGGCAAATATAATGTTTCGGTTTTCGGTTATGATGAGAAAGAGTTAGAAGAAGATTTGAAAAATCTATGAGCCGCGAAATAATCATCGCCGATGCAAGTTGTCTCATCGTTTTACAAAACATTCGAATCGGCTCAGATTCTTTTATGAAAAGATAAAAGGCGATTATCCTTATACAGAACTCTGGCTTGTTCCTCAAAAGAAAAAATAAATATTCTACCCGTAATATTTCATTGACGACTTGAAAAATCGCGCCGACCTTGGGCGGAAAATTAACCTCAAACAATTACGGTGATACAATAAAACTTGAGGTGAATCGAATGACGCAACAGCAATTTGTCCAAAAATTCAAAACTTATCCGAAAGCCCAAAAGTCAATTGTCATCAGCCAGCTTTTGCGGATTTTTGCGGACGATTTAGAAGAAACTTCACAGCAAAACGGCAGCGAACTTTCAATTGAAGAAAGAACGGCAATTGTCGAAAGTTTATACGGTATCGCCGCCGTTGAAGGCAAAACTCCGCCGACAGATAAAGAAATCAAGGAAGATTATACGAATTATTTGTCGGAGAAATATAAGTAATGCGAGTGTTGCTTGATAACGATTGTTGTGTTGGATTTTGTGCTTGAGCGCGAACCGTTTTTTGTGGAATTGAAATGGTGAGAGTAAGGAGAGTTTCAGTAAATTATGTTAACCCAAAAAGAAATATTGAACGAAGTTTTCACGCTTCCGATTGCTAAACAGCGTGAGATTGCCGTAAAAATTCAGAATAATATTAATGAAAAATTCCAGAATAAAATAAACGATTTGAATGGAATTGAAGCCAACCGCGAGTTGACCGTTGAAGAGAGAATCGCCATCACGAAAAGTCTCTCCGGCTGCCTGAAACCCGAAGGTCAATATACTCCGATGACGAAAGAAGAAGATAGAGAATTGATTGAAGAATATTTGCTGGAGAAATATTCTTAAATGAAAATTTTGCTCGATAACGACGTGGTGTTGGATTATGTGCTTGAACGCCAGCCTTTCTACGCGCCAGCCGCAGAAATTTTTATGCTGAATGCCGTAAATGATATTACGGTTTATGTTTCGGGGATTACACCGGTCAATGTCTTTTACACGGGAAGAAAGTTAAAAGGCAAAGACTTTACCTTCAAAGCTGTCAGACGACTTCTGTTGCTGGTCGAAGTTTGCCGAATGGACAAACAAATTTTGCAAAATGCTTTCGCGCTGAATTTCACGGATTATGAAGATGCCGTGCAGTGCGCTTCGGCTTTGGCGGAAAACCTTGACGCGATTGTTACGCGCAACACAAAAGATTATAAAAATTCTTCAGTTAAGGTTTATTCGCCGAGCGAATTTCTTCAATATCTGCAAACTACTTAATGCTCTACGACCAATATTTCATTGACGATTTGAAAAATCGCGCCGACCTTGTGCGGATTATCCAACCTTACGCGCCGCTCAAGAAAAAAGGCGCGAATTGGATGGGCTGCTGTCCGTTTCATCAGGAAAAAACGCCGTCGTTTTCCGTTAATCCGAGCAAGGGTTTTTATTATTGCTTCGGCTGCCAAAAATCAGGGACAGCTTTTAATTTCTTTATGGAAATGGAAGGTCTTTCATTTTTTGAAGCGATAAAAAGAGTTGCCGGTGTTGCTGGCGTATCGCTTCCTGAACCGATTGATGATAAGAAATACGAGCAGAACAAACAAAGAAAACAAGAAAAGAAAAAGATTGCCGATGAGGTTATCGAACTGAACCGTTTTGCGCTCGAATTTTGGGAAAACCATTTGCAGGAAAATAATTCTCATTCAAAAGCGGCGCGGGAATATCTGGAAAAACGCGAAATCTCGCCCGAAACGCAAAAGGCTTTTCACATCGGTTTCGCGCCCGACAGTTGGGACGCTTGTTTAACTTTATTGAAGGAAAAAGGCGCGGATGAAAACTTAATTGAGCAAAGCGGTCTGGTTTCCAAGAATGAAGAAAAGAATCGAATTTACGACCGATTTCGCGGGCGAATTATATTTCCCGTTCTTGATATTAAAGGAAATCCGATTGCCTTCGGCGCGAGAATTTTAGCGAGCGGCGAGCCGAAATATCTGAATTCGCCGGAAACGCCCGCGTATATCAAAGGCGAACATCTTTACGGACTTTTTCAATCGAAAGAGGAAATTCGGCAGAAGAAATTTGCGATTCTCGTTGAAGGTTATCTCGATTTGATTGCGCTTTATCAATACGGCATTAAAAATACGGCTGCGAGTTTGGGAACGGCATTTACGCCAGTTCAATCGAAACTGCTCAGCCGATTTGCGAAAAAAATCGTTATTAATTATGACGGCGATAATGCGGGCGTGAAGGCGGCGCGGCGGGCGATTGAAACGCTGCTCGCGGAAGATTTTGAGACGAAAGTTTTAATTTTGCCCGACGGTCAAGACCCGGACGATTTTCTCAAGGCGAACGGCGCGCAAAGTTACAATCATTTGCGCGGCAATGCTTTTCCTTTTATGCAGTTTATTTTGGATAATTTGAGGTTGGAACGAAATCTAGCCTCAAATAAAGAACGCTTTGAAGCCATTGAAGATTTATTGCCTCTATTGAGTTTTATTCGTAATCCAGTTCAAAAACGCGAAGCCTTGGATCAAGCGATGAATGTTTTGCGAATTGATGACGAAATACTTAAAGACCTGCTTTTAAAGAAAGTCAAACATCCAATCCTTCCACAAGAATCAGGTGAAGAGAGCGACAAATCTTCCAGTGAGATTCAACGCTTATTACGAAAAAGATTAAGCGTTCGTATGACGATTGCCGAACAGCGTCTTCTTGAACTACTGATTTATGACAAAGAACTGCGCGAGATAATTTTGCCATCGCTCGAAGAAACCGATTACGAATCGCTGGCGACTGCCGAAGTTTTTCGTGCGCTGCTCGCCTTAAGGGAAATCGGCTCGGATATCACGGGCGAAAATCTGCTCGAACTCGTTAGCGACGACGCGGCGGCGAGCGATTTTGTGTCGGTGCTTTTAATGAGCGAACCTGCCCGCGATTTGGATGAAACGATTGACGGAGTTTTGAGAGAAGCGGAAAACTGCCTCGCAACCTTGCGCTCGATGGCGATTTCCCGCCGCATTTTAGAAATCAGTCAGGAACTCGTTTTCGCCGAACAAACGGGTGATTTTGCGTTGCGCGACCAACTTGTTACAGAGCAAATCAACTTGTCTCGAATGAAGCGCGATTTTGAAAAGAAGATTGTAGAAGAATGACAATCCTTTCGGCAGTCCGCATCGTCAAACAGAATTGCGCATTTCAGCAGATATTCGTAATAAGAATCAATCTCCGCGCTGATGTGACTGTCGGTGTTCGTCCATTTTCCCGTTTCGACATTGATATTTGTGCCAACTAAACCGATTGACGAACGGCGATTAAAGGTTTCAACCAAAGCGCGTTTCGCTTTCTCGTAAAAAACAGCTTTGTTCGTCAATTTGGCGAGCGTTCCGAATTCAATAAGCAGCGTTCCCGTTTCTGCCGGATTCGTTACTGCGCCTTTTACTTTGCCCGTTTTCAAATTGACCAGTTTATAAGGCAATCCGGTCGGCGAATCAAAAACCGGCAAAAGGCGCGTGCCTAAATTCTCGGCTAAATTCAAAAGTTTTTTATCGCCTGTCATTTAATAAGACGAAAGCAAGCCGCCCAGAAGCCGAATCGTAATTTCAAAGTTTTGGACGTAAATATCTTTATCGAACGAAAGATTCTCTGTGATAAGTTGCCGCGTCGTGTCGGCTTCCTGCTTAAAACCCAGCAAAATTAATGTATCGAGCGAATCCACCGGAGTCATCAAAAGCGTCTGCCCGTACCAATCTTTGTAGGATTTGCTCAAAGGCTTCAAATCGTCGTGTCCCCAGGCGTATTTTTTGTAACCGTTCCAGGCGTGCAAAAATTCGCTTTTCACTTGCTCGGCAAGCTGTTTTTTATTAATTTTTTGCTTCGACTGAGCAAATGAAGACGAAACGATTGCTAAAATCAAAAAGATTGATACTGAAACCTTAAATTTCGACAATTTCATAACTTTTCTCCAACGTTAAGATTATTCAAAATCGCCTCCTTTCACTTTTTGCCTTTTGCTTTTTCCTCAAACCTTCGGCTTATCGCTCATTAAAAACGTCAGTTTCCCGCCGTCCATAATTTCCGCGTGCGTGATGTAATTTCGATTGATCGGCTTTCCGTTCACCAAAACTTTTTGCACATAAACATTTTTATCCGTTTGATTCTGTGCTTCAATCGCTAGAGTTTTACCGTTTTCGAGTTTCAAGATTGCCGTTTTGATTGCCGGACTTCCCAGCGCGTATTGGTCGGAGCCGGGCGCGACCGGATAAAACCCCAAAGATGAAAAGAGAAACCACGCCGACATTTGCCCGCAATCATCGTTGCCGCCTAAACCGTCCGGCGTTGGATGATATTGATTTTTCAAAATCATTCGCACTTTTTCCTGTGTTTTATACGGCGCGTCCGTCCAGTTGTAAAGATACGCGACGTGATGCGAAGGCTGGTTGCCGTGAATGTAATTTCCAATAATTCCTTCGCGCGTAATATCTTCGGTTTCGGCAAAAAATTCGTCGGGCAAGTGAATCGTAAAAAGCTCGTCTAAATGCGCCGCGAATTTCTGTTTTCCGCCCATCATTTCAATCATTTTTTCGGGATTGTGCGGCACGTATAAACTATAGTTCCACGAATTTCCTTCGATAAAACCCTGACCTTCGGTTTTCAGCGCGTCGAATTTTTCGCCGAATTTTCCGTCGCTCATTTTCGGTCGCATAAAGCCGATTCGCGAATCGTAAACATTTTTCCAGTTTTCCGAACGCTTTGAAAATTCGTTGTAAACATCCGTTCGATTCAGCTTTTTCGCCATCTGCGCGATACACCAATCGTCGTAAGCGTATTCGAGCGTTTTTGAAACTGACGAAGAATTTTTGTCTTCGGGAACGTAGCCGAGTTTCATATAAAACTCTAAACCGTCGTAATATTTCGTCCGCGCCGTCTGAACGGAAGCGTCGAGTGCTTTCTGTGCGTCAATGCCTTCGACGTTGCCTTTAACAACCGCATCGGTAATGACGGAAACCGAATGATAGCCAATCATACACCAATTTTCGTTGGCGTAATGCGACCAAACCGGCAGCATCTTATGAACGCTCTGGTCATAATGCGCCATCATCGAACGAATCATTTCACGGTTGCGCTTGGGCTGAACAATATTGAAAAACGGATGAAGTGCGCGGTAAGTATCCCATAGCGAAAAGGTCGTATAATTCGTAAAATTTTTCGCGTTATGAACATTTTGGTCAAGCCCTTTATAATCACCTCCAGCGTCCATATAAATTGTCGGACTTATAAAAGCATGATACATCCCCGTATAAAAATTCACTAAATCATCACGCGAATCGGCAGTGACGGCAATTTTTCCGAGTTCTTTATTCCAGAAATTTTGTCCGGCATTTTTAACTTTTTCAAAATCCCAATCAGGCGTTTCGGTTTTCAGATTGTTCATCGCGCCTTGGGTTGAAACGGGCGAGAGAGCGAATTTTACTTTGATTTTTTCGTCTTCCGCGGTTTTGAAATCAAAAAAGGCACGAATCTGTTCACCAGCCATTTCGGGAAAGTTTTTCGTCTGGTCAAACTTGCGCCAGAATCCTTTATATGGCGATGGCTTGAAATCTTTGAAACCATAACTTGTAAAAGGTTTTGAGAATTCCATCGCAAAATAAACCGTTCTGGTTCGCGCCCAACCGTTTGTCTGCCGGTAGCCAACAATCGTGTGGTCATTTTCGACACGCACAAATGTCCAGACGTTTTTGTCATCGTAGTTGTAAATGCCGTGCATTAAATCCAGGATAATATGTGAGTTATCGTTTTTGGGAAAAGTATATTGATGAAAACCGACTCTTTCAGAAGTCGTCATTTCGGCTAAAATATTATCGTCATCAAGTTTGACTTTGTAATAATTCGGCTCGGCAATTTCATTCGCATGAGAAAACGCTGAGCGAAACCCGCTCTTCGGATTGTCTTTTGTTCCCGGCACAAGCTGCAATTCGCCGACCGTCGGCATAATCAAAAAATCGCCCAAATCCGAATGTCCCGTGCCGCTGAAATGCGTGTGCGAAAATCCGACAATCGTTGCATCGTCGTATTGATAACCGGCGCAGTATTTATACGTATCTTTGTTGTATTTTCCGCCGATTAAATAAGGCTGTTCATCGGTGTCGGGCGAAAGCTGAATCGCGCCGAAAGGAACGGTTGCGCCGGGAAATGTATGTCCCATTTTCTGCGTTCCGATTAAAGGGTTGACGTATTGAATATAATTTTTTAATGTTTGCGCCGTCAGATTCAATTGCGAAAACAGTAAAACGAAGCCGATTAATAGTTTTTTCATTTTTGATTTCCGAAAGTGTTTCACCGAATTTGTAATTTACAGATAATATATCAGACCGCTTGCGAAATTAAGAAAAGAGACCGTAAAGCTGTTAAATCTACTTAGTCCGCGTTAAAATAATTATATGAAAGTTTTTGTTTTACTTTTGTGTCTCTTGTTCCTTCTCGCGGATATTCCAGCAAACGCGCAACCCGTTTGGCAAGCAAATCTCGACGGCAAATTAGCGTTTTATCAAACAACCGATTTCGGCATAATGCTCGCTGGAACAGACAATTCGCTTTACGCGGTTGACGGACAGACGGGCGAAACACTGTGGCGCAAGCGGACGCGCGGTTTAGACGAAACTTCTATTACGCCGATTCCCGCAACCGATTTGATTTTGGTTTCGACCGATGTAGGCGATAAGTCGCGTGTCGAAGCGGTTGATTTATTGTCAGGCGCGACGCTTTGGCGAAGCGATAAAGTTAAAGGCGATGTTTTGCAGCTCGCAGTTGAGCCGAGCGCGGATTTGCTCGCCGTCGTGCTGGTCAAAAAGGCAAAAGGAAAAGTCGGCGAAGAATTCAAACGCACGCCGATTGTCCACGTTTTCAATCTTTCAAACGGCGAAGAACTTTGGAAAAAAGAATTGGAAAGCGATGTCGAAATGATGCCATCGCGGTTTGATTCTGACGGTGAAGTCGCTTTTACTTTGGATAATTATCGTCCGCCTTTAATTTTAGACGGCAGACTTTTTCTCTTTTATGAAGGCGTGACGAGTTACGACGCACGGACAGGCAAAGAAGGCGAGCGCGAGAAATTCAAAGTCAACGAAGACAATTTGGCTTTAACCGAAGCCGACCCGGTTTTTGATGAAAAATTCCTTTACACATCGGGACGCGGAAAAGTTCGAGCCGTCAATCGTCGTTCGGGCGAAGTCGAATGGGAAGCGAAAGATTTGGGCGTAACGCCTGAAATGGCGGTTGTCGGAGATGTTTTGTATGTCAGAACAGGCGGACAATTTACGAGCATTAAAGACGGCGAGATTCGGGAAAAGGGCGCGTTCGGAGTTTCGGCGATTGACACGAAAAACGGCAAAACTCTCTGGCGTTACAAAGGCGCGGACAAAGGATTGACAAATTTCGTTTTTGCAGATGCGAACACAATTCTTGTTGCCGACAAAGATGATTTGATTACGATTGACGCAAAAGACGGCAAGCGAATTAATAAATTAGAACACGATGTCGAGAAAGCACAATTTATTTTAATCAACGAAAGCGGCGAAGCGGTAATCGGCGGGCGCGACGAGATTGCAGCTTTTAGGGTCGAGGGTCGAGGGTTGAGGGTCGAGGGCCGAGTTCAAAGTTCAAAGTTCAAAGTTCAAAGTTCTTTTCTTGAAATCCAAAATCCAAAATCCAAAATCCAAAATCGAGAAGCGATTTGGCGCGTCAAACATAAATCACCTTCGCGTGGCGTTTTCCGCGTTGTCGCGGGCATCGCGCTGCGGGCAACTGCGCTTTATTTTCGTTACGGCGGACTGGCGACTTCAGCTTTGAATTTGGTTCGCGGCGCGAGCGTGGCGCGTTCGGTTTTGTCGCTTCGCTGGTCGGGTTTGAAATCGCGTTTTTCGTCGTTCGATTTGACGACGCTGGCGAGCAATTCGGCAAAAAATTATATTAGCGGCAGAATCAGCGTTTTCGGCATTGCTTCGAGAAATGCCGATTTTTTGAACAGAATTCGCGGTCTGCAAGCGATTGACATTCCAAACGCTTCAAACATTCGCGGAAAAATCATCAGCAGTGCAATCAATCGCGTTACGCCTTCACGCGCCGACGTGCAGGAAAGTCTGCTTGACCGAATTGACCCGGCGCGCCAAGTCGAGAAACTTTCTGAATACTTTTTGCGGCGCAAGCGTCTGGCGGAAATTCGCGGAAACTATATGTATTTCTACACCGATTTGCCGAAGCCGTTTGATAAAAAAGGTCTTGTCGGCGTGAACGTCCACACGGGACAAGATTCACGTTTCATTTTAATTTCCGAACCCGACGCGCGTTTTACAACCGATGAAACTGTCGGCTTGCTGTATTCGGCAGACGGCAATCGCCTTCAGGCGTTCGATGTTTTGGAAAGGTAATTTTCACTACAGGGGCATATATAGCGGTTCTCAGAATTATGCGACTAATGCCGCAAGCCCGCCCGAAGTAAGGGCGCGGATCAGTTCGCCCGTACTTCGTGCGGGCTTGCGGCACATCAGAGTCGCACCAATCTGAAATTCGCTATAGAATACAGAGATTTCTAATAAATTTAATTACGGATTTTTACAAATAAACGCAGATTTTTTGTTTTCCTAATCTGTGTTAATCTGTGGTTAATTTTTTGCGGACGTTCAAAATATGAAATTAAAAATTATCATTACATTTGCTCTGTGTCTTTGTGTCTCTGTGGTAAATTCTTTTGCTCAAAAGAAAGAAAAACCGAATGCGGAAATCGCCAAAATGCTGAAAGAAGTTTCGGCAAAGCGCATCGAAGCAGACATTCGCAAACTCGTTTCTTTCGGCACGCGCAACACACTTTCCGAGCAAGATAATCCGACTCGCGGAATCGGTGCGGCGCGTGATTGGATTTTCGCGGAATTTCAGAAAATCTCAAACGATTGCGGAAATTGTCTGCTGGTTGAAAAGCAAACTTTCCTCCAACCGAAAGCCAATCGCGTTCCCGAACCGACGAATTTAACCAACGTCGTCGCTACGCTCAAAGGCACGACCAATCCCGAAAGAGTTTATGTCGTTAGCGGGCATTACGATTCGATGTGTAACTCGCCGATGGACGGGAAATGCGACGCACCGGGCGCAAACGATGACGCTTCGGGAACTGCCGCCGTGATTGAAATGGCACGAGTGATGAGCAAAAGGAAATTTGACGCGACGATAATTTTTATGACCGTTGCCGGTGAAGAACAAGGACTGCTCGGCGCGACTTATTTCGCAGAACAGGCAAAGCAAAAACAAATGAACGTCGAAGCGATGTTCACCAACGACATCATCGGCGGCGTAACGACTTTCAAAAATTCGCCTGACCGAAATTCGGTGCGCGTTTTTTCGGAAGGCGTTCCGTCAAACGAAACCGAACAAGAAGGGGCAACGCGCCGCAGCGTCGGCGGCGAGAACGATTCGGCTTCGCGTCAATTGGCGAGATTTATCAAGGAAACGGCGGAAATTTACTCGCCAAGGTTTCGCGTGATGATGATTTATCGGCGCGACCGTTACGGACGCGGCGGCGACCATATTCCGTTTGTCGAGCGCGGCTTTACGGCGGTTCGTTTTACCGAACGAGACGAAGATTACGACCACCAGCATCAAAACGTCCGCACGGAAAACAACAAATTTTACGGCGATACGATTGAATTTGTTGATTTCGATTACGTAGCGAACGTAACAAAAATTAACGCCGCATCTTTGGCAAAACTTGCGCTTGCGCCAACTCGACCGAAAAATGTGGTCTTGGCGAATCGTCTGGGAAATGATACGGAACTTAAATGGGAAATGGGAGCGGAAACGGATTTAGCGGGCTATGAAATCGTTTGGCGCGAAACGACTTCGCCGGTTTGGACGAACTCGATTTATATCAACAAGGTTACAGACTATCTAATCAAAAATATGTCAAAAGATAATTACTTCTTTGGAATTCGAGCGGTTGATAAAGACGGAAACAAAAGCCCCGTGAGCTTTCCAAAGCCGGTCAGAAATTAATACCGAAAAATCTTAAACGGCAACCGTGCCGCCGCAACTCGAACCCGCGCCCGCCGTGCATCCGAAACAATGCGGGGCGGTTTTTATTTTACGATTCGCCAATTTTTCGGGCGTGAAATCAAAAATTGTTTGCGGAGATTCATCGGAAACCTTAATTTCAAGCATTTGATTAAAATCGCAATCATAGAGATTTCCAAGCCAATCCACGCTCAAAGTATTTCGGCACATCAAGCCCGCGACGGTTGACGGATTAAACGCATTAGTGAGTTTTTGCATATAGCTTTCTTCGTTGCGCGAACTCCGCAGCCAATCGAGATAACGCGCAATCGGCATATTCGTAATTGTGTAAAGATTATTAAACACAACGTCGTAGCGCATTTTCAATTCACGTTTGAAATCGGTTTCGATTGATTCTTGAACGGGCGGCAAAAATGCGCCAACCGGATTATAGACGAGGTTTAAAATTAACTTTTCATCGGTGCCGTAGCCGACCGCGTTCAACTTTTTTAATGCTTCGACGGATTTATCGAAAACGCCCGCGCCGCGTTGCGCGTCAGTTTGCTGTTGCAGAAAATAAGGTAAACTCGACACAACTTCGACTTCTTTTTCACGGAAAAATTCCGGCAAATCATTTTGTCCTTCTTCAAACATCACAGTCAAATTATGACGAATGATAATTTTCCCCACTGTTTTCTCGGCTTCCGTGACAAAATATCGAAAATCGGGAATCAGTTCGGGTGCGCCGCCGGTAATATCGAGCGTCGGAATTTTATACGTTCGCAAAACATCCAAACACGCTTCGATAACTTGGCGCGACATAATTTCCGTGCGCGTCGGGCTTGCGTCAACGTGGCAGTGCTTGCACGCTTGATTGCAGAGTTTGCCGACGTTGACTTGCAGAATTTCGACACCGGTCGAACGCAAATCCAAATTGTGCGCCTTGAGTTTTTCGCCAAAACTGACGGGCGAATCTGGCAACGCCGATTTTCCGTTCCGCCTGATTTGAATTGTTGCAGTTTGCATCTTATTAGTAGTCAGTAGTCGGTTGTCAGTTGTCAGTCAACAAAAATCTGACAACTGACAACCGACTACTGACTACTGACATCACATCGAAATTTTATCGTGCGCGTTGTGCGATTGGATACCGTGGATCAACGATGCGCCGCCGCGAATTGCTGATGCGAGGTGAATCGCTTCGGTCATCTGCTCGGTATTCGAGCCGTTTTCCAAACTCGACTGCGTGAAAGCGTCAATGCAATATGGACATTGCACTGTAATGGCGACGGCTAAACCAATCAAAGCCTTTTCGCGTTTCGATAACGCGCCGTCTTCTTGGCAGGCTTGATACCAAGCCATAAACTTTTCAAATAAATCGGGACGCGATTTACCGATTTCACCGAAACGCGCCAAGTCTTCTTCGTTATAGTAATGCATAATATCCGTCTTAAAATTTCAAAATATGAAAAAAGTAATTATCATTATGGCAAAAGTTCCGATTGCAGGAACGGTTAAAACTCGCCTTCAGCCGTTTCTTTCTGCCGAACAATCAGCGACGCTCGCCGAATGTTTTCTGCGCGATGCGGTCAGTAAGGCAAAATCTTTATCAAACGAGTTGATAATAGCATATACGCCGGTTGAAAAACGTGACGTTTTGCTGACAACTTTGCCGAATGAACAAATTTTCATCGAGCAAAAAGGCGCGAATCTCGGCGGTAAAATGTTTCACGCTTTTAAGTTCGCGTTCTCACAAAATTCGGATACAGTTGTGATGATTGGCACGGACAGCCCAACTTTTCCGGCGCAATTTATCACCCAAGCCTTTGAAATGTTATCGGAGACAGACGCGGTTTTGGGGAAAACGGCGGACGGCGGTTTTTATTTGATTGGGTTGCGAAAATTAAAAAAGGAAATTTTTGAAACAATCGAATGGAGTTCGCCGAAGACGTTTGAGCAGACGGCGCGGAACATTGAAAATCTCAATTTAAAACTTTCGTTTTTGCCGAATTGGTATGATGTTGACACGCCTGATGATTTGAAAAGGTTAATAAAAGATTTGTCGAAAAATCCAAGCATTGCGCCGAAGACATTTGAGTTTTTAGAGAGTTTGTAGGGACACGCCGGCGTGTCATTTATAATGATTTATAAATCGCTTCCGTTTCGTTAATCATTTTTCCCAAGCCAAAATTTTCTCGCGCTTTTGTTTGGGCATTTTTCCCAAAACTTTCGCGCATTTTTTCGTCTTCCAAAAAACCGGCAACTACGCCTGCAATTTCAATCGCATTTCCGACGAAAACGAGTTTTCCCGTTTTTTCGTCGAGCAATTCTTTTGCGCCGTCAGTTGCGGTAGAAACGATTGCACAACCGCTTGCCATCGCTTCCAAGACGGCTAAACCGAAACTTTCCGTGTGCGAAGCCGACACGAAAACAGTTAACGCCGCAAGCAGAGGCGCGGTTTCATCAACCCAGTCGAGCCACAAAATGCGTTCATCAAGACGGAAAATTTTGACTAACCGTTTGAGTTCGCGCCGATAATTTTTTTTGTAAGAGTTATCTCTGCCGACAATCACGAAACGCGCGTTCGTGTATTTTTGCGCGATTATGTTTGCCGCGAGAATAAAATCCCGCTGACCTTTGAGCAGCTTTAATTCGCCGATTGTGCCGATTAAAAAAGCGTCGAACGGAATGTCGTGTTCAAATCGAAACGTTTGGCGAAGCGTTTCACGATTGACATTTGCCCAGGTTTCAACGTCAATGCCGTTTGAGATTAAAGCAATTTTTTCTTTTGGAAAAATCTTCTGTAAATTCATCTCGACGGCTTTCGATACGGCGATTGCTTTGGAAAGATTACGCAAGGCAAATCGGTGAAACGGCTTTAGCGGAAAAAGTACGTGGCGCGTCAAAACGAATTCGGCATTTTTCGCAATCCGGCATGCAAGGCTCGCCGGAATATAATCTCGCGCCGCATGCGCGTGGACAATTTCGATGCCTTTTTCGCGGATGAATTCAGCAATTTTCTGTGCGCTTAAAACTCCAAACGAATTTCTTAAGGAGACGTGCAAAATCTTTTCCGGCGGCAAAAAATCTAACTTTTCCTGCCATTCATTCGTCGGTCGAAGCGCGGCGAAAATCTCGTGTCCGCGCATTTTCAAACCGCGACACAAATCAACGAAATGTTTTTCGCCGCCGCCGAAAGTTTTAGCCGATGAAATTTGCAGAATTCGCACAGGCTAAATGGTAATCGGTAATCGGAAAATCGTAAATGCCCGAAAATAAAAAAGGCGCGTTTCCCGAAAGAAACACGCCATAGAGGTTTTTCCGTTTTGAGGAAAAACTAAAATTGGAATCGCGCCGCAAACTGAATTTGCCGTTCACGATATAAAGTGCTGTCCGCACCGGTAACTTGACCAAAACTAGGGTTGAAGTTCAATGGAATGGCTTGTCCCGCAGGAGCAGTTCCGCGTATATAAAGCGTCGTATTGACGTTGAAAACATTCGTGCGGTTTGTAACATTAAATGCTTCGGCAAGCAGCTCCAGATTGTAGCGTTCGGTAAATCTGAATCGTTTGGAAAGTCGAATATCCAAATTCTGGACATTCGGTAACCGGAAAGAATTGCGTTCGATAATCGGCAGACGATTGTCGCCGAAAGTTAAATTTAAACTTTGACCGGAAACTCCGCCATCATACGGACGACCGGAATAGAAGACATAAATCGGTGCGATTGACCAACCGTTCAACAAATAGTTGTAAATTGAATTTGCGTCGCCTTTATAAATCGTCGGCGCATAAACCGCGCTGATGACAACTTTATGACGCACATCAAAGTTACTTGTGCCGGAATCGAAACTACGGTCGGAAACATCAAGCGGCGAATTGGTTGCCGGAAATGCCGCCGAAGTTTGTCCGGTGTCGGTCGCTTTTGCCAAAGTATAGCTGGCTTGGAATTGCAAACCGGCGGTAAAACGGCGATTCGCTTGCAAAACCAAAGCGTTATAATTGGATCTGACCGAACTTTGAATTTCAGTAACCGCTTGTGAGCCGAAGCTCGTGCGTGCAAAGAGCGGCACATTGAACGCCTGACCACCGTTCGGACCGCCGACAATCGTAAAAGTTGTTTCCGCGCCTGTTCTGACCAAGTTTTGGTCAACAAAAGTTGGTAGACTGCGTCCCAAACTTCCGATATATGATGCAGATACGACGGTATTTTGGGCAATTTGATGTTCTAAAATCAAGTCGTATTGATTGATGAGTGGAGCTTGAAAATTCGGATTAAAATACTGGATCCCACCGCCCGCAACGGCTGTTGTGGTTGACGGCAGAACATTCGGAAAAATCGGCGCACAAGGTATCGTCGCTGTGCTGACAAGCGGAGAACAGTTTGTTGTTACCGTCGGCGCAACACTTAATTGGGCTTGTCCGTTCGGATTTCCCGTGTTGACCAGCGCATTGTAAATCGTCGCGTTGATGATACGCCCGTAATAAATGCCGTAACCGCCGCGCAGAGATGTTTTGCCGTTACCGAAGAGGTCATATGCAAAACCGGCGCGCGGACCGAAATTGTTTTTGTCGCTTGGCAATTGCGAAGTCGCTTCTGCCGCCGTTAAACCGGAATTCGGAATAACATCCGTCCTGGTATTTGCAAAAACCGTTTCCGGCATTTTTTGATATTCGTAACGCATACCGAGATTAAAGGTTAAACGCGGCGTTACGCGAAAATCGTCCTGGAAGAAGAAATTTAAATCGTAAGTGTTAAATTTAATGCCCGGCAGACCAAATCCTTGTTGAAAATTGCTGGTATAACAGCGTCCGGCGGTGCGTGTTCCGGTCGCGCACTGCGTCGTTGCCGCAAGCGGCGTTCGGAAATTCGTATAGTCAATGATGAAATCATTAATGTTGTTATAGGAATAAGCACCGGCTTCAAAACGGAGGTTTTGGATGTCGTCAGTTACGCGATTAATATCGCCGCCAAATTTGAAAGTGTGTCTGCCTCTCGAATAAGTTACGGTATCGGCAAACTGAATGCGGCGTTCATCCGGGTATGAAGGACGTTCCAAAAAGGTCGGCGTGCCGAATGCCAAACCGTTGGTGATAAATACGTTTGGTGCGCGAGTGCCTTGACCGGTGATAGCCGTCGTCGGTTCGCCCGGCAAAGGGGACTGGCTGATTTGAAACTCGAAATCACGCCCGTATTGAAACCGCGCTTCGTTCAGCGTATTCGCCGAAACGGTTGATTGCAGACGTAAATTCAATGAATCAACTCTAACAAAATCGTCGCCGAAACTTTGTCGTCCGAGAGTGTTAGTCGCCTGGGTTTGAACTCCTGCCGGAGATTCCCAACGCAAACGATTGTAAGTTGCGCTAAACAAATTGTTGCCGTTGATTTGCCAATCAATTTTCGGTAAATATATTGTTTGGTCGCCTCTGCGGGGTGTTTCGCCGGTCAGAGAGTTCAAAAATCCGAGTGTGTTGTCAATTTGCGTATTGGTCAAACCACGCGCTGTTAGCAGGGTGCGGTTCGGAGTATTTAAGAAATTTGGAGTTATAAATCTTGCCAGTCCCGGAAAATTACGTTTTTGCTGGTCGTAGCTGAAAAAGAAAAATAAACGGTCTTTAAGAATCGGACCGCCGACTGCGCCGCCGAACTGCTGGCGAACGTCTATGGGTTTTATACCGACGATTGTTGATACGCCATTGACCAAAATAGTGCGGGTGGCAAGCGGATTACGCGCACCATTACGGTTGTTGCGGTTGTAATAAAAAAGTTCGCCGTGAAATTCGTTTGTTCCGCTTTTGGTCACGGTGTTGATAACGCCGCCCGCCGAACGTCCGTATTCGGCTGAATAGTTTGATGTATTAACCTGAAATTCACGAACCGACGCTTGACTGATAACGTAATTGATACGGGTGCGTCCGCGCTCTTCCGAGAAAAATGCTTGATTATTGTCGCCGCCGTCAACCGTGCTGTTGTTCAAAAGACCGGAAATACCGCGAAACGAAATTAAACCGAAAGTTCCGTCGGGAACGGTTGCCGGTGTCAAAATAACGAAATTGGAAGCGCGTCGTCCGTTAATCGGCAATTCGTTAATAGATGTTTGGTTGATGTTCGTCGCAAAGTCATTCGAGTTGGTGTTAATAACTGGAGCTTCCGCCGTTACTTCAACCGTCGCGCTTGTTCCAGCAACGGTCAATGTCGCGTCAACGGTTGTAACTTGACCGACTTCAACTACGACTCTTTGCGCGGTGAAATCCCCAAAACCGGATTGATTAACTGCTACGTTATAAGTGCCGGGCTGCAGATTGTTAATAATGAATGTGCCATTCGCGTCGGTCGTAACCGTTTCAGTGCTGTTAGTTCCGACGTTAGTTGTTGTAACAGTCGCATTTGGAACGATAGCTCTTTGCGGGTCGGTAACCGTTCCGCGAATACCGCCGGTAACTGTTGATTGAGCAAAAACTTGCCCAATGCTCAGGAGCAGACAGAAAACTGCCATTGCTAAAAATTTTATTGAAATTTTCTTAGTCATCTGATTTTTCGACCTCTTTTTAGTTTTATAAATTTTTGAAACAAAATTATTTTATAAGATAGGCGCTGGTTATTCTGAATTTTGAATTTTTATCTCACTTTTTGGATTTTAAAATATGAAAAATCTATTTTATACACCTACTATTTGAAACCCAAAATACCAGCCTAGATATATAAAGTGTTTAATTTTCACACCTTCAATTACTCATAACCGATAACTATGAAAAAATTGCTATTATTTTTGTGGGAAATACAAAAATTTAATTCGTATTTACGCAAATTAAGTTCCGTTCATTTTTAAATTCTATTTTACCATACAAATTTCAAGTATTATTTTACGCTCAAATTAATTTTTTGTTAAATGTCTATTATTCTCACTTCTTTTATCCTCTGAATTCTAGGAATATTTTGACAAGACTTTTGATTAATTATATTAACAAGCAGTTTGTCTTGATAGAAATTTCACAAAGTGGGTAAGGCTAGTTTGCAAACTTCGGCGATTCAGATTATCTTATGGCAACTTTTCAAGTGTTTTTAGCATTCTAACAAAGACAAAAACCAGTATGGTAGTTAAAAATAAGTAAGCGGTTTGTGCGATTTATCAAGCTTAATCAAATTTAACCATATTTTTGAAAGATTTTTTCTGACCTTGTGTGGTGGCTTCAATCTGAAAGCAAGCAAATTTAATATTGAGCGAATTGAGCGGTTTATTGATACTTGACTTTTTTGTAATAATAAATTAAATTAGTCCCGCAATGAAAAATAGTCTGAATTGTTCAGACATATATGGAAAAGTTATCAAACGAATAAGGGGATTTTATATTATGTCGCGTTTAGCATATTCAACAATGGAAAATAAAACGCCGGTGCATCATCGGATTATGGCAAATCTGACGGTGCAGGCAAGTTGGATTGACCGAGAAAGTGGAGATACGATTTCGGTTAATGGAATGACGGAAAATCTCGGTGAAAACACTGCGTTGGTTAATTTAGAAATTCTGCCGCCGGTTGGAAGCGAGGTAAAATTGCGAATTTTCGATGAAGAAAAAACTATTATCGAAGTTCCAACGCAGGTTATACGCGTCGAGCGCGATCCGAGCAAGCCGTTAGCCGCGCTTTCCATTTCGGAAAACCTGAAAAAATGGAAGCACAGTGCTTTAACTGCCGCGCAAGATTGGGTAACCAGGAATTGGCAATTAAATTATGAAGAAGAATGGGTTAATTAAAATTTTGACCGATTTATTTTAATCGTTAAGCGGAGAATTTTATCAAAGATTCTCCGCTTTTACTTTGCCTTGAAATTTTCAGTAAAGCCAACGCAAAAATTTTTTCATGCATCTTTAGAAGCAATGAAAAAGATAGTTTCCGTAATTTTAATTTTATTCTCGGCGAGTTTTGTATTTGCGCAAACAGCGCAACAAAAGCCTTTGACGCAAGCCGAATACGTCAAAATGCTCTACGATGTGCAAAAGAATCCGGGTAAAAAAGACGAACTCATCGAAGCGATTCGAAGGCGCGGCATCGCTTTTGAATTAACCGACGGCTTACGAAGTTTAACCACTTCAAAAAGCCGGAGCGATGCCGATTTGCGACGCACATTGGAAGAAGCGGCGCGGCGCAAAGAAAATCCCACTGGAGCGAAACTTCCGTCGGAAAAAGAAGCACTGGAAATTTTATCTAAAACGCGCGAAGCGACTTTAACGGCGGTTGAAGAAATGCCTGATTTCGTCGTCAAGCAACAAATCGCGCGTTCAGCCGCTTTTGCGGGAACAAATAATTTCCGTAATCTCGACCGATTAGTAGTCGCCGTCAGTTACCGCGCAAGCGGTCAGGAAGACTATAAAATTCTGTCGCGCAACGGAATTTTGGAAACGAGTCCGAAGTCAAAACAGTCTTACGAGGAAGTCGGCGGAACGAGTTCGACCGGCGAATTCGTCACGGTTTTGGCGAAAATTTTTAAGCCTGACAGCGATACGAAATTTGAACTCGTTGATTCGGACGTTATCCGCACGCGTCGCGCTCTGGTTTTCGATTACGCGGTTGAGCGCGACAAGGCAAAACAGATAATCATCGCTTCCGGTGCTTTTGACGATACGGCAATCACGGGAATGAAAGGCAGAGTTTGGATTGACCGAGAGAATTTTCGCGTTCTGCGCGTCGAAAGCACGGCGACCGAAATTCCAGACGGTTTTCGGGTTCGCGCCGCTAGCCGTACGATTGACTATGATTGGGTAACAATCGCCGATGAAAAGTACCTGCTGCCGACACTTTCGGATGTGCGCCTGACATCCAGAGAAAACCGCCAAATGTTTGAAACGCGCAACGTAATTCGCTTTAAGGAATATCAAAAATTCGGCTCTGAAGTTAAGATTTTGGATGACGACGAGGAAGTGCCGCAAGAAAAGCCGAATCAAAAGGATTAAGAATCTATTTGGTCGTGTTAAAATCGTGAAAGTATGGGACAGCTAATTATTGAAATTCCGTTTGACGTAACCCGCCGCTATCAAATCAAAAATACTAAACTTGCCGCCGATATGTTGGCAAAATTGGATATGTTGTCTTTAGGCGAAAATCCGCCGCGCCAACAAATAGAAGACTTGGAAGATTTAATTGCCGCCGAAGAATCTTACGCGGAAGAAGGGCGAATTAGCTGGAAAAATTTGAAAGCCGAGCTTGGTTTATGAAATACCAAGTAGATTTCAAACCGTCGGCAGCACGGGAACTCAGAAAACTATCGAAAGATATTGCAAAAAGAATTTCAGAAAAAATAGATTCTCTAGGTTCTGTTGACATAAGAAAAATTTTCTTAAAAGTCCCGTGAGGGACGTGATATTTATAGCTCGAATCGTGAAAACAGTAGTTCCGTAGGAACGACATATTTATGCCGTTCCTACGGAACTCAAAAGATTTTTCTCGCATATTCTATAAATATTTCGCTCCTCACGGAGCTAAAAATCGTTATGTCAACAGAACCTAGCCGATAATCCTTTTCCGCACGGCTACACTGAAATGAAAGGCTCCAGAGATTTTTACCGCATTAAGGCTGGTGATTACCGAATCATTTACACGGTCGAACACGGTGAACTTTTGATTTTAGTCGTTACTATCGGGCATCGCCGCGAAATCTATCGTTAAAATTTATAGAGCAAAATAAGCAATCAGCGCGGGAACAATCAGCCATAGCAGACCTTTGATGAAGAAAAACAGAAATCCCGCCACGCCGAAGCGTTTAATCCATTTATAGAAAAAGCTCGTTTGCTTTTGTTCCTCGTTTTCCTGCATTTCTATTTAAAAAATAACTTTTTTGCTTGCAGTTTTCAAATTGTCGGATTATAAGTTTGTTCAGCTATGAAAAATCGTTTCTTGACAATTTCGCTCTGGGTTGTTTGGATAACTCTAGCGCCTTTCTCAGGTTTTGCCCAAGACGCACCGCCGAAGGAAGAAAAGAAACGCGAGGCTAATTTGGTCGAACTAAACGAACTCGATAAAACCATAAAGCTCGATATTCGATACGCCCGCGCCGACAATTTTGTCGGCAGAGCGGTTTATACGGAAGCGCGTGCCTTTATGCAGCGTCCAGCTGCCGAAGCCGTCGTTCGCGTTCACAAAAAACTCAAAAAAAAAGGTTTCGGCTTGGTGATTTTCGACGGCTACCGTCCGTGGTCGGTAACGAAAATTTTTTGGGATGTAACGCCGGAAGACAAACGAAAATTTGTCGCTAATCCGAAAACCGGCTCGCGCCACAATCGCGGCTGTGCAGTTGATTTAAGTTTGTTCGATATAAAGACGGGCAAATTGGTTGAGATGCCGACTGATTTTGACGATTTTACCGATCAAGCAAGCCCGACTTACGACGGCGCGACTAAAATCCAAAAGAGAAATCGTGAACTGCTCCGCAAGATGATGGAAACTGAAGGTTTCACCGTCAACCGAAACGAATGGTGGCATTTCGATTATAAAGATTGGGAAAACTATGCGATTTACGACATCGCTTTTTCCGAGGTAAAAGCGGAAAAGTAAAAATGCAAAAACAAGTTTTGAACTTATTAATTTTTGCTCAGTTCAATTGTTATGAGAATCCAGCTTGCCAACTCTCTCAATGGAAAAATCTATCTGCCGGGTGATAAATCAATCTCACACCGCGCCGCTATTCTCGCTTCGATGGCGACGGGCGAAACGCGCATCGAAAACTTTGCGACGAGCGCGGATTGCGCTTCGACTTTGGACTGTTTGCGAAAACTCGGCGTTGAAATCAAAAAGGAAAACTCGATGGTTTTGATTAAAGGTGTCAGTAAAAACGGGTTTTCTGCCGCGAAAACAGAACTCGATTGCGGCAATAGCGGAACGACAATGCGACTTTTAGCGGGCGTTTTGGCGGGGCAAAATTTCGATTCGATTTTAATCGGCGACGAAAGTCTACAAAAGCGTCCAATGCGAAGAATTATTGAGCCTTTGACGCAAATGGGCGCACAAATTGAATCGGAAAATTTTTGTGCGCCGCTTAAAATTCACGGTAAAAGTCCGCTTCAAACAATTTCTTACCGTCTTCCCGTCGCTAGCGCACAAGTCAAATCATCTATTCTACTTGCAGGTTTGAATGCAGTCGGCAAATCCAAAATCCAAAATCCAAAATCTAAAATCCAAAAACCGACTTCGAGAAATCATACGGAATTAATGCTGCGATATTTAGAGGCGGAAATCGAAGAAAGTTTTGTCGAAGTCGAAGGCGGTTTTGTGCAGGAAATTTCCGTCGATGGAAATTCAAAACTCGTCGCCAAAAATCTGAACATTCCTTCGGACATTTCGTCGGCGGCGTTTTTCATCGTGGCGGCAAGTTGTTTGAAAAACTCGGAAATAGTTTTGAAAAACATCGGATTAAATCCGACGCGCACGGCGATTCTCGATGTTCTGCAATTGTTCGGCGCGGACATCGAAGTTTTGAATCAAAAAGAAATTTGTAATGAAACGGTCGGTGATATACAGGTTTGCGGGCGCGGGAATTTTGCCTCGAAAGCGTCTTCAAATATAATAAGCGGCGATGTGATTGCTAATTTGATTGACGAAATTCCGATTCTGGCAGTGTTCGGAACGCAAATTGAAAATGGCTTGGAGATTCGCGGCGCGGAAGAATTGCGCGTCAAAGAATCGGACAGAATCGCGGCGACGGTCGAAAATCTGCGCCGAATGAATGCGACGGTCGAAGAATTTCCTGACGGTTTTCGCGTCGAAAAATCTGACTTAAAAGGCGCGACGGTTGATTCTTTCGCCGACCATCGCATTGCAATGGCTTTCGCGGTTGCCGCGCTTTTTGCAAATGGAGAAACGGAAATAATCGGTTCGGAATGTGCGGGAGTTTCGTTTCCCGAATTTTTTGAAACTCTTTTGAACGTAAAGAATTAATTTACTCGCGCAGATAAAGAAAATTTACAGGATGGGCAGGATTTGCAGGATAATTATTCCATAATCAAAATATCCTGTTTATCCTGTCCAGCCTGTTTGAGTTTTGTTATAAAAATCTAATGAGTAGTGAAACGAGAATAGTTCTCACGGGCTTTATGGGTGTCGGCAAATCAACGGTCGCCCGCTTTCTCGCGTCCTTGCTTAAATGCGACAGGATTGACCTCGACGCTTTCATTGAACAAAACGAGAGAAAAACAATCGCCGAAATTATCGAAACCGAAGGTGAAATTAGATTTCGGCAAATCGAAACTGAAAATCTGCGCCGAGTTTTAACGGGCGGCAAAGCGCGAATTCTCGCGCTCGGCGGCGGCGCGTGGACGACCGAAGAAAATCGCCGATTGATAAAAGAGCAAAACCTGACAACCGTCTGGCTCGAGTCGTCATTTGAGCATTGCTGGCGCAACATCAGATTATCGAAACGCGAGCGTCCGCTTGCAAGAAATAAACCGCACGCCCGCCAGCTTTTTGATGAAAGAGTAAAATTTTACTGCCTTGCCGATTGGCATTTTATTATCAAGCCTGATTTGACTTCTTTTGAGATTGCAAAAAAAATTGCCGAAGAAGTATTCTCGATGAAATTTGACTGAAATTTTTTGGAAAATAGCGTAGAGTTACATTGACAAGCCGAATTATTCCGAGTAATTTTTTCAATGTTCATTTGAAAAAATGAAAGACGAAAGCCGCAGAGGTCAAAAGAGATTTTTGCGGTTTAGGTTTGTGAACGAAATTGAATGTTTAAAAAGAATTTTTCAGGAGAAAAAAGATGAAAATTAAAGTTTTAGCAGTTCTCGGTTTGGCGACCTTTATCGGTTTAGCCGGTTGCCGAAGCACAGCCAACACCAATACGACGGTCGTTACTAATACCAACACGATGAATACCAATATGACGATGGCAACGCCGATGATGGCGACGGCTGACCCGGCAACCAAAGCAACGGTTGAAGCGGCACTTAAAAAAGCCGGCTTTAACGAAGTGACGGTTGACGCAACTACTGCCGGAGTTACTTTGCGCGGAAGTATCGCCAAGGATAAATTATCCGAAGCTATCAGAGTAGCTCAAGAAGCCGGGAAAAAGACGGTTAAAAATGAAATGAGTGTAAAATAATTTTTTAAAAAAGGAGAAAGAGAATTATGTTGATGGAAAAATACCAATCATTAATTGATTTGGCAAATCAGTTAGGCGTATCAGGGCTTGACGTGCGCGAAGACGACGGCGTTTTGAAGGTTGACGGCGTTGCCGGCAGCGCCGAAGCCAAACAACAATTGTGGGACGAATACGGACGACTCGATCCGAACTTTCGTTCGGGCGACGTAGTAATGAACATTTCCGCGCCGGAAGGCGGTTCGTCATCGTCGTCAGGAAGCGGTTCGACTTACACGGTTCAATCAGGTGACAGTTTGAGCAAAATCGGTTCGCAATACGGCGTGAGCTGGCAGAAAATTTTTGAAGCCAACCGCGACAAACTCGACGACCCCGATAAAATTCAACCAGGACAGGAACTAACTATTCCGCAAGGATAAAAGTTTTTCAACTAGATTTAATTTAAGGCACTTTGGTTTGTTCGATTCGACGGGTAAATCAGAGTGCCTTTTCTTTAAGGAGAAATTGTGCATTACGCTCTCAAGATTTTTATTTTCGCTTTATTCTTGGCTTCACTTATCAACGCCCAAGATTTATCACGCGAGCAAAAATTGTAGAAAATTGATGAATTGAATAATTAGATAAAGACTCTGCCCGCAACATCTACGTTGCGAATCGCGGTTATCTCGATAATGGGTGAGAAAGAATGATAGCGGTAGGAATTACGGACACAACGCTCTAAGGCGGACTTAAAATTATCCGATAACTAAATGCTTTCATTAACCGAAACTTTATTCGACAAAACTTTCTCAATCGCATCGGTAACATTTACAACGGAAACTCGTCTGATACATTCAGGCTCGCCGAACTCTTTGCAAAAATAACCTGTGCACGGCTGACACGGCAGCGGCTCGAAAACAATTTCGTGGCGGGCATTTGTCCAAGGTCGCCAATGGTTGATGTTTGATGAGCCGAAAATGACAATGCTCGGCGTTTCGACCGCCGCCGCGATGTGCGCGATGCCCGAATCATTGCCGACGAAGATTTTCGCCCTTGACGCCAACGCCGTTATTTCGGGCAGAGTCAAATTGTCGAAAATCCGAATCGGCACGCGCGAAGTTTGCTGGAGAGTTTCAAGAACTCGGCGTTCGCTGCGCGTGGCAACGGCAATCGTCGGCAAGCCTTTATCAAACAAAAATTCCGCAACACGCGCAAAGTTTTCCGTTGACCATTGCTTTGTATCGAACGCGGCTGTCGGGTGAATCAACGCGAATTTGGATTTTGGATTTTGGATTTTGGATTGGTCGAAATTAATTTCTAATAAAAAATCCTCTGCGCCTTTGCGTCTTTGCGCCTTTACAGCGTTAAATTTTTCTTCCAACGATTTCAACGCCTGTTCGGTAACGACCAATCGGCTTTTCGGTTTATCGGCGACGGGAATGCCGACAAAACCAAGCAGCGCGAGTTGTTGTTCGGCGGAATGGGCGTGTTCGGTTTGCCAAAATTCCAGCGGCGACGGTGCGAGATGCGTATAGAGAAAATTGTATTGGTAACTCGTTAAACCGACGCGACATTTTGCGCCGCTGGCACGAACAAAAAACGTCGCCGTCGTTCCGCCGTGCAGATTGAAAGCAACATCGTAGCGGTTGCGGCGGATTTGCCAAGCCGTTTTAAGACGCGATTTTTTATCATTGCGCGAAACGGTCAGAACATTATCAACCGCATCGAAGCCATCTAAAACGGGCGCAACCCAATCTTCCAACAAAATATCAATCTGCGCGTCGGGCAAAAATCTACTTAAAGCGATGAGCGAAGGCGTTGATAAAACCGTGTCGCCGATTGAGCGCAAACGCACAACCAAAACGCGCTTTACATTTTGCCATTCGATTTGTTTATTCAATCTTAAAATCAGGTCTGTAAGAACCCCAAATGCTCAACCAAGGCGGCGCAAAAGCGACAAAATGATCCCAAGTTCCCGGCTCGGCGTTTTCGTTCGGATACATATCGCAGTTGTCGGAAACGTGAAAAATAACAAAACCGTTTTCAAACAAGCCATTTAGCACAGTGCTTAAAGCGTGTCTGTATTCAATCGGATTTAGAACCGGTTTGTATTCTTCTCGACTATAAACCCAATCTTGGTCGTCGTAGCTAATTTTAGCTCCGTTTACATACGGCTCTTTTAGAATGTAACCTTCCCCGTTCCAATCTTTTTGCTCCATACCCATTATAAACGGATTGGTGAAATTAACATGATAAATTCCGCCGTTTCGCAAAACTCTCGCCACTTGTCGAAAAACCAAAACCGCATCAGGCACGAAATTTATTGAATAAGCATGATTCACAATGTCAAAACTCGCCTCTCCAAAATGCGAAAGGTCGCGCATATCGCCTTGCACGATTTTGATGTCAACATTGTAATGCTCGGCGGCTTCGGCATCGCGTTTTAACTGTTCTTCGGAAAGGTCAAAAACAGTTACATTTGCGCCAAGTAAAGCAAAAGCCGCAGACTGCTGACCACCGCCGCCAGCCAGACAAAGCACATCTTTTTCTGCGACCTCACCAAGTTTGCCGTCAAAATCAATTGCTTGCCGTGCTGAATCAACAGTGAGATTCAAATTCGGACGAGTGAATAAAGCGTCAGCCTCAACTAACGCTTTCCACCTAGCTAGATTGTATTTGGCGATTTCGTCCATTTCTATTTTTCAACCGTCGCTTCCTCGACTAGCATCACGGGAATTTCGTCGCGTATTGGATAAACAAGGGCGCATTCGGGATTGACGCATTTCAAACCACTCGCGTCGGGTTTTATTTCAACTTTCGATTTGCATTTCGGACAACGCAGGATTTCTAAAAGTTCGGGACTGATTGCCATAAATTATTACTCCACAAATTTTACTAAACTGAAAATGATTTTAACGCAAGGCGGCAAAGGCGCAAAGATGGAAAGGCAAAAGGCAAAAGTAAAAAGGCAAAAAATAAAAATTAAAAAAGCGTCTTACTCGAATTTCAAAATGAGTTAAGACGCTCTTTATTTTTACCTTTTACCTTTTACCTTTTGCCTTAAACGGCTTCCGTTTGCGTGCCGCATTCGGGACAGAATTTTGCGCCGGGAGCGAGTTCGGCTTGGCAGTTCGAACATTTCGCTTTTTCCTGAGTCGAACCGCATTCCGAACAGAACCTTGCGCCTTCGCGGAGTTCCGCGCCGCATTTCACGCACGGCACTTTACCGACTTCCATCTTCGCGCCGCAATCGCCGCAGAATTTTGTGCCAGCCGCGTTCGGTTTGCCGCAACTCGGACACGCAACCGTTTGTCCCGAAGATTGCCCGCCGCCTTGTCCGCCTTGCGGCTGATTCACGCCGCTAAAGGCATTTGCCATTTGTCCGCCGACGGCGAAGCCAGCACCTAAACCTGCGCCTAAACCTGCACCGCCGCCTTCATTTTGAGCCGCGTCGCGCAGAGCGTCAGCCGCTTGAAACTGCATATAACGATTCGCGTCGCCGAGTGCGCCCATCGAAGAGCGTCTGTCCATTGCTTCTTCGACTTCGGGCGGCAGAGAAATGTTTTCGACGTAGAATTTCGTTACCTCTAAACCGTAACCGCGAAAATCTTCGTTGATTTTCGCGCGAATCGCTTCGCCCAATTCTTTATATTGCGCCGCCAAATCGAGCGCGGGAATTTTCATCTCGCCGAGCGCGTCGGAAAATTCGGTAACGATGGCGCGTTTGAGTTGTTCGTCAATATCTTCGGTTTGGAAATGCGCGTTCGTGCCGGCGACTTCCTTGATAAACTCGCGCGGGTCGGCAACGCGCAGAGAATATGCGCCGAACGCGCGAAGGCGCACAATTCCGAAATCCTCGTCGCGCAGCATAATCGGATTTGCCGTTCCCCACTTCATATCGGTAAATTGTTTGACGTTGACGAAATAAACTTCCGATTTGAACGGCGAGTTAAAACCGTATTTCCACGCGCCGAGTTTCGATAAAATCGGCGTATTGCCGCCGTCAATCGTGTAACGTCCGGGCGTGAAAACGTCCGCCACTTGACCTTCAAAAACAAAAACTGCAACTTGCGATTCGCGCACAATCAATTGCGCTTCGTTTTTGATTTCCTGTCCCGCGACGGGAAAACGATAGAGTATCGTGTTGCCCGAATCGTCGAGCCATTCGATAACTTCGATAAACTGATTTAATGCCGCTTCTTTAACTTTGTCGAAAATACCCATTTTTTATTCTCTCCTTTCGCAGATTCTAACGAAAACTATCGCACAAAGTTTCATTCGAGTCTAGAGAGTTTGGAGAGTTTTGAGAGTCTTGAGAGTCTTGAGTCTTAAGTTAACTCGAATTGGCGTTGACTCTCTGGACTCTCAAAACTCTCCAGACACTCAAAACTATTATCATCAACAAACCGCCCGCTGCGTCAAGCATAACATCGTAAATCGAGCCTGTCCGCGAAGTCAGGTAACTTTGATTTGTTTCGTCAATCGAAGCAATTAAGATAACCAGAAGGAACGCGAAAATAAACCAGAAACGGCGCAGATTTTTTAGATTAGAGTTTGAAAAAGCCCGGAAAGCCCAAAAAGCCAAACCGGCGTATTCAGTCAAATGCGCGAGTTTACGGATATAACCGTGATAAAGGATTAATGTTTCTTCCGATGCGCTCGGAAAAAGAAATTCTAAAAGCGGACGGATAAAGCGCGAGGTGTTCGACATCGAGGCTTGCGATGACGAGAGGAATAAAATCACGCCAATCCACAAAACAAGCGGCGCGTAACGAATAATTCGCCCGCGCCGCTTGTTTGCTAAATCAGATTGAATCATTTAACACATCGTAATTCGTAACTTGAAATTCGCTTTTTGATTACGCCGCTGCCGCGCCGGACACAACTTCAATAATTTCTTTGGTAATCGCCGCTTGACGAATGCGGTTCATGTTCAAAGTTAAAGTGTCAATCAATTCGCCCGCGTTTTTCGATGCCGAATCCATCGCCGTCATCCGTGCGCCCTGCTCGGAGGCGACCGATTCGAGCATTGCTCGGTAGATTTGCGTTTCAATTTGTTTGGGAAGTAATCGCCCGAAAATCTCGCTTGCCGGCTGCTCGTAGACATATTCGGCTTGCGCCGCGCTTTGCGTTTCGGTTTCGTCAAGCGAAGTGCGCGGAATCGGCAAAAGCTGTTCGACTTTGACTTCCTGCGACATTACTGTTTTGAATTCCGTAAAGACAAGAAAAACTTTATCAATCGTTTCGTCTTCCGTGAAAGTTTTGATAATTCCCTGCGCGATTTCCACCGCGTCCGTGTGTTCGATACGACCGGTTCCGGTCAGCCCGACATATTCTTCAACGAACTTCATCTGACGACGTTTGAAAAAATCGCGCCCTTTTCGTCCGACCGGAATCATCTCGGTTGATTTGCCCGCATTTGTTTTCAAAAAGTTTTGCGTCGCCTTCATCAAATTCGTGTTGAAACCGCCGCACAAACCTTTATCGGCGGTGACCAGAGCGACTAAATACTTTTCGTCGCCGCGGTCGGTTAAAAGCGGCGACGAAAATTCGTCGCCGACTCTCGCGCTCAGATTGCCGAGAATTTCCGACATCTTTTTCGCAAACGGACGCGCCGCCGTCACGCGGTCAGTCGCTCGTTTGAGTTTTGCCGCCGCGACCATTTTCATCGCTTTGGTAATTTGCTGTGTGTTTTTGACGGATTTAATCCGCCTTCTCATATCTAAAAGACTTGCCATAATTTTATGATTTTCGATAAGGCACAATGACCTTTGACAACATCGGAAAATGCTTTTTATTTAATGTAGCCAAAGTTGCGCTTTCCACTTCGGCGGTTGCCGCAATTACGGCATCGGCAATACCAACACCGTGACTTTTCAGAAATGTTCGACGAAACAAACCGCCTAAAATAGCCGTTTTTTCGTTCACCGGAATTATTTCAAAAGTTTTGAGAAGTTCTTCGAGTGCTTGACGTTCATTGCCTTCACGAATTCCGGTGTAAAGTTCTGCAACAGTCATTACTGAAACAATTTGTCTTTCGGTCAAACCTTCCAAATAACTTATCGCCGCCGGATGACCACGCAGGTAATCAATCAGGACATCACTATCAATCAACAAACACTCTTCCATTTAATCAAATCTGTCCCACTCTGCTCTTAATTTTTCAAAATCGGGCAAATCGCCGCGGTCTTTCCAAATACCTCTAGCACGCCGCAACCTGTTTAATCTTTCCTGCCGTTCACTTTCCGCCTCGCTGACCTCACTGACAAATTTTGCTACTGCTTCCTGCAAAAGTTCATCCTCGGTTTTTCCCGTCTGCTCGGAAAGTTTGTGCAAAGCGTCAATCTGCGGACTGGTTAAATTGATTTGTAATGTCGTCATTTTGCCTTTTTAATCTTTTGCAATAAATATCTGCATCAAATCACGGTTTGATAAAATGAATCATCGGGTCGCGGGCAATCAGTCCGATGTCCGGCTCGACGATTTTATAACCGATTTTCTTCAACATCTCGCAAGTTCGTTCAAGCCCCGCATCGTGCCAATGACCTTGACCTTCTTCAAATACGTCTAAATCCATATAAGTCGGACGCGCTAATTTTGAAAAGGCATCGAATACATATTTGAGCGGCGCAAATTTTCGTCTTTTCGGCGAAAGCGCGTCCCAAATATTAAATTCCTTTGAATGTTCGATAAAATTATTGTATTTCCGCCTGTCGGCAATCATCCAAAAACAAGTGCTATTCGGTTGAAGTTTGTCAAAGATATTCGTCGCGTATTCGGTGATGCCTTCGAAGGAAATGTGGCACAGGCAACCGAAAGAAAACATATAATTGAAGTAATTTTCGGGCAGTTGTCGGCACTCAAAATCTTCGACCTGGAAATACTTGACGTTTTTCGGGTGATTCAAATACTCGAAAAACTGATTGTATTCTGCCGAAAGCGCATCCAAAACCCAAACTTCTTTCGCGTCCAACATCGTTTTCGTCCACGCGCCGCGTCCCGGTCCGATTTCCAAGGCAAGCGTTTTAGAATTGATATACGGCTTGATGCAGCGCAGATAAATCGCGTGGAGAAACGATATGTAACCGTAATTTCCGTAAGCCGAACGACTCAGATATTCGAGCGGATCACCTTCGTAATAACCGCCTTCCCAAAGTCCGTCAAAAGATTTTATTTCTTTAGCTAATTTATCCTGAGCCATACCGAACTTTATTCGCTCGCTTTAGACGGAAGCCGAAACCGCCCTTTCTTCAGGTTCGTCTTTATTTTCAAGTTCGTCTTTATTCCAGCGGGTTGATTTGAAGTCTTCAACCGCTTCTTTCATCGAAGCTTTCAAATCGTCGTCAATTGATTTCTTCTCACGCATCGTATTCAAAACAGCCGGATGTGAATTTTCCGCAAAATTCGTCAATTCTTCTTCAAAGCGTTTCAAATCTTCAACCGCGATGTCGTCCGCCAAACCGTTCGTTACCGTCCAAATAATCAGCACTTGTTTTTCGACTTCCATCGGCTGATATTGACCTTGCTTCAAAATTTCGGTCAGGCGTTTGCCGCGCTCCAATTGGTTTTGCGTTGATTTATCAAGGTCGGAACCGAACTGTGCAAACGCAGCGAGTTCGCGGTATTGCGCGAGGTCAATCCGCAAAGTTCCGGCGACTTGTTTCATCGCTTTGATTTGAGCCGCGCCGCCGACGCGCGAAACCGAGTTTCCGACGTTAATTGCCGGACGAACACCGGAGTTAAACAAATCCGATTCCAAAAAGATTTGACCGTCGGTAATCGAAATCACATTCGTCGGAATATAAGCTGAGATGTCGCCCGCCTGCGTTTCGATAATCGGCAGTGAAGTTAAACTTCCGCCGCCGCGAGCGTCCGACAATTTTGCAGCGCGTTCGAGCAGGCGCGAGTGAAGATAAAAAACATCGCCCGGATATGCTTCGCGTCCCGGCGGACGCCTTAGCAGCAAAGAAATTTCACGATACGCGGCGGCTTGCTTCGTCAAATCGTCGTAAATCGTCAGCGCGTGTTTGCCGTTGTCGCGGAAAAATTCGCCGATGGCGACTCCGGCATACGGCGCGAGAAATTGCATCGCTGCCGGGTCGGAAGCCGCAGCCGAAACGACGATTGTATAATCCATCGCGCCGGAATTGCGAAGTTTTTCGACGACCTGGGCAACCGTCGAAGCCTTCTGCCCGATGGCGACATAAACGCAAATTACGTCTTTGCCTTTCTGGTTGATAATTGTATCAATCGCCACGGCAGTTTTCCCCGTCTGGCGGTCGCCGATGATCAGCTCGCGCTGTCCGCGTCCAATCGGCACCATCGCGTCAATCGCCTTTAAGCCGGTTTGAAGCGGTTCTTTCACCGGTTGGCGATCAATAATGCCGGGCGCAATGCGTTCTATCGGATTGAATTGTTCGGTGATAATTTCGCCTTTGCCGTCAATCGGATTTCCCAGTGCGTCCACGACGCGACCAATCAACGCATCGCCGACCGGCACCGACATAATACGTCCCGTTCGTTTTACTTCGTCGCCTTCTTTAATTTTTTGAAAATCGCCGAACAGCACCGCGCCGACTTTATCTTCTTCGAGATTAAGCGCGAGTCCGCGAACGTCGTGCGGAAACTCGATGAGTTCGCCTGCCATCACCTTTTCGAGTCCGTGAATTTCAGCAATTCCGTCGCCGACTTTGATAACTGTTCCGACTTCCGAGACGGTCATACTCGTATCAAAATTTTCAATCTGCTGCCGAATAATTTCGTTAATTTCGTTTGCTTTTATACTTTCCATAATCTTTTTGTTGTAAAACTATTCCTCAATCTTAAAGTGCGGATTTTCAATGATTCCGAGAACATTACCAAACGGGTCTTTAAATTGCGCCACGAAAATTCCTTCGCCGACATTCGTTGCTTCGGCAATCGTTTCCGCGCCGAGTTCCTGCAATTTTCGAGATGCGGTTCGAATGTCGCTCACGCCCCAATATGCGATGGCATTGTTGCCTTTAGTAATATTTTCGCCGTTCGGATCAAGTCCCAATTCAAAACCGCCGACATTGAAACCGACATAAAAAGGTTCGTCGAAATACGGCGCGAAACCGAGAACCAACGAATACCAATCTTTCGCCGCCGATAAATCGCCAACCTGATAAATAACCGTTCGCAACCCTTGAATCATTTGTTTCAGCTTCCAATCATTTGATGCTTGAGTTCCGCTAACTGCGTTTTCACCGAGCCGTCATAAACAGTTGAGCCGAGACGCGTAACGACTCCGCCAATAAGCGTTTCGTCGGTTTCAAATTTTAAGCTGACGGTTTTGCGCGTCAGTTTTGTCAGGTTCGCCTGCATTTCGGCTTTTTCATTTTCCGAGAGCGAACGCGCTGAAGTTATTTGCGCGGAAACCGCTCCGCTGCGCTCTTCTAAAACGCTCGAAAATTTTTGGTTAATTTCGCCGATTTCCGTCAAACGGCTATTTCGCAAAAGAACGCGCAAAAAATTAGCGGTCGTGCGCGTCGGCTGTGTCTTTTCGATTAAATTTTCTAAAACTTTTTCCTTGTTAGCGTGAGAAATTGCGGGATTGCGAAAGGCAGTTTGCAGATCGCTGTTCGCATTTATCATTTGTTCCCAAGTTTTCAATTCGCTTTTCACCGAATCAATTTCGTTTGTTTTTATCACGACATCAGCCAGCGCGGCGGCATAGCGGCGAGCAACGGTTTCAACGCTCATTTCTAGTTTAAACCTCCGATTGATTGAATGCTTGCCCGAACGAGTTGCGCGTCTTTTTCCGCATTAATTTCACGTCTTATTTTTTCTTCCGCGAGGCGAATACTTTCTTCGGCGGTAAAACGGCGCAGTTCGAGACGCGCTAGCTTGTTTTTGCGCTCGATTTCGCCGTTTGCCTGTTCGCGCAATTTGCTGATTTCAAATTCGGTTTGTTCTTGAATGCGCGATTTTTCGGCGTTGGCTTCCATTTCGGCTCGCTGATGAATTGCTTGCGCTTCCGCGTCGAGCCGCGCGAGTTTGGCTTCGGTCGTAGTCAATTGGGCGAGTGCCGCCTGTCTTTCCTCTTCGGCTTTAATTAACTCGGCGCGAATCGTTTCGCGCTTGGCTTTAAAAGCCTCCGTCAAAGGCTTTTTCAAAAGATAAATCATAATAGCGACGAAGAGTGCTAGATTAAAAAATCGCCACGCTTCAAAGCCGGGATAGTTTAAGTATTCATTATAAAAATGCAGAAACTTGTCCCAACCCGATTCGCCGTGTGCGCCGCCGACTTCCGTCGTGAGTAAAAAAAAGTTAAATAAAAATGCTGACATTTGATTAAATTCAAGATTCAGGATTCAAGATTCAGGATTTAAAGTCTTGAATCTTGAATCTTACTTCAAGATATTTGAACTGATTCGCTGTGCCATTTTTTCGGCTTCCTGAGCAACTGATGCTTTTATTTCGACGGTTTGCCGGTCTAATTCCTGATTTTCCTGCGCGATAAATTGAGCGACTTCTTCTTTGACCGCGCCGATTTTTTCCTGTCGGTCAGCAATTGCTTGTGTGCGCTCTCTTTCGATTAGTCCGTAACCTTCGTTCCGCGCTTCGAGCATCGCCGCTTCATAGCGCGATTGCTTTTCGCCAACGTTTTTTAAGATTTCCTGCGCTTCGCTGGAACGCCCGCCCTTGTTTCGCTCACGCGATTCGATAACGCGATTGATGGGGCGAAAAAATGTGCGATTCAGAATCCAAATCATCAACAAAATCAGCGCGATGTGAATAAAAATCGTGCCGTCCGGCACTAATCGAACTTCTTGGAACGCCAGCAAAACCATATCTTTATTATATTATGTGTTTGTTTATATTAGTGCAAAAATTCACTAAGTTTCAAAAGGAAGAGAATAACACGCCCGCATTTTAGCGGTCAAGCAACGGGTCAAATCAGTAATTATCGAAAATTAACTTGACAGTTTTTCATCGAAACGCTTAGTTTTAATCACTACGGAGGCGAATCTGCTCTGGTGAGCGGCGCGGTCTTCAAAACCGTCTGTGAGATTGTGAGAGCAGTCTTAGGTAGGTTCGATTCCTACACGCTTCCGCCACATTGATTTTGGATTTTAGATTTTGGATTTTGGATTAGTCTGAAATTTATAGAGCTAAAGTTATGACGGAACAAGAATTTAAAGATAGAACGAAACAAATTGCTTTGCGCATTATTCGGCTGGTTGAATCGCTTCCGAATACTAATACTGCTCAAATCATCGGCAAGCAACTTTTGCGTTCGGCGACTTCAGTCGGCGCAAATTATCGGGCGGCGTGTCGTGGAAAATCAACAGCGGATATTTTGCACAAACTTGCAATTGTCGAGGAAGAAGCCGATGAAAGTTTGTATTGGCTGGAATTATTAATCGAATCTGAGATTGTGACGGAAAAGAAACTTTCAGTGTTAATGAGCGATATTAATGAAACTGTCGCAATGACGGTTTCCTCCATAAAAACTTTACGTTCAAAAAATATAGACAATCCAAAATCCAAAATCTAAAATCCAAAATATGAAAGACTGGATTTCGTTAAATATGACTCCGCAAATTGGACCTCGCGCCGTGACCAAGCTGTTGGAAAAATTCGGCTCGGCGGAAAACGTCTTTCACGCTCGCCGAAACGAACTCGAATCGTTACGCCTCAAACCGGAATCAATCGAAAGCATCTTGAAACGCGAATTTCACGAAAAGGCGGAAGAAGAATTAGAAACGGTTAGGAATTTGGGCGGCGATGTTCTAATTCTCGACGACGGCGGTTATCCGTATCTACTGCGCGAAATCGCTGACCCGCCGATAACGCTTTACGTCAAAGGCGATTGGCAGGCGTGTTTCGACGCGCCGTGCGTCGCGGTGGTTGGCTCGCGCCGATGCTCGACTTACGGCGAAAATGCTTCGGAAATGCTCTCGCGTGATTTAGCGACTAATGGAATTTGTATTGTTTCAGGTCTGGCGCGCGGAATTGATTCGGCGGCTCACCGCGGCGCGATTGCCGGAAAGGGAAAAACAATCGCCGTTCTCGGAACGGGCATTGACGGAGTTTATCCAAAAGAAAATGCGAAGTTAGTTGATGAGATTTTAGACGCGGGCGGCGCAATCGTATCTCAGTTCCCGCTCGGAACGCCGCCGCTTAAGGACAACTTTCCGTATCGAAACCGAATCATAAGCGGCTTGAGTTTGGGAATTCTATTAGTTGAAGCGTCGGAGCGGAGCGGTTCTTTAATAACGGCGCGACTTGCAATGGAGCAAAACCGCGAAGTCTTGGCTGTGCCGGGAAATATCACGTCGAAAAATTCTTTCGGCACGAATTATTTGATAAAATCGGGCGCGAAATTAGTTCAACAATGGCAAGACGTTGTTTCCGAATTGCCGCAAGAAATTTCAGCCGCAATTTTGCCGCCGAAGATTGACGAGAAAAAGACAAAGGAAACAAAACAGTCGGAATTCGTTCCCGCCGGTTTAGATGACAACGAGCGAAAGATTTGGCAATTTCTATCAGCCGATGAAGCGGCGCACTTTGACACTTTGCTGGAAGAAAGCGGATTATCGTTTGGCGATTTGAACGCGGTTTTGCTAGGTTTGGAAATGCGCGAACTCGTTCGCACACTTCCGGGCAAGCATTACGCGAGAAAAATCTAATCATAATTTAAATGCTTAAGGATTTTGACTGCCGACCATCACGAATTTGACAAAATCGCGCAACATAGAGTTTGCTCAATACAGTTTATTAAATAAGTTTTACAAAAAATGGCAAAAAATTTAGTTATCGTCGAATCGCCCGCAAAGGCGAAAACCATCAACAAATATCTCGGAAGCGATTATCTCGTTCTCGCCTCGATTGGGCATATCAAGGATTTGCCCTCGAAAGAACTCGGCGTGGACATCGAAAATAATTTCGAGCCGACTTACGAAGTCATTCCCGACAAAAAGAAACGCAATAATAAGAAGGTCGTGTCGGATTTGAAACGCGCGGCGAAAGATTCGGACACAATTTATCTGGCGGCTGACCCGGACCGCGAAGGCGAAGCGATTTGTCAGCATCTCGCTGAAGAAATCGTGCCGAAGCGTCCGGCAAAACAGGTTTTTCGCGTGATGTTTAATGAAATCACTAAAAACGCGATAAAGGACGCTTTCAAAGAACCGAAACAAATTAACAAAGATTTGGTTGACGCACAGCAAGCGCGGCGCATTCTTGATAGACTTGTCGGCTATAAAGTCTCGCCGATTTTGTGGAAAACCATCGGCGGAAAATTAAGCGCGGGACGAGTGCAAACCGTCGCCGTGCGGATGGTTGTTGATCGCGAGCGCGAAATCGAGGCGTTCGTCAAAACCGAATACTGGACAATCATCGCTAATCTCACCGCCAAGCTGCCGCCGAATTTTGACGCGCGACTCTATAAAATCGAAGATTTAACCGTCAAGACCAGCGGCTTTGAACAAGATTTGAAAAAGACCGAAACGCACATTAAAGATGAAGCGACGGCAAAATCAATTGTCGAAGAAGCCGGGCGAGAAAACTTCATCGTTGATTCGGTGACGACGAAGGAGAGAAAACGCAATCCGACACCGCCGTTTATCACTTCCAAATTGCAGCAGGAAGCAGCCAGAAAACTCGGTTTTTCCGTCAAACGGACGATGACGACCGCACAGAAACTTTACGAAGGTATGGAAGTCGGAAGCGAAGGCACAGTCGGTTTGATAACTTATATGCGTTCAGATTCGGTGCGCGTGTCCGACACGGCTTTGTCGGAAGCTCGGGATTTTATCGGCGGCAATTATGGCGGTAAATACTTACCTGAAAAACCAATAATATATCGCGGAAAAAAAGACGCACAGGACGCGCACGAAGCAATTCGCCCGACCGATGTTAATCGCACGCCCGATAATTTGAAGAATTATTTGAGCGCTGACGAACTGAAACTTTATACTTTGATTTGGAAACGCTTCGTCGCTTCGCAAATGACAGCCGCGATTTTCGACCAAACGACGATTGACATTAAAGCGGGTAGATTTATGTTTCGCGCCACTGGTTCGGTTCAGAAATTCGACGGCTTTTTGAAAGTTTATCAGGAAGGACGCGACGAAAAACCAGCCGACGCGGAAGATGACGACGAAGAAAAAAATCTGCCGCAAGTCGAACGGGGCGAGAATCTAAAACTCAATAAAATCATGCCCGAACAGCATTTTACTGAACCGCCGCCGCGTTATACGGAGGCGACTTTGGTTAAGGCTCTGGAGGAACAAGGTATCGGGCGACCTTCGACCTACGCGGCGATTATGACGACGATTCAAGACCGCGAATACGTCGAAAAACTCGAAGGCAAATTTCACCCGACGACGATGGGTATGACCGTCAACGATTTGCTCGTCAAAAACTTTTCCGACCTTTTTAATCCGACTTACACGGCGCGGATGGAATTAAATCTTGACGAGATTGAAGACGGCAAACTCGACTGGCGCGACGCGATGCGCGATTTTTACGGCAAGTTTTCAAAAGATTTGTCGGAAGCCACTGAAAATATCAAAAACGTCAAAAAGCAGGCGATTCCAACCGACGAGATTTGCGAAAAATGCGGCGCGGGAATGGTTATAAAATTCGGACGCTTCGGACAGTATCTAGCTTGCGAGAATTATCCCGAATGTAAAACCACGAGAGAAGTTGCCGCCAGGAAATCAGCGGTCAACGGTGAGCAATCAGCAGAAAACGGCGAAGCGCAAACTGAAGTTGAACAAGTTCCAAGCTGTGAATTGTGCGGCAAAGATATGGCTTTAAAGCGCGGACGATTCGGCGCGTTTTACGGCTGCACGGGTTATCCGGATTGCAAAAATATCCGCAAAATTGATAAAAAAAGCGGGGCGACGACGACGGTAGCGCCGCCGGTCGAACTCGACGAAATCTGCCCGAAAGATAAAGCGAAACTCGTCAAACGGCAAGGCAGATTCGGCGAATTCATTTCCTGCTCGAATTATCCGAAATGCGATTACGTTAAGCGTGAAACAATCGGAATTGCTTGTCCGAAATGTAAAGACGGAGAAATCGCCGTTAAAAAATCCAAGCGCGGCAAAGCGTTTTACGGCTGCGTAAATTATCCGAAATGCGACGCGGTTTATTGGGACAAACCCGTTAGCCAACCGTGTCCAAAATGCCGTGCGCCGTTTATTTTGGAAAAGACGACGAAGAAAGAAGGCACGTTCCGCTATTGCCAAACTGACGGTTGTGATTATAAGATTACGGTCAACGATGTAACACAAAGTTCAGACGCAGAATCAAGAGTTCCTGTTTCCGTCGGTTAAATTTTGGAATGAACGAAAATATCGAATTTCTCCAAGCATTTTTTAAAAACCCGCTTAAAGTCGGGGCGATAACGCCGTCGTCGCCTGAACTCGCGCAGAAAATGGTTGAAGAAATTTCTCCGAATAAAAAAAACATCGTTCTCGAACTTGGCGTTGGAACAGGCGCAATTACGAAGTTTTTGCAGGAAGTTGTTCCCGATAAAGAATCCTATCTCGGCATCGAAATTGATAAAACGCTCGTTCGGTCGCTCAGAAAAAATTACGCGAACTTGCGATTTGTGTGCGGGAACGCCTGCGATGTTTTCGCGCTTCACCAAAAATCAAAGCTCGGCAAAGTCGGTTGTATTATTTGCTGTCTGCCTTTCGTTTCCCTGCCGAATGAAGTCGGCGAAGAAATCTTTGCTGAAATTGACAAATTTATGCAGACGGGCTGCGTTTTTCGCACATTTCAATACGCTCACGGTTTCTTTTTCCCGTCCGCCGTCAAACTCCGCGAGTATATGGAAACGCGCTACGGCAAAGCAGAAAAAAGCCCGTTAATAATGAAAAATGTTCCGCCCGCTTACACGCTCACTTGGAAAACTTAGGATAATGGATAATTAAAAATTTTTTCCATTATCCATTATCCTGAAACCTTTCCACGCCTTTGAGGTATAACTAAACAAAACTTTTCTATCAAAAGTCATAAAAATTTTCTAGGAGAATTAAATAATGTTAAGACGCAAGATTCTAAGCGTTTTTCTACTTTACGCTTTTCTGCTTCCGACCGTCGCTTTTGGACAGGTAGCCGCGCCCGCGCCCTTTCAAGCACCGAAGGAAATTATTGACAAAATCAAAGATGAAGGAACGAATCGTTCGCAAGTAATGCAAACTTTGAGCTATCTGACGGACGTTATCGGCGCGCGTCTGACCGGCTCGCCGCAGATGAAACGCGCCAATGAATGGACGCGCGACCAGATGACGAAATGGGGAATGCAAAACGCCAAACTCGAAGCGTGGGGACCGTTCGGACGCGGCTGGACTTTGAAAAATTTCAACGCGCAGATTTCCGCGCCGTATGATATTCCGCTCATCGCTTACCCGAAAGCCTGGTCGCCTTCGACCAAAGGAGCGATCACGAGCGAGGTGGTTTATTTTAATGTCAAAACCGATGCCGATTATGAAAAATACAAAGGTAAGTTGAAAGACAAAATAGTATTGGTTTCCGACGTGCGCGAATTAAAAGTCGAGGAAAAACCTTTATCGGAACGGCTGACCGACGAACAATTAACAAAACTGGCAAACGCGCCGGACCCGGCAACCGTGCAGCGTCCGCAGCAATCGCAAGCGACGCCCGAACAGCAACAGCAGCGGATACAGGGATTTTTGCAAAGCATCAAACGGGCGAACTTTTTATTGCAGGAAGGCGCGGCTGTTTTGGTTGATAATAGTCGCGGCGGCAGCGGCGGAACGCTTTTCGTGCAGGGCGCAACCGTCGCTCAAAACATTCCGCCGGATATGACGGATTTCGCCGCTTTGAGACGCTCTCTTATGCAGCCGGCATCAAACGGGCGAACTTTTTATTGCAGGAAGGCGCGGCTGTTTTGGTTGATAATAGTCGCGGCGGCAGCGGCGGAACGCTTTTCGTGCAGGGCGCAACCGTCGCTCAAAACATTCCGCCGGATATGACGGATTTCGCCGCTTTGAGACGCTCTCTTATGCAGCCGCAGCAAAAAGAAGCCGAAGCGAAAATGATTCCGCAAATGACGCTCGCCACCGAACATTACAATCGCTTGGTCAGAATGATAAATCAGGGCGAAAATCTGAAAATGACGGTTAACATTCAAGCCGAATACAGCGATAACGACCCGATGGCTTACAACACCGTCGCGGAAATTCCGGGAACCGACCCGCGCATTAAAGACGAAGTCGTGATGCTCGGCGGGCATATGGATTCGTGGCACGCGGGAACGGGCGCAACCGACAATGCGGCGGGCGTTGCCGTGGCGATGGAAGCGGCGAGAATTATCCAAGCGTCGGGGTTGAAACCGCGCCGCACAATTCGCGTTGCGCTTTGGTCGGGCGAAGAACAAGGACTTTACGGCTCGTCGAATTACGTGACGCAGCATTTCGGAGAAATGAAAGGCGGCGGTCAAGGGCAAAAACCCGAACTAGTTAAAGGTGCGGATTATGAAAAACTTTCCGCTTACTACAATCTCGACAACGGCACGGGCAAAATTCGCGGCGTTTATCTGCAAGGCAATGCGGCGGTCGCGCCGATTTTCAAAGCCTGGCTTGAACCGTTTGCCGATATGGGCGCGAAAACCACCACGCTTTCAAACACCGGCGGAACAGACCATCAATCTTTTGACAGAATCGGACTTCCCGGATTCCAGTTTATCCAAGATGAAATCGAATACGACACCAGAACGCACCATTCAAACCAGGACGTTTTCGATCGTATTCAAGCCGACGATATGAAACAGGCGGCGACGATCATGGCGGCATTCGTTTATCAAACGGCGATTATGGACGAGAGATTAGCGCGTAAGAATATGAAATAAAGGAAAAAGTGAAGAGATAAAACAAAACAACTTGGAAATAAAGGTAAAAGTGAGAAAATAAATTGAAAACTTTTGCCTTTGTTTCTTCATTTCCCAATTTATTTACAAAACTTTTTCCATAAAAAGCGTTTCTTGATGTGGATTTTCGTAGTAAGGCGGAATTTCCCGAAAGCCGTAGAATTTGTAAAGTTCGACGGCTTTCGGCATTTTTTGGGCAGAGTGTCGAGTAGTATTCGTTCATAGCCAATCTCTCCGGCTTCGGCAATCAACTTTTCAATCAACATTTGTCCTAAACTCAAGCCGCGAAAATTAGGGCGAACAAAAAGTCGTTTCATTTCGCACGTTGCGTCGCCGAGTTTTCTTAAAGCAATACAACCCGCAATATTTTTATCACTCGAAGCTAAAAATAATCTGCCCGACGGTTTAGCATATTTGCCGGGCAAAATTTTCAATTCTTTTTCAAATGATTGGAAACACAAATCCACGCCGAGCCACGCTTCGTATTCTCGAAATAACAATCGCACCGCTTCAATTTGCTCGGCTGTTTCAGCTTGAATAATCATATAAAACCGAGTTTGGTCAGTTTTTCTATTGTAATTGCTTCGTTTTTTTCTTCACGTTTGTAAAGCATAATTCTTTCGACGTATTTAGCAATCACATCGGCTTCGAGATTAACTTCGTCGCCGCTTTTCAGCGCCGAGAGATTCGTCAGTTCCCAAGTTTTTGGAATAACGGCAATTTCAAACGAATCTTCTGATAAATCGGCAATCGTCAGGCTAATTCCTTCAACTGAAATCGCGCCTTTATAGACGAGATATTGTCCAATATTTTTTGGAAACAAAACGCGAACCGTCCAAAAGGCACCTATCTGCACGGCTTCTAAAAACTTTCCGCGAGCGTCAACGTGTCCTTGAACGATGTGTCCGCCGAGTCTGGTTGAAACTGTTACGGCGCGTTCCAGATTGACTTTCGCGCCAACGTTTAATTTTCCCAAAGTCGTGCGATTTAAAGTTTCACCTGAAACGTCGGCTGAAAAACCGTCGGCTTTAATATCTAACGCTGTCAGACAAACGCCGTTGATCGCAATCGAATCGCCTTCCGCCGTATTTTCGGTAACGACTTTTGCCGAGATTTTTATTCTTGCGCCGCCAACGCTTTTTTCTAAATTTGAAATTTCACCTAGCTCTTCAATTATTCCTGTGAACATTATGTCTTTTATTAGCCTGTATTTACTCAGTGCTATAGAGTATTACTGCTTGAATATCTAAAAGTATTTTATCACTTTGTAAGACTCTGTAACAGTAAGTAACAGATACATTTATTAGATACAGACATTTGCAAGTCGTCAAAATACTTTGGTAGAGTGCTTTTGCTTATTGCTTATCCAGTTATCTCGAAAATGAATCGGTTTTATCTTGTAACCGTCCGTAAAAATAAAAGAGGTCGGAGTCAGATAAATTTATCTGACTCCGACCTTTTCATGCTATGCCAAACCCTGCTCTTTTTTAGTTGCCGGTTTTGGGCGAAGGATTTTTAACTCCTAGCTGTTCTTAGTTTATGGCTCGGTTGCTGAACTTCATTATTGAAGTTCAGCAATGAGTCCACTGTTGTTATCGAATTCACTCACCCGAATAATTCATTAGGGAGCAGCAGTTCCCATTACGTTGAATGGAAAGTCTTGTGGAACATCAGGTGCCGCTGCCGGAGTGCCCGTGTCAATAACATCTGTCCACACGCCGCTTGCTACATCTAGTTGGCGAGCATTAGCACCAGCCGCGCCACGTGAACCGTTAATTGTTACGCTTGGGGAGAAATTCGTCGGTCCGCTGCTCGTTGCAGCCCAATCAAACCAGTAGCTACCAGCATTAAGCGTCGTGCCGATAGTAACCGTATTCGCCCATATCCGCCGCGTCGTTCCCGGAGGACTTCCCGGAGCCGGCACGACTGAATTAAAGAGACGGAAAATCATTGTATCGACCGAAGATGCCAACCGATTGGTCGTCGTATCACCAAAGATTACGCTGGCACCCGGATCGCCCGGTCGTCCGTTCCATATTCGCAGCGTGTAAGCTGTAAACGGTGACGGAGTTGCCGGTGCGCCGGTCTGATAGGCAAAAAATACAACACTAGCGAGATTGCAACGTTGTCCAAGTGTAAAATTATCCGCCAAACGGAATGTTCCCTGCGTTGACGCAAAACCTGCTATTGTGTTTGACTCGGTTGTGTTGCCTGTGTTGTTCTGGAGCTCACTAAAGAAAGAGCCAGCCGGAGCCGCGACACCGCTTTTAGATGTCGGTTGCGGATTGAGTCCGCCATTGCTGAACGTGCAAGCACCCGGCATCGGCGTCGGCGATGCTACCGGCGTTGGTGATGCTACCGGCGTCGGACTTGCTACTGGTGTCGGCGATGCACCCGGTGTCGGCGATGCGACCGGCGTCGGCGTCGGCGTCACTGTGCCGCACGTCACGCGAATAAAGATGGCGTGGAATTGGCTCGCCGCTCGTAACGTGAAAGAACTCGGCAGTGCCGGATTACCTTGTGTGAACGTTACGTTTACCGGAGCGAACGTGCCAGGCACGAATGCCGGTATGTTCACTGTCGCATTAACCGCTGAACCAGGCACAACCGTGATTGAGCGCGTGCCGGTTCCGATGTCAACATGGTCAATGGTGACTCTGCCCGGTCCTTGTGTCACTCCAAAGGAAGCCACACCACCGGGAGCTAAGTCGCCCTCCGTCACCACTGTGATTGGCGTGCAAGTCTCAGCACATCGCACACGAATAAAGATGGCGTGGAATTGACTCGCCGCCCGTAACGTGAAATCTACCGCCAGTCCCGGAGTAGTTTGGGTGAAGGTGACCACGACCGGAGCGAACGTGCCGGGCACGAATGCCGGTATGTTCACTGTCGCATTGGTCGGCGCACCGACCACCGTGATCGAGCGCGTGCCGGTTCCGGCGTCAACATGGTCAATGGTGACCGAACCCGGTCCACTCGACACGCCAAAGGACGGGATACCACCGGGGAATAAATCGCCCTCCGTGACGGTTGTCGTTGGCGTACAAACATTACCGCCCGGCGTCGGCGTCGGATTCGGCGTCGGCGATGCAACTGGTGTTGGCGATGCACCCGGTGTCGGCGATGCAACTGGTGTCGGCGATGCGACCGGTGTCGGCGATGCAACCGGCGTTGGCGATGCAACTGGCGTCGGCGATGCAACCGGTGTCGGCGTCGGCGTCGGCGTCACCCCGCAAGCGTCTATCACTGCCAAAGTATATGTGAACGGCAATGGCGGATCCGGCGCACTTGGCGTATTTTCAAACGTCGTTACCACTACCGTGTAATTTCCAGCCGCTAATGGCGTGGTGGTAATGATTCTTGATTGTAAAACTGTGCCGTTAAGATCGTCATTAGCGGCAATCGCGTTAGCACAGGGCATCGCCGGGTTAAAGCCGCCCGGACCATAAAGTACCAGAAACGTATCTGCACCGGCTGGCGTGACTGAACCACCGTTTTCTGGCAAGAGACTTGCCGTTAAGTTGCTTGTGCAACTCAGATTAAACGTATAGGCGTCGTAATGCACGGCTGTTCCGAATGTAGAGAGACCACAGGTTCCGCCTTGAGTAAAGACGACTGGGCGATTAAAGGTCGGGTCACTCAGAGTAAGCACGCCGCTAAACAAGCGCGTGATCAAAGGTGAATCCCCGCTTAGGCTGTTAATAAAGGAGTTATCTAACGTTCTGTTAATCTCCTTCTCAATTCTTCTTTCTTGCTCGTAATTATTGTCTTGCATCTGCACCGATGGTTGCCACAGGAAAAAACTCACTATGGCGACCAGTGCAATGATGGATAGTTGAAAAAACAACCTGAGATTGTTTTGGTTGTTTGACGAAATAAACTTCTTAAAGTCTTTCATTTGTAGGTCTCCTTATTTAAGAATTTGCCTCTCAATATAAATATAAAAGGCATAAAATGGTAGCAAATCACTCGAAAAAACCCTTTTTTATTTTCGACTGCATTTGCTTGAAAAGTAAATTGATTGTGACGCCGCCACTTAAGTGGGATGTCTTAGGGGCAGGCACTTCCTCACACTATCAAAAATTTAGTCAAAACACAACTAACTTAGATTTTTATTATGATAAAGATTTTTGCTATGTCATTTGTAAGATACTAGCGATGTTATACTAATGTTGTAATCCTCCAAAAGGAGGATGCGGCTAATAATCTTTTTTAGTTTTATAATGATGAGAACAATTGCCGCGAACCAAGTGTTTTCTGGAAACATCGGTTAGGAAAATACACCTTAAAGAGTTACCATATATTTTTAATATAAACTTTTTCTTGCGAATCTTCGGGCAAAAAATTACCGAAATTTTTATATTACGGTTTTGATGTATTGGGACTTGATAAAACCTTCGCCGCAGCAGGTTTCAAAAACATTACCGATGAGTGTCTTAGTTTTTTATTTAGGTATTTATAAAATCTGAAACGATAGGTTGTTTCGCTGAACTGTTCCAAGTCGTACATTTATGCCGATTAAAGATTCAGAAATGCAATCATCTATTGACGATTACTCCAGTGCAATATTTGAACAATCCCCGATCAGCATCCAAATAATGTCGCCTGACGGGTATACTGTCCGGGTAAATAAAGCATGGGAAGAGTTATGGGGAGTGACGCTTGAGCAAATCAAGGAATACAACATCCTCGAAGACGAACAACTTGTTAAAAATGGCGTGATGCCGTATATTAAGCGAGCCTTCGCTGGTCAATCTGCTGAAATTCCGCCCGTTCTTTACGACCCCAATAAAACCATTCCAGGTGTATCTTCTCACGTCCCGCCGCAACGTTGGACTAAGGCGGTTATTTACCCTATTAAAAACTCAGACTGTGAGGTGCAAGAGGTTGTTCTCATGTACGAGGATATTACCAATCAGATACTTGCCGAAGAGAAAATAAAAGCCAGCGAATCACGTTACAGATTGCTCTTGGAATTTTTCATTAACATCACCGAGCGCAAACAGATAGAAGAGCGTTTGCGCGAATCTGAAGAACGTCTACGCTTAATGACGGGCGCCGCGAGAATGTATTCTTGGGAAATTAATTTGACGACTCAAAAGATCAAATACTAAAAAAATGTCGCTTCGATGTTCCATTTGGATTTATTGCCGAAAAACTTCGAAGAATTAATGGCAATCGTTCATCCGGAAGACCGAGAACAGTCTTTGCGAGAGTTTGAGCGCGCTCTTAGCGAAACCGGCACTTTCACACATCAATATCGCGTTGTTAATTCGGCGAAGAAAACAATCTGGCTTGAATTACATGCCGTAACCATTCGCGACGCACAAGGCAATCCGGTCAAACTTATCGGCATTACGCAAAATATCACCGAACGTAAACAGATGGAAGAAGTCCGGCATACTTGGGCTGAACGACTCGAAGCGGCACGCGAAGACGAGCGCCGACGCCTCTCTCACCAACTGCACGATGATATCGTCCAGCAATTGGCGGTCGCGTCCATTAAGCTCCTGCGACTTGAAAAAAGACTGGTTGAACTCTTGCCCGAAGAAAATGCCGTATTTTCCGAACTGGTAATGGCGCAAGAGCTTTTACGCAGAAACCAGCAATCCCTGCGTCAGATGGCGCACGTTCTGCACTCGGGCGTTTTAGAGCAGTTTGGGCTGATAGAAGCTTTTCGCAAGTTTACGAGGAATATAGATACTCTTTTAAAAGAGCAGTCTATAAATTTCTCTCTTAATCTGCCTTCAAACTTCCCGCGTTTAGAGCCGATTGTTGAAAACGGTATTTATCGAACAGTGCAGGAAGCAATAATTAATGCGCTCAAACATGCTCAGGCGAAATTAATTTCGCTCCGCCTTGCCGTCAAGAGCGATTTGGCTTTAGTCGTTATCACAGATGACGGATGCGGTTTCGATACGAAGAAAACCGAGAACGGTGGCATCGGAGTCGTAAGTATGTATGAAAGAGCCGAAATAATCGGCGCAAAGCTCGATATTGCTTCGCAAAACGGAAAGGGGACGACCATTACGCTCGAGGTTTCTCTCGAAAAGAGCAGACGAAAAGAGCAGACACTTTCACAAACGCACTAAGTTGAAGCTGCCGCTTTTCATTCGTTTTTAACAAAATTTGTGTTTTTAATGATAGTTTTCCTGTTTGGTTAGCGCATATATGTGGAAATGATTTATTTTACGAAAATATTATCTTTAGCTTCCGTCTAATGATATTGTGAAAAGATTGCGGTTGAAATTTTTATTCGTCTTCTGAGACCTTTTTCGCTATTTCGGCGAAGTTCAATTTTTAGAAGACGATTACCGCAAAATTTAAGATTGAGCGCTGGTGTATCTTCGTGAATGCTAAGGAGTTTTCGACGGAATTAAGATGACTACGATTGTAATAGCCGATGATCATGAACTGGTGCGGGAAAGTATTGTCTCGCTGTTGCGCGAAGTATCAGGTTTTAATATAGTCGGTCAGTGTTCGAACGGACGCCAGGCGGTTAAGATGGTTGATCACTTTCGCCCGGACGTTGCCATTGTTGACATATTTATGCCCGAACTAAATGGGATTGATACGGCGCGGCAGATACGCAAAATTAGTCCTTCGACGCGCATTATCGTCTTGTCCATTTACACCGACGAAGCCTGCATTCGAGATATGGTTAATGCCGGAGTTTGCGGTTACGTCGTCAAAAGCGGAGCGGCTCAAGACTTGGTCGAGGCAATTCGCACGGGTTCGAGAGGAAAAGTTTATTTCAGCGAAGAAATTGCCGCCACTGCCGAAGGGATTCAAAATAAAAAAGGCAAACGCAAAAACAATTCTTCACAAACCGAATGCCCACTCACACAACGTGAACGAGAAGTGCTGCAACTTATCGGCGAAGGACATTCTTCGGTGGAAATCGCCTCTAAACTGAAAATCCGCGAAACAACCGTTAAGACTCACCGAAATAATCTGATGGACAAACTTAAGGTGCGCAGTGTAGCCGGTTTAACGCGGCAAGCGATTCGGCTGAAACTCGTTTACGTAGAGTGAAATAATAACGACGACTGATGTTTACTATCAAAATTATATAACATTAAAATTTTGATTAGCACAAAGTCTGCTCTGATTTAATCTAAAACTTTCGTTAAAATAAAAAAACAATAATATACACAATATATCGCTGTCTAAATTTTTTGTTACAGACGACATAAATAATTGTTTTTGCAATAAAAGTTTTAACGAGCGAAAATTGCAGGAAAAAACCTGTCTGCGACAAACGAACAGGCAAAAGAGTTCTGAACAAGGATGATAAGGATTTTATCGGTGTCATATTAATTATGTAATCCTCTAAGCTCGACTTTATCCATTTTTAGAGAAGAAGTTTCTCTTGATTTTGTTGATTTTATTAGGTCTTGCAAATAAAGCGGTTATATTTTCCAAATGTCCTGGCTTGGCTGGATATTAAGAAAACTCAAGCCAACCACGATTTTATAAGGCTTTTATTTGCATCATCAATATCAAAAATGGATAAAGTTGAGCTAAGAAGCTGTTTGAAAACTCTTTAGTTCCGTTAGGAACGGCATATTTGTAGCTTGAAATTTGTAAAAATTGCTTGAGTTCCGTAGGAACGACATATTTTTATGTCGTTGCTCTGCAACTCAAGCCATTTATTTTGACAAATTCTATAAATATTATGCTCCTACGGAGCTACGTCAGCGTTTTCAAACAGCTTCTAAGAATGAGGACGCGGCCAAAATTCTATTATTTAGGCGAGGATTTTTATCAAAATAAATGACTATTTTATGCTGTATTCACTGCGGCATTGCATTGCTTCGAGACACACCGAAAATCAAACCGACCCGATAACTCTATCAGAACTGCTCGGACACGGAGACTTGAAGACTTTGAAAAGATATGCCCGCCCAAGCTTTGAGCACAAAACCCAAGCTATTGAGCGAGTGGAAAAATTAAATGCAAAAGCAGTCTAAAACGGCAAAAGGTTACGTTTTTAGATACAGGAGTTTGGTGTTAGTATTTAAACGTCTTGCAAACAGCTGATTAAATTAGACTTACGAAGGACAAGAAATAAGTTCTATATGAAACTTCGCATACTTTATCACGGAAACTGCTTTGACGGCGTTTCTTCTGCCGCCGTTTTCTCAAAATTTTATCTGGCTAAATTTGCCAAGGATGCAGAAATTTTCTATACGCCGACGATGCACAAAGCGGGCAATGCCTTCGACCGCGAGCAGTTCGACGGCGACGAAAACGCAATTGTCGATTTCAAATACTGCGCCGACCAGCGTCTCGATTGGTGGTTCGACCATCATCAATCGGCGTTTCTCACGCCCGCCGACGAAGCGCATTTTCGCGCCGACGATTCAGGGAAAAAATTTCTCGATACGACGAGCAAATCCTGCGCTGAATTTATCGCTCGCATCGTTCGGGAAAAATTTAATTTTGAAGACCGGAGTCTCGCCGGGTTGATTCATTGGGCGCACATCATTGACGGTGCGTTATATGAATCGCCCGCCCAGTGCGTCGAACTGCGCTCGTCCGCGCTCAAATTAATGCAGATTATCGAAGGCGAGAAAGATGCCGGTTTTATCGAAAAAATTATCCGCGATTTGACCGAAAAAAGTCTTGATGAAGTGGTGAGCGGCGCGGAGATCCAGGCGAAATTAGAGCCAATTCTCGAACAACATTGGAACACGGTCAAGCTAATCAAAAGAAAAGCGACGTATTCGCGCGGCGTAGTCAGTTTCGATTTGGTTGGTGAAGGCATTAACGGTTACAATAAATTTATTCCGTATTATTTTTATCCCGAAACGACTTATACGGTGTCTTTGTCGCAAAGCTCGTTCAGGACGAAAATCTCGGTCGGTTCTAATCCGTGGTCGCCGCGCCCGCGCTACCACAATATCGCGGAAATCTGTGAACGCTACGGCGGCGGCGGACACGCAGTCGTCGGCGCGGTTTCGCTCAAACCCGAAGATTTGGAATTGGGCAGAAAGTTTATGCGCGAAATTATCGAAGAATTGCAGTTTGAGGAATAGATTGTTTCAAACATTTACTACTAAATATTTCAATAATTGTTACAATAATCATCTGTAAAAACCACATTGTAAATTTAGTTCAAGCAAATTAAAACGTCATTTTGGAGGAACATAAATGAATTGGAAGTTCAGGGTATTGCTCGGAGTTTTAGTATTTCTAGCCGCCGTTGTGTGGATTAAACTACCGTCGCAGGCGCAGAATAATCAAAAATCTTCGGCGGAGAAATATAACGAAGCGGCAAGGAAAACGGTAACTCAAGTGGGAGAATTTTCCGTCGTTAAGCCGTCGGCTTTCGGCGCATCCGAGGCAGTCAGGGATATGCCGAACAGCGTTCCGGACGCTCATCTGCGCCGGGTTTTTTATTTAACTAAAGATCAGCTTCGCGTATCGGCACTCGAAGACGAAGCCATCGCCAAAGGGATCACCCCAGAACAATTACTTAAAGAAATTAACCCATTTAACACAAGAGAACTCAAGAAGGTTATTCCGGGTGCTGGCGCGGGCGAAAAATTCAAAGACCCGCTGATGGACAAATCCGTTCAATCCGACGCTCCGCAAGCGATGCCGCCACCGGATTTAACTTTCAACGGCAATACCCAAGCCGACAACGCTTCGCAAGGCATCGGCGGGGTTCTGCCGCCGGATACAATCGGAGATGTCGGTCCAAACCATTATGTTCAGGCGATAAATCTCGTTTTCAGCGTTTTTAATAAAACGGGAGCGAGAGTCGCCGGACCGGTTAGAATGAGCAGCTTATTTGCTAGTTTGCCTACGGGAAGTCCGTGTCGCCTCAACAACGGCGATCCGACAGTCGGTTATGACCAATTAGCAGACCGCTGGGTTTTAACGCAATTTGCGCTGCCGACGGGAAGTACTCCGCCGACTTATCAATGTGTCGCCGTATCGCAGACGCCAGACCCGACGGGCGCATACTACATTTACCAATATCTTTACCCGAATAATGTATTCAACGATTACCCAAAATTCGGCGTGTGGCGCGACGCATATTATATGACTGCCAACGAATTTGGCAGCAGCGGTTTTGCCGGAGCGGGAATGCTCGCATTTGATCGAGATAAAATGCTGGTCGGCGATCCTTCGGCAATTTTAATTGTTCGGCGAGTATCAACTTCGGGCGGCGTTCTGCCGACTGATATTGATGGATTCGGCGGACCGCCGACCGACCTCGACCATATCTTTTTGGAATTTCGCGCCAACGAATTCGGCGACCCGTTTGACGGGGTTCGCGCTTTCCGCTTCAAACCGGATTTTATTAATCCCGCCAATACGATTTTCCAGGTTCTTCCGGATGTTCCATTAGCTGAATTTGACCCGCGAAATCCGACAGGTCGGTTAGATATTGAGCAGCAAGGCGGCGCAAACTTAGACTCGATTGCCGGACGCCTTATGCACCGAATGGCGTACCGCAATCTCGGAACGCAAGCCGCTCCGATCAACGCCTACACAGCTAGTTTTACGGTTAACACGAGCGGTCTTAACCCAACTACCGCCGCAACTTATGACGCGGGCATTCGATGGTTCGAGTTGCGCCGCACGGCTAATTCAACCATTTCGGTATTTGACCAGGGCACGCAAGCCGACGCGAGCGGGACTGCCGGAGCCAGATTGAATAATTGGATGGGCAGCATCGCTATGGATAATCGCGGCGACATTGCACTCGGTTACAGTCAAGCAGGACCAAATCAAAATGCGGATATTAAAATTGCCGGGCGCACCAATAATGTGGCGAACAGCAACACTCTAAACGAAGGCGAGGCTTTATTTTTCGACGCAACCGGAGCGCAAACCAGCACCAGCGGGCGTTGGGGCGATTATAGTTCGCTGAATCTCGACAGCGAAGACGATTGCACATTTTGGTACACGCAAGAATACTACGCCGTGGTGAGTACGAGTAATTTTTCGACCCGAATCGGAAAATTTAAGTTTCCGCAATGCACTCCCGCGCCGAAGGCGACGATTACCGGCACGATTACATCCTGCTCGACCGGCGCGCCGATTTCGGGAGCGTTAGTTGATTCGACCGGCGGATTTGCCCGCGTAACCAACAGTGACGGCACTTTTTCAATGAGCGTGGCACCGGGAACCTATACGGTTACAGCAAACAGGCCGGGCGGATTTATTACCGCTTCGCAAACCGTAACTGTTACCGATGGACAAACGACAACCGTCAATTTCTGTTTAACGGGAATAGCCGTAGTCGCATCGACAGGTCCGGCGATTACCGCCGAAAATTGCGGAACACCGAATAATGTGCCTGACCCGGGCGAACAGGTTACCGTTAGTTTACCGCTACAAAATACGGGCGCGGCAAACACGGGAAATTTGACGGCGACACTTCAGGCAACGGGCGGCGTTATAAACCCGACTCCAGCATCGCAAAATTACGGCGTAGTTAATTCGGGCAGCGCGGCAGTTACAAGGGATTTTACATTTACTGTTGACCCGAATCTGCCTTGCGGAAGCACTATTACATTGACTTTCGTTATCAGCGACGGCGCAACTAAATATCCAACTGTAACCAGAACCTTTACCACTGGTATTCGACCGGCTACTTTCAGTCAAAACTTTGACGGCGTGTCTGCTCCGGCTCTGCCTGCCGGATGGACAAATGTTCAGTTGAGCGGAACGGCGATAAATTGGACGACTACGACAACAATGCCGAATTCACCGCCAAATGCGGCGTTTGCAAATGATCCGACAACTGCAAATTCGTCGGCGCTGGTCAGTCCGCCGATTTCCATTCAAGGTACCGATACGCAGATTACGTTCAGGAATAATTACAATACCGAAGACGGCTTTGACGGAATGGTGCTGGAATTTACGACGAACAGCGGCTCGACTTGGACGGATATAATCACCGGCGGTGGTTCGTTCGTCAGTGGCGGTTACAATGGAACTATCACGGGAAGTCCGCTTGGCACACGAACGGCTTGGACAGGCAATTCCGACGGCTATATTGATACAGTGGTTGCCTTGCCGGCAGCATTAAACGGACAAACCGTGCAATTCCGTTGGGTAATGGCTTCAGACGTTGGAGTCGGCGGAGCGGGAGTGCGAATAGATGATGTGCAAATCTTGGGAGCGCGAGTGTGCAACACGTGTGGACCAAATGCCTGTCGCCTCCAACGCCGCAGCGATTTCGACGGCGACGGTAAATCCGACATCTCCGTCTTTCGCCCGTCAAACGGCACTTGGTATCTGCTTAATTCATCTTCCGGTTTTTCAGCCATCCAATTCGGACAAGCAGGTGACCGAGCCGTGCCAGCCGATTATGACGGCGACGGGAAAACCGATTTAGCCGTTTATCGCGCAGGTGTTTGGTATCTGCAAAGAAGCACAGCTGGATTCTTGGGCGTGAGTTTCGGGATCAGTGAGGACGTTCCGCAGCCGTCGGATTTTGATGGCGACGGACGAGCCGAGCTAGCGGTCTTCCGACCGTCGAACCGCACCTGGTATGTGATGAACATACTGACCAACCAATTTAGCTTCGTACAATTCGGGCAGACGGGCGATAAAGCGGTGGTTGGAGATTACGACGGCGACTGTCGAGCCGATTATGCCGTTTTCCGCCCGTCGGTCAGTACTTGGTATGTGCTGAGGAGCAAGCAAGGCTTTACAGCTATCCAATTTGGAGCTTCATCTGATACGCCGGTGCCAGCCGATTATGACGGCGACGGCAAGACGGATGTGGCGGTTTTTAGAGCATCAAATGCGACGTGGTATTTGCAGCAAAGCGGGCAAGGCTTCACAGCCATCCAGTTTGGCAATTCGACTGATTTGCCTGTGCCGGCAGATTACGACGGAGATGGCAAAGCAGATGTAGCGGTGTTTCGTCCGTCAAACGGCTCGTGGTATCTACAGCAAAGCACGAACGGTTTCTCGGGCGTGCAGTTCGGCGAATCAACTGACCGACCGACTCCGAATGCCTTTGTTCCGTAGTTTTAGAAATCAGTAAAAATAGAAGCGGGCGAAAATTCCTTTTCTAATTTTTAGGTTCTGTAAACTTTTCCCAAAATCGCTTATTAATTAAACGATTTTGGCTATAACATAAAGCCGAAGTCACAAATTTATAGACTTCGGCTTTTAATTTTTGACTTTTTCGCTCGGAATCGGCAAATCCGATGGTTTTGGCAATTAATAAAAAAATTTAGAAACAAGAAAAATTATAACCACCGGCTTTTTTATTTTTCTTGTTTTTGTAGTGTAAAATAGCGTGTAGCGCAAAAAATCAGTCAATTTATATTGCCGCAGATTTGTATCAAAATGTTATTTTCAAAAACAACTGAAAAATTTTCACACTTTAACAGCCCGCAAATGATTTTTGTTTTTTTCATTTGCGCCATTTTTTTATTTTCTATGAAGACACACGCGCAAAGCGAATCGAAAAACGTCCCGAAAAATTGGCAAACATTCGCCGAACAAACCGATTATCAAAAAACTCCGCGTTACGCGGAAACCATCGCTTACGCGCAAAAGCTAGATAATGCTTCGGATTTAATCGTCTACAAATCTTTTGGCAAAAGCGGCGAGGGCAGAGATTTGCCGCTTCTCATCGCTTCCAACGGTAAAACATTCACGCTTGAAGCAGCACGACGCAAGGGCAAAGCGATAATTTTAATTCAAGCCTGCATCCACGCGGGCGAATCAGACGGCAAAGACGCGGGTTTAGCTTTACTTCGAGATATTGCAATAACTAAAACTCGCGCCGATTTACTCAAAGACACGGTTATTCTATTCGTGCCGATTTATAACGTTGACGGACACGAAAATTTCAACGCTTTTAATCGCATCAACCAAAACGGTCCTGAAGAAATGGGTTTCCGCGCGACTTCTGCAAATTTAAATCTTAACCGCGATTATATGAAGGCGGATGCACCCGAGACTCGCGCTTTTCTAAAACTCTGGAACGAATGGAAACCCGATTTTCTCATAGATTGCCACGTTACCGACGGCGCGGATTTTCGCTATAACGTAACTTACGAATTCGCTCATCACGCGGAAGTTTCGCCATTTATTAAAGATTGGATGAACGAGCATTTCGATAAAAACATCGTCCCAAAAGTCGAACGAGAAGGCAATCTTTTAACACATTATTTGCAGTTCGACGGACGCGAAGTTTCTAAAGGAATCGAAACTTTTATTCCTACGCCGCGTTTTGCAACCGGCTATGTTCCGCTCAGAAACCGCGCCGGATTGTTGATTGAAACTCATTCTCTTAAGCCTTATAAATCTCGCGTGCGCGGAACTTACGACGTTTTGCGCTACACAGTTGAAGAAATAAATCGAAACAAGGCGAGTCTTTTTGAAGCGAACAAAAAAGCCGACGCGGAAACCGTCGAGCGCGGAAAAACTTTTGACGATAAAAGACAATTTCCGCTTCGCCTTGAAATTACAAAAAAATCAACCCAGTTTGATTTTAGAGGCGTAGAATATAAACTCGAAGACAGCGAAATTTCCGGCATAAAACGAATTGTTTACGGCACGAAACCGCTCGACATCACGATTCCGAAATTTGATGAAGCCAGAATTTCCGCGTCCGCCGCGCCGCCGCTTTACTACATCGTTCCGCCGCAATGGAAAGACGCGATTGAAGTTCTCCAAATGCACGGCGTTCAATCTCAAAGATTGCAAAAACCTCTAAAAATCGAAGTCGAGAGCTATCGTTTTGGCGATGTGAAATTTGCCAACGCCTCGTTTGAAAATCGCGTTCCGGTGAACTTTAAAATTAATCCAATAAAAGAAACGCGAGAGTTTCCGGCAAACTCGCTAATCGTTCCGCTTGCACAGGAAACGGCGAATGTAGCGATTCATCTTCTCGAACCGAACTCGCCAGATTCGTTCGCGTATTGGGGATTTTTCAACGCGATTTTCGAGCAGAAGGAATACGGTGAAGGTTATGTTCTGGAAAAATTAGCCAGTGAGATGCTGGCGAAAGATGCGAATTTGCGGAAAGAGTTTGAAGAAAAATTGAAAGACGAAAAGTTTGCAAAAAATCCGTTTGCGCGTTTGAGTTTTTTTTATGAACGCTCACCGTATTTTATCAATCAACGCATCGGAATTTATCCGGTTGGACGAGTCACAAAGAAATTGAACGAAAATATTTTGAGATAAAATTAAAAAACATAAAACCGTAAATTTTTGAATAATCTAAATGAATTAATGTTAAAATTTTGTCGTTTTCTAAAATGACTTCCGCCGAAAAATATCAGAACACGATTGATGAAGCGATTGCGCGTTTAATTTCACGCGCCGGAAACTCGCGCGGATTGGAAGCGTCGGATTTGCGCGAACGAATTACTAAAGCAGTCGAAAAATATCTTTTGAGAGACGACGAAAACGCGTCGGGCGCAGATGTGAAAAGTTTTGTTGAAGAAATCAGAGCCGACGATCTGTGTTTGATAATCGCTTGCGAACGCGGCGATGAAAAGGCTTGGGAAGATTTGGTCGGAAGTTTTGATTCGAAGGTGAAATCGGCGGCGCGGAAGTTTGCTAAAAATGCGGAAGATGCGGAAGATTTGGCTGGTTCGATTTGGGCGGAACTTTACGGACTGAAAAAGGATGCCGGCGGTCGATTAAAAACTAAACTTTCGTATTATTCGGGACGCGGAAGCCTCGCCGGTTGGCTTCGCGCCGTAACGAATCAATTGGCGGTTGACCAATTTCGCAAAGAATCAAAATTCGTCCAAATCGAAGAAGCGCGTGAATTTGAAAATTTAGCGAACGAATCTTCGGAAAATTCGGACAATAATTTAGTCGTGGCGAAAAGCGAAAATCCCGAAGAAACGTTCAGCGCAAGACAAACTGAAAAGGACGTTTCCGCCGCGCTCACACAAGCGATTGACGAACTTGGCGCGGAAGATAAATTGATTTTAAAACTTTATTATTTTGACGATTTAAAATTGAAAGACATCGGCGCGACTTTAGGTTTTCACGAAGCGACAGCGAGCCGAAAATTAGTTCGGATTCAGACGGAAATCAGAAAATCGGTCGAGAAAATTTTGCGTTCTGAACACGGTTGGAAGCAAGAAGAAGTCAAACGCTATCTGTCGGATGCAGCATCAAAACTCGGCATTAGTTTCGAGAAACTGTTGGCAATCTTCGTCGTTGCCATGCTCTTGCAAGATATTTTCCAAACCGGCGTTCTCTAATTTGGGATTAGTAAGATGAAAAGTGAAAATGTGAAAAAGGGAAAAAGTTTCGTTCGCTCTCGGAGTGGCGGCTTTTTCACATTTTCACTTTTCATCTTTTTCACTTTATAAATGGATTTTGAATTCGATAAAGAAATAGATGCTCTTTTGCGGCAAACGGCGCAGGACGAAACTGCGTTTGCGGCAGAAAATCCAAAATCCAAAATCCAAAATCCAAAATCTCTTCACCTCGGCGCAGACGAGATTTCCGCTTTTGCCGAAAACGCTTTGCCTGAGAAAACGCGGGCTGCATACACGACGCATTTGGCGGATTGTGACAGATGTCGAAAAATTTTATCAAACGTAATTTCTTTAAATGCCGAATCGGAAAGTGAAACGGTTCACGCCGTAGAAAAAGAAATTATTCCGGCACTGATTCCCTGGTATCGAAAACTTTTCGTGTTTCCGAATCTGGCTTACACATTGGGAGCGTTGGTTTTAGTTTTTTCGGGAATTGCAGTTTTGACGGTTTTGCAAAACTCGAACAATTTACAAAATGCGGAGATTTCGCAAGTTTCCGAAAGACAGCCGACCGGCAAGGGAATGAGTTCCGACGGCGACGCGACACCCGTCGAATCATATTCAAATAGTATGATGTCCTCAAATACGATGATGTCGAATTCGGCTTCGATGAATTCGTCGTCCACTAGCGCCGCAAATTTTTCAGCGGCGCCTTCCGCGCCTGTTATGACGGCAAATTCAAATGCTTCCGGGCGGAGAGAATCCGATAAAGATTTGAAAGCCGAACCGAAAGCCGCCGCGCCGCAAAAAGAACCGGCTGATTCGGCAAAAACAGATGTTCCGGTTATTACCGTTGCGCCACCGTCACCGAAGGAAAATAATTATTCGGCTGAGAACGAAGCCCAGAAACAACAGCCCGCGCAAAATTCGATGGCTCAAAACCAAACAATTATCGTGCCCGATTCGCGCGACGTCCAAAGCCTGCCGAAACTGACGAGGCGGGCGGAAAGTAAAAACAAAAAACTCGAAGAATCGAAAAATGATGCGCAGGAAAAATCTATTGAAACGACCACCGTCGGCGGAAAAACTTTCAAACGCACGAATAACGCTTGGTATGACTCGGCTTACAAAGGACAGCCGACGATTAACATCACGCGCGGCACAAAAGAATATAAAAAACTCGATTCAGATTTGCGCGGCATCGTGGAAAATTTGGGCGGGACGGTCGTTCTCGTTTGGAAGGAAAAGGCGTATCGGATTCAGTGATTTTTATGAAAATTTTTGCTTCAATTATTTTCTTTTCTTTCTTTACACTCGCCTGTGCGAAAATCGAAAGTCTTCAAAATTCGACAATTGAATCCAGAAAAATAATTTTAGAAATTACAAGCGATTTTCGAGGTTCTTGGTGGATGAACGGTAAAGTTTTGGATTTTCGACTCTAAGCTCGACTTTATCCAAATTAGGTTACAAAGCAGAGCGTTTCTGTCAAACATTTCATTAATGAGCGAGGTATTTTTATCATCTCCACCTCATTTGGCGATGTTTGAAAACTCCTCTCTTCCCATAAA
>MWVV01000005.1_pt1 | contig 126378 bp, 129 predicted proteins | sample 1047281 | NCBI WGS metagenome assembly MWVV01 (sample SAMN06349986, study PRJNA376086) | soil metagenome | isolation source: PT-2 sample Antarctic (ecotone) soil | place: Antarctica | collected 2015-01-13 | reverse complement strand
ACAGACATTGAAACTCTTCATCAGTCAAACCGGTGGCGGCAAGAAACTCTTTCGGCTTTTCTTTTAACTCCGCATATTTTAACATTTACATAGATTAACCGATTTTACTTATTTCCAATAATGTCTAATGAACTCAAAGCCAATTTCAGTTTCGTGATTATTCCGTTGATGTCGGTCAAATTTCTGCAAAAACTTCTGCAGAGCGAAAACGCGCTCGACACGCTTTATTACGGCATCGGCGTTGCGTTGGTAACGCTTTCTTTAGCGGCTTTTAATTACGTCAGCGAAAAGGAAAAAATGGACGAACTCGAACTTCATCCAGAGGAAGAGGAAACCAGAGCGCAGGATTTATAATGTCTAAAACAAATTTCATCAGCGTTCCGTTCAAAATAGACGACAATTTCACGCAGATTGCCGGTGTCGGAAAGTTCAGCCAGGCGGGCATCGTGCTGGAATATGAAGGCAAACTTTTCGGCATCATTAAAAGCGGTGTGAAAGAATCGCGTATCGCGCTCGATGAAATTTTAGACGTAAAATTTCGCAAAGGCGTTCTAAAGCGCGGCGCGAAAATCGAGATCCGTCTTGAAAGTTTTACAAAATTAAGCGAATTGCCGAATAAGGACGGCAAATTGATTTTGAAATTGGCGCGTGATGATTTTGAACGCGCCGCCGAAGCAGTGGCAAAATTACAGAAAAACTTAAACGAACATCGAGAATCTTTACCGCCGCCGCAAACGCCGGTCAGCCGTCTATTCAGCGACGATTTTGAAACCGACCGTTTAGAAGAAAAAGAATAATAAATTTTTATTAAAGATATGGTTTGGCAATGAAAAATTAATAGAGGAAAACAATTTGAAATTTAAGCTGCCTGAAATCCCGCCGCCGAAACTTATCACGACGCTTCGTTCCTACAATCTTCTGCCGGCGATTGTCTTTATGCCGACGCGCCGCCGCTGCGACGAAGCCGCGACGGAAGTTGCGCTCGACAAATCGCAAAAAATTGACCAGGAGAAACAAGCCGCCCGGTTTGAAATTTATCAGGAATTTCTCGCGCAATATCCGGAAATCAAATCTCATAAACATCGTAAAATCCTTTTGCACGGCGGCATCGCCGCGCATCACGCCGGACACATTCCGGCTTGGAAACTGCTGGTTGAAAAAATGATGGCGAAAGGTTTGCTGAACGCGATTTTTGCGACTTCGACGGTTGCCGCCGGGGTTGATTTCCCAGCGCGAACGGTCGTCGTCTCAAACGCCGACACGCGCGGCAACGACGGTTGGCGTTCTCTCCAAGCAAGTGAGCTTCAACAAATGACCGGTCGCGCGGGTAGACGCGGCAAAGATAACGTCGGTTTTGTCGTGCTTGCGCCGTCGAATTTTCAGAATCCGCCGAAGATTGCACAGTTATTGAAATCTCCGCCCGATGAACTGCAAAGTAAATTTCGCGCAACTTACACGAGCCTGCTAAATTTATTGGACGCTTTCGGCGGCTTCGCCCAAGTGCGCGACATTGCCGAGAAAAGTTTTGCGTTTCGTGAAACGGCGCGGACGATTTCTAAATTAGAAAAACAGAGCGAAAATCGTTTGCAGAATTTGCGCGAAAAACTCGAAAAAAGTGAATTTAATTTTACGCTCGAAGACGTGTGCGGTTTTGAACGTCTAACCAATATTCGCCTTCGCCTTCAGGAAAAAATTCCCGACACGCGCCGCGATATTCGTCACGAATGGTTAAAAGAAACAATTGTTTCAGGCAGAATTGTTTCGAGAGGCAAAAGCGGCAGGCGTTTCTTTTTAGTTATCAGCGTTCACGGCGAAAAAATTTCGGCGATGCGCGAGGACGGCGAAGGCACAACCTTTGCCCTGTCGCACGTCAATCGCGTTTATGAAAAAATTTATCTGATAAAGGAAGCGCCGGTCGGACAGGCTTTTGACGAAATTCAGGCGGGCAAGAATCCGCCGCTCGACGAGCCGAAGCTGAGCTTAAAAAAAGGTGGCGCGGATGAAACAGTTGAAATTATCAATTCTTTAATCGAAAAGTTTTTCCCCGAAAACTTGAGCGAAGAAGCGAAACGAAGTGCGGCAAGTTTTTTGTGGGAATGTTGGGACGATGCCGAATTTTTGGAGAAAACGACGCGCGATATTGATTATTTGAAAAGCGAAATCTGGCTGCCCTTCGAGCATCGCGCCAAAGTTCTGCATCATTTCGGTTACCTCGATTTTCCGTCGCAAAAAGTTACGGAGCGCGGAAAATGGCTTGCCGATTTGCGCGTTGACCGACCGCTGCTCGTCGGCGAAGCGTTGCGGCACAGGCTTTTTGAGAAACTCCAAACCAAACAGGTCGCCGGTTTGATGGCGGCGCTCGCGGCTGATTCGGATAGAAATTACGGCGAACTCTATTTATCTGACGAGATTTTAGACGTGCTGACAAAATTTGAAGATATTATTTTCAATGTTTCCAACGTCGAGTGGAAAAACGGTGTCGAGCCTGCGCCGGAAATGAATTTCTCAGCAGCCGCAACTGCCGAACGATGGGCAGACGGAATGGCTTGGAGCGACTTGGTTTTTCAGACCAAAGCGGAAGAAGGTGATTTAGTTCGTCTGTTATCGAGAACCGGCGAAGCGTTGATGCAAGTCGCTCACTTAAAAGATTCAAACACGGAAGCCGCCGCGATTGCGCGGACGACGGCGGAAGTTGTTTTGCGCGAGCCGATTCGTTAATTCATATCTTCTTAACAACTATTAACTGACAAATGCCAACTAACTTTGTTATGATTTTCTTGGCTGATTAATTGGCAAGGAATTTATGCAAGTTTTAATAGCAGACGAATACGGATTTTGTTTCGGTGTCGAACGTGCGGTCGAAATGGTTGAAGAAGCGCTGCAGGAAGGCGACACGGTTCGCACGCTCGGACCGCTTATTCACAACGACCAAGAAATGGAGCGGTTGGCGACGCACGGCGTTTCGACCATTAGCGAACCTGTGCAAATACAGCGCGGCGAAACTGCCGTCATTCGGGCTCACGGCGTTACGCCGCAAATCGAAGCAGAGTTGCGGGAAAAAGCGTCGAAAGTCGTTGACGCAACGTGTCCGTTTGTGACGAAAGTTCAAAAACTCGCTGCACGCGCCGCCGCCCAAAATCGCCATGTGGTTGTTGTCGGAAATCCCGAACATCCTGAAATGATTGGCGTTTTCGGTTACGCGCCGGAACACGCATTTGTCGTCAATAATGCTGAAGAAGTTGCCGCTCTGCCGCGTCTTAGAAATCCGCTGGTCGTTTCGCAGACAACTATTAAACTGCAAAATTTTTATGATGTCGCGGAAGCCGTTAAAGCGAAAGCTGACGGGGAAACACAAATTGTTAACACGATTTGCTCGGCGACGCGCGACCGACAGGACGCGGCTCGCGCACTCGCGGGCGAAGTTGATGTATTTTATATTATCGGCGGACGGCATTCTTCAAACAGCCGTAAATTGCTTGCCGTTTGCAAAGAACAATGCGAAAAGAGTTTTCTGATTGAAACCGAAGATGAAATTAACTCGGAAGATTTGCGGGGCGCAAAACGAGTCGGTTTAACGGCGGGCGCGTCAACGCCAAATTGGTTGATCGAAAAGGTTGGTAAGAAATTAGAGGAAATCGGCGTAAGTTTTGAAAATGAATTGGCTCTGACTTAAATCTTTTAATTTGCAAATTAAAAGCCGCGCAGGATGTTTGATACTACCTGCGCGGCTTTACTATTTTTACAGAAACTTTTACGGATTGACTTCATTAAATTTCGGCAGGGAAATTGATTGATTCAGATAAACGCCGAATTCCGTTCCCGATTTAACTTCAGCATCTTCGCCTTTGGTTAATCTTTCACCGAGAAGTCCCGCGCCTGCGCCGAGAATTCCGCCAATCAACGCGCCTTTGCCGCCGCCGACTGCTCCGCCTAAAACTGCGCCGCCCGCGGCACCGCCGCCGATGAAGATAAGTTTATCATTTTTTCTGTCATCGCCCGAAGCAGTGCCTTCGTTGTCGCTTTTCGCTTTTTTAGTGTCTAAATCGGTTAAAGAACCGTTAATCGCGCGGCGCGTTCCGTTCGGCAATTTGACTTCAACGAAACTTGCGCTAATCTGTCCTGGGTCGCCGCCCTTCTTTGCCGCTCTGACCGAATCAACGCGTCCGGTAACAGTACTTCCCGTCGGAATGACGACAACGCCCGTGTCTGAATAAACGGGTTCGGTAATAGTCGTCGAAAACCGGTCGCCGACTCGAGCCGTTTTTGAACTAATTGTTTCGTTCATCCGAACGCGAAATCTTTCGCCGCTCTGAACCGTGTATAACTTAACCGTTGGTCGGCTAACCACCACATTTCGCTTGACGGGTGCGCGACGAATTACCGGTCTGCGTCTCTGCGCCATACCATCAACTGTGCCGAAGACAAAAAATGCCGCTAGAATCGCCACCAAAAATTTAAAGTTAGATAATTTTTTCATCTCTCTTTCCATCCTTTTCGTTTTTAATTTGGGTTCAAAAACTTTCTCTTGAATGCCGCACTTTTGACGTTATCGCGTCTTGAACCGTTGTCCAAATTATTGAAAACAATCATCCGAGCTTTGATTTTGACCAGCATCTTCCACGTCAAAAAACAAAAATTAAATTTATTTTGCAATAATTTTGAAAATGCGAGTTATTATGAAGTATATTCTTGCCGACAATACATTTTGATTTTTCCCTTTTTCCAGCTTAGCCTCGGTCTCTCAGTGACCGAGGCTAAGCTGTTTTAGAAAGAAGCTTTAAAAGTTTTCCAAAAAATTCTCTGTTATGCAAATTTCTCGTCAATCGGTTCTTCTTATCGCGCTTAATTTATTAAATGCGTTTTTGACGATTTATTCGGTTCATTACGGACGTTGCAACCAAAGGTAATCAATTAATGGCTGGGCTTCTCGACATCGGCTATTTACCTTTTATTGGGGTTAAAATTGCCGTTAGCGCAGCGGCGGCGATGGTGTTATGACATTGGAAAACTTGCGTCTGGCGAAGTTTGAGTTGAACGTCGTTTTAATGATTTACATCGGTCTAATGGGCATTCATTTTTTAACCGGACTTTTCGCTTTCGGATTTATCTCAGAATCTTTCGTTAATGATTTCGCCGCTAACTCGCACACCTTTTTCGCTTTTTTTCAATTAATGGAATTCTTTACATTTTTTTATAAACCCGCAGCCGCGTGTTTCTATTCAGTTTGAAACAAGCGACTATTTTTTTTCGTATTCAGGGAACGCAACGCACTTTCAAAAGTTCGGCATCAAACAATCAAAATTTTATTTGGATGGAAGTAAAATGATTATGACAAGAAAAGCAATTTATCAATTAACAGCCAGACAGATTTTGTTTCTCGCTTTAGCATCAGCGTTCATCGCCGTCGGAACAATGGCTTGTCTGAGCAACTTTGGCAACGCTTGGCAACTTCGTGACAACACAAATGTTGCGTTAGCGGAAAACGTTCCGCAAGGAATTTCCGAACCGTCAGCGGTCAGCGACGAGCAAAATAGTATTGAGGTTTACAAAAATTTATCACCCGGCGTGGCTTTTATCACGACGAGTGCGCGAATGGAAAATTATTACGGCGAAGAATTTGAGCGCGAAAGCGGCAACGGTTCGGGTTCCGTGATTGACGCGCAAGGTCATATTTTAACGAATAATCACGTGGTTGAGGGCGCGTCAAAATTAACGGTCAGTTTCGGCGGCGACAAAGTTTATCCGGCAACTTTTGTCGGCAGCGATCCGGACACGGATTTAGCCGTTATCAAAATCGAGCCGCCGCGGGAAGGCTTGACCGTCGTTCCGCTCGGCGACTCGGATAGGTTGAATGTCGGACAAAAAGTTTTGGCAATCGGCAATCCGTTCGGGCTTGACAGAACTTTAACGACCGGCGTAATTTCCGGTCTACAGCGTCCGATTCGCGCCCGCAACGACCGTCCGATTGAAGGCGCGATTCAAACCGATGCCTCAATCAATCCGGGCAATTCCGGCGGACCGCTACTCGATAAATTCGGTAAAATGATTGGCATTAACTCGCAGATTTTGTCGCGCTCTGGCGGCTCGGTCGGTGTCGGATTTGCCATTCCCGTTAATATTGCCAAGCGCGTCGTTCCGCAATTAATTCAATTTGGTGAAGTTCGCCGTCCGAAATTCGGCGCCGTCTTTATTGGTGTTTCCCAACTGCGCGAACAAGGTATTAGGCTTCCGGTCGAAGGCGGACTACTCGTGCGGCAATCTTTGCCCGGCGGCGCGGCGCAAAGCGCAGGCATTCGCGGACTTTCTCAAGCGGCTGACGGCGATGTCGTTTTAGGCGATATTATCACGACCATTGACGGCGAAAAGATGAACGATTTAGACGATCTTTACCGTTTTCTCGATAAAAAGCAAATCGGCGATACGATTCGGGTTGAAGTCTTCCGTAACGGCAGGACAATGACCATTCCCGTTAAACTTCTTCCTTTGCCGCAGTCATCGCAAGGTCGTCCGGCGCGTCGGTCTTAGCGAGTCGGCAGTATGCAGCTGGCGGTTGGCAGTTATCCGTGGTAATGATCTTGAATATTTATTCAATAATTACCGTCGACTGTCAGTCGATTTTTATTTTTTTGTTTATGGAAAAAATCGAATTGAACGATTTTTATAACGACGGTTTCGGTTGGATTTGTAAACCGTGTGAACGCGAATTCAAACAATCAGATGATTCGTCTGAAAATAAAATTTCACGATTGATGAGTGAAGGTGAAGCGGAAAGCAAACAGCCGAGTTTTTCAAATCTCGCGCTCGCAAAATGGGCGGACGAAGCTCATCGAACTTTAACCTGTCCGCATTGCGGTATTACGGAGTTGGTTGATAAATTTTAGATCGTTGCAATTCGTTATCGAATGATTAAAATAGCTGGTAGTTTATAATTTTAAGTTGCCGGCTATTTTTCCGCTCGACAAAGTTTTTTTATGAAGTGGCTTTTACGAATTGTCCTTATTTTTCTCTCGGTCGGCTCAATCGGGCTTTTGATTATTTATTTCATCAATGAACGCCTTCAATCGCAAGCCGCCGGTAAAATCCAATCGTCAATAACGGAAATTCCCACAGAGAATCCGCCGCGCATCGCAATCGTTTTCGGCGCGAGGGTTTGGGAAAACGGCGAGCCTTCGCACGCGCTTTATGACCGTGTAATTACTGCCGTTGAACTTTATCGCGCCGGGCGTGTGAAAAAGATTTTGATGAGCGGCGACAACCGGAACGAAAATTATGACGAGCCGACCGCGATGAGGGCGACCGCCGTCAAACTCGGCGTCCCCGCAAGCGACGTTGCTCTGGATTTCGCCGGCAGGAGAACTTACGACACTTGTTTTCGGGCGAAGGAAATTTTTGAAGTGCAAAAGGCGATTGTCGTTACACAGGAATTTCACCAAGCGCGGGCGATTTATCTGTGCAATAATTTAGGCGTCGACAGTATCGGCATCACGGCAAATCGTCGCCGCTACGAAGGCGAAAGCTACTGGGCGTTTCGAGAATTTTTCTCGCGGGCGGGCGCGTGGTTTGAAATAAACTTTTTGCCGTTTGAGGCAATCGGCGGACAGACGCAACCGATTAATCAATAAAATTTTATGTCAAACGCTTCGATGTTTTACCGCGAAATTCCCGCGTCACCGGAAGTCTCACATCTCGTTTTATCTTTCTGGGAATTTCTGGCACAAGGTGAAAATCACGAGCCGGTTGTTCACGAAGTTTTCCCCGACGGCTGTATTTCGCTTTTTTATTACGGCAACGAAAACGCCGATGTCAATCTGCTTTTCGTTAACAATTTGAGCCTCGAAACCGTGAGGACACAAGTTTTTGCGAATGACGTTTACTGGGGAATGAGATTTTCGCCGGCGGCTTGCGCGAAAATTTTACGTATTAATCCGTCGGAAATTCAATCTCAACCGTTAATTGAATCGAAGAATTTTTTACACATAACCCATGGACTGCTTGAAAAACTTATCCATTGCCGAAACTTTGAAGAAGCGATAAAAATTTACGAAGCGCAAATAAATTCGCTCCAAATAACACGCGCCGAAACAGACGAAAAGATTGCCGAAGCCGTCAAAATTATCGAAGAAAATCGCGGCGAATGAGAGTTTCGGAGATTGCCGAAGCAGTTCATTTAAGCACCAGACAATTGGAAAGGCGTTTTAAGAAGAGCGCGGGCTTGTCGCCAAAACAATACGCACGAGCGCGTCGGATTCGGGCGACGGCAATCAGTTTGGTGGAAAAATCTGAAATGAACTGGGCAAGCCGCGCCGCCGAAATGGGCTTCGCCGACCAAGCGCATCTGACACACGAATTTTCGATGCTCACGGGACGCTCGCCGAATTCATTTGCCGAAAAAGTGAAACGTATCGAACACGGCGAACTCATCAAATAAGTTTTCAGAGTGTCGCAAATTTACAAGACGCGGGCGGAAAATCTATTTAAAATCGTCTTAAATTTTGTAAGGGAGATTCTTTATAAGTATGAAAAAAATTATTTTATTCGCTTTTGTCTTAATGATTTCGAGCGTTCCTTTTGCCGCCGCGCAAGGCAGTAAAAATATGCAGCCGCAGGAACTGGCGGAAGCAAAACGCGCCGAGATGAAAAAACTCGACGGGTTAATTGGTCAATGGAGCGGTTCAGGCTGGATTATGCACGAGAAAGGAAAGGAAACTTTTACGGGAACGGAAACGGTGCAAAGAAAGCTCGACGGGTTGGCGCTGCTCGTCGAGGGAAGTTTTAAGAATAAAGAAGGCATGATTATTCACGAAACTTTAGCGGTTCTTTCGCCGAATACAAAAACAAAAAACTACGACTTTCGCACGTATCTGGCGAACGGAATGAACGGCGAACAGGAATTAAAAGCGGTCGGCGGAAGTTGGCAATGGGGCTTTCAAATTCCTAACGGTGCGATTCGTTATGACATTAAAATTGAAAACGATACTTGGATTGAAACGGGCGAAATGTCCCGAGACGACGGCAAAACCTGGATGAAATTTTTTGAAATGAATTTAAAAAGAGTCAAATAAATTTCCAAACAAAAACGGCTTCTCAAGTATGAAAAGCCGTTTTTGTTTTTTATAAAATTTTATGAATTATTGAATTCCGAATAATCTCGGCGGCGCTTTCTTTTGAAGAAGCTTCCGCAATTTCAAACGCGCTTTATGCAGTTGCGATTTTGAAGTTCCGACCGAACAACCTAATATTCTGGCTACTTCCTCGTGTTCGTAACCTTCGACATCGTGCAGAACGAAGACATTTCTATAACCGTTCGGTAATTTATCAATTGCGTCCTCGATAGCAATTTTATCAACTACCGGCATCTTTCGCGGATTTTCAGTTCCGCCGACTATTTGAACCGGTGTTTCACCTTCTTCGGTGGTTTTTTCAAACTTAACATTGCGTTTACGAAAATGCATCAAAACTTGGTTAACCGTCATTCTATGAAGCCACGTCGTGAAAGCCGAATCGCCGCGAAAACTTCCAATCTTGCGATGGAGTTGAATAAAAACGTCTTGGGTTAAGTCTTCAGCTTCGGTTGCATTTTGCAACATCCGCAAACAAATCGAATAAACTCGGCGATGATGACGGTTATAAACTTCCTCAAACGCCATCATATTTCCTTTAGCGGCAGCTTGGGTAAGTTCGAAATCCTTCGCTGAACTTACATTGATTTTCTCTTCCGTCTTGATAAAACCCGGATTAGATTTTTCGGTTTCGGCTGCTTCCTGCCAAATCGGATATTCTAAAGTTTCTGTAGTTGTTGTCATTTTCAAATTCCCCCTCACTCTTTAGTCTAATTATCAATTACCGTGCCACAAAATTTTCTAGTAATAATCACAATTAATTCACGTTTTTCAAGCAGTTTTGTTGCATTTTCCCGGACATACTTTTGTATTCGCACTTCATCAAAGTTTGGATTTAAACCAAAGCGTATATTGGTAGACGCATCTCAAACACGGATTAAATGTGTATCAATTCGTTACTAATTACAGATAATCTTCAAACGATGCTACTATTGAAATTCAAAAAAATTCGGATAAATTTCCAAGCGGAGATAAGTTATAAAGATGAAAAAGACTTGGTTCATAAAGTTTTTGCTTTTGATTTGTGTTATTTTGCCGGTGGCGGGCGGCAATTACGCGCAAGAAGGTTCCGCGCCGCCGATTAAGAGTCAGGAGGTTTCGGACAGCGACGGCATTCCTGTTTTAATTAAGCATCTTCCCGACTGGGAAAATACACAAAGCCGTGCGGTTTACATCCTAAATCAAACGGATTTGCGAAATGCTTTAGGTGAGCGTGATGTTCTTAAATTGATAAATTTTGAAAGCGGCACAGAAGCCGTTACCGCCGCTTACGGACAGGGAAAGTTGCTGCTCGTCGAATTTACAACGCCGCAGGCTTCGATTGACGCGGACGAAAAAATCAAACAAAAAATTGCGGAATCATCTCAAAATCAGCCGATTTTTTACCGTCGCATCGGAAACTATAATGCGTTTGTCTTTGACACGAGCGATGAATCGGCTGCAATTGATTTGTTCGACCAAATTAAATATGAGAAAAACGTGCAATGGCTAGGCGAAGATCCGTTTTTGTTGAAACGCGCCGAACGCGCTTTAGTGAGAGGTTTGTCGGAATTATTCGTCGCAACAACTTTAGCCATTGTCGGCGGGCTTGGACTTTCAGTTCTCGCGGGAATAATCGTCGGAATAATCTTCTTTCGGATCCGCGAACAAAAACGCGCAGCGATGGAAGCGTTTTCCGACGCCGGCGGAATGACCCGTTTGAATCTGGACGGTTTTACGCCGCAGATTGCGCCTGACAGATTGCTTGACAAATGAGAAATAAAATTTATTTGGATCATGAATAGAAAATAGATTTTTCAATTCCCAATTACGCAATAGCGCAGAGCAACCCTTTCCAACCTGCCAATTTATCAAACTTGTCCCTTTCCATTCAACTTACAACTGGTAACAGGTCAGGAAGGGTTGCTTTGCGCCCGCTCTTTTGGCAACTGATATATCTTTATTAGACATTATCGGAAATAAGAAATATTTGCCCGCGAAAAGCGCGAAATAGGCGAAAAAAGGAAAATCGAAGATAAAGCTCAATCTTTTTGCTTTAATGATAGTGTAATTGGCGTTTTTCGCGGGCAGCGTTTCTTCTGGTTTTTATTTCCAATAATGTCTATTGTTCTACTCTTGATTCACATAAGCAGGTGGACAAAAATTTCGAGGTATTTAGAAAATTGAAAGTCTGATGTTTTAAGGCTCAAACAGTTTCTTTATACCGCAAAATATTTGGTCTGGTGCTTAACTTGTATTGAATAATTCTATGTTTTACTTCTCACCCCTTGTTTTGTAGGCTTGCACGGATTCCGCCGCGCCGGCATGCATAATTTCGGGACGATGATAACGCCAGTGTTTTTGAAATTCTTCGTCTGTCATATCCTGATGATTTTCCCGTTCCTTTTCCCGTAAATAATTTTCGCACCATTCGCGCATTTCCGTATTTTGATTCAACGCAGTTCGCGCTCCGTGCATCAAATTGTCGCGTTCCATAATTTGGTTCTCCTTCGTGTGTTAGAGTTTTCCTTGAAAATAAACTTTTTCGCTGGTAAGAGCGTAAAACCAGCAACTTAAATTTGGAGTAATTAAGAGTGAAAAAACTTTTCTTAAATTCGTTACTGATTTTATCAATTTTAACTACCGTCAATTTTGCACAAACCGCGAAGACGGCGCAAGCCAACACTCAGGCAACGGCAAAAACCCAAACTGCCAACGAAGTTCCGTTTGTCAATAAAGTTTTGCCGAACGGTTTGGAAATCATCGTTCTGCCGGACGCGTCCGTGCCGATTATTACGGTGGAAATGGCTGTCCGCAACGGCTCTTTTACCGAGCCGCCCGAACTCAACGGCTTATCACATCTCTACGAACATATGTTCTTCAAACCGAGTCAAGCGGCTTTGATTTACCGGTGCGAACTTGCGCTTCAATACGGAAACACGAATTATTACAATGGCAAGCAATGTTCGGAAAGTGTGAAACTCAAGCAGCAAATCGGCAGCGTCGCTTATCTCAACAACGAAGACCAGCTAAACGTTTACAACGGCACGACGCGCGAAGAAGTCGTTAATTATTACTACACGACGACCAGCCCATTTTTGCCTGACGCGATACGTCAAATTAACGATTCGATTCGCTATCCGACATTTGACAAAGAAGAATTCGAGCAGGAAAAACAAGTCGTCATCGGCGAAATTGACCGTAACGAATCGAATCCGTTTTATTACTTGAATCGGACGTTGATGGACAAACTTTATTACAAATATCCAACGCGCAAAAACGCGCTCGGCACGCGCGAATCAATTTTAACCGCAACGACGAGTAAAATGCGGACGATTCAGTCGCGCTATTATGTGCCGAATAATGCGGCGTTAGTTGTAACGGGCGATGTCAACGCCGAAGAAGTTTTCAAATTAGCCGAGCAGGTTTTCGGCAGCTGGAAGCGGCGCGAAGTTGACCCGTTTAAGGAATTTCCGCTGGTTGAACATCCGCCGATAGTGAAAAGCGAAGGTTATATTGTCGAACAACCCGTGCAAAACGTGCTGATTAACATCGGCTGGCACGGGCCTTCAATCGGCAAAGACGATGCGGCGACCTACGCAGCGGACGTTTTTTCATATATCTTGTCACAGCCGAATTCGCGTTTCCAACGTGCCTTAGTTGATTCGGGGCTGGCTGTCGGCGCAGACACAGGCTATTACACGCAGCGCAATGTCGGACCGATTATAGTAACTTTGATAACCACGCCTGACAAATCAAAAGCCGCGCTCAAAGCCATTTATGCCGAACTGTCGCAATTTGATAAACCGAATTATTTTACCGACGAAGAACTCGAGAGCGCGAAAACGATTCTCGAAGCGAGAGATTTGTTCGACCGTGAAAAACTCAGCGATTACGCACACACGCTCGGGTTTTGGTGGTCTTCGACGGGCATTGATTATTTTCGCGGTTATCATAAAAATCTCCGCGCCACATCGCGGGCGGACATCAACCGGTACGTCGACAATTATATTCGGGGCAAATCGCACATTGGCGTTGCGCTTATTTCGGCAAATGCACAGGCACAGGCAAAATTAACGCAGGAAGATCTGATTGGAAAATAAAATTATGAGAGTGGTCAGTGGTCAGCGGTCAGCGGTCGGCAAAATCGTTTTGCTGACATTCATTTGTTTATTTTTTGTCACAAGCAGTTTTGCTCAAACAAGTAAGCCGAGCATCGCCGAACAAGCAAATCTCGTAACGGAGTTTGACGTGAACGGATTGAAGGTTTTAGTCAAACGCCGTCCGAACTCGCCAACGGTAGCCGCCGGACTTTTCATTCGCGGCGGTGCGCGAAACATTACCGATAAGAACGCCGGCATCGAAAACTTGATGCTGAGTGCGGCGACTGAGGGAAGCAAGAAATTTCCGCGTGAAACTCTGAGACGCGAACTCGCGCGGACTGGAAGCAGCGTCGGTTCGGGTGTGAACAACGATTACAGTGCTTTGAGTTTGGCGACGACGCGCCAAAACTTTGACCATTCGTGGGAGATTTTCACCGACATCGCGCTTAATCCGGCTTTTGCAGTAGAAGACGTTCAACGCACCCGCGACCAGATTTCGACCGGTTTGAGAGAACAAGAAACCAGCAGCGATAATTTTTTGCAGGTTTTGCAGGATAGAATCATTTACGTTAATCATCCATACGCCAACGACGTGAGCGGGACGCTCGAGACGATAAGTCGTTTCACCGCAAAAGATTTAATTGATTTTCATCAGAAATTGATGCAGACCTCGCGCCTTTTGCTCGTAGTTGTCGGTGACATAGACCCGAAAGACGTGCAGACGCGTGTTGCCGCCACGCTCGGTAAACTGCCGCGCGGTGATTATAAAGAATCGCCCTTTCCGCCGCTCGATTTTTCCAAAGCGACGTTAGACGTTACGTCGCGCACCTTGCCGACTAATTATATTCAAGGCGTTTTTAACGCGCCGTCGCCCGCTAGTCCCGATTATTATGCGATGCGAGTTGCGGTTGCCGTTCTTCAAAGCCGAATTTACCAGGAAGTCCGCATCAAACGTCAGCTTTCATACGCGCCGAATGCCGAATTAGATTCATCTGCGGCAAATACGGCGAACATTTATGTAACCGCCGTTGACGCAAATCAAGCCGTCAGCGTGATGCTTAATGAAGTAAACAATTTAAGAACTAAACAGATTAATGAGGAAACAATTGACGGCATATCAGGACATTTCCTAACGCTTTATTACATTGACCAGCAAACGAACGCCGCGCAAGCCGGCGAGCTCGCCAAATACGAATTCGTCGGCGGCGGTTGGCGCAATGCGTTTAGCTTTTTGGATAAAATCCGCCAAGTGAAGCCTGCCGAAGTGCAAGCCGTCGCGCAAAAATATATGAAGAACATACGCTTTGTGGTTATCGGTAATCAATCAGCGATCAATAAAGAAATTTTTCTACAAAATAATTAGTATTTATACCAGCTTAAGCACTCCAACAAAAATATATTTGACTGAAGGAACGCCTGTAGTTTGCAGGCGTTCCTTTTGCGGCAAAATACTTTAAAACTATTTTTGTTGGAGTGCTTAAAAGTTAAAAAGAAAGCCAAAAGTTTCAATTGTTTTCCTTGCTTTTGGCTTTCTTTTTTTCGTTTTATCCGTCTTTTTCACTTTTACCTTTGCCTTCATTGAGCGGCGGCTTCTGCTCAGGTTTCGGTTCTGGTTTCGGTTCTGGTTTGGGCGGCGGCTCGCTTCGCGGCGGTGGCGGCGATGGATCGTCGTGCTTGGTCGGCGGCTCGTAACGCGGCGGCTCCGGTTCTCGCACCGGTTCTTGACGTTCTTTGCGAGGTTGTCGCTCAATGCGCTCTTCACGCTCTTGCTGTTTTTGCGGTGGTGCGTAAACAGGTGGGGATATCTCGCGGTCGTTGCGGCTGTGCGGCGGTTTCACGGGCGTTTGCGTTTCACTTTCGTTCACGTTTTTTCCGCCTCTCGAACGAATCGGAAAATCCCTTGGCGAAACATTATTCGGCGACTCATTCCTTGTTTCGGAATTGCCGTCATCTTGTTTAACAACTGACCGCGGCTGACGCGTAACTGCGCCCGTATCGCGGATTATCGGTTGACCATCTAATGCGCTTTTAATTTCCGTCTGTGAATTTCTGTCGGTTTTTTCAATCGGCGAACGATTTCCATAAATACGCTCTTTACGAAGATTCTCGCCGGTGGAAATGCCGCTTGTTCTTTCAGTCGCGCCAGTTTTGATTTGAGCTTCGGCTCGCGCTGTTGGTTTAGGATTTTCGACTAGAATATCCCTACTTACTCTGCCGTTCAAATCTTTAAAGGTAGGCAGAATCGGCGGTTTGACTGTTTCGGAAGGCGTAACCGACAAAACCTCTTGCGCGAGTTCCGTTGACGCGTTGCGAAAACCCTTCGTATTTCTTCCGAATTCACTTGCCGGAACGGTAATTACGCCGAGGTGCGGAATTTTTTTAATCAGCGGAGTTTCAACTACCGGCGGTTGATTCGGTGGCGGATTAATAACGACGGTCGTATTATTAATAATCGTCGTGTTATATTTTCGGCGGTCAATGTAAGTCGAATAATTATAGTTGTAGTAACCATAATCGTAAGGTAACGGATACCAGCAGATATTACTGCCGATATATGAAATAAATACTAACGCCGGTCGCCACCAACTGCGTTGCCCGCGATAGCGTGGATACGGTGTCCAATACCAACCGTCGTCATAAACCCAGCGTCCGTGATGATACGTTGCCCAACCCCACGGCTCGTCATTAACCCAAGTCCAGCCGTAAGGCGGAATCCAACGCCACTGACCGTAGCGATACGGCGACCAATCAGAATAGCTCGCCACCGAGTTGCGAAAGGGCTTCCAAACGTAACCGTATTTTTTCGTGAAAATCCATTCGCCGTATTCGCTTAAATCTTCCGCGCCGTAAATGTCGCGGTCATAATATTTGTCATAATCGGCGTTTTGCAGACGTTTGGCGATTATTGCGTCGCGTTGCAGAGACCAACTATTAAACTCGTCGGCGTAACGTGAAGCGTCGGAAGTCTCCCATTCGCCCGCGTAATTTCCGTCAATCTGAACCGTCGCGCTCCGACCGTTCTTCAATGTGAAACCCGAATTTTCCGAATAAACACGCGCTTGTCCTGAATCAGTAACGGAAACGCGAACTTCCGAATCGTTTTTGCTTCCGGCATCCACGCGATACATTCCCGCACGTTCGACGGAAACAGTCGTCTTCGGTGCGTCAATTTCAAAATAGGAACGGTCTTTAACGAAATTTAAAACGCGCAAACTCATCGAACCGTTCGGCAGGCTAACTGCAATGCCTTCATCGCGCAAAGTCGTGATTTTCAAATAAGCATTTTCCGAGAGTCGCAAATAATTGTAGCTGTTAAACTGAATCTCCAACCTCGCGTTTGAATCGGTCGCAATCTCATCGCCTTCGACAATCGGCAGATTGCTGGCGGCGCGTTCCCAGTGCTGAGAGTCAGCGCGCCGGATTTGCACATCGCCGCTGATAAAGCTAATCCGCGCCACCCGCACATTAACTTCGGGCACATAATCGTCGGGAACATTTGCTAAAGCGTTTCCCGCCACGGCGAACAAAAAAGGCATCAGGAAGAAAAATGCCCATTGAATTTTTTTAGCTGGACGCATAAAAGATTTTCTCCTTAATTTTGGTTTTTCTTCTCGGAAGAGTCGAAATTGAATAAATTCAACTTTTGCTTGCGCTTGCAAGCAAAAATTATACCGATGAAACTGACAGTTAATAAGTAGGCAGTAGCAGTTGGCAGTCTGTAATCAGGTGCTGTATTTTTACTGCCAACTGCTACTGCTGATTGCCAACTGTTTTATACACTTCATACTTCTCACGTCTGAAATCGGATAAATGTAATACGATATGGTGTAAAATGGACGAATCTGCGTTTCGTAGAAAACTCAACCTTTGCGTTGTGCAACTAAGGCTTTTGATTATAAACTTTGTTTTGGAAGGAATAATAAATATGAAAAAAATCGCATTATTGAGTTTCCTAATTTTGGCTTTGACTTTTACGGCTTTTGGACAAAAAGCAAAAACCGTTAAAGTTAAAACGACGACCGTTACGGTTACCAATGACAAAGGCGTACGCGACGTTTTCGACCGTTTAGTTGAAGGTATTAAACAAATCGACGCGGAAAAAGTAATGAGCGTTTATCAAAACTCCGATAAAATTCTTTTCTTCAACAATAACGGTTCGGCAACCATCGGTTGGGAAACGATGAAGAGTAATCGCGAATCGCTTTACGACAAAACTTCAAACGTAAGTCTTGATATAACGGGTTTAAGAATAGAAATGCTCGGCAAAGACAGCGCGTATGCGACCTGCAAATGGAAACAGCAGCAGGAATTTAACGGTAAACTTGAATCGGCTTCCGGCAGAATGACGCTGGTTTTCAAACTCATCGGCAAAGATTGGAAAGTAATTCACCTGCATACTTCACCCGATAATCCCGATGCAACGCGACCTGTTTTTCCGTCTGAAAAAGAAAATCAATAATTGAAATTATGAACAAAATTATCTTTACAATTTTCTTTTTCGCATTCATTACCGTTTTGAGTGTAATTAACGCCCTTGCTTGCAGTTGTGTTCCGCAGGAAAGTGAATCAATTGAGAAACAAGTCAAAGAAGCCTACACAAATTCAACCGCTGTCTTTGTCGGCGAAGTAGTTGAGGTAATTGAGAAGCCGGATACCTTTAACACTGAAGTAAAATTTAAGAATGTGAAATCTTGGAAAAATGAATTTAAAGATTCAGTTTCAATAACAACCGGTCGAGGCGGCGGCGATTGCGGATATGAGTTTGAGGTTGGGAAAAAGTATTTGATTTATGCTTACGGAGATAAAGGTAAATTGGGAACAAACATTTGCACCCGAACTTCTGATTTTGAGTCGAATAAAGACATAGCTTTTCTTAACAAAATGAAGAAAATAAAGAAATCAAAAATCAAGTCTTCTCCAAAATAACTTGTGCAACCGCGTGTTCCGTAGTGTGCGAAAGCGATAAATGAATTTTGTTTGCGCCGAGATTTTCCAAGATATTCTTCGCCTCACCTCGAATTTCGAGCGACGGAACGCCGTTTTCATCCGAACAAATTTCAATGTCGTGCCAAGTAATCTTTCCTCGCCAACCTGTCTTTAACGCTTTTAAAAACGCTTCTTTAGCGGCAAATCGCGCCGCGTAAGACTGAGCCGAAGCCGCGCCTTTTGCTTCGCAATAATCGCGTTCTCTTTTTGTAAAAACTCTTTCGGCAAAACGCGGCGTTCTCGAAATCGTTTCGCGGATGCGATAAACTTCAATAATGTCTATTCCGATGGAAACTATCATTAGTCGAGAGTCGAGAGTCGAGAGTCGGCAGTCCGAAGACCAAACAAAAGAAACTTTAGCAGATTCCGGCTTTTTTTGGCGAGAAAAGAACGGCGTAAAAATTCTTGTTTGCCGCCGGCTTGAAGAAAAAGGTTTTGCCAACGGTTTTTCAACTAGGCTCGGCGGTGTTTCGCCGTTCCCCGAAAACTCTCTGAATTTGTCGGGCGTAGATATTGATTCGGCAGAGAATCTGGCGGAAAATCGAAAGCGTTTTTTGGAAATTTTCGGCGGCGATTACTGGCTCGCCTCAAGTTGGCAAACGCACAGCGCGGACGTGCGAATCGTCAACAATCTCGATGATGCGGAAAACGGCATTCAAAAGAGCGACGCTTTAATTTCAAACTTAGAGAATGTATTAGTCGGCGTAAAAACAGCCGATTGCGTTCCCATTCTGTTCGGCGATAATCGGACGAAAGCGTTTGCGGCGGTTCACGCCGGTTGGCGCGGAACGGCGAATTCGATTGTTGTAAAGACGATTGAAAAAATGCGCGAAATTTATGGCACGAACACCGAAGATTTAATTTGCGCGATCGGACCGGCGGCAAGCGGAAAAAATTACGAAGTCGGACAAGATATAATTAACGCTTTTGAGAAAAACTTTTCCACCTGTGGAAATCTTTTTACAAAAACCCGTGAAGGACACGCGCTGGTTGACTTACATTTAGCAAACAAAGAGCAAATTTCAAGCATTGGCGTTTTACCTGAAAATATCTTCATCGCTCCGCTTTGCACGATCGAACGCACAGATTTGTTTTTTTCCTATCGCGTCGAGAAAAACCTTTACGGCAAAACGGGACGTTTGCTGTCGGTGATTGGTTTGAAAAAAAGTAGGCAGTAGCAGTTAGCAGTAGGCAAGTTGATTGTGGCGTTCAAAACTTACTTATCTCTGCCAACTACCGCTTCCTACTTTTAACTAACCTGTGCAGTTAAAGTTATTTCCTTACTCTTCGGCGGATAACAAACTTCATTGGTGCAAGCCTGATAACGCACGACGGCGCGGACTTTTACGACGTTTCCTTTAAAATTTGCGGGAACACTGATGTTAAAACTAAACGCGGTGCGTCCTTCATAAACATTGATGTTGTCTTCGGAAAAACCGAACTTGCGCGTTTTTCCGCGCGGATAACCAACCGCGCCGACTTTCACGCCCGTCGCGCTGACTCTGACCACCGTCGGAATTGCATATTCGCTGTTCGGACGACTTGAATTGACGTGCAAACCGTTTGGCACGCTCATCACAATTGTTGCTTTCGCCGCGCCGCCGCGTTTAATTGTGCCGATTGAACCGCTAAATGTTTGGGCATTAGCTTCGACGCAAACACCCGCTAAAAAAATCAAAGATAAAATTGCGCTCAATAAAAGTTTTCTCATAAATTTTCTTTGTTGATAAATGATGCGTTTTAATTGTTTCCCGATGCTTCACTTCACAATAAAACTATCAATCATCTCATTTGTTCTGGCTGCGTAATCTTCACGATACGCTTCTATAACCGAAATCTGTAATTCGTAAATTTTCCCTTTTTGGATGTTTTCGACAATTTTCCACGACGAAATAATGCTAATGTCCTTTTCAATTTTTTCGCTCTCAAGCAAATAAACTCTCGGATTTTCAAACCACTTTTCCGACAGAATTTTATCGGCAGACGTTTTGGCATTTTCGCAAACCGCTTCAAAATCCGAATCTGTAATAATTCTTAAATTTGCTTGTGCTTGCCGGAAATTTTTCGCGTCGTTTTCGCCTAATTCTTTCGTATAAGCAACAAACGCAACGGCTAAATCTTCGTTTATCGGATTGATAAAACCTTTCGGTTTAGTAATTTTGAAATCTTCCGTTTCTAGCGCTTCCGGTTCAAAAGCCTGCGCCGCGCTTTTTTTGATTTTCGTTGAAACAAAAACCATCAGCGCGACAAGAATAACTCCGACGATAAGAATTTCCATAATTTTTCAGTCGGCAGCAGCAGCAGTAGGCAGTAGGCAGTCGGTTTTCTCCTGCCAACTGCTGCTGCCGACTGTCTTATTCATTCCGTCTTTCGCGGCGAGTTGTCCGCAAGCGGCGTAGATGTCGCGTCCACGCGCACGGCGCACGTAAGCGGAAACGCCTTTGCTTTCTAATAAATTTTTAAATCTTTCGACTTGCCGAAAACTCGGCGGGTGATATTCAAGCGGATCTGCCGAGTTATGCGGAATCAGATTGATTTTCACTTTTTGTAATTCGTATTTGTGAACAAGATTTGCCAACGCGCGGGCATGCGCTTCGGAGTCGTTCACGCCGCCGAGCAGAACGTATTCAAATGTGAAACGCTCGCCGCGCCGCAAAGTTTTTTCAAACTCTTTCGCCGCCGCCAAAAGTTCCTCGACGTTCCAACGCTTATTTATCGGCATCAGCTTGTCGCGTAATTCATCATTTGGTGCAGACAGTGAGATTGCTAAGTTTGGACGTTTTTCAAGTTTCGCAAATTCGTAAATTTTCGGCACAATTCCGGCAGTTGAAACCGTTACGCGATTCGGCACAATGAACAAACCTTCTTCGTCGCTCATTATTTCAAGCGATTTTATTAAATTGTCGAAATTTAAAAACGGCTCGCCCGCGCCCATCGCCACCAAATTCGTGCCGTGCGGAGTTTCCGCGCCCGTTCCGTAAACATCGTTCAAAACTATAATTATCTGCTCGACAATTTCGCCCGCCGTTAGATTTCTAAGCAGTCCGAGTTTCGCCGTCAAGCAAAAATCACATTTCAGAGGACAGCCTGATTGCGACGAAAAACAAATGGTGTCCCGGTTTTCGGTTGGAATAAAAACGGTTTCGACGGGAAAATTGTCAGGGGTTTTCATTAAAAAGCGGCGCGTCCCGTCTTCGGAAACATAACGCGATTCGACTTTTAAAATTGAAGCGACGGCGGTTTCATTTAGCTTCTCACGAAACGCTTTCGGCAAATCCGTCATTTCATCAAAACTTAAAAGCCGTCTTTCGTGCAAGCCTTTGAAAATTTGTTTCGCGCGATATTTCGGCTCGCCGATTTTCTCGGCAAACTCGGCAAGTTCGGTTTTTGAAAATCCTGTCAAGTGAAGTTTCTCGCTCATCACAATTTTATTATAACCTAATCATCGAAAGTTTTTACCGGGAAGGCAGGCATCTTGCCTGCAAACGTCGTGTAAGCTGAACAATTAGTTTATCTCAGCGCAACAATTCGCTAAACTTTGTTTTCGCGCTCTCACCTTATTGCAGGCAAGATGCCTGCCTTCCCAGGTTTAATTTTTGTGATAAACTTTTTGAAAATCGTTTCGGCGAAAAAATTTATGAATAGAAAAACACTTATCGGTGGTTTAATTGCTCTGGCAATCCTATTTTTGCTGTTATTCGCCTGTGTTTGGATTGGCAAAAAAATCTGGCAAAGCGTAACGGATAAAACCGAAACAACCGAGACGCAAACTCCGCCAGGTCAACGAACGCCCGCGCCGCCGATAACCAACATCGAGGAAGCGCAAAAAACTTATCTCGCGCTCGGCAATCCGAGCAACGCCACAAATAATACGTCAAACGCCGACAATTATTTGATGGTCAACAACGCTTACGCGCTTTCTTACAACAACGGCAAAGGCACGGCAAATTGGGTGGCGTGGCGCATTTCCGAAAACGATTTCGGTGGAGCCGAGCGGCAAAATAATTTTCGACCCGATCCGAATTTACCGAAAACTTTCACGCGAATTACGCCGACCGATTACACGGGAAGCGGTTTCGACAAAGGACATCTGTGTCCGAGTGCCGACCGTTCGAGCAGTCCCGAAGCCAACAGCCAGACGTTTTATATGACGAATATAATTCCGCAAACGCCCGATTTGAATCGCAATGTCTGGAACGATTTTGAAACTTACTCGCGCGATTTGGTAAAAAAAGGAAAAGTTGATTTATACGTCGTTGCGGGTTGTTACGGCGAAAAAGGAAAGTTGAAAAAGAAAATCACCGTACCGACCAATTGCTGGAAAGTAGCCGTCGCCGTTCCGCAGGGCGCGGATTTTTCGGTTATCAACGAAAACACGCACGTCATCGCGGTTGATATGCCGAACGCGCCGAATCTCGGCAAAACCGATTGGCGCAACTTTCGCACAACCGTCCGCGCCATCGAGCAGCGAACGAATCTGAATCTGCTTTCAAATCTGCCGGCGAATTTACAGGAAACTCTTGAAAATCGAGTTGACAATAAATAAGGAATTTTTTCACCGCAGAGACGCAAAGGCGCAGAGGATTTTAGAGAATGTTTGAGGAAAATCCCGTAAATCAAAAGATAAATCAGATAACTGAAAAAATTATCGGTTGTGCAATTTCGGTTCATCGTGGTTTGGGTCCCGGACTTTTAGAATCGGCTTATGAAGAATGTTTATGTTTTGAATTGACTCAAAACAAATTCGAATTTGACAGCCAAGTTCCTTTACCCGTGATTTATAAAGGCGTTAAACTTGATTGCGGTTATCGAATAGACGTTGTTGTTGAAAATTTAGTTATTGTGGAATTAAAAGCCGTCGAAAGAATTTTGCCCGTTCACGAAGCTCAGCTTTTATCATATTTGAAACTCTACGATAAGAAAATTGGTCTTTTGATAAATTTTCACGTTCCGATTCTAAAAAGCGGTTTGAAAAGAATAGTAAATAATTTATAAAATTTCTCTGCGTCTCCGCGTCTCTGCGGTGAAAAAAGTTATGAGCCAAACACTCTCGAAAGAAATGCAGCAGCACACCTACGCGATTATGAATCGCGTCGAAGATTCGCACTGGTGGTATGTCGGTCGGCGTGCGATTTTGGAAAGTTTTCTTGAAGGAATAATTCAGAAATCGAAAATCGAAAATCCGAGAATTTTGGATGTGGGTTGCGGAACGGGCGGCAATTTGGAAATGCTGGAGAAATTCGGCGTGGCGGAAGGCGTTGATGTTTCCGACGACGCGCTCGAATTTTGTAAATCAAAGGGTCTGAGAGTTCATAAAGGTTTGGCGGAAAAACTTCCGTTTGAAGATGAAAGTTTTAACGTTGTAACTGCGCTCGATGTCATCGAACATTTAGACGACGATGTAGCGGGTTTGAAAGAAATGAATCGCGTTCTTAAAACGGGTGGCAGAACGCTGATTTTCGTTCCCGCCTTTATGTGGCTCTGGGGCGTGCAGGATGACGTTTCAAATCATCGAATTCGCTACACGAAAAAACAAATAGTCGAAAGGTTAGAAAAAGCCGGTTTTGAAATCGAGCGGGCGACTTATGCAAACATCTCTTTTTTCGCGCCGATTTTGGGTGGCAGAACTTTGATGAAACTAACCGGAATCAAACCCGAATCGGAAAATAACGTCAACGTCTCCGCGCTCAACGGCGTGTTCGGCAAACTCTTTGGCGCGGAAAGATTCTGGCTCAAAAATTTCGATTTCCCGTTCGGCGTTTCGATTGTGATTGTGGCAAAGAAGACAAAACAAACAGACGGTTTGTAATCAACTGAAGGAGATTTACAAAAAATGAATTTTTATCGTGAAACTATTAAAAACGCGCCGTCCGTAATTTCGATTCCGAAGGAAATGAGAAACCGCGATGTCGAGATAATTATACTTCCGTTAGATGAAGAACCGGAAAACGGCGGCGCAGTTGAAGTTGACGCAAACGGTTATCCAATCGGGTTTTTTGAAGAAACGGCGGGAAGTTTGCCCGATTTTCCAGAACGTGAGCCGCAGCCGCCGTTTGATGTCAGAGAAGAAATCGAATGATTTATTTGTTGAAATACTTACTCGATACAAACGCTTGCATCGTCTATATCAAAAATTCTCAATCAGGCGTAAGGCGTAAACTCGAATTACTGCCGAAATCCGAAATTGCCGTTTGTTCAATCGTTAAGGCGGAGATGTTTTACGGCTCAATGAAAAGCCAAAATCAAGGCGATTCTTTAGCAATTCAACAAAAGTTTTTCAAACAATTTCAGTCATTGCCTTTCGATGACGAAGCGGCTTTGATTTTCGGCGAAATTCGCGCTGATTTAGCAAGCAAAGGAACGCTCATCGGCGCATACGATTTGCAAATTGCCGCGATTGCTTTGGCAAACGATTTGACTTTAGTAACCCACAACACGAAAGAATTCAGCCGAATCAGAAATCTCAAAATTGAAGATTGGGAAATTTAATTTACCGTTCGGCGTTTCGATTGTGATTGTGGCGAAGAAAAATTAATGGCTATGATTATAAATTGAAATCTTCACCGATTATTTATTTTGGTCGTAAAGCGACAATCCCAAACCAAATTTCGCAGCGGCGCGGCGCAGAGCCATAGATTCCGCGTTGCTCGATGAATTTCCATAGCTTTCCAAATCTTCGTCTTCCTGTCCAGTCGCTTCCCGATAAATGACGCCTTCCAAACTTGGAATGGAAAGCCTGACGGTTAAAATCAATTTTCCGGCAACCGAATCAATCGAGCGAATTTCATAACACCAACCGGGCGCAAAATGGTCAAGATATTTTACCGCGTCGTGCCACGCCAGATAAGTTATTTCCTTGCCGCCTTGCCGACGTTTGCGGAGATGCTTTTGAGCAATCGGCTTTGACAAATCTTTGACGATTTCGCGGATCGAGCGCAAATCGGTTTTCGTTTCGTTAATTTGATTTTCGGTTGTTTCAGTTTCCGTTGCTGCTTGCGTCATCATATTAGAAAAATAACCTCACAAAAGAATTTTGTTTCACAGATGAAACATTAGCATTTTAGTTTATCCAAATCAAACAATTGCGATTTAAAATTGCTTCATAAAAATTAGTGAATTCCGACTTTGCTTGTAGTTTCCCAAATTATTGAATAAACGGAAACTGCCAGCCCGAAAAAAGATTGCCATCTTGGTAATGAAGAAAGTGCGAACACAAAAGTTAGAAAAGAACTAACAAAGCCAACAATGGTTAAATTACCCAAAATTACATCTGAGTAAAAAGTATTTTGAATGCTTATCGAGGTGCTGGAAATCAAAACTACAAGTGCGAAAAAACACATATCCATTTTCTAACGTCTTTATTCATAAGTAATCTCACATTAAACCGTGACGGCTTCATGGTATTCGCCCCAAACTTTTCTCAACTTATGAGAGATTTCGCCGACGGTTACATAGTTTTCGACACAATCTAAAATCTTCGGCAAAATATTTTCCGTTCCTCGCGCCGCTTCTTCGAGTTTTGTTAAAGCGTTTTCGGCTTTTGTAAAGTCGCGCTTTTCGCGTAAGGCGCGAAGACGCTCGACTTGTCCGCGTTCGATTTTCTCGTCAACTTTGTGAATCGGAATAGTCGTGTCTTCTTCAGTCTGAAACTTGTTGACACCGACGACGACCGCATCGTTTTTCTCGACTGCTTTTTGATATTTAAATGCCGCTTCCTGAATCTCGCGCTGCGGAAATCCGTTTTCAATCGCCTTTAACATTCCGCCCATCTCGTCAATTTTGTTAATGTAATCAACGGCTTTTTGCTCAAGCCCGTTGGTCAATTCCTCAATTGCGTAAGAACCTGCAAACGGGTCAACCGTGTCGGCAACGCCTGACTCGTGCGCGATAACTTGTTGCGTTCGCAAAGCGATTCGCGCCGCCGTTTCGGTCGGCAGAGATAATGCTTCGTCCATTCCGTTGGTATGCAGACTTTGCGTTCCGCCGAGAACCGCCGCGAGCGCTTGAATTGTTGTTCGCACGACATTTACTTCCGGTTGCTGGGCGGTCAGGGTCGAGCCGGCGGTTTGCGTGTGAAAGCGAAGCATCAAAGATTTTGGATTTTTTGCGCCGAATCTATCTTTCATAATTCGCGCCCAAAGACGCCGCGCCGCCCGAAACTTGGCTATCTCTTCCAAAAGGTTGTTGTGCGAATTAAAAAAGAACGAAAGACGCGGCGCGAAATCGTCAACTCGTAAACCAACATCCGTTGCGGCTTGAACGTATGCGATTCCGTCGGCGAGTGTGAAAGCGATTTCCTGAGCGGCGGTCGAGCCGGCTTCGCGGATATGATAGCCGGAAATCGAAATCGTGTTCCAATTCGGAACTTCCGTCTGGCAAAAAGCGAATGTGTCGGTTATCAATCTTAAGGAAGGTTTCGGCGGATAAATATAAGTTCCGCGAGCGATGTATTCCTTCAAAATATCATTTTGAATCGTTCCCTGAACTCGATCGAAAGAGACATTTTGTTTTCGCGCAACTGCTAAATATAAACAGAGAAGCGTCGAAGCGGTAGCGTTTATAGTCATCGAAGTCGAAACCGTGTCGAGTGGGATTTCGTCAAAAAGCCGCAGCATATCTTCCAAACTATCAATCGCCACACCGACTTTGCCGACTTCGCCCGCCGCCAGCGCATCGTCGGAATCGAGTCCGATTTGAGTCGGCAAATCGAACGCCACGCTCAAGCCGGTCGTGCCGTGCGCGAGCAGATATTTATAACGCGCGTTCGATTCTTCGGCAGTCGCAAATCCGGCGTATTGGCGCATCGTCCAAAATCTGCCGCGATACATATTCGGACGAACGCCGCGCGTATATGGAAATTCGCCCGCATTTCCTAAATCTGTCTCGTAATCGAAATGTGAATTGTCCGGATTAAAATCGTTCGGCAGTTCGATGCCGGAAGAAGTTTGAAATTTTTCGCGCCGTTCCATTTTTTTAGTTTCAGGTTTCAGGTTTTAAGTTTCAAGTTAAAACTAACTCAAAATTTATATTTTTGAAAATTAGAAACGCAACTCGGTGCTAGCGAAAAGAAAAATTCGAAACCTGAAACCTGGAACTTGAAACTTATACGAGTCTCGCGTAGCATTTCATTAAACGAAATGGAACTCGACCAAATTGCAAAAAAAGCGGTGCGCGAACTCGGCGATGCGATTAACCACGCGGTTGAAAAGTCCTTGCGCGTCAGCGAAGCGATTGAAAACTTGCGCGAACTCGGTTACGAGCCGAATTTAACGCTCAAACTCGAAATCGGTCTGCAGGCAATCGAAGGCGGTTTCGGTGATTTTCCAGAAGATATTGAACTTGATTTAACCGATGAAGATCTGCGTACGCTGCGCCGTATGAAAATACGCCTTGAATAGTGGTAAGTGCTAAACGGTAAGTGGTAAGTATTTTTGCTTTCCACTTACCGTTTAGCACTTACCACTTACCACTTACTTGAATTACTTTAATTATTTTTCCGAAATTGAAGAATTGTTCATACGCCGGCGCGGACGCAATTTGCTTTTAAGTCCGCTTGATTGGGCGTTGATTGAAACTTGGCAGGAACGAAAAATTCCGCTTCATATTATTTTGCGGGCAATCGAAAAAGTTTTTGACGCGGTTGACCGGCAGCCCGCCAAAAAGCGCACGGTTAAATCTCTGCTTTACTGCCGCGAAGAAATCGAAGCGCAGCATGCCGCTTGGCTGGAAATGCAGGTCGGCAAAAACGGCGGCAATAAAGTTCAAAGTTCAAAGTTCAAAGTTCAAAGTTCAGAAGACACGAGTTTACCGAAAAGCGATTTATTCTCCGAAGAAGCGATTGCCGCGCATTTGGAAAAAGTTTCCGCCGAATTAAACGCCGCCCTAAATAAAACCGAAGGCGAATTGAAGACGATTTTGGGGAAAGTTTCCAAGCATTTAGCGGAGCTTCGGCAGAAACCTTACGCGCCGGAGAAATTGGAAGAATCTCTTGAAAAACTCGATGCACTGGTTGACGAAAGTCTTTTGCAGAATCTTGAAACCGAACGGATAAAAAGCGAAATCGAAAAGCAAATCGCCTCTTATAAAAACAAAATGGAACGGGAAATTTACGAGCGAACTTTCGATTTAATGCTTCTCAAGCGTCTGCGCGAACACGCGGAAATTCCGCGCCTTAGTTTGTTTAATTTATGAGATACTTTTTTTCGCTTAAACTCAATAAATCTTGAAACAAAATAATCAAATAATTGATGTAACAATCGAAAAAATCGTGCCGAACGGTTTCGGTTTGGCATTTGCCGAAAATCTAACCGTGTTCGTTCCTTTGTCTGCCAAAGGCGACCGACTTCGCGTTCGTATCAACCAATTAAAAGGAAAAACGGCATTTGCCGAGATTGTCGAAATCCTTGAACCGTCAAGCGACAGAACCGAACCGCGTTGTCCATATTTCGGGCGGTGCGGCGGCTGCAATTTTCAGCAGATGACTTACGCCGCGCAGCTCGAAGCGAAAGTCGGCATCGTGCAAGATTGTTTGACGCGCATCGGACGGATAAATTACGAGCGGGAAATTTCGATTGTCGCCAGCCCGCGAGATTACGAATATCGCTCGCGCGCCAGCTGGCACCTTGATTCGAGAGAGAAAAAATTCGGTTATTTTCAAAGAAAATCGCACGATATAATCGATGTCGAAACTTGTCCGATTCTCGCGCCCGAACTTGAACAGACTTTAAAAAGTTTTCGTCGAAATCCGCCCTGGGAAAGTTTTTGGAGCAAAATTGTTGAAGTGGAAGCGGCGACCGCGGGCGGAGAAACCTCCGTTTATTCGGCGGAAATAATTGAACACGTCCGAGAAATTTCATTCACCACAAACGGCGAGAAATATTTCTACGACGCGACGAGTTTTTTTCAGGGCAATTCATATTTAATCGAACCGCTCATTGAAATTGCTTTGGGCGCGGCAAGCGGCAAAGTTGCGCTCGATTTATACTGCGGTGTCGGACTTTTTACACTGCCGCTCGCCAGGCGATTTGAAACGGTCGTCGGCGTTGAAGGAAGCGAGCAGGCAATTGATTTCGCCGAAAAAAATGCCGAAAACGCGCAGCTTTCTAACGTTAAATTTCACCGCGAAGATGTTTCCGATTGGCTAAAAGAAAATGTAGAGAACTTAAAAAATCTGGATTTCGTTCTGCTCGATCCGCCACGCACCGGCACTGAAAGGGAAACAATTGAGAATCTTTTACGCTTGAAGCCGAAACAAATTTCCTACGTTTCCTGCGAGCCTTCGACCTTAGCCAGAGATTTGAAAGTTTTGTGCGACAACGGTTACTCGATAGATTCAATCACCGCCCTTGATTTATTTCCGCAAACGCATCATGTCGAAACCGTCGTGCGGCTTCTTGCGTAGAGAAAAAGTTGCAGACAAATTAAAAATAGACAGCTTCCGAGCAAAACAATCATTCCGAAACGCAAGTCATTATAGTTTGTCGAAATATAACCGATGAGCCAAGTCGTCAGAGCCGCGCCGAGCGTTCCGCAAATGAACAACGGCGTAGCGCGGCGCGTGGCGGTTGCGCCGAAGGTTTTAGTGAAACGCGCCATATTCGTCGGGAAAATTGAGGACGTGCCAAAGCCGGCGATTGACGCGCCAAGCGCGAGAATTCCGAGCGTGTTTCCAAGCAGCAAAATGATTACGCCGAGCGTCGTCGTTAAAAGACCGAGCAGAAGCATTCGGTTTTCGCTGAGAAAGCGTGCGTAAAGCGGCGCAGCAAATCGTCCTAAAACGAAAAATAAAAAATAAGCAAATGTTGGCGAAAGCCAAGCAACGCCGCCGTCTTGATTCGGCAGGCGCATCGCGTAAGTTGTAATCCAACCGCCCGTTCCGCTTTCAAAGCCGACGTGAACGAAGTTAAAAATCGCAATCAACCAAGCCGTCAAAGTTGTCCAAATCGGTATTGGATTTTCGCTTTCGATTTGGTCAAACGATTCTTTTCGGCGGCTTCTGTACGAAGCAAAACCAATTGCTGAACCGGTAATGAAAAGCAAAATGACGAGAATTAAAGTCGGCTGAAGAACACTCGTCTGCGTGCCGAAAAAATCAATGAACGGCTTGCAAAAAATTGCGCCCACGCCCCAAAAAAAATTCAGAAAATTTAGCGCGGGCGTGATGTTTTGCGGATTTAGTTCGACCGTCAGCATATTGATTGACGGTAAGGTAACGCCGATTCCAAAACCGTTGACAACGAAAGCCGCCGCACAAAAAAGCCACGCGTCCGAATTTAAGCCTAAAACTCCGACGAGCATCGCCAGAAAACCGAGGACAATCGCGCCGCCGAATCCGAATCGTTTAACAATCGTCTGCGTCAAAAAAGTTCCCATCAAAGAGCCGGAAAATTGAGCAGTAAAAAAATAGCCGGCTTGCGTGTCGTCGAGGAAAAGCCGCGTGGAGAGAATTGGCAAAATTTGTCCGATTAAGACAGTAAGCGTGCCGGAGATGAGAAAACCGAAATGAAGCAGAAATTTTAAGAAGCGGTCTGATTCGTGGGCTGGCGTTTGATTCGGAATCATTATTATTTTTTGACGGCTTTGAATTTTTTCGCCTGCGCGGTTGATTGGCGGACAATGAGTTTCGGCTCGACGGTTAAAGTTTGCGGAATTTCCGCATCGTCCGTCTGATCTGCGGCAAGTCTTTTAAGGAGTGTCTGGGCAGCAAGGCTGCCCATTTCAAACAACGGCTGGCGAATTGTCGTCAGTGCCGGATTGTGAAATTCGGCGGCGTAAATGTCGTCAAAGCCAAGCACGGAAACGTCTTCGGGAACGCGCAAACCCGATTCCTGCAAAGCGCGAATCGCACCGATGGCGGAAATATCGTTAAAGGCAAAAAGCGCAGTGAACGGTTTTTTGTTTGAGAGCAATTTTTGCACGGCGATGTAACCGATTTCCGGCGACGGAATATCGCCTTCGAGTTGGGTTATTAAAGTCTTGTCTAATTTTATCCCGCGTTTGTTTGCCGCTATCGCAATTGTTTCCCAACGCACTTTTGTGTCAGAACTAAAATCCTGTCCTTTGATAAACGCAATTTGGCGATGTCCGAGCGTGAATAGATGTCCCATTCCGAGTTCCGCTGCGTGATGGTGATTCAAAACCACATTGGTTACGCCTTGGATTTCATCGTGACCGGAGACGGAAACAATCGGCAAATTTGAATGAAAGCGAATCGGCGTATCAACCGCAATGATGCCTTCGACTTGGCGTTCGAGAAGCATCTTTGGATGATGTTCTAAAAGGTCGTCGCGGTGCAGATGGCTCGCCGTCAAATAAAAAAAACCTTCTTTGGAAAGCGAAGCTTCCACGCCGTTCAAAACCATCGCCGAATAACCGTCAGATAACTCCGGCACGATTACGCCGAGCGTGAAACTGCGCTGCGCCCGCAGCGAACGGGCAAAATAATTCGGACGATAATTAAATTTTTCCGCCGCCTCTAAAATGCGGTTTTTAGTTTCCTGTGGAATCGCGCTTGCCGACGGCGCATCGTTCAGCACAATCGAAAGCGAGGTCGGCGAAAGTCCGAGATGCGCGGCTAATTCTTTCAGACTAATTCGCAGAGAATCGGGTTTCTTTGAGTACTCAGCAACTTTATTTTTTCGCTTGGGCGGCATAGACGAAGAGTTTCTCACACTGCGAAAAGCAACGCAAGAATTTGTTTTCACGTGATTTTGTTCGGTTAAGCAACTAACTAGAAGTAATTATACAAATAGTCGGAAAATCTCTTGACCTTTGTGTTACAAGAATGTTATAAAACAAATATCTAGTAAAACGTTTCAGTAAAACGATTTAGTAAGCCAAGCAAAAGTATAATTTCTCAGTATTCAGAAATAGTTTTGAAACGGACAAACAGTTTCCAAATTTATATTCTTGTGTTTTTGTAAAGAGAAGTTTGTCGTAGTTTCATTCAATACAGTCTTAATAAATTCAGTTCTGGAGGACTTCCAAATGCACAGAGGATTGGCTAGATTATTTAACGCACTAATGGTCGGCGTTTTGATTATAACGCTGAGCTTTATCGCCCATGCGCAGTTTCGAGCCGCACTGCAAGGCGCGGTTACCGATTCAAGCGGCGGAGCCGTTTCCGGCGCAACCGTTACTTTGACCAATAATGAAACGGGACGCACTCAACAAATCACTACGAACGAAGATGGTTTCTACCGATTTTCCAGTCTCGCGCCGGGAAAATATAATTTAACGGTCGAGCAGGGAAATTTTAAAAAACAAACGCTCGAAGACATAAATGTCGCAGCGGAAATAACGCAAGGCGTTGATGTCGCGTTGGAAGTCGGCGGAATAACCGAAACCGTTACGGTAAATGATGAGGCAACAACGCTCGAAACTGAAAACGCCAGCGTTCAAAAAACAATCGGCACGCAGGAAATCCGCAATCTGCCGCAGAACGGGCGCGACCCGTTTGAATTGTTGCGCTTGGCGCCCGGAGTTTTCGGTGACGGCGCACGCGGGGGCGGAAACGGAAACGCCGTTAATTTACCGAACACGCCCGGTCCAGGCGGCTCGAACAACTCGATTTTTCAATCGGAAAACGTCCCGCAAATCAGTGCCGCTGGACAGCGCGTAACGGCTAATAATTATCAACTCGACGGTGTGAGCGTCAACAGTTTGCAGCAGGGCGGCGCGTCGGTCATTACTCCGAATCAGGAATCAGTCAAGGAAATCATCATTTCGAGTTCGGCTTTTTCCGCCGAAGACGGACGTAATTCCGGAGCGCAGGTGCGGGCTGTTTCACAAAACGGAACGAACGAATTTCACGGCAGCGCGCTTTTCAAATACAACGATCCGGGCTGGAATGCACGCAATAGATTTAACGGCATTCCCGACGCGAACGGGCAAATTACGGCAACCCGTTTCGTCCCCTCGCAGCGAGTCGAGCAGCGCTACAAAACATTCGGTGGTTCAATCGGCGGTCCGATTATCAAAAATCGTTTCTTTTTCTTTACCTCTTACGAAGGTTTGCGAAATAACTCAAATAATACTTACGAGGCTTATATCGAAACTTCGCAATATCGGCAGCAAGTTATCAATCGGCGACCGGGCAGCATCGCGGCGACGATTTTTCAAACGCCGGGCATCGAGCCGCGCGTCGCCGGTTTTCTTCCGAGAACTTGCGCCCAAACCTTCGGCGTTGCCGCCGCCGCCCGCTGCCGAGACGTTCCCGGCGGTTTAGATTTAGGCTCGATTGCCGGAACGCGCGGCGTTTATTTGCCGTTCGGTCCGGGCATCGGTCAGGTTGACATCGGCGGCGGCTTCGACGGCATACCCGACGTGGTTTATGCGCTTTTGAATGACCCAACCCGTCAGCGCGGAAATCAGTTTAATTTCCGATTCGATTACAATATAAACGACACAAATCAACTCGCTTTAAGCAGCTACATCACGACGCGCCGGGACATTTCAAACGACCGCGGTTCGAGAAGTCGTCCGGGCAGCGACATAATAGACGCGCCACTTCCGTTTGTCGTGACGGGAATTTTAATCAGCAATATAAACAGCACTTTGGTTAATGAATTTCGCACGAATTTTACGCGCTTCAGTTCAAACCAAGTAAAGGCTTCGGCGGAGACGAATTTCGGTATTCCGCGCCTCGAAGTCGAAGGCTTGCCGTTCGACCGCATTCGGTTCGGCGCGCCGCGGGCGGAAACTACGCCGGGAATTTTTTCGCAAAACACGGTTGAAATTGCCGATTCGCTGACAACGGTCTTCGGCAGTCACGCCGTCCGATTCGGCGGTTCTTTCCGCCGCGAATTCAATGATAATAATTTGAGCGGCGGAGCGCGTCCGCTTTATTCGTTCGTCGGTTTATTTAACTTAGCCAACGACACGCCGATTTTTGAAGCTATCAACACCGACCCGACGACGGGCGCGCCGGCGGATGCCGCTCGGAAATTGCGCTCGAACGACACATCGTTTTTTATCCAAGACGATTGGAAACCGTTTCCGAATTTAACCTTGAATCTCGGTCTTCGCTACGAATACTTTTCGCCGCTGACCGACCGTCTCGGTCGTCTGACTAACTTGGAAACCGGCACGGGAGCGCAAACTTTAACCAATGCCAAACTCGTCAAGGTTGAATCATTAAGTGACCCGGACAAAAATAATTTCGCGCCGCGCTTCGGTTTTGCCTATAGTCCGAAGTTTTCAAATATGTTCGGTTCTTTCGGCGAAAGATTGGAAAACAAAATAGTTATTCGCGGCGGCGCGGGGATTTATTACAACCGCATTCCAAGCGTAGTTTTTGCCAACGCCGCAGGTAATCCGCCGAACTTCGCCAGATATAATATCTGCTGCGGAACCGAGGGTTCGCCGTATGCGGGCGGGCAGATTGTCTACGCGCTCGGTTCGAATAACACGACTACCGGTTATCCAATCAATCCTGTTTTGGCGACCGGCATAAATCCGGCAAACGGTTTGCCGAACGTCGGCAGAGTAGAAATTTACGGCAGCCCGCGCCGTGTGCCGAATGCCGAAGTTTATAAATATTCGCTTGATTTGCAATACGAACTGCCGTATCAAATCGTTACTTCAATCGGTTACGAAGGCAACCAAAGCCGTAACTTAATCAGATTGGTCAATCAAAATTTTCTGTTTCAGGCGAATCCGAATATTTTTGCCGCTTTTTTTGCTACGCCCGACGTGAATGCGAGTTATAACGGAATGAACTTGCGTGTCGAACGACGTTTTACCAATCATTTTCAGGTAACGGCAAATTATCGTTTCGCCAAGAGCATTGACACGCTTTCCAACGAAGGTCCGGGCGCAGTTACCAACCAAACTTATCCGATTGATTTAAGACAAGAGCGCGGTCCGTCGGATTACGACGTGCGGCACAATTTTAATTTATCGGGTTTGCTGGAATCGCCTTTCTTTAGAAACCAAAAAACTTTAGCGGGCAAATTGCTCGGCGGTTTTGAACTGAGCGGCATTTTGACATATCACACAGGTTTTCCGTGGACGCCGAAGATTGAACAAGGATTGCGCGGCGCGGGCGGCGACTTTTTCGGTCCGGTTCGCCCCGTCAGATATTTTGGCGGCGTTCAGCAAAATACTTCAAACAATTCGTTTTTGCAGCCGAACGGATACTTTACGGGCGGCGGCAGTCGGTATTTTCAAACTACGCTCAATCCGGGCGATCCGACTTACCAAAATAATCCGCCGGGAATAGGACGCAACTCGTTTCGCGGTCCAAACTATTTTGCGGTTGATATGAGCGTTGCAAAAAGATTCGGTCTGCCCGCTTTCGGAGTTTTGGGTGAAAGCCCGAATCTTGAATTAAAGTTTAACTTCTTTAATATATTTAACAATCTTAATCTTCAACCGTTTGGATTTTTTAGCAGCGGCACGTTCGTTAATCGTCCTAATTTTGGCGAGGTAGACGGTGCTTTAGCCGGACGAGTAGTCGAATTTCAAGCGAGATTCAGATTTTAGATTTATTACCGATTAGGGCGAGTGCAAATCGGCTTGCCCTAATTTTTACCAATCCAAAATTTCAATAAATTTAACGGAGCAAATCGTATGAGGTTAGCTGTCAAACGCCATATCTCGTTTATTTTAGTCTGCCTGTTTTTTTTCAACACTTCGTTACTTTTCGCTCAGCGCAACGTTCGTTTCGCCGCGCAAACTTCGAGCATCGAGAGAAAAATTGACAGTTTGCTGGCAAAAATGACGCTCGCTGAAAAACTCGGTCAACTGCAGCAACTCGACGGTGAAGCGAGCGGCAAATATCGTCCCGAACATCTCGAACTCGCTCGAAACGGTCTTCTCGGTTCAACTCTAAACGTGCGCGGCGCGGAACAATCGAACGAATTGCAAAAAATTGCCGTCGAGCAATCGCGTCTGAAAATTCCGATGTTGTTTGCCTTTGACGTGATTCACGGATACCGAACGATGTTCCCGATTCCACTGGGCGAATCGGCGAGTTGGGATTTGGCTTCGATTGAAAAATCAGCGCACATCGCGGCGACGGAAGCCAGAAGCGCCGGCGTGCATTGGACGTTTGCGCCGATGGTGGACATTGCTCGCGACCCGCGTTGGGGCAGAATCGCCGAAGGCGCGGGCGAAGACACATTCTTGGGTTCGCAGATTGCTTTCGCCCGCGTGCGCGGTTTTCAGGGAACGGATTTCAGCCAAAGCGACCGCGTGATGGCTTGCGCCAAACATTTCGCAGCTTACGGAGCGGCGGAAGCGGGGCGCGATTACAACACGACCGATATGAGCGAGCGCACTTTGCGTGAAATTTATTTTCCGCCGTTCAAAGCGGCGGTTGATGCCGGAGTCGGTTCGTTTATGACTTCGTTTAACAGCATCAGCGGCGTTCCTTCAACCGCCAATCCGTTTCTTTGGAAACAAATCCTGCGCGACGAATGGAAATCCGACGCGCTGGTCGTTACCGATTACACCGCCGTGATGGAATTGATGAAACACGGCGTTGCCCTCGACGAAGCGGACGCGGCGCGGCTTGCTTTAAACGCCGGCATTGACATTGAAATGGTTTCACGTTTCGTCAACAAACACGGCGAACAGCTCGTTCAAAATAAAAAGCTCTCGATGGCGACAATTGACAACGCCGTCCGCGAAGTTTTGCGAACGAAATTCAAACTTGGACTTTTTGAGAAACCGTATGCCGATGCAAACCGTGAAAGAGCGATGCTTCTCAATGCCGAACACAGAAAATTCGCGCGTCAATCGGCGAACGAATCTTTTGTCTTATTAAAGAACGAGCGCGAAACTCTGCCGATAAAAAAATCTATCAAAGAAATCGCCGTCGTCGGATTTCTCGCTGGCGACCAGCGCAATATGAACGGCAATTGGGCGGGCGACGGACGCGAGCAAGACGCGGTAACCGTATTTGAAGGCGTGAAAAATAAACTTGGAAATTCAGCAAAAGTAAAATTCGCGAGTGGCTGCGATGCGAAATGCGAGGACGCAAGCGGTTTTGACGAAGCCGTAAAACTTGCCCAAAACAGCGATTTTACGATTTTAACCGTCGGCGAAGATATTGATATGAGCGCGGAAGCGTCTTCGCGCACCGACATCGGGTTGCCCGGCAAACAGCTTGAATTAGTCAAAAGAATTCACCAAACCGGCAAGTCTTACGCGGTTGTTTTGATGAACGGTAGACCGCTGACGATAAACTGGCTGGCGGAAAATTCGCCCGCAATTCTTGAAACTTGGTTTGCCGGAACCGAAGCCGGCAACGCGATTGCAGATACCTTGTTCGGCGACGCTAATCCGAGCGGCAAATTGCCGATTACGTTTCCCCGCTCGGTCGGGCAAATTCCGATTTACTATAACGCTCTGCCGACCGGCAGACCGTTTGAAGCCGAAAATAAATACACTTCCAAATATCTAGATTCGCCCAACACGCCGCTTTATCCATTCGGTTACGGTTTGAGCTATACGACATTTAAAGTTTCAAATCTGCAATTGAGCCAGAGCAAAATATCAAAAACCGGCGAGCTAAAAGTTTCGGTTGACGTGGAAAATACGGGCAAGCGCGCCGGCGCGGAAGTCGTGCAAGTTTATGTGCGCGATTTTGTCGCCAGCCTTTCGCGTCCCGTCAAAGAATTAAAAGCATTTCAAAGAGTCTCGCTAAAAGCGGGCGAAAAAAGAAAAATTGAATTAGTTCTGAAGGCAAAAGATTTGGGATTTTACAACACGGCGAATCAATACGTTGTAGAAGCAGGCGAGTTCGGTTTAACTGTCGGAACAAGTTCGAACGACGATGGTTTGAAAGATACTTTTACAATCGTAAAATAAAATGATTTTTCGCCACCGAGCCGCCGCGGAAACGCAGAGTTTCGCTCTAGGAGACAATCTAAATCTCTCGCGTTTCTCGGCGAAATCTCCACGTCTCGGCGGTGAAAAATTCTAACTGGTACCTTAAGATAATTTGTAACAATTAATGTCAAAGAAATTTTGGGTAACGTTTGTCTTTTTGGTTTTAGCTTTCCCGGTGCAAACTGGTACGTTCGCGCAACCAGTTAAGGAAACTTCCAGACAGACAGTTGCCTCTAAAGAAAAAGTTCCGACTCAAAAATATGTTTTAACACCTGATGATAGGGCATTTCTTGAAGACCTCGAACGCCGCGCCTTTCAATTTTTCTGGGAACACTCGGACCCAGACACGGGCTTGACGCTTGACCGAGCGCGGACGAATGGCGACGCGCCGAAACGGGGCGAAGACCATTTTCAGGTTGCCAGTATTGCTTCGACTGGCTTTGCTTTAACTTCTTACTGCATCGCCGCTGAAAGAAAATGGATTAGTTCGGAAGAAGCGAAAGAGAAAACGCGCCGCACGCTCGATTTTTTTGCCAACCGCGCGTTTCACAAAAACGGTTGGTTTTACCATTGGCTCGACCAAAAAACGGGCGAGCGGCGTTGGCGCAGCGAAGTTTCTTCGATAGACACGGCACTTCTGCTCGGCGGCGTTTTGAGCGTTCGTCAATGTTTTGCGGGCGACGCGGAAATTGTTCGGCTGGCATCGAAAATCTACGAGCGGGTTGATTTTCCCTGGATGCTCAACAGCGATGAAGATTTACTTTCGCACGGCTGGCGACCCGAAACGGGTTTTATTGTCAATCGCTGGAACGATTACAGCGAACAGACGATGTTATATTTGCTCGGCATCGGCTCGCCGTCTCGTCCGATTCGCTGGCAATCGTGGTATGCGTGGAAGCGCGATTGGGTAACTTACAAAAATTACAAATTTCTCGCTGCCGTGTCGCCGCTTTTTATTCATCAGTTTTCGCACGCTTGGGTTGATTTCCGCAGTAAGCGCGAGCATTATGCAAATTTTGCGGTTGATTATTTTGAGAATTCTGTTGCGGCGACTTATGCGCAGAGGCAATTTTTTATAGATGTTTTGAGCAAGGAATTTCCGCTTTATACGGCAAATATTTGGGGCTTGACCGCTTCAGATAGCGCGAAAGGTTACGTCGCCTGGGGCGCACCTCCGCGCCACGAAGCGACCGACGGAAGCGTCGTGCCGTGTGCGCCGGCAGGTTCTTTGATGTTTGCGCCGGAAATCGCACTACCCGCGCTTGTGGAAATGAAAACGAAATATGGTGATAAAATTTATGGACGCTACGGTTTCGCCGATGCCTTTAATCCGCATACGGGTTGGGTTAATCAAGATGTCATCGGAATTGATGTCGGCATCACGCTCCTTAGCGCGGAAAACCTGCGCAGCGGAGACGTCTGGCGATGGTTTATGCGAAATGCGGAGATAAAAAATGCTTTAACGCGTGTTAAGATTCGTTGAAAGATTATTTTGACACGGCTTGGAAATTTGATTAAATGCTATATTGTTAAATCAAATCAGCAATTTCTAAATTCAAATAGGAGAAATTTTTATGCAGAGATTTATCATTCCAATATTTTTGATTTTAGCTTTTTTTCTGGCGGCTTGCGTGAACGCTCCGCAAAACGGAAACAGTGTGGCGACGGGTTCGTCGAACCAAACGAACAAAGACCCGAATCGCCGAATCAAGATCGGTTTTGCGATGGACACGCAAAAGGAAGAGCGTTGGGTGCGCGACCGCGAAGCGTTTGAAGCACATTGCAAGCAGTTGAATGTTGATTGCGTCATTACGGTCGCCGATAACAAATCCGACAAGCAGGCAAACGACGTGGATAATTTATTGACACAGGGCGTTGACGTAGTTGTAATTGCGCCGCATGATGCGACGCAGGCGGCTTCGATGGTAGAAAAGGCGAAAGCACAAGGCGTTCCCGTTATCAGCTATGACCGCTTGATAAATTCAGACAAAATTGATTTGTATGTTTCGCATCAAGTTCCGGTCATCGGGCGAAAAATCGCCGAATACGCTTTGGGTAAAGTTCCGAAGGGAAACTACATAATGGTCTACGGCGCGTCAACTGACAATAATGCGGTGATTATGAAAAAGGAACAACTCGCCGTTCTGCAGCCCGCGATTGACAGCAAAGCCGTCGTTATCAAAGCCGACCAATTTATCACCGATTGGAAACCAGAGGAAGCATTGAAAATGGTTGAAAATGCGCTGACGCAACATCGCGATGACATTCAAGCGATTGTCGTCTCGAACGACGGAATGGCGGGCGGCGTAGTTTCGGCTCTTGATAAGCGCGGCTTGACGGGCAAAGTGATTGTTACCGGACAAGACGCACAAATTGACGCGCTCCAACGCATCGCCGAAGGCAAACAATCAATGACCGTCTACAAACCGATTATCCCGCTTGCCAACGCCGCCGTCGAAGCTGCGATAAAGTTGGCGAAAAAGGAAACTTTAGCCGACGCAAAGCCTTTTAGAAACGACAATCTCGGCAAGGACGTTCCCGCAATTTTGCTGGAAGTTACGACGGTTGATAAAGACAATCTGATGACGACGGTCATCAAGGACGGCTACGCGAGATTCGACGAAGTTTATAAAAATGTTCCTGCTGACCAGCGACCGAAGCAATAATGAAATGTAGCGAATTTTGTAGGGGCGAGGCTTGTCCTCGCCCGCTTAAACGAAATGAGTGAGAAATTATACACACGGAAGAATTCATAACGATTAGAACATTTTGATTATGCTTCGTGTCGCGTCTATTTCGTAACAATCGTTGTTTCAAATAAAAGAACGCTTTTTACAACCAAGAATTTGCTAAAGCCATTGTCGAATGTTTACTGAATTTGCGTGAAAAAGTGAAATTCAATCTTTATGGATATTGTTTAATGCCCGACCATTTTCACGCGCTAATCGGAGCAGGCGAATCAAACAAAACGCTCGGACAAATTTGTGGAGCATTCAAAAGTATTTCGACTCGCGTTTATTGGAAAATAGGAAAAGGGCAACTTTGGCAACGCGGTTATCACGACCATATTATTCGTAATGAAACGGATTTTTTCGAGTGTTTGAAATACATCAAAGAAAATCCGTTGAAGAAAAATTTGGACGATTGAGAATTTGTCGGACGAGTTGATTATTTAAAATAAAGGAGCGGGCGAGGACGAGCCTCGCCCCTACAATCGTTTTTTGTAATGACGATGCAAACAAAATCTCCGCTTTTGGAGATGAAAAACATCACCAAAGAATTTCCCGGCGTGAAGGCTCTCGACGGCGTAACGCTTGACCTTTTCGCCGGCGAATTTCACGCGCTCGTCGGCGAAAACGGCGCGGGAAAATCAACTTTGATGAAAGTTTTGTCGGGTGTCTATCCGGCGGGAACTTACGGCGGCGAAATTGTAGTCGAGGGCACACCGCGAAAATTTAAAAATATCCGCGATGCCGAAGATGCAGGAATCGCCATCATCTTTCAGGAACTCTCCTTGGTTAAAGAATTGACCGTCGGCGAAAATATTTTTTTGGGGCGCGAGCCTTCACGTTTCGGAGTGATAAATTGGACGGAGCTTTACCAACGCGCCGGTAAACTTCTTCAAGATTTGAATCTGCCGATAAACCCGAAAACGCCGGTCGGAAATCTCGGCATCGGTTCACAACAACTTGTCGAAATCGCCAAGGCATTGTCGCAAAACGCAAAAATTTTGGTTCTCGATGAGCCGACCGCCGCGCTGACCGAATCGGAAGTCGAAACGCTGTTCGATATTTTGCGACGTTTGAAATCGCGCGGCGTGGGAATGATTTACATCTCGCACAAACTCGGCGAAGTTTTTACGATGTCCGACCGAATTACCGTTTTGCGTGACGGAAAAACTGTCGGCACGAACGACGCTAAAAACTTGACAATCGGACAAGTCATCGCACAGATGGTCGGGCGGGAAGTCGGCGATATTTTTCCGAAATCCGCGCACGAATTTGGCGAAGCGGCTTTGGAAATCAAAAACCTGACGGCGTTTGAAGCGGAAACCGATAAAAAATTGGTTGACAACATTTCGTTTGCCGTCCGACGCGGCGAAGTCCTAGGGATAGCGGGTTTGATGGGCGCAGGACGCAGCGAACTTTTGATGTCAATTTTCGGAGCGCATCTTGGCAAATCATCGGGCGAAATTTTTGTTGAAGGCAAGCGAGTTTCGATAAATTCGCCGTCGGAGGCAATTGAAAACGGCATCGGTTTCGTGACCGAAGACCGCAAGCGTTTTGGGTTAATTTTAGAGCAGACGATTTTGGACAATATGACGCTCGCCGGCTTGAAACAAATCAGCGGCGCGTTTCTGATTCATCGCACCCGCGAAAGCGTGGCGGCTAAACAATCAATGGCTGATTTACGCGTTAAAGCCAACTCGCCTCTGACCGTGGCGGGAACACTTTCGGGCGGCAATCAGCAAAAGGTCGTGCTTGGAAAATGGCTTTTGACAAAGCCGAAAGTGTTATTTCTCGACGAACCGACGCGCGGCATTGATGTCGGCGCAAAGCAGGAAATTTACGCGAACATCAATGCGCTGGCAAAACAAGGTTTAGCAATCGTGATGGTGTCAAGCGAATTGCCGGAAATAATCGGGCTTTCCGACCGCGTTTTAGTTCTGCACGAAGGGAAATTGACGGGCGAATTTTCCAAACAGGAAGTTACGCCGGAAAAAGTAATGGCGGCGGCAACGGGAAATGTTTAAGGCAAAAGTAAAAAGGCAAAAGGTAAAAATAAGAAGAAACTTTCGGCTTTAAAACCAATAGAAATATGAGTGAAACGAAAGAAAACATTTTCAAAATACAAGCATCGGCTTTGCGGGCATACTCGATGATTGCTGCGCTCGCGGTGGTTTGGATTTACTTTCATTGGGCGACGAGCGGCATCTTTTTTACTCCGCGCAACTTGTCAAATTTGATGCTGCAAACTTCCGTGACCGGCATTCTTGCAGTCGGAATGTTAATGGTGATTGTCGCCGGACAAATTGATTTGTCGGTCGGTTCGGTTTTAGGATTCGCCGGCGCGGTCGCCGCGCTTGCGTTGACTGAATGGAATTTTGGATTGCCGATTGCGCTTTTGTCGGCGGTAGTGGTCGGCGTGTTAATCGGATTCGTTCACGGAACGCTCACCGCTTATTTCAACATTCCGGCGTTCATCGTAACTTTGGGCGGCTTGCTCGCATGGCGCGGCGCGGTCAAAGCCATTACGCAGTCGGAAACGATTCCGGTTGCCGACCCGATTTTCAAAACAATCGGGCAGCAATACGTTGACCCAGATATCGGTTGGATTCTGGCGGGCGCGGCGATTCTCTTTGTTTTGGCAGTTGCTCTCCGCCGCGCTCAAACACAGAAAACTTACGGACTCGGCGAAGCGAATTACATGGGAGAAATTCTCAAATCAATTCCGTCAATCGTCGCGATAATCGTTTTTATTTATTTGATGAATTCCTACGCGGGTATTCCGATTCCGGTTTTGATTCTGCTCGCCGTCGCTCTGCTGGGCGTTTTTATAACAAATTTTACAACCTTCGGACGTTATCTTTACGCCATCGGTGGCAACCCTGACGCGGCGCGACTTTCTGGCATCAACAACAAACTCAATATCTTAAAAGTCTTCGCGCTTTTAGGAGCATTAACCGGCATCGCGTCATTGATTTTTACGGCGCGTGTCGGAAGCGCTTCGCCGGATGCAGGAACTCTCAAAGAACTTGACGCGATTGCGGCGTGCGTTATCGGCGGTGCAAGTTTGATGGGCGGACGCGGCACAATTTTCGGCGCGTGTTTGGGCGCGTTGATTATGGCAAGCCTCGATAACGGAATGTCGCTTTTAAATGTCAAGGATTTTATGCAGGATATTATCAAAGGCTCAATTCTCGTCGCAGCGGTCGGGCTTGATATGCTCGGCAAAAAGCAAAGCTAAGTAAAAAGTAAAAAGGCAAAAGGTAAAAGTGAAGAGCGCGGCAGAAAAATAATTGAGAGAAAAGATAGGCAATGATTCTTTCTTCACTTTTGCTTTTTACTTTTTTACTTTTGCCTTTAAAAAACCCTTCCGTAAATTTCCGTCATTTCTTTTAATCTTTTTGAGATTTCTTCGGTGAAATCGCTTTGCTTGCATCGCCAATTCCAATTTCCCGAATAGGACGAAGGCAAATTCATCCGCCCTTCGTTGCCTAAACCGAGAACGTCTTGAAGCGGCACGATTGCCGTATCTGCAACCGAAGAAAAAGCGGCGCGGATAAAATCCCAATGAATTTCCCGCTTGTTGCCTTTCAGATATTGCAAACAAAAATCACGTTCCCTTTTATTGGTTAATTTGAACCAGCCGACGACCGTATCATTGTCGTGATTTCCCGTATAAACCACCGTGTTTTTAATGTGATTGTGCGGCAAATAAGTGTTGTGCGAATCGCCGCCGAAAGCGAAAAGTAAAATCCGCATTCCGGGCAAACCAATCGAATCGCGCAATCGTTCGACTTCCGGCGTAATCACGCCCAAATCTTCCGCCAACATCGGCAAATCGCCCAAAGCCGTTCGCAAAGCGGCGAAAAGCTCATCGCCGGGAGCGTGAACCCAACAACCGTTTTCCGCCGTTTTGTCCGCGCCGGGAACTTCCCAACACGCCTCGAAGCCGCGAAAATGGTCAACGCGCACGACATCGACGGTTTGAAAAATAAAACGTATTCGGTCAACCCACCAACGGAAACCGTCCGCCTGCATTTGTTCCCAATCGTAAATCGGATTTCCCCAAAGCTGTCCCGTATTACTGAAATAATCCGGCGGAACGCCTGATATGACGCGCGGCGAGCCATCTTCATTTAATTTGAACTGCGACGGATTGCACCACACATCACACGAATCAAACGCAACGAAAATCGGCACGTCGCCGACAATTTTTATGCCTCGTTCGTTAGCGTATCGTTTCAAATCAAGCCATTGTTTGTAGAATAAATACTGATAAAACTTTTGGGCAAACATTTCCTCGTCGAGTTCTTGTTTGGCTTTTGACAATGCTTCGGGTTGACGAAGTTTTAGCGGCTTGTCCCAGTTTTGCCACGAATCTTGATTCTGTTTTTTGATTGCCCGGTAGAGCGCATAGTCTTCGAGCCAAAAATTATTAGCGTCACAAAACTTGTGAAACGAATCGGCGACGGCTTCATCGGTCGTTTGTCGAAACTGCTCGAAAGCCCGTTTTAGAAGATTGTTTTTCCATTCAAATACACTGCCGAAATCAACTCTATCAACGGAAAAATAAGGTCTTTCAATCGTTTCTTCTTCGGTCAAAAATCCGTCTTCGACAATTTTCTGCGGCGCGATAAGCAGCGTATTTCCCGCAAACGCCGAAAATGAAGAATATGGCGAATCGCCATAGCCGGTTGGACCGAGCGGCAGAATCTGCCAGTAAGTTTGTCCGGTGCTTTCGAGAAAATCAATAAACTTATACGCTTCATCGCCGAAATCGCCGATGCCGAATCTGCTCGGCAAAGATGTTGGGTGCAGTAAAATGCCGCTTGCTCTGGGAAAATTCATAATTTTTAGGACAAAGAAATTTTAACGCAAAGGCGCAAAGTCGCAGAGACGCAAAGAAAAGCAAACACAAAAGCGTTAAATTTCTTTTAGCTGCTAAAATCTATGCTTTCATTTATCTGAAGATTTTTTATTTTATCCGACAAATTCGCCTCCGCCGCTTTTTCTTTTAACAAACGCAATGGCTCGCTCGGCGGCTCGTCCGACAAATCGAAACGTCCGAAGTGCATCGGAATCAAAAAATCGGCTTTTGAATCAATGAAACCTTGAAACGCTTCCTGCGGCGAATTGTGATTCGCTTTCATAAACCAAATAGGTTTATACGCGCCGATGCCGATGATAAAATAATCAATCTTCGGAAACGCGGCGGCGAGTTCAGCATAATGGCTGCCGAAACCGGAATCGCCGCTAAAATAAATGGTTTTCTCCGCGCTTTGAATGACGAACGCGCCCCAAAGAAGTTTGTTAGTATCAAAAAGTCCGCGCCGACTCCAATGCCTGACGGGAAGAAAAAAGATTTTTAAATTGTCGTCCGTTAGGGAAAATTGCTGATACCAACCAGCCGTCTGCATTTCGTTTGAAGCGGTTTTCCAATCGTTTAATAATTCTTCCATTCCCAAACCGGCGAGTATTTTCGCATCGGGAAATTTGCCCGTTAATTGTTTAATCGTTTCCTCGTCGCAGTGGTCGCGGTGGCTGTGCGAGATTAATATAAAATCAACTGCTTGCAATTTATCAATCGGCGACGGCACATCAACGAAAGTATTAACGAGCGACGGTTTGCCGAAAACCGGGTCGAGCAGAATGTTCACGCCGTTTAAGCGAACAAAAAACGAAGCGTGTCCGAGCCACAAAATTCCGTCCGTTTCGCCGCGCAAAAATTCCGTCGGGTCTCGGACTTCGAGCCTTCCCGTATCATTTTGTTTTTCTAGTTTTTGCGGTTTTGTGCCGAGCTGCCATTTGAGCAAATCAACCGTCGAAGGCAAAAAGGGAAATTCGTGATTTACAAATCTGCCTTTTTGGTCAACCGATGTTCCTCGCCAATCGGCTTTGACGGTCGGCAAATTTTCGTTTCTGACGTATTTTTCAATCACGGCTTTATCGTTCTCGCTCCAAAGAATAATCGCCGCTAAAACTCCGATTAAAATAAGCAAAACCAACCCGGCGATTTTGATTGTTTTGAGCAGACACCTTTTCATAACATCAATAATATAATGCACAATTGAAGCGACAAAGACGAATAAAGTCTGCATCTAAACTTTTCGTCGTTCTTTCTCGTTTATCCTTACAAGATTTTTCGAGATTTGAATTATCCGAAATTAATAACTAAACTTTAAAATTATGTCAAAAAAAGATTCATCAGCCGCCATCGCCGAAAGATATTCGGTGCGTTGTCGCTACTGCGGACAGAAAAATTCCGTCAAAGAAGATTATAAAAACAATGAAGCCGTCTGCGGACGCTGCCGACTGCCTTTGTCGAATGAGCCGCACAAAAAGTTTGCCGATTTGAGCAAACACGAATACGTTCATCCGGCGGACAGCAAAGCGTTAGCGGCTTTGCGGGCAATTCCCGGAATTGATACGGCACTTAAAAAACTGCTCGCCGTAACGGGCGAATCAGCCATTCGCGTAATGTTTATGGCGAGCGCGGTCAAGGTTACGCCGAAGCAATGTCCCGACCTTCACGCTAAATTGCAAATCGCTTGCACGACATTGGGCGTTGATATGCCGGAACTTTATATTCAGCAAAATCCAACTGTCAACGCATTTACGGGCGGAGTCGAAAAACCGATTATCGTGCTTCATACGTCTTTAATCGAACGTCTGAGCGATGAAGAAACGCTCGCCGTTATCGCGCACGAAGTCGGACACATTCACGCCGAACACGTTTTATATTTGACCGCCGCGAGATTAATTGAAGCACTAGCGAACGCTTCGATAGCTCGAATAATTCCGGGCGCGGAGATTATCAAGTTTTTAATTTCTGCCGGAATTAGCGGTGCGTTGCTTGCTTGGGCGCGCCGGGCGGAATTGTCGTGCGATAGAGCCGCACTTCTGGTTACGCAAGACCCGCACGTCATCGGGCGAACGATGATGAAATTGTGCGGTGGAACATTAGCGTCGAAAATTGATTACGATTTATTTCTTGAACAAGCCCGCGAGTTTCAGAAAAATTACGACGAGAAAAAGTTGGATAAATTCTGGGCGGACATACTCAACGCCGGACTTTCGCATCCGTTCCCCATTTGGCGCGTGTCGGAGATTTTGAAATGGGTTGACGACGGGCAGTATGCGGAATTATTGAAAAAGTAGGCAGTCGGCAGTAGCAGTTGGCAGGTTTGTTTTTTAATTGAAAATCTAAAATATCAAAGCGAACTTCCTGCCAACTGCTACTGCTGACTGCCTAACAAATTTTATGAAGGCAGTCTACGTAAAAGAATTCGGCGGCGCAGAAAACTTGGAAATCCGAGAGATTGAAAATCTGTCAAAGCCAAAGGGAAGAGAAGTATTAATAAGTGTTAAAACCTGTGCTTTGAATCGCGCAGATATTATGCAGCGCGAAGGTCTTTATCCTGCGCCAAAAGGTTTTCCTGAAAAAATTTTAGGTTTGGAGTTTGCGGGAGAAGTTGCGGAAATTGGCGAAAGCGTAACGAACTTTAAGGTTGGCGACAGAGTTTTCGGAATCACAGCGGGCGGAGCGCAAGCCGAATTTCTTTTAACGGATGAGTCGCTGCTGGCAAAAATTCCCGACAATCTAAATTTCGTCGAAGCCGCAACGATTCCCGAAGCATTTATCACCGCGCACGACGCAATTTTTACGCAAGGAAATCTGCGGGAAAGCGAAACGCTACTTATTCACGCCGTCGGCTCAGGCGTTGGACTCGCCGCGCTTCAATTAGCAAAAGCGATGAACATCAAAACCATCGGAACTTCGCGCACGGCGGACAAATTAGTCAAATGCGATAAGTTAGGTTTAGATTACGGAATCGTAACCAATGCCGATTTAAGCGAAGGTAAAGCTCCGAAATATTTTGCCGAAATTATTGAATATCACACCGACAACAAAGGTGTTGATGTTATTCTGGATTTAGTCGGCGCAAGATATTTTGCGGCAAATTTGGAAAGTCTCGCGCTAAAAGGACGTTTAATTCTGGTCGGTTTGACGGGCGGCAGAACGGCGGAATTTAATCTCGGAATGGCGTTGGCGAAACGCGCCAGAATAATCGGAACGGTTTTGCGTTCGCGCTCGACCGAAGAAAAAGCAGTGGCAACGCAGGCGTTTATCCGTGATGTTTTGCCGCTTCTTTCGGAAGGGAAAATCAAACCGAATTTGGACAAAGTTTTTCAAGTCGAAGATATCAAAGAAGCGCACGAATATCTTGAATCAAATGCGAGTTTCGGAAAGGTAGTTTTGGAATTTTAATAAAAATTTTCCCGCAAAAACGCAAAGACTGCAAAGAGAAATATCGTAAAGGTAAGGTTCATTTCGAGGTTTTACTTTTCACTCTTCACTCTTTCAGCGGCTTCATCGGTTATAATGCACAATCCAAATTTGTTTTCTTTTCGGAGTTCATCTAATTTTTGAACGGCTTCATCGTAAGTCAAACCGCTGGCGGCGCGGCTTTCAAACGTAACGACCGACCAGCGTTGTTCGGCTAATTCGCTCGAAGGATTCGCACCCGAAACGGACTTTGCTGCCGAAGAGTTTTTCTTTTTTCGAGCAGCTTGCGCTTTATTTGGCTTTTGATTTTCCTCTTTTTCCTCTTTTTCCTCTTTCATTTTTACCCGAACTCTAACATAACCGTTGTTAGTTGTAAAAAATTAAATGATTTGGTGTTTCAAGAATGCGATGCAACTTGCGCAAGCAGTTCTCTCATTTAGTTGCTATAATTTCAAAAGATGAGTTTTAACCAAACAATTTTTATGACGGGTTTTCCCGGTTTTATTGCTAAGAGACTAGTTGCGCGTCTGGCAAAGCACGACACGCAGTTTTTTCTGCTTGTGCAAAAAAACTTTATCAAAAAAGCGATGCAGTACGTTGAAGAAATTGTTCAAAAAACCGGCACTCCGCTTGAAAATTTTGCGCTTGTCGAAGGCGATATTACTGAGGAAAATCTAGGAATTTCCCGTGATGATTTAGAAATTCTTCGGCGTGAAACAACCGATGTTTATCATCTCGCGGCAGTTTATGATTTGGCAGTTAAAAAAGATTTGGCTTTTCGGGTTAATGTCGAAGGAACGCGCAAAGTTAATGAATTTGTCAAAACCGTGCCGAATCTGCATCGCTATAATTACATTTCAACCTGTTACGTTTCAGGAAATCGGAAAGGCGTAATTTACGAAACGGAACTCGAACACGATGCCGGTTTCCGCAATTTTTATGAGGAAACAAAATATCTGGCAGAACGGGAAGTCGAACAATTGAAAGGCGAATTGCCCGTCACGATTTTTCGCCCCTCAGTCGTCGTCGGCGATTCTCAAACGGGCGAAACCGAAAAATATGACGGCATTTATTATTTGATAAATTATTTGAAAATGTTTCCGAGACTTTTTCGCTTGGTCAATGTCGGCAACAAAGACGTAAAGTTAAACCTAGTTCCCGTAGATTTTGTGGTCGAAGGCATCGCCGCATTAGCAAAAGATGAAAAAGCAATCGGGCAAACAATCGCGCTCGCCGACCCGAATCCGCTGACGACTGAAGAACTTTTCGATGCGATTGCCGAAGAGATGACGAAAAAGAAATCGGTTATCAAACCACCGCCGATTTTGGTCGAAAAAACCTTGATGCTACCGTTTTCGCCCGCGATGAGCGGTTTGCCGCATTCCGGCGTGCCGTATTTTTTTGTGCCGCAAACTTACGATACAAGCACGGCAAACGAACTTCTCGCCGCGCACGACATTACTTGTCCGAACTTCAAATCTTACGTCAAAAATTTGCTGGAGTTTGTCGAGAAAAATCCCAGATTATAATTCTTTTCAGATGAAAGTTCGTCCCGTCACAAAAAAAGATGTTCCGCAAATTATTAAATTAATCGGCGACATTTGGGCGGAATATGATTGTGTTCTGGATACTCAAGGAGATGATAAATATCTACTCGCGCCCGACGACTATTTTCATTCAAAAGACGGCGAATTTTGGGTCGCTGCGGAAAGGAACGAAATCATTGCAACTGTTGGCGTGCTAATGTTAGATGAAAAAACGGCTGAATTAAAAAGTCTTTACGTCAGAGAAAATTTTCGCAGGCAAAATTTAGGTGAAAATCTAATCAAACTAGCTGTCAAATCTGCGTCAATGAAAGGCAGAAGCGAAATTATTTTATGGTCGGACACGAGATTTACCAATGCCCATCGGCTTTATGAAACACTGGGCTTTAAACCGCTCGGCAAGCGCGAATTAAAGGACATAAACAAATCAATCGAGCTTGGCTTCAAAAGAAATACATATATGTAAAAATATGTAAAAACCGAACGCTTGCAGTTTCAAATCTTTTAGATAATCATTAACCAAAATGATAAATCAAGAAATAAAATGCGTCGGTGTCGTCATCAAGCCGAATCACAAAGAGGCTTGGGCGACGGCTGGCGACCTCGCCGCCTGGCTCAAAAAACGAAATATAAATCTAATCGGCAAAACGCACGGAGAAGCCGAAAAATGCGGCATCAAAACGGTTGAAACTGAAGAATTTCAGTCGCAATCTGATTTAATCGTCGTTCTCGGCGGCGACGGCACGATGATTTCGACCGCACGGCTAACGGGCGACCGCGAAGTTTTAGTTTTGGGAATCAATTACGGCAGTCTCGGTTATCTGACCGACTTTCGCATCGAAGAAATGTTTCCCGCTTTGGAAATGATTCTCGCGGGCGAATATGAAATTGACCGCCGCGTAATGCTCGATGTCGAGCATTTTAGAGCGGACAAAAAATTAGCCGAAGGACGCGTTTTAAACGATGTCGTCGTCAACAAATCCGCCTTAGCGCGAATCATCGAAATTGAAGTCAACCTCAACAATCTTTACGTTAATTCATTTCGCGCCGACGGTTTAATTGTCGCCACGCCGACCGGTTCGACGGCGTATAATCTTTCGGCGGGCGGTCCGATTCTGTATCCTTCAATGAACGCCGTCGTGCTGACTCCGATTTGCCCGTTCACTCTGACAAACCGCCCGATTGTTGTGCCGGACGAAGACGAAATTGAGATAAAATTAAAAAACGATATTGAAGATGTAGTTTTAACTTTGGATGGACAAATCGGTTTTCCGATAAGTACAGAAGATAAAGTTTTGATTCGCAAAAGCGCGACGACTTTTAACCTCGTCCAACCGCCGAACCGTAATTATTTCGACGTTCTGCGCAATAAGTTAAAATGGGGCAGATGAAGAAAAGGCAAAAGGCAAAAGGCAAAAGGGAAAAGGCAAAAGTGAAGAAAATTCTTGTAATAATTATCCGAATAAACTTGGTTGTTCGTCTTCTTGCTCAAAACCTTCGGGCGACCAGCGATAAGCGTTCAAATCGCAGCGACCTTTTTCATTAAACTTCACGCCTTCGTCTTCGAGCATTTTTTGCTGCAAATTTATCGGCACGGTGATTCTGCCTGTCGAACACGCGCCTTGCGAATTGATAACTCGCTGCCATGGAACTTCTTTTGTATCAGCCGCGTGCATCACAAATCCGACGGTCCGCGGCGTGTAGCCTTCGCCGAGCATTTCCGCAATTTGCCCGTAAGTCATCACGCGCCCGACGGGAATTTCGCTGACGATTGCATAAACGCGCTGACGATATTTCTGGTCATTTACCGGTTCATTTTCCATATTATTTACGTCCTAATTTTCGCGCCAAAGAATTAAACAATTTATTAATTTCATTGATACGCAAAATTTTTGCCATTAAAATAAAAACGATGCCGCCCAAAACGATTGGCACAAAGGCTTCGATGATTTTATAGATAAAACCGCTTATACCAAATTGATTAACCAAAAAATGATAACTGAAATAGCAGATAACGGACATCACCGCCGAGGCTATCGCAATACGCATAAAGGCGGAAATAATCGCTCTGCCGTCTATGCGCCCGATACGTTTTCGCATCATTAAAGCAAGCGCGAAAAAGTTGACGAGCGCGACGCTCGAAGTCGCCAGCGCAACGCCGACGTGACCGTAACCGCTGGGATATTCGGGTGAAACTCCGAAGTTGGAAAGCCAGTTGCGAAAAAGAAAACTCGCTAGAGCATTGACGGCAATCGAACAAACAGCAATAATCATCGGCGTTTTCGCGTCGTCAAGGGCGTAAAAAGCCGGCGATAAAATTTTGATTGCCGCGTAACCCGTCAAACCGATTGAATATCCGGCAAGAGCATAAGCCGTCATCGGAACATCCGATTCCTTAAAAGCTCCGCGCGAGTAAAGCAGACGAATAATCGGTTCGCCTAAAATTATTAGTCCGCACGCCGACGGTAAAGTCATCAAAAAAACTAAATTGAGCGATGACGAAAGCGTTTTGCGGAAATCGTTGAATTTCCCTTCGCTTGCCATTCGTGAAAGAACCGGAATTGAAGCCGTCCCGATAGCGACACCGAAAACGCCAATCGGAAACTGCATCAAACGAAATGCGTAACTTAACCACGAACGACCGCCGTCAATACTTGAAACAAATGCTAAATTTACCAGAACATTTATTTGAACGGCTGACGTTCCCAGTATCGCCGGAGCCATCAGACGCATTATTTTTTTTACGCCTTCATCGGTAAAACTTAAAATCGGCGAAAAGCGAAACCCGACTTTGAGGAGCGAAGGAATCTGCATTGCAAACTGTGCCGCGCCGCCAATCAATGTTCCAATCGCCATTCCGAGAATCGCCCATTGTGCCGAAACTGCCGGAACGGTGTATTTATCCTGTGCCGCATCCCAACTGCCGCCGCTCAACCAATAAGCGAAGCCAAGCCCGACCAAAATTGACACGACGTTAAAAACCGTCGAAGCTGAAGCGGGAATGCCGAAAATTCCTTTCGTATTCAAAACGCCCATCGCCACTGCCGCCAGCGCAACCAAAAGGATAAAAGGAAACATTATCTGCGTCATCGTCACCGTTAAAGCGGCTTTTTCGGGCGAAAAGCCGGAAGCGACGATTGACACCAGATAAGGCGTAAAAAGAATACCCAAAATGGTGACGACACTTAAAATGACGGCTAAAGCATTCAACACGAGACTGGCAAGTTTCCACGCTTCGGCTTCGCTTTTGTTAATTTGGTAATCGGTGAAAACTTTGACAAACGCGGCTGATAAAGCACCTTCGGCAAAAAGGTCGCGCAAAACATTTGGAATGGTAAAGGCGGCTTGATATGCGTCATAAAGAAATCCCGCGCCGAAATAACGCGCAAAAATCATTTCGCGCACCAAACCTAAAACACGCGAAAACATAACGGCAATCGAAACGATGCCCGCGCTTTTTGCAACGCTGGTTTGTTTGGTATGAGTTTTCTCGGGTTTTGATTCGGAATGTGTCGTAGGTTCGGCGAGCAGTTCGGGAGTTTGTTCCGTTTGATCGGTTTGTTCTGGTTCGTTCATCGGTTCTTTTTTATTTTGACAAACGTGAATTATCATATTCTTCGCCGCAAAAAGAAAGGAAGCAAGATGTTTCCTGCTTCCTTTTCTGATTTTATTTTTGCGCGAATTTATTCTTAGTTAACGCGGGCGCGTGTGTCTGGATAAGTAAAGCGCGTGTTTGCCAATCGCACATCGAGCGGAACTTGATTGTAAGTCATCGGAGTTGCGCCGCCCATCTGTCCTTGAATCAATGCGACGAGCGAGTTTTGGAAAGCGCGAAAACGGTTGACGCTTCCGCGTTGATTAAAAATAACGAAAAGAAGTTTGCCGTTTTTCGTTTGAATTTCGCCTGATAAACTGCTCACGCCGCTGTCGGTTTGTCCCAAAGTTCCGGTTTTGCCGACGATGCTGCCACGCTCGAAATCCGTGTCAAAACGTCTTTCAAGCGTTCCTTTATCAACACCGGCAACCGGCATTATGTCGGCGAAAGTCATTTTGTTGCGTGCTAATTCGTTTCGCAGAGTTCTTAAAAGTTTAATCATCGCTCGCGGCGTAACACGGTTTGTGCCAAGTCCGCTCGCGGTTTGAATTATAAATTCTTCGGGGGCGATTTGTCCGTTCATTTGCACGATGCGGGCGACGGCATACGGTCCGCCGAGCATATCGCCCAAGCGTTCCGCCAAAAAGTTGTTCGAGTAACAGAGCGTGACTTTAACAATTTCCCGCATCGGCGCCGATTCGTGCGAGAAAAGAAGTCTTGCGTTGGTTGGCAGGGATTGAACGTAAACGCCGCCGGAAGTTTCCACACTCGGAATCGTTAATGCGGATTTTCTCGCGCTAACCAAATAATTTTGCCAAGCGCGATTTGCCGCCGCCGAACGCTTCGCCGAATTCATTGTGGCAAGCAGCGCATTGCCGGAACTTTGCGCCTGCGTCGAATAATTCATCGCAAAATTATCGGTAACAATTAAATCGCCGAACACCTGACGAATGCCTAACCGATTAAGTTCACCGGCGACCGCAACGGCGTGTTCAAGACCGAACATCGGGTCGCGCCCGGAGACGTATAAATTTCCGTTGAGCGTTCCCGTGGACGAATCAATTTGCCCGTCCGTCCAAACGCTGGTCGGAAAGCGGTAATCAGGTCCGAAGGTTTTCAAAACGGCGTAAGCGGTAGCGATTTTGACATTGGAAGCCGGATTAAATGCGTAATTTGAATAGCTGTCTAACACGACATTGCCGTCAATATTTTCAACCAAAATACCCGAATAACCCGGAATATCAACGTCTGCCAAAATAGGAAAAGATGTTTTGCGCGGCACTATTGCCACCGGCGACGAACTTCCTGTTTTTGTTACGAGCGGAGTTGCCGACGCTTGCGGTTTTGTATTAGTGGTCGGCTGCGATTTAGCTTTATCCGTTTGGACGACAATCTGCTGCAGAGGTTTCGGCGGCGGATTGGTCGGTTTGCTGGAGACTTGTCCGAAAGCAGAAACCATCGAGCTAATCCACAACACGAAAGCGGTAACAATAAGCCAGGCGGCTTTATTTTTGGTAAAACTATTCATAATTTTCTTAGTTTGATGATGCGGCAGGCTTCCCTTTGCTCGGAAGGCTGTCTTGAATTATACCACATCAACCGTCCTACTTTTCAAGCACTAAAAACCTTTTCAGGTTTGTGCCTGTATAACGTGCGTTTCGATGAGTTTTGTCCAAATTTAGATGCAAAGATTTAGAATCGCTTATGGAAACGATTCTATTTACTTATATATTATAAATTACGAAAAGGAAAGATTTTTTTGAATAAATTTGCAATCTTCAAAAAGACAATACAAGTAAAAATAAAACTGTAAATTGCTTGCCACTCAAAAAACATTGCTTTTCAGCAAAAAAGCGCATAAAATTAGGCGAATTCAAACTGTTTTGTGAAAAAAGAACAAAAGCCTCTAACGATTGAAAAAATAAAAGCGGCACACGCGGAAAGACGCGCGGAAATTCGTGCCAGACTTAGGGAGTTTGAATCCGTTTGGGAAAATGAAACCGACGAACGCCTTTGGGAAGAGATGGTTTTTTGTTTCTTTACAGGCGGTTGCTCGGCGCGCATGGGACTTCGTTCGGTCGAAGCCGTCAGACCAATTTTGCAAACAGGAAATCACCACGAACTCGCCGACGCTCTGCGCGGACGACATCGCTATCCGAATGCGCGGGCAGGTTACATCGTCGCTTCACGCGAATTTTTGCAAGAGCATTGCGGTTTGCGTCTGCGGGAAAAACTGAGCGGTTTCGACGATGATTTGGAGCGGCGCGATTGGCTGGTCAAAGAAAAACGCATTAAAGGTTTGGGCTATAAGGAAGCGAGCCATTATTTGAGAAACATCGGTTTAAAAGGTTACGCGATTCTCGACAAACATATTTTGCGAAGTCTGGCTGAACTCGGAATTATTGATGACCCGAAGCCACCGAATACGCGGTCGAAGTATCTAACGATTGAAGAAAAATTAAAAAATTTAGCCACGCTGACCAAGATTGATTTTGATGAACTGGATTTAGTTTTGTGGTCAATGAAAACCGGCGAGATTCTTAAATGAATTCGCCTGACAATGGAAAGGAGGATTTTATGAAGTATAAAGATTTTTTGACAGATGTTTTTCGATTTCCTTTCCACAAAAAAAAGTTTGTTTTCTTAATCTCGGCTTGTTTGCTGACGGCTGGTTTTACAGCGCCCGCAGCAGACGGCAATATCCAGCAGACCGAAGTCGCCGAAGCAAAACAATTAATCAAACAAGCGGAAAAACTTACGCGCCGCGGCGAATTCATCAAAGCCGAAAACCTTTTGCGCGGTGTTGTCGAAAGCAGTCCGAAAAATTCAGCCGCCAAACTCGCGTTAAGTTATAATTTGCTCAAACAGAGGCGCCTTGTCGAAGCGTATGACCTTTCGATTGAAGTCGCGCGAGCCGAGTCGAAAAATTCTCGCGCATTTGCCGTTTTAGGCACGGCTCTGCTTAGCGCGGGCAATTTCCGCGATGCAAAAATCTCTTTTATCAACGCTGTAAAACTAAACAATCAGGAAGCGTTAGCGTGGTCGGGTTATGGAATGCTTGACTTTTATGAAAATCGGATTACGCAGGGTCTCGAAAGTTTGCGCGAAGCCGTTTATTTAGATCCGCGAGAACCTGATTTTGTGTATGCTTTAGCGCAGGTTGCGGCGCGAGCCGAGCAATATAAAGAGGCTTCTGAGGCTTACAAAAGATACCTGCAAATTTCGCCGCAAACCGAAGTTGAAAGACGCGACCGCATTAAAGGACTTATCAATTTTTTGCGTTTTCTAGGCAATCGGCAATCGCTCTATGATGTGGACGGCGCGGAACAGACAATTGTTTCGTTTAAGTTAAAAAACGACCGTCCGATTGTCCAAATTAAACTCGACAAATCAAGCGAGCCGCTTAATTTTATTTTAGATACGGGTTCGGGAATTTCCGTTATCTCCGAAGAAACCGCCGAAAGATTAAAAATCAAACCAATAACGCGCGGCGGTTTGGCGCGCGGCATCGGCGGTGAAGGTAAATTTGAAATCGTCTATGGTTTTTTGCCATCAGTTTATATCGGCGATGCGAAAATCAAAAACGTGCCGATTTACATCCGCAAATTTCACACGACCAACGAACGAGTTGACGGTTATATTGGTTTGTCGCTCATCTCGAAATTTTTGACGACCATTGATTACGGCAATCAGACGTTCACGTTGGTAAGTAAAAAAGTATTCGACAAACAAAAAATTCAAACAACTGCGCTCTCTTTGCCGCTGCGCCTTACTTCAAGCGGATTTTTGAGCGGCGAAGTCAATCTCGAAGGCATTGAAGTTCCGCTGAATTTTATTGTTGACACAGGCGCGAGCGTGTCGGTTATCTCCAACGAATTAGCTAATTCAAAGGAATTCAGCAGATTTGTTAAAGGTGAAAAAATGCGTGTCGTCGGCGCGGCGGGCGTTACTGAAAATGTGCCTTCGCTGCTGCTTCCGCGCGTAACTTTCGGCAGTCACAGCCGTCAAAGCATCACCGCAATTGCGCTCGATTTGGAGTTAATAAACGAAACGTCGGGTTTTCAGCAAGCAGGAATTTTAGGCGGAAATTTTCTCAAAAATTATCGCTTGACGTTTGACTTTCAAAACTCGAAAGTGATTTTCGTGCCGGTCAAATAAGTTTAAGGTTCAAAGTTCAAGGTTCAAGGTTAAAACCTGACTTTGAACTTTGAACCTTGAACTTTGAACTAAAGGATGAAGCAAAGTTTGTACCTTGAAACATCGGTCGTCGGCGCGTATCTCGACAACGGCGAACCTTTTCGGCGCGATTTAACGATTCGCTGGTGGGAACACGAACTGGCGGAATATCGCGCTTTTAGTTCAATTCTCGTTCAGCGCGAACTTGAACAAGTCAGCGAGCCGCACCGCACGAGTTATTTGAAGTTAATTGCGCCGCTCGAGACGCTCGAACTCGCCGAAGAAGTCGCCATCCTCGCCGAAGGTTATATTTCGCGCGGCATTTTTCACCGCCGCTTTTTGGCGGACGCGCTTCACGTTGCGCTTTGTTCGTTTCATAAAATCGATTATCTGGTAACGTGGAATTTCGGACACTTGGCAAACGTCCGCAAGCAAGCGAGAATTCGACTGTTTAATGCCGCTGCCGGATTTTTCTCGCCCGTGATAGTTACGCCCGAATTTCTTGTTAGTCCTTAAATGCTACTTGACGATTGACGCGCGAAAAATAACAATTAACAAGTTGTTATGTATCGTCGTCCAAAATTTTTAGAAGTTTTGCTCGAAATCCGTCAAGAGATGTCGCGCGAAGCCGATTACGATGTGGATTTGTTCGCGGAAATGATTCGTTCGGGAAAATTCAAAGACAATTCGAGAGCCGAGAATCGAGAGTTGAGGATTGAAACGCCGACAACTGATGAGTAGTTTATGGAAATTTTTAACGCCGTCAATTTGCAGATTCCGAAAGGGAAAACGCTCAACGATTTAGCCGAGGACGCAAAAAGTAAAGGTGAAGCGTCGCTATCTATTAATAACCTGCTAACCGCTTACTGACTGTTGCTCGAAGAGCCTACTTAAAATAAATGCGTCGTTATTTACTCTCCAGCTTAGTTATTTTTGTCCTTTTTTCAATAGCCGGGATTTATTTTTTCACCCATTATTGGATACATCGTTACGACGATTTAATAGCGCGGCAGGCATCAATTTATCGCCTCGACGCGCAATTAGTGTGGAGCGTAATCTACGAAGAAACTTATTTTCGCGCCTGGCAAATCGGTGCCGACAACGAAGTTGGGTTGATGCAAGTTACACCGACAGTTGCGCGGGAATGGGCGAAAGAAACGGGCTTTCGTGAATTTGAAAAACAGACGGCTGAAAATGTCGTCGAATTTCTTCGCGAACCTGAAAGGAATATCCAAATTGGCTGTTGGTATCTGGAAAAAATGCGCGGCAATTATCGCGGCTTTCCGGCGGAAAAAGCGATGATGTTAGCGGCTTATAACGCCGGCGCAAGCCGCGTCGAAGAATGGACAAAAGACACTAATGCTTCAAAACTTTCTGAACAGCAATTCATCGAAAAAATTAGTATCGCCTCAACTAAATCTTACGTTTCTTCAATCTTAAAACGTTATGTCGGATAAAGTCGCAACCGGCATTACTTATTAATACTTCTAATCCTGCAATTTGAACAATGAAAATCTTGTCCGCCGATTATCTTTTGCCGATTTCTTCCGAACCAATTGAGAACGGCGCGATTGCGATTGACGAAACAAAAATCGTCGCGGTCGGCACAACCGGAAAACTTGCCGAAAAATTTCCCGAAGCAACGCACGAAAATTTTGGCGAAGCCGTGATAATGCCCGGTTTCGTCAATTGTCATTCGCATCTTGAAATTACGGCAATGCGCGGATTTCTCGATGATGTGGAAGAAGATTTTTATTCGTGGCTGATAAAACTTACCCTAACACGCGCCGAAAAATTAACCGAAAAAAATGTCGAAAATGCCGCGCTTGCCGGCGCATTCGAAGGCGCAAGAGCCGGCGTAACCTGCTTCGGCGACATTGGACGTCTCGGCAAAGCTGGCTTTGAAGCGTTAAAAACAATTGGTTTGCGCGGCGTGCTGTTTCAGGAAACAGAATTTTCGCCGAAAAACGAAGAAGCCGAAAATGATTTCGCCAAACTCAAAGATAAATTTTTAGATTTGCGGGAAAACGAGACGGAACTCGTCAAAGTCGGTTTATCGCCGCACGCGCCTTACACGGTCAGCCGCAAACTTTTTGAAAAAATTACTGAATACGCAATCGAAAAAAATGTAAAAATTACCATTCACGTTTCCGAATCAAATCAAGAAAAAGATTTTATGGAATCGGGCGCAGGATTTTTCGCCGGCGTTTATGAAAATTTAAACCTCGAATGGAACGCGCCGCAAACGTCTTCGGTCGAATATCTCGCCGACATCGGAGTTTTGCGGGCGAAACCGCTTCTCGCACATTGCGTCAAAGTTTCCAACAAAGATATAAAATTGATTCAGGCTAGCGACTCGCGCATCGCCCACTGTCCGAAATCAAATGCGAAATTCGGACACGGAATCGCACCGCTCGAAAAGTTCTTGGAGAGGAAAATCCGCGTCGGTTTCGGAAGCGATTCGGTTGCCAGCAACAATATCTGCGACATTGCAGAAGAAGCCCGATTTGCGACGCTTTTTGCAAGAAACGCAGCGAATAGAAAACGATTTTTGATCGCCAAAGAAATTATCGAAACGGCGACGCTCGGCGGTGCGCGTGCGCTCGGATTAGACCCGGAAATCGGAACGCTTGAAGCGGGCAAACAAGCTGATGTCATCGTCATCTCACTCGGCAACATCGCGCAAATGCCAGTTCACGATGTTTATTCTGCATTGCTTTTTACGTCGAATGCGCGGGATGTAAAAATGACGATGGTTGCCGGTCTAGAGATTTACCGTGACGGTTTGGCAAAAAGGATTGATGAAGCGGAGATAAAAATGGAAATGAAAGCGATTGCCGAAAAGATGCGAAGATAAAATAGATTTCCTGCTTTACCGCAAGTCTCTTAAAGTTGTGCGTTCTGATATTGCCTAATCAAACAGGAAAAAAGGAAATAATTATTATGAAAATATTCAAACTTTTACTTTTAGTCGTGGTAAGTTTTAGTTTCATCAGTTGTGCTTCAGCCCAAACTAACAAGCGCAAGACGACTAAAAATTCTAACCCGAAAGCGACAAAACCAATGAATAATAAACCAAATAACAAACTAACGGACGGAAAGATAAAAATTATCGCGGAAGACGCGTATGGAACAATTGAAACACCGTTTGTTTTCGTGGCGCGTTCAAAAGAAACTTACGCGCAATTGCAAAACTTCGTCGAAAATCTGCCACCCGCCTCCGAAATTGATTTCAGCAAAATGGCGGTCATCGCAGCGTTTGCCGGAACGAAAAATACCGGCGGTTATTCAGTTTCTATTCGGCAAACAATTGATAAAATGGTGGTTGAGGTGGTCGAACCGCCGAAAGGCGCGATAACGACCGATGCTTTGACAATGCCGTTTCAGGTTGCGCTCGTTCCGTCTGAAGAAGAAAAATCTCTGCCGCTCGAAGTTTCTGCGAATTGGAAAAACGCAATGCAGACTTATAAAATTACGTCGGGCGAATTTGAATCGTCGGGCGGTTTTGCAGGAATGCTTAAGAAATTTAGCGCGGAAGGAACAATCGGCATTTTAAGTTTTGGCGATTATGCAACGCTCATTTTCAACCTTTCGGGCAAGGGAGCGAACAAAAATTTGCGATTAACGGAAACGGCTTCGGGTTTGATGAAGGAAGGCAAAATAAATTTGGCGCGGCTCGACGCGGGAAGTTTTTCCGAAGGTCCGAAACCGCCACTGAAGGTTTCGGGAACGCTTGCCGGCGGCAAACTTTCTCTGATGTTTGAACCGCTTCCAACCGATGTCGCCGACGGTTTTCAAGCGAGCGGAAAGATTGAAGCCGCAAAAATAAAATAAAAATGTGTCGGCAATCCCCGCTGGTCAGGCGAATTTAAATTCAATTAGTAGCGATTGTTAAATGGCAACTCGATTCCATGTATCGAGTTGCCATTTTTAATGCTTTCTGCCGCCGGAAAAGTTCACCGACGCTTTAATTACCGACACGTCATAATAAAGTTCGATTACCGCCGAAATTTTATAATTTCCCGCAATTTTACCAAAAGCTATTTGAAATTTGTGCAAATTAAAATTGCGGGAATTGAACCAGATTATTTTAATTACAAAGTGCCGCAAATGTCGTTTTGCAGTTTAAACGCCCTTGAGATATTTCTCAAAAAATTTGACGATTGACACCGCCGAGCGAATTCGATTCGGCGTTTTCCGCCAGCCGTGTCCTTCATCGGCGAACAAAACATATTCGACCGGCACATTGCGTCGTTTCAGATTATCCACGACTTGTTCGGCTTCGATGACCGGCACATTCGTGTCGTTCGCGCCATGCAGAACAATGGTTGGAGCTTTGATGCGGTCAATGCGATGAATCGGCGATAGTTTGCGTAACATCTCAACTTCGGTTTCAGGATTACCGTATTCGATTTTCGAGATTGCCGCCATCCACGGTTGAGTGTGTTTGAAAAATGTTTCAAAGTTCGTGATGCCGAAAAGATTCGCTCCGGCGGCGAAAAGCTCAGGGTACTCGGTCAGTCCCGCCATCACCATATAACCGCCATAACTGCCGCCCATAATTCCGATTCGTTTTGGGTCGGCAACTCCGCTTTTCACCACATAATCCACCGTCGCTTTGATATCTTTGACTCCGTTTTCACGCAATGCGCCATTGTCGAGGTTGACAAATTTTTTGCCGAAGCCGGACGAGCCACGCACGTTCGGCGCAAAAACAGCAATGCCGCGCATCAGCAATGCTTGATAAGTGCCGTTAAAACCGGGTCGCTCCTGACCTTCGGGTCCGCCGTGAAAGCTGAGAACAACGGGCATCGCACCCGTCGCGCCGTGTGGTTTGTATAACCAACCGCTCAATTTGAGACCGTCGTGCGCCGCGTATTCGACGAGTTCCGGGCGCACCATTTTTGTCAAATCAACTCCGGCGTGCGGGCTGTCGGTCAGTTGCGCGAGTTGCCGGGTTTTTAAGTCGAGCGTCCAGATGTCTGCGGGCGACGCCGCGCCGGACAGAACCATCGCAAGCCGCCCGCCGTCATCTGTGAAATCGAGACCGCCGACGATTTCTGCGGGCAGTTTCTGTCCAGCCGTCATCCGGTTATTTTTCACATCGTAAAACGCGAGTTCGCTTCGTCCGGCGATGTTCCAAATCAAAACCATCATCGTCCCGTCGTCATTCATCAATCCGCCCGAAAGTTCGCCGTTTTCTCTGGCGGCGATAATCTCAATCGCGCCGGGTTGTCCGGCTTCATCAATTTTGACGCGGGCAAGCGCCAGCAAATCGCGGTCTTTGTTTGAAGCAAAATAAATTGTGCGTCCGTCGGGCGAGAACTGCGCTCCGAAAAAACTGCCTGGTCCTTCGTGCGGCGTGAGCAGCGCTTCTTTGCCGCCTTCTACATCAATCAAATAAAGATTGTTGTCGCCTCGATTAAGAAGACGGCTGACAACTGCTCGCCGACCGTCGCGGCTGACCTCGTTAATACCGCCGGTGCCTTTGTTTTCGGCGACCATTCGCATTTCGCCGCTCTTAATATCAAGCAAGTAAGAGTCGGTCGAAGCCGGATTGCGCCGATTTGACGAGAAGAAAATATATTTTCCGTCGTGCGTCCAATCGCCGAGAAAATTATTTTCCTTGCCGCCTTCGGTCAACCGCCGTAACTCGCTGCCGTCGGGACGAGCGATGTAAATCTGCTCGTTCAAGCCGCCGCCCGGCGCGACGTTAAAAGCCAGCCAATTGCCGTCAGGCGACCAAGTAACAAACCCGACCGGATCATCAAAAGCTGTAACAAGTTTTGGAAAACCACCACTGGCGGGCATCGTCCACACTTGCGGAATGCCGTTTAAGTTTGAAATAAAAGCGATGCTTTTTCCGTCCGGCGAAAAACTCGGAGAATTGGCAGAACCAATTTTCCCCATCAATGCAACCGAACGCTCCAGGTCGTCTTGTCCAAGCGAAGCGTTGACGGAAAAACAAAGTGAAATTAAAAAGAGCAGTGCAACGGTAACCGACAAAAAGTGTTTCATACAGGTAGCTCCTAATTTTTTGGATACAACAGAAAGTTACGAAAAAATTTTAATTGAAAACCCGAAGCGATTTCAGTTTTGATTATAAACAACCCGAACAAATCAAATGCGTTATATTCAAAAGCACATACCGAACGATTGAGTTGACGTGGGGCGAAACCGAATACAGACAACGTAAAAGTAACCACGCAAGTTTTTAAAGAGAAGCTGTTTCGCCCTCACGTCCAATGAATTGTTAGATGCGGGTTATCCTATCAGCTAAATCCATACAGTGATAGCGGCTGTAGGCGCAAGCTCCTTTCTTCATTAAGCGCAAGTTGAATAACCGCATAGCTGAAACGATTTCCTTTTGCCGCATAAATACCTCTGCCGATTCTGCTCCTTCAATCACGAGATTGATTTGATTCTGCCCGCCCGGTTCATAAAAATGCTCCGTTGCCTCCAAAGAAGGAAATTTCTCCAGAAGCGGCGACAGCGATTCTCCAAATGCTTCTTCAAGAGGTGATAGCGCAAGGTGAAATGAAAACACAATATCACCTTTGTACACCGAAGCGGTAAAGACTTCCTGCCAATGTATGTTTATGCGTGAATAAACAGTTTCGTTAGGATATGAGTAACTCGGCAAGCATGAACAAGCCCAGAAAGATAGTTCGCTTCGCAAAGGTGCTGGTATGCCCGCATGAATGTACTTACGCAAAACATTCATAATCTCATTAGAATAAGGCAAAGCAGCAAAACGCTGGAACTTTCTGCTGTACTTCCGTCGCAACTCTGGGTCAACAACTCTGCTACCGCTAAGGTCAACATAGCTTGTGTCTTTCAGCCATCGCTCTTGCTCCTCCGCAGACATAATAAGGTCGAAATCAGATTCGCCTCTCGGAATGCTTGTGAACGTGATATTTCGTAAGCGATAACCTTCATGTTCGAGCATCCATATTAGGGTGCGTTCTTCCTCATTCAAGGTCTTTTTAGCTACACGCTTAAATCTTATCTTCTCAATGTCACAGTGAACCTTACGATGCTGAACATAACGGCGAGTTACATCCAACGCCTGACCCGCATAAATCTCACCATCAGAGAATTGAAGAATATAGAGACCGCAACGCTTACCTAACGAGAATAAGTCTGCAATCGAGGCGCGCCCTTTAACGTGATGCGGTTGTGAGAATCCATCCATCATTTAAACTTAACTCTTACGTTCGGAAAAAAGAAGCATCTAACGATTGAGATGACGCGGGCGGAAACCAGCTACGCGCACGTTAAGGTTTCAAACGATACCTTCGATGAGAGCAACTGTTTCCGCCTCGCGTCCATTGATTTGTTATGCGGCGGACTTTGGAGTCAAGAACTTCTCCACAATGAGAACATATTTTAGCTTCTCTTGGTATTAGTTCTGCACACATTGAACAACGTTTCTCGCTTACTCTGTGAGAACCCATATCTCTTAACATATCGTCGCCGCGCTCACGAGAACGCTGTGATTGCTCCGTGTCCCGAATAGCTTTTGCTATTGCCATATTAGAGTCACGGAATGATTCAAACAAAATGCCTTTATACTGTAATAAATCAATAAAGTATTCACGCTCAAACTTTTTACCACTCTCGTTGTAGTAGCTTACATTTATTTTAAGAAGTCTTTTTTCCTCATCAACTTTGTCCCATTCGGGAATTCCTGCTGAATACTTTAATATGCGATTTGACGGAAGGTAAGAAACGCCATTTTTTATAACTTCTAATCCTTTTAGTCCCTCAGAATATTTACCTAACCCACGCCAAGGAACATCTTCCTGAACATCAAACTTTATGTTTACAGCAGGTGTTTGACCTGAATTTCCGATTGCAACACGCGCCTCTCTTTCAGGAAACTCAAGGTCAACAAAAACTGTCGGGTCACGATTGGCTTTCGTTTCGTTAACCATCTGGCGTGTTAAATAAACATAAATTGACGTTAAAATCACCAAAAAGACGTTGGCTACAGTAACGATAATTGTCATTATAATTTGAAGTCTGGCTAATTCATCAGCGTTCATCTTACACCTTTCTCAAAATAACAAGTAGCCGCATAACGGCGGAGATGACGTGGCGCGGGACAGGCAACCACGCAACTCCGAGTTAAACGCGCAACGTGATAACAAAGTCGCTGTCCCGCGCTCACGTCCATTGACTTGTTCGCCGCCGCCGTTCACTGAAACGGCGGCTGCCGCCAGAACTTTGCCTTCGGTCAACGTGATTTTTACCACACCCAAGTTTGCTGACAGACAAGTTCGAGTTCACGCCGAATGGCGCGAGAACTTCGCCACCGAAGTTTTTTGATTTTCAAAAGTGCCGTTGCCAGCGAGCCAAATCGAATCGTTCGATTCGATTCAAGTAAAGTGAAATTTCCGCTTTGCCACCGCGAGGCGGCGAACTTTGTATTCTACTGAATTAAACTTGCATTATACGGAATTATTTATATTCCGTATTAAAAGTTAAGTCAACAAATAATTTGGTTTGTCTGATTTTTGCTGTCATTTTTCTGTGGAAACATAATTCTGCATAAATAATTATGCGGAGTTATAATTTTCAAAAATCGAGCCAAATTATTTTATCGTCGCTTGCAATTCTTTCAGCAAATCATTCGGTGTCCATTCGTTGCCTGAAAAAACTCGTCGCACTTTGCCGTCGGGCGTGATAACAATTGTGCGAAGCGAATGAGCAAATTGAGTTTTATCCTGAGCGTCAACTTCATAGCGCAAGCCGAAAAAATCGGCGACGGCTTTTATTTCTTTGTCCGTTCCGGTCGCCAATTGCCAAACGGTGAAATCAGTTTTTGAGTCTTTTCCTAAATAACCGCGACCGTATTCTTTAAGGCGAGCGGGCGTGTCGGTTTGCGGATCAAACGAAATGCTCAAAAGGCGAATTTTATCTTTCGACTCCGATTCATTTAATTGATTTGCCAAATCGGAAAAATGTTTCGACATCAAAATACAGTATTCCGGCAGCGGACAGCGCGAATAAATAAACGTAATCGCCAACGCTTTGCCGCGATAATCTTTCAGATTGATGCGCTTACCGTCTTGGTTGGTCAGCGTAAAATTCGGAACTTCATTGCCGATTTGCGCGACATCTTCACGAACCGGTAAAGGGGTTTGATTTGGGTTCGGCGCGGCGATAATCCCGATTTTCTCCAGCCAATAACCGTCCGCGTCAACCACTAATTCGGCGAAAATTTCTGCGTCTTTGGTTAAATCTTCCCAAACCCAATCTTCCCGAATCGGAAAATCCATTGTCATCGCCGCCATATAACCCGGAATTTCTTCGTGCGCGACGGTCGCTTTTTTTTTCGCTTTATCAACCGCGACGATTTTGCCTTTCAGTTTGTAGCGTTTAGCATCGGTCGAAGCAGTTTGGGTTTCGGCTTTTTGGCAAGCTGTGAAAAGTAAAGCTGAAAACAAAATCAATAATAAATAACGCATAAAATTTATTTCTCAGTAATAATTTGCAAGCCTGATATGTTTTTGAAATCGCTGTAATTATGTGTAACGAGCGGAATCGAATAAGCCAAAGCGGTCGCGGCAATCCATGCATCGCCAACCGATACAGGCATTCCATTTCTCTTTGCTTCAAATCGAATTTTCGCCCATTTCAGACAAATTTCCTGATTGGCTTCGATAAAGGTGTAATTTTTTAAGTTTTCCCGGAGTTCGTCGTGCCGCTTTTTACTCCAATTATTTTGTAGCGGAAGCAATTCAAGTTCGGCGAGAGTTTGCGCCGCAATTATCGCCACTTTGCCTTCAAGATGCGGTTTATACAAATTGCCGCGCGTATCTTTTTTGAATATGTAAGAAATGATGTTCGTATCGGCTATCACAAAATCATTCATTCGATGCCCCGTTTTTACCCTCGTTTCGGATTTCGCGCACCATTTCTAAAAATTCGTCAATGTCCACGTCGTCGGCAAAGTCTCCATATAAATCCTCGATTCGCTGAATTGGCTTGACACCTTGTTTCCGCGCCTTTTCGCGCAGTTCGGCGTGGCGTTCTTCGACGGTTTTTTCTAATAAAGTTTGATTCATTTTCTTTTACCTCCATTTTTAGTTATAACCTTCCAAATCGGTCAAATCTTCGTAAATCATTCCGCGCCGGTCGCGTTTGGCTTTGGTAACGGCTTCATAACCGCCTTCTTCGTTGCGCGAGATTTTGTTTTGCGCGTAGAGACCTTCAAGCACGAATTCGCACGCCGAAACGAGTTTTGCACGGTCTTTGCGCCCGATGTCCAAAGTCGTCGTCGTTGATTCAATCAATTCGGGAACGGCATTGAGCAGCATCGCGCCTTCTTCCGCCGAAACCGTTTCGGATAAAAGTAATTTGTTGCCTTCGTCAAACCATCGAACCGTCGGCTCAAAATCAATTCCCAAAAAGAAGCCTTCAAAAATTACGCCGCAAGCGCGTTTGATTAAATCTTTCGCCAGCCGTTGTGCGCCGATTTGCTCGCCTTCATATTCGAGTTCCATCTTTCCCGTCATCGAAGGCAATGCCGAATAAACATCAGAGATGCGCGGCACGATATCCGATTCGTCGGTTATCAAAGCGCGTCTTTCGGCATTTGAAACGGCGGCTTCAAGCGCGGAAATCGGAAAACGCTGCGACACGCCCGAACGCTTGTCAATCCGTTGGTCGTCGCGGGCTTCAAACGCAATTTGTTCGACAATCTCGGAAATAAATTCTGGTATTTCTAATTTGAAGCCGTCGCCCAAATCTCTTTCCGTCCACGCTTCCTGTTTCGTAATTGCCGTTCCGAGTCCGATGTCTTTTGGATAATGCGTTTGAATTTCCGCGCCGATTCGGTCTTTGAGCGGCGTGATAATTTTTCCGCGAGCCGTGTAATCTTCCGGGTTTGCCGAGAAAACGAGCATCACATCAAGCGGCAAACGGACGGGAAAACCTTTTATCTGCACGTCGCCTTCCTGCATAATATTGAAAAGTCCGACTTGGATTTTTCCCGCTAAATCCGGCAATTCATTAATTGCAAAAATTCCGCGATTAGCTCTCGGCAGCAAGCCGTAAAAAATCGTCAATTCGTCCGACAACAAATGTCCGCCTTTCGCCGCTTTTATCGGGTCAATGTCGCCGATAATGTCGGCAATCGTTACGTCCGGTGTAGCGAGTTTTTCGACAAACCGGGAGTCGCGTTTAACCCAATCAATCTTTGTGTTCTCGCCATTTTCTTGAATTTGCTGTCTGCCGTAAGCCGAGAGCGGCTCGAACGGATTGTCGCTGATTTCCGAACCAGCGATAATCGGAATTTCTTCGTCGAGTAATTCCGTTAGTTGCCTGATGATTCGACTTTTGGCTTGTCCGCGCAATCCTAAAAGAATAATATTGTGTTTCGCCAAAATCGCATTCACAATTTGCGGCACAACCGATTCTTCATAACCCAAAACGCCTTTGAACAGTTTCTCGCCTGATTGAAGTTTTTTTATTAAATTCGCCCGCATTTCGTCTTTGACGGAACGCGTTTGGTATTTACTCGCTTTTAATTCGCCCACTGTTTTTGCTTTATTCATAATTTCCCTTTGTTCGTATTTTAAACTTTTTCACCGACTAAATAAACTACCGCTATTTAGCTTATTTATTTTTACACTCTGACTTATAAATTTATTCTGCCACACAGGTTACGGATGAAAACAAAATTTGTCACGAATAACACGAATAGCACGAATTATTTTTAATTTTTATTCGTGCTATTCGTGTTATTCGTGACAAAAAACTCTTTGTATTCTCTTGAACTTTGCAGCAAAATTCTTAAGAAACGTATTTGTTTGCCTGTTTATTGAGCTGGCAATTCAGGCAAAGTATGTTTGCGTCCGGCATTTTGTTTTTTCAAATATTCCGTTAAAGGCTCGAAGTAGCGAAGCATCGCTTTCGCGCTCAAATCTTCGCCGGTCGTTTCCTTTAGCACGACGCGCCAATCGCGCGATGCGCCCGGACTCATAATTTTTTTCAAAAAGTCGCCGACCGCCTTATTGCCGTAATAATTCGTCGCCCGCGGGTCTTGTTTTAAGATTTTCGTGGCGATGTGGTCGTGCATCTGAAACAGCAGAACGTAGGAAAGCGCGTAATCGTAATACTGCGCCGCATCGTCGTTGATGTGCGTTTTCGTGCAGGCATCGCAAAATTGCTCGCCACGTTCGGACGGCGGAACGATTCCTTGATATTGTTTGACGAGTTCCCACCAGCGTTTATTGTATTGGTCTTTCGGCAGATTTTTTTCGTACAGGTCGTATTCAAATCCGGGCATCGTTCCGGCGGAAAAAGGTATAAACACAACATTGCTCAACGCCTCGCGCAGAAGCAGTTGCGTTTGGTCAACTTTCGCATCTTTTGAAACTAATCCGCGTCCTTCGAGAAACGGTTTCTGCAACGCCGCGAGTCCCATCATCGAACCGATGGCTTCGTGATAAGCGCGGTTTGCGCCTTCGCGCAGCAATAAAGGCACGTCTTTATTTGTATAGCTGATGTAATAATAAATGTGTCCGAGTTCGTGATGCGAAGTTTCGAACCATTCGGCGTTTGGCTCAACCGACATCAAGGAGCGAACATCGTTTTCCAAATTTAAATGCCAAGCCGAAGCGTGATTATTCTTTTTATATTTTGCATCGGCGGGAAGCGGATAAAGCGACGATTTATCCCAAAACGATTGCGGCAGGCGCGGAAAACCCAAAGAGACGTAAAAGTTTTCGCCTTCTTTGACAATCCACTCCGCCGATTTGTCTTTGAGCGCGGCGTTGACATCCATTCCTTCAACCGTCACCATTTCGCTCCAATCCTGTCCCCAACGATTCGTTATCCAATCGGCGGGCAATTGGTCGGGAACTTCTCTGTTATATTTTTTCGCTAATTCGTAACGCGCCCAAGTGTGCAATTCGCGGTAAAGAGGGCGCAGCTCGCGGTTAATCTGATTCATCAACCCCTGCATTTCTTCCGCCGTCATTCCATAATCGGAAACCTGATAGCTGTAAAAAGATTTGTAGCCGAGCGGTTTGACCGTTCCGTTTCTCAATCGCTGTAAATTTGCCAAACCATCTTTCAACCCGATGCCGACTTGCTTAGAAGCGTCCCAAGCCTTGCGTCGTTCAACTAAATCGTTCGACTCTTTTAAAATTTTATCAATCTGGTTCGTCGTTACCGATTTGCCGTCAATCTTAAAATCAAACCCGAAGAGTTTTTCCGTCTGCGCGGTTTCGGCGGCGATGCGTTCCTTGACTAATTCCTTAGCGATTTCCGGATTTGCCGCCGCAATATAAAGAATCGCCTTGAGTTGTTTGACTTGAATCGTGGTTAATTTTTCTTTTTGATTCAGAAATTTGGTTGCGCCGTCAATGTTCTTTTTGCTGCCCGTAAAAGCGGCGAGTTTTTCAGCCGCCGCGACGGTCGCTTTTGCGTTAGTGTCGTCGCCTTCGACAATCATCGTATTTGATTTCCATTCGGCTTCCGACGATTCGTAACGCAGTTTAGTCCACATCGCCGAATACTCGTTAATAAACTTTTGCGCCTCAATGCGAACATCATCTTTTGAAATTGCCAGCGTCGCGGGCGCGGCAACGAAACTGAAAACAAACAGTGCAAGCAACAGGCTCGTCACAAATTTATGACATATTTTTTTGAACATAATTTTTATCCTAAACAAGAAATTTTGTAATTGGTATCGAATGTAATACGCAAACGATTTGGAAAAGATTTTCTCTTCGTAATAGATGACAGATAACAGATAAAAGATGACAGAGAAAATCGCAGCTACAGCTATCAGTTTCAGCTATTCCGAATTAATCAGCTTTTAATTTTCGGTTTGAACATTTTCCATCTTTCGCGCCAAAAGAAAAAGTCCGAAGCGTTTAACTTCGGACAAATCCAAAATCTAAAATCCAAAATCAAAAGACGTATTTGTTCGCCGCAATTAGCGTATTGGCAATTCGCTGCCGCGCCGCAATCGTGTTCACAGGCGAATTGTTTTTCGTAAAACGCTTGAGCGCAACAAGTAGCATTTTGCCTTCGTCGCCTTCGCTCATTGCCGCAATCGTATTACGCGCCGCCATTTCAATCCGCTGCATAGCGTCGTTGCAGAAAACCTTCGCCATATCAAGCTGATTTTCGGCGTTGCCCTTTTCGGCTAACTTTTGCGCCCGCAAAATCGCTGTTTCCATCGCGTAAGCATTCATAATAATATCCGCCGCGTTCATCAGAATTTCCTGCTGACTTTGCAACTCGGTCATATATTTTTGCGCCGCCGTGCCGACCACCATCAGTGCGACTTTCTTGGCGTTTTGCGCCAGTTTCATTTCGGCGGCGAGCATTCCCGTTTCTTCGTCAAACGACATTTGCGGATTGAGAAGTTCGCCTTGCAAATCCTTCGCCGCTTTCAGAAGTCCGAGTTCGCCTTTCACCGCTTTTTTCAGAAGTTGTCCCGGAATTAAAAGTCGATTAATTTCGTTCGTGCCTTCAAAGATGCGGTTAATTCTGGCATCTCGATACGCTTTTTCCGCCGGATAATCCGCCGAATACCCTGCGCCGCCGTAAATTTGAACCATCTCGTCAACGACGTAATCGAGTGCTTCCGAACACCAGACTTTGTTGATGGAAGATTCGACCGAATATTCTTCAATCGAGCGCAGCTTTTTCTCTTTATCTCCGCCGTCTTCGCCAATCAGCGCGTCAATCATTCCGACCGTGCGATACGACATCGCTTCGGCAACCCAGGTTTGAATCGCCATCTCCGCGAGTTTATGTTTCATCGCGCCGAAACTTGAAATCGGCACATTAAATTGTTCGCGTTCGTTGGCATAACGAATTGATTGATGCACGGCGAGTTTCATTCCGCCGGTCGCGCTCGCGCCTAATTTAAATCGTCCGACGTTCAGAATATTAAAAGCGATTTTCGCGCCGTCGCCGACTTCGCCGATTAAGTTTTCAACCGGCACTTTGCAATCGGAAAGAATCAAAGGCGTAGTCGAAGAAGATTTAATTCCCATTTTGTGTTCTTCCGCGCCCGGACGACACGTTTCCGAACGCTCGACGACGAACGCCGAAAACTTTTTCTTCTCGCCGTCAACTTTGGCGAAAACGATAAAATAATCGGAAAAGCTACCGTTGGAAATCCACATCTTTTCGCCGTTCAAAACGTAATGCGTGCCGTCTTCAGATAGTTTCGCGTTTGCCTTCGCGCCGAGCGCGTCCGAGCCGGAACCCGATTCCGACAAACAATAAGCCGTAACTTTCTCGCCCGACACGATGCCGGGAATATATTTTTCTTTCAAAAAATCCGAGCCGAAGTAAAGAATCGGCAGCAGCCCGATTGAAGTTTGCGAGCCGAATGTTACTCCGAAACCGCTTGCTCGTCCCATATTTTCGGCGACGACCACGCCGGTCGTCTGGTCTAAATCCAAACCGCCGTATTCTTCGGGAATGTTCGCGCCCAAAAGTCCGAGTTCGCCCGCTTTGTGAACAAGCTGCCGCGCCAATTCCCAATCGTGATTTTCCATCGCTTCGAGATTCGGAATTACTTCGTTGTCAATGAAATCCCTCGTCGTTTCGCCAATCATACGCTGCTCTTCCGACAAATCTTCGGGCGTGAAAATCTCGCTCGCATTTCTGTTTTCAATCAAAAACGCGCCGCCTTTGATAAAGTCTTTTTCCATCTGTGCATCCATAAATTTGCTCCTTATTTATTTGTAAAAATTATCGCTTCCAATTCCGAGCGCGTGATTAAATCTCGCCCGGTAGTTTTCAAACGCAATGCTCGCCGTCAATTCGACAATTTGTTTTTCATCGAAATAATTTTTCAACCGTCCAAACATCTCGTCGGAAATTTTCACCGGCGTTTTCGACATCGCCTCCGCATATTCCAAAGCGACTTTCTCGCGGATTGAAAACAAAGCGGTGTCGAAATAATGCGACACCGCCCTTATTTCTTCGTCGTTTAAAACGCCGCTCTTTCTGCCGAGCGCGGGAATAATATCAATGCAAAACGGGCATTCGATAATCTGCGCCGCCCGCAGTTGCGCTAAAAGATGAATTCGCTGTTCGACTTTACCCGATTTTTCAATTGCAATGCCGAAAAGATTTCCAAACCACGCAATTGAAGGACGATGCGCCGACACTTTCAACGAAGTGCCGACTTTGCCCGCGATTCGTTTGAAACCGATATAAAGCGGTTTCAGAATAATCGGCGCATCAGCTTCTTCAATTCCTTTGATTCGCTGTGTCATTTAATCTAACCCTTCAAAATCTCCGATGCGCTCATTCCATAATCACTCTGAGATTTTCTATTTATAGAAAAAGTAAATTTCAACCTGTTCCAATACACATCACCGATTCGCGCATCAAACGTCTGTCCGAATTTCGCATCTTAAATCTGATGCCGTTGCTCGAAGGGCTATCCTCATCGTCTGCTCTAAATAATAAATCGCAAATCCAGACCGGTTCGTTTTTTTTTCCCTTTTCCTGTTTGAAAGAAAATTCGATTGCGCTTTTCGTATTCGGCTCAGTTTGAAAAGACAAGACGCCGCTTAAAAAATCGAGAATCGTTCGGTCGTCTTTTGAAGTGCCGACGCTTTCACAATTTTTACCGGCAGACAAAAGAATGTCGCTGTTCAAAAAAATCTGTTTGACGGCTTCCTTCGCGGTTGGCTCGATTATTTTTGTTTCGATTTTTTTCGTCTGCCCAATTGCGGCAGAAAATAAACCGAGAGAAACAAGTCCAATCAAAGACAACTTTAAAATACTGTTTTTCATAATAGGAATTCTCCGAAAAACAAAGACGAATTTCAACTAAGAAAATTTTAGTCCAATCTCTCGAAAATTCCCGCCGCGCCCATTCCGCCGCCGACGCACATCGTCACCATTCCGTAACGCGCTCCGCGGCGTTTCATTTCCTGCAAAATCGTCGCCGTCAGCTTCGCGCCGGTGCAACCCAAAGGATGACCTAAGGCAACCGCGCCGCCGTTGAGGTTGACTTTTGCTGGATTCATTTCCAACGCTTTCATCACCGATAAACCTTGCGCGGCAAACGCCTCGTTGAGTTCGATAATGTCAATGTCTTCCAAATTCAAGCCAGCCATTTTCAACGCCTTCGGAATCGCGTAAACCGGACCGATGCCCATTTCTTCGGGCAAACATCCGCTCGTCGCGTAGGCGACAAAACGCGCCAACGGTTTCAAGCCCAACTCTTCCGCTTTTTCTGCCGACATAATTACAACCGCCGCCGCGCCATCCGACATTTGAGAAGAATTTCCCGCCGTCACTGTTCCTTTGACGTGAAAGACAGGTTTAAGTTTGGCAAACCCTTCCATCGAAGCGTCGTAACGCACGCCTTCGTCCGTTTCAAAAACGACTTCTTTGCGGCGCACGCGACCGTTCTCGTCGAGTTCGTCAACCACGACCGTGAACGGCACGATTTCGTCTTTGAATTTTCCAGACTTAATTGCTTCCGCCGCTTTCTGATGCGACTGCAAAGAAAATTCATCCGCCTGTTCGCGCGTGATTTCGTATTTCCGCGCCAGATTTTCGGCGGTCAAACCCATATTCAAATAATAATCCGGGTAATTATCAACAATCTTCGGATTCGGACGCACGACGTTGCCGCCCATCGGAATCATTGACATCGTTTCCAAGCCGCCGGCGACGATAATCTCCGCGCCGCCCGTTCGGATTCTGTCCGCCGCGATTGCAATTGTCTGCAAACCCGACGAGCAATAACGATTAACCGTCATCGCCGAGACTTCGACCGGCAAACCGGCTTCAATCGCCGCCGTCCGCGCCACGTTCATTCCTTGCTCGGCTTCGGGAAACGCGCAGCCCATAATCACATCGTCAATCTCAGACGCGTCCAAACCTTCGGCGCGATTAACCGCTTCCTTAATCGCCGCCGCGCCCAAATCATCAGGGCGAGTATTTTTCAAAGTCCCTTTCGGTGCTTTTCCGACAGCCGTCCGCACGGCTGATACGATAACTGCTTCTTTCATAATTTTTCTCTTTTATTCTGAATCTTCTTCCGTAATTACTGTTTTTTCCCAAATATAATGATATTCACATTTGTCCTTTGGTTTAATTGTTCGAGTCGTCCACCAACCTTCCTCACCTTTTGTCAGCAAAATCCCGTAAACTTGAATGAGTTCGGGAAACTCTCTAGCTAAGATTTGTTTGGCTTGCTTGCCAGTCATCTTTTTATCAGAATCTCGCTCAACCCAAACCGTTCGAACTAATTTTCTTTCTGTTTTCGCTGCGCTTCCGTTTTCGTGAAAAATTTGAATTTTTACGCGAGACATATTTTACTTTTCTTCGTAGCTTCTCGATATTTCACGCCGCTCTCAACTGTATTATCGTATCGGTCAAAAACGGCGAGTTTTTGTTCATCGGCTGCAACACTTCCGGCAAAGGCAAATTCATTTCTTCGTAACCTTCAATCAAAGCCTCAAGCGCGTCCGTAACGTTTAGAACAATTTCATCAACCGTGTCGGCTTCGGTTATTAGTCCGCGCAAAATCGGACAAGTAATCGTCCAGCCGCCTTCGGGCTGCGGCTCTAAAACAAGCGGCAAGCGGTAGATGTTTTCCGTAACTGCTTCTTTCATAATTTTTATCACTTCAAGGTTTTTTCTCTTTAGCTTCTTTGTATTCTTTCGCTCGTTTTTTAATTTCATCAATTATAGAGTCATAATTTTCACGCAAAAATTTGAACTTAAAATCTTTCTGAGGTTTATAACCAGCAGGAAAAATCACTTGAAGATTTACCGAATTTTCATTCTTTTCTATTTCACAATTCGTGCTTCCACATCCAATGTCTCTGCAAGTACAAACTCCAATTACATGAAATTTTTTGTTCTCGTAATCAAAAAACGTAGGTAAATCAACATCGTTATCCTCAAAGAAATAATAAGGAATTGCTTTTTCATCTCCAATCAATTTATCAACCGTTTCATCATCAATTAATAATTCAAACCAGAGAATAGAACGACGAGCATTTTTTTCTTCTTCAACTTGATAACTAAGTTTATTTAATTTCATAAAACAATTACTTAAACTTTTTAACTACGAATCTTGTTTTCGTTGTCTTTCCAACTCAATCCTCTCAATCACGTCAGCCACGCGCGGATTTTTCGCCTGCAAAATTCGGTTTTGAATGTAAACCTTGCTGTCTTTCGTGTTGAATCTATAATCGTAATCCGCCAAAACTTTCATCACCGCCCAACGCTTTTTATTCAAACGGCGTGGCGGCTCGAAATACGCGCCCATATCAATCATCAGGTTCGCACATTCTGGACATTTGCGCGGCTCGTCGCTCGCGTCTTTGGCGAAACTTTTGCGGCAATCGAAACAGCCCCAATGCGTGAAAGCGAAATTATTCTTCATTGTAATACTTGCTCGGTTCTGTAGTTGTGCCGTCCGCCAGACTGCACAATCTTCTAAAACCCGCGAGCGTCGCCACCCAAGCGTCTTCGCTGCCGACGCGGACGATGTTCTTTTTCACCTTTGAACGATTCACCAAATCTTTCTCCTTGAGTAAGAACACCGCGTCATCGTAATCTTTTTGTCTGCCCGCGAACATTTTCAAAATCAGTAACCATTCGGGCGAAATCAGCCGCATTCTGTTCGGAAAAACCACGGCTTCTTCCAACGCCTTTCGGTAATATTTGGCGTAACCGTCATTGCGGACGATCCAATCAACCGCGACTTTATATTTGCCGACTTCGACCGTGTAATTGTTTCCGCCAAAAGTAAGCGGCGCATTTGCTTCGAGCGAAACATAATTTGAAGCGATAATATCAACGCCTTTAGTCAGGCGCGGGTTGCCGTAAAGATACATCGCAATTCCGCCGATTAACGCCCATTCTATTTTTTCGGCGGCGGCAATCGCTCCGATTTTTTCAGCCGCCTCGAGTCCCGTGTCGGTGGAAATTGTCGGGCTTTCCACATTTTTTGAACTCTTTCGATTATCTCGTTATCGCTCATTTTTAGAAAACAAAAATTCTGATTTTTAGATGCAAATTATGTCTCGCGCGTCAGCTTCATACCTTGCGGCACGGCGACGACAATCGGCTCGTGTTCGATTTCGACGTTGCTCGCGTCTAAGCCGTAAGCCGCGTCTTCACGGATGCTGAACCAGCGACGCAGGAAATAATACGAGCGCATTATGAAATTCTGCTTGAACGGCAAATCGTTTTCGTGGCTCAAAAACGAACTGTGCAGCACGAAGCGAATGTCGCCGTCAATATTGTATTTCTCCAGTGCCGGATGACGGCTCGTGATGTCAACTTCCCTGCTCGCCTGCATATCTTTGAGCGCGAGTTTAAAAAAGTAATTCAGGCGCGTCTCGATGCGAAAGCCGAGCGTGAACGTCAGATGATAAACGTCTTCTTTGGCAATCGTCTTGACGCAGTATTTCATCGTGAACGGTTCGTTGTCGGTTTTGACGTGGACGAACCAGTAAACGTCGGCGCGTTTCGGCGTTTTCTCTAAAATTGAGCGCATCGTTTCCTGTTCGAGTTTGTCGGGCGTTTCCGAACCCGTCAGATAAACCAGGTGCGTCGCGTATTGCGGCAGGGTTTTATCATCACTCAATTCTTGCAATGTGTCGAAAAACGGCGCGGTTTTTTCCATTACCGTTAAACTGCGGCGCAGCGTTCTGCCCTGATACCAGAGCCACATAATCGAAATCAGCACGAGTCCGCCGAGAATCGTAATCCAGCCGCCTTGAGGAAACTTAATCAAATTAGCGATGAGAAACGCCGTTTCAATCACAAAAAAGAAAGCCGGAACCAGAAACGACGCAACTTTTGAAAAACCTTTCTGACGCAGATAAACCGACAGCAGAATCGTCGTCATCATCATCGTCAGCGTGACGGACAAACCGTAAGCGGCTTCCATATATTTCGATTCGTGAAAATAAAGCACGACGACGACGCAGCCGGCAAACAGCAGCCAGTTGACCTGCGGAATATAAAGCTGACCTTTAAAATCGGTCGGATAAACTATTTTCTGCCGATACCAGAAATGAAGCCGAATCGCTTCGCCGATAAGCGTGAACGCGCCGGAAATCAAGGCTTGACTGGCGATAATCGCGGCGGCGGTGGCGATGGCGATGGCAAGCGGCAAAATTGCTCGCGGCACAATCGAATAAAACGGAGTCGCGCCTTCCATTTTCGAGCCGAGATGGTGCATCAAAAAAGCGGTCTGTCCGGCGTATGACAAAATCAAACAAATCTTGACGTAAATCCAACTGTAACGAATATTCGTGCGCCCGACATGACCCATATCCGAATAAAGCGCTTCCGCTCCCGTCGTGCATAAAAATACCGCGCCCAAAAGCCAGAAACCGCCCGGATATTCAACCAGAAAACGATAAACCCAAACGGGATTTAACGCTTGCAAAATCGAAAAATCCGTTGCCAGTGACAGCAAACCGATGGCGCCGATAAATGTGAACCAGAGAAGCATTACGGGACCGAAAAATTTTCCGATAATCTGCGTGCCGAATTGCTGCGCAAAAAAAATCAGCAGCAAGATGAAAAGCACAATCGGCACGGTCGGCAAATTCGGCGCGTAAATACGCAAACCTTCGACCGCTGACGAAACGGAAATCGGGGGCGTGATAATGCCTTCGGCAAGGATAAACGAGCCGCCGATAATCGTCGGATACATAATCCATTTGCCCGCTTTCTCGTAAATCAGCGTGTAGAGCGAGAAAACGCCGCCTTCGCCGTTGTTGTCCGCGCTCAGAACAATGGTGATGTATTTAATCGTCGTTTGCAGCGTCAGCGTCCAGAAAACGGCGGACAATGCGCCGAGCGCGAGCGTTTCGGTAATCTCGCGCTCGCCGACGATTGCCGAAAAAGTATAAAGCGGCGACGTGCCGATGTCGCCGAACACAATGCCGAGCGCGACGAGCAAGCCCGCGAACGAAATTTTATTCAGATTCTGATGGTGATTATTTTCGGTTTTCATAGCCAGACAATCTATCCTTCTTCCGTCGCCGCAGCAACCTTGTTCAAACCTGCAATTGTTTTTATTCTGACACTCGCTAAAACTTTTCCGCCCTTTGTTTAATTGCTTTCAAAATTTCTTTTCTAATCAAAGCGCTGAACGGCTGAATTAAAGTCCAGTAGAATCCAAATTTTTTTCGGCTTTCCGCGTCAAGACACTTGACGCGCGTTTCGGTTGTAAGGCAAGTTTCGCCCTCCGCTTCGTCAAGCAGAAAATTCCAGGCGGCTTTAGCAAAACCTTTTTCGTTAAATTCTCGAAAATTTTGTGAATTGATTTTTCGCAAATCACCATTAATCGTCCAAAACCTTCCCGCCAAACCGAGCACGAGTTCTCGATTTTCGCTTTCGCCCAACACTTCAAACCGAAGCCTTTGCATCTCGCGCAAAGTCATTCCTCGCGTCGGTAACCCGCGCAGTCGAAACAGCCAGCGAACCACCGCCGATTCGCACAAATCAACCGCGTTCAAAGCGCGAAAAACGTTTTCTGCCGTCGCCCTAATTTTGAGGTCGTGCGTTTCGGTAAAATCGTATTCGGGCAAAAACAAATCAATCAACATTTTGTCTGACCTCAACCGCTTCGATTTCCAAAACACCACGCAACACCTGCGGCTCAATCGCAATCAAAAATCCGCGCTTGCCGCCGTTAATGTAAATTTTTTCTAAATCGAAAATCGTCTTTTCGGCGTAAATCGGCATCTTTGTTTTCGTGCCGAACGGCGACGTGCCGCCGACTAGATAACCGGTTAATTTATTCGCCTTTTCAGAATTGGCGGGCGCAACCGTTTTGACATTTAAAATTCGCGCAAGATTTTTCGCCGAAACTTGAAGGTCGCCGTGCATTAAAATAATCAAAGGCTTTTTCTCATTCGTTTCAAATATCAAAGTTTTGATAACGCTGTGTTCGTCAACTTTTAAGACTTCCGCCGAATGCCGCGTTCCACTTTTTTCGACGTATTGGTAAATGTGCGGCGTAAATTCAATTTTCCGCTCGCGCAAAACGCGAATCGCCGGCGTAATTGGATAATCCATCTATAAATTATCAATGTGCTTTTGTCTAAGATAAAGAAAAAGCGGAAAGCCGCATGAAACACCAGCCAAAAATGTAGCCAAAAAGACCGCCGTTAAAATTAGCCAAATGCCGCGCATTTTCAATCTCGCGGTTTCAAACGCTGTAAAAACGAAAAGAACCACAGCCGAAACGAACAAATCCATTCCAAACATACCGCCGATTTTTGATGAAAAAAGCTCGGAGAAAAACAATGCCAAATCCAAGCCGTTTTTCAAAAACCAAGGTATAAACTGCGAGTAAGGAAGTATTATTCCCAAAACGAAAAGAAGAAAATAAATGTGCCGCAGCTTCATAAGACGCGTCCTGAAATTTGCCGATACCGAAAACACGAAACCAGATGGTCATTCACCATTCCCGTCGCCTGCATAAACGCATACATAATCGTCGAGCCGACAAAATTAAAACCGCGTCGTTTCAAACCTTTGCTCATCGCATCTGAAACTGAAGTTTTCGCGGGAACTTCCGACAAACTTTGCCAAGCATTTTTAATCGGCTTGCCGTCCACAAAACTCCAAATATAAGAATCGAACGAGCCGAACTCGTCGGCGATTTTCAAATAACTTTTCGCGTTTGAAACAGCCGAAGCGATTTTCAAACGATTGCGGACGATGCCTTCATTCGTTAAAAGCTCGCTGAATTTTTTCTCATTGTAGAGGGCAATTTTTTCCGCGTCGAAATCGTCAAACGCGACCCGATAATTTTCGCGCTTCCGCAAAATCGTATCCCAGCTAAGTCCCGCCTGTGCGCCTTCGAGAATTAAAAATTCAAACAGCTTTCTATCATCGCGCACGGGAACGCCCCATTCCGCGTCGTGATAAGAAATTGATAAATCGTTCGTCGCCCAGCCGCATCGAAAGTTTTCAGAGTTGCGGACAGTTGCAGATAGTTTCGGAGAGTTTGAAACGCTGGAACTATCTGCAACTTTCTGTGAACTTTCTGTCAACTTCATTTCGGAAATCCGTCCGCTTGCAAAACTCGCTCGGCTTGGCGAAAATGCCGCCGCTCGTGTTCGACGACGACGCGAAAACCGTCCGCGAGTTTATACGTTATCAATTTCATAAACGGCGAAGTGATAATCGTCCGCTGCCAATCGGCTTTTTCGGTTGATTTAACTTGTTCGATCACTTCCCGTTGATGTGCGGCAAACTGCTCGACAATGTGCGCGTCAATTTCGCTCGGCGGCACAATCGCCTGCGACGGTGCTTTGAATTTGCGCCCGTCTTTTTGCAAAGATTTCACCAGCAAATTTCCGAAAAAAGAACTAAGCGGCGAATAATTTTCCAAAAAAGAACTTTGGCGCTTCTCGGACGCAATTTTTTCGAGTTCGGGGAAGAAAAGTAAATTAGCTTTTATCAAATGGTCGAAGCATTGCCCGACGCTCCAACCGTCCGCGCTCGGTTTCCAGTTTATTTGTTCACCGTTCAAGTCTCCGAAGGTGTTTTTTGCACTCCCGGAAATTTCTTCGAGTTCGGAAACGAGTTTTGAAATTTCATTGTTCACAGTAAAACCTCCAAACAAAAATTAGCCGCGTTTCAAATTTTATAACCGTTAATTTACACTCCAAGGCGACGCTAGCGGCATTATCAATTATCAACTATCCATTATTGCGCAGTAAGTAACCGTTTCTACCCGAATGAATGATAGTGATTTGATAATTAAAAATTGATAATGCGCCCGCCGCTTAAATTATATGAAGCCGTTAAAACATCAGCGTCCCGAAAAATTTCCGTCGCGCCGTTCGATAAAAGATTGAACGCCTTCCCGCGCGTCTTCGGTGCGGAATAATTTCAAAACCTGCGGCATCAAATCCCGCACCGCCGCGTCGAAACCTTCGCGCTGTAATTTTCTTGCCGATTCAATTGTCGCTTTCACGCCTAAAGGTGCTTGCGCGGAAATTCTTTCGGCGATTTCGATGGCTTTATCAATTTGTTTTCCGTGCGCGACAACTTCCTGCACAAGTCCGATTCTTAATGCTTCGGTTGCATCAAATTCGTCGCCCGTGAGCAGCCAGCGCATCGCATTTCCCCAACCCGCAATTTCCGGGAAACGCAAGGTTGCGCCCCCGAACGGAAAAATTCCGCGTTTAATTTCAATTTGCGCGAACGTCGCATTTGCGGAAGCGATGCGAACGTCGGTTGCCAGCAGCAATTCGATGCCGACGGTCAAACATTTTCCCTGCACGGCGGCAACCAGCGGCTTTGTGCGCGTCCGTGCGCCGTATAAATTAAGTGGGTCAATCGAATTTTCGGGATAGGTAAATTCACCGCTCGCCGCAATGGTCGGCGCAAGCGCGGCAAGGTCTAATCCGGCGGTGAACATCTCGCCTTCCGCATACAAAACGCCGCATCGCACGTCTTCGGTATCTTCCAGTTGCGCGTAAGCCACTGCTAATTCGTCAAGCATCTGACGGTCAAAAGCGTTGCGTTTCGCGGGACGGTTTAAGCCGATAAGCAAAATCTGCCCGCGCTGCTCGATTGAAATTCTTGATTCTTCGGTTTGTATCGTCATGTTGAAATTATTTTTATCTCGCCTTTATCTCAAATTCGTTTTGCGAACGGTAAAAACAAACATCAAATTCTGAAAAGAAATTTGTTTGTCCCAAAATCAAAGTTGCATATTCCGATTTTGTCCAGGCAAACGCCAGTTCTACCGATGGGAAGTCTTGTATTTGAGCATTTACGAATAAGGCTCTGGCTTCAAAATTAGCCAAATTTCCCGTTAGATTTAACGAAATTCGCTGCTCTTCCCACATTGCTCCAAGTTCTAAGCCGATGTTGTAAGGCAAGACATTGACGGTAGAACCCGAATCCAAAAGTCCGAAAACTTCTTTTATGTTGCCTTTTCGCTCAAGTGTAAGCGGCAAGTACGGCATCGGTTCAGTCAAATGTCTTTCAGGTAAAACTCGTAAATATGGAAACTTATTTGATTGCATCGGCTTTACGTTCGTCCAATAATTTTTGTAAAACCCGGCTCGCTTCAAAAGAATTGGTTTGCGAAATAAATTCGTGTTCTTGATTTTCGACAAACACAACATTTTCTTCTTTGGCTACTTCGTTTGCTAAAAATTGAATCGCACGAATTTTTTCTTTATGATTCAACGCTTTAAGAGTTGGAAGAAGTTCTGTTACGGTCATTTTTACTCCTTGATAAATCAATTTTATTGGAATTATAACCACGCGCGTTTTACGAAGATAACACGAAGGTTTTTCTTTGAGTTATCTTCGTGACTAAATTCTCTTTAGTTTCTCAACGGCTTGCCCGTTTTCAACATTCCCGCGATACGTTCCTGCGTTTTGCGCTCGCCGCACAAAGATAAAAAAGCTTCACGCTCTAAATCAAGTAAATATCTTTCGGACACGAAGGTTTGATGATTTAAATCGCCGCCGCTCATAATTTTCGCCAGCTTCTTGCCGATAAGCTGGTCGTGGTCGGAGATGAAGCCGCCGCTTCTCATCACATGCAGAGCGAGTTTGATGGCGGCTTGCGCCTGCTCGCCCAGAGCTAAAATATCAGTTCGCTCGACGGGTGAGACATAGCCTGTTTCCGCCAAAGCTAAAACTTCCTGTTTCGCATCAGCGATTAATCTATCGCCGTTCATCGAAATCGCGTCGGACGGGCGAATAATTCCCCAGCTTCTCGCTTCCTGCGCCGAACTTGCGACTTTGCCCATCGCAATGGTTTCAAACGTCTTTTTCAAAAACGCGAGCGGGTCAGCATCGGGCGTCGCTTTAGCCGCGTCCATCGCCCGCATCGTGAGTTCTTTTGTTCCGCCGCCCGCCGGAATCAAACCGACTCCGACTTCGACTAGACCGATATAAGTTTCGCCCGCCGCGCGGACTTTGTTGCCGTGCATCGCAATTTCGCAGCCGCCGCCCAAAGTTAAACCATAAGGCGCAGTCACGACCGGTTTCGCCGAATAGCGCAGGCGCATTACCGCATTTTGCAGAGCGCGAATCATCTGATTGATGTCGTCCCATTCTTCCTCTTGCGCTGCAAGCAGAAGAAGCATAATGTTCGCGCCCGCCGAGAAATTTCCGCCCTGATTGCCCACTACCAAACCGATGTGATTTTTCTCGACTTCATCAATCGCGTAGTTCATCATCTGCACTGTATCGCCGCCGATGGAATTCATTTTTGAATGAAACTCCAGACACGCTACGCCGTCGCCAATATCAATCAAGGATGCGCCCGCGTTTTTCTTGATAACGCCCGAGCGGTCCTTGACCGATTTCAAAAAGATAATGCCTTGTTGGTCGGGAATTGGTTTGTAATCATTCGTCGCAAAATCAAAAAATGATTTTTGTCCGTTTTCGTATTTGTAAAATGTTTCCGCGCCGCGTTCCAACATCTTTTCGACGTTTGCGGGAATCGCCTGATTTTCGGCTCGCATTCGCTCGACCGATTCACGAACGCCGATTGCATCCCACGTTTCAAAAACGCCGATTTCCCATCCGAAACCCCATTTTATGGCGTTGTCAATTTCAACAATCGTGTCAGCGATTTCAGGAATGCGGTTTGCCGCGTAACGGGAAATGCGTGAAGTTGTTTTCCAAAGAAATTCGCCGACGTTATCTTTGCCCCAAACCAGAGTTTTTATGCGCTTCGGCAAATCTTCGATTTGTTTCGCCGCATCTAAAGAGAGAAATTTTGTTTTCGTTTGCGGCTTGTATTCAAAAGTCTCTAAATCCAGTTCTAAAATCTCGCGCTTGCCTTCGGCGTTCGTTGATTTTTTGAAAAATCCGCCCTTTGTTTTGTCGCCCAAAACTTTCTTTTCCATCAAAGTCTTTATCAATTCGGGCGTTTGAAAAACTTCGCGGTCTTCGTCGTCGGGAATCGCTGGATAAAGATTGCCCACGACGTGCGCCGTTACGTCCAAGCCGACTAAATCCGATGTGCGAAACGTCGCGCTTGAGGCGTGTCCGATTGCCTTGCCCGTAATTTGGTCGACTTCGGTCGGAGTCAAGCCCATGTCAATCATCTCTTTGATGGTTGCCATCATCGAAAAAACGCCGATGCGATTAGCGATAAAATTCGGACGGTCTTTCGCCGGAACAACGCCTTTGCCAAGTCTTTCATTGAGAAAACCGGAAACCGCGCAGGCGACTTCGCCGCTCGTCTCTTTCGTCGGAATCACTTCAACGAGTTTCATATAACGCGGCGGATTGAAAAAGTGAATGCCGAGAAAATTCTTTTTGAAATCGTCTGAAAAAGGCTCGGCGATTGATTCAATTGGAATGCCACTCGTGTTGGAAGCGATAATCGCACCGTCTTTTTTATGCTTTTCGACTTCGGCGAAAAGTTTGTGTTTGATGTCGAGATTTTCAACAACGGCTTCGATGACGAAATCGCAATCTTTGATTTTGTGCAAATCATCTTCAAAATTCCCCAAAGAAATCAAATTTGCATTGTCGCCGAGCATAAACGGCGCGGGCTTTAACTTCTTTGCCGCCTCAAACAACGAATTAACGATGCGGTAACGAACCTGCGGCGCGTCGAGCGGCAAACCTTTTTTCGTTTCGTCTTCGCTCAACTCTTTCGGCGCGATGTCGAGCAGCAGAGTTGGAATTCCGGCATTTGAAAGATGTGCGGCGATCGCCGCTCCCATTGTTCCCGCGCCCAGCACGGCAGCTTTTCCGATTTGTAACATTTTTGTATTTTACCTTTTTGAATTGGATTTTTGTTTTGTGGATTATAACTGAATGAGTATTCATTCAGCAAGATGAGAAGTTTATAATAGTGGGTTGATTTAGATTTTCTTGCAGGACATTAATCCAACGACCGAATTAACGCGGGCGGGAACAACGCCAAGAGACGCAAGCTCCCGCGATGAAAATAGTTAAACCGATACCGCTTGATTGATAAGAGCCAGTTTGTTTTTTCAAAGGGAAGATAGAAAAATTTATGTCTGCCTGGAATAACGACATCAATTTCGCAGTCGTTCCAAGTTTGTAAAGTAGCTTTGTTTTCGGGAAATGAAGCAACATATTTTTTGCCGCTCCAGAGAATTGTTCCTTCGGCTTGGCGAACTGCGCCGGGCTTTAAAATTGAGCGCGCGCGTAGGTAAACGAGAATGATTTGAGAAAACTGAGACCTAATACCGCCGCCATGAATGCAAAAACGGCTACTATAATAAGAAAAATGGACGAGGTGTTTGCGACGGCAGCAACAGCCTTGGCGGGATTGCGCCAGTTGCGGAGTGCCGGAGAAACGATGATGACGTAAGCAAAAAACGCAGCTACCGTTCCTATCAAGCAAAATATTGAAAGGCTTGAAAGCACGCTTCTCAAACCCGGCAGCATTGATTTGAATTTCGCGCGCTGCTCTGCGGTCAACTCTCCGCTTTCATTTGCGGCGACAAATTTCGGTTCAATAAGATTTGATGAAGACACGCCATTTCGAGCAGGCGAAGTCTCAGCCTGTTGCCTGACCTGACCTGAGAAAGGTAATCGGAATTCCTGCTTCGACATATAAAATTGTCTCCTTGCAGCAAGCGGACTGGAAAATTCAAAAATGCAGATATTAAAATGTCGATGAAAGCATCAATACATTCATAAAGCTAAAAAGGGTTAAGCTTCTAAATTTTGCTTCAATGTCGCTTATGGCACTTTTTCACATTTTCTAAAACCATTTTACAACGTTGGCGGTTCAATTTTAATATCAGCATTATAGTCGTAATAAGTTACGGTAGATTTGCTGTGAATCATTTTACCCGTGCCCAAGTCCATATCGGTCTCGGATTCAGTTTGGTGCGGCAGACTATCTGTGGTTCCAATCCAAGCCTTTGTTACCATATTATTCCCCTTTCCAAGCAAATCTTTTATTGTATATTGGTAAACTAACATCAGACCTCCGTCTAATGTATCTGCGCCTAGATACTTCACCTCAGCCTTTTCTGTTAGCGAATCAATAATTTTGGGGTCGCGGAATTGAGCGAGCAGGTCGCCCAAATCCATCGGACTCTTTTGCCAAGACGCGTCTCCATTTTTTACGTAAGAATCTTTATCGGTGATAATCATTTCTTTTTTAACTATGCTGCCGCTGGATAAATTCATATCCTGCGTGATGTGCGCGCGGTTTGGAGCGACAAACTCAATCGTCGAATTTATATTACTTCCGCTGGAGTTCGTCGTTGTCATTCGTTTCCGAAACGATTTGGCGTCGAGACTGGCTTTCATCGCTTTAACCACATCTGCACGCGGGTCGGCACTGGCTGCGAGTATCGGTGCATCCGCCGTTGAAGTTGACGATGAGGACGACGGCGTATTTTCATCTTTCTTAGGTAATGAACCGCAGGCTGTAGTGATAAGTAAAGCTCCGCACAGCGCGGCAATTTGTAGTTTGCTTTGAAAACACATATAAATTTCTCCCTGTTCTGGTATTCTGCGCGGCGAGTTTCCCTACTGTAACACAAACGACTAGAAGCATAACGCCCGAATTAACCGGGCGCGCATTCAACGTATCAGGCATTCAACCTTGCGAATGAAGGCAACGCTATTCGCGCTCCGGTTCAATGAGTTATTAGACGGCGCGCTTCGGTTCTGGATTGTACCCACGATTCCCAAATGGCGACAGCTTGTCCAACCACATCTGCTCAAGAGTTCGCAGGTCTGCTGAAGGATCATAATCAGCCTGATCTGGCACTTCAAGGGTATCCAGCACTTCAACTTCAAAGGCTTCAGCTCCGTATTCAACTAGGTCTTTCTGTAGAGTTGGATTGGGATGAGATCCTGAACGGAGTTGCGCTCGCTGACGATTAAGTATAGATGGAAGGTCGATACTCTTACCGACGAGCAACTTCCCGTTAACGGTATTTCTAATGCAATAAACACCTATCAGGCGGCGAGTCTCCTTATACTCTCGAATCAAAGCCTTTTTGTCCATAAATGCTCCTTAAACTTGTTTATCTTGGCTCTTAAATTCACCTTACTCTGAAGCCCTCTAACTTTGTATTATACCGAACTATTTCTGTGTTATACCGAATGGTTTATACTGCACATTTGGAAAGAAAGTCAACGATGAAGGGATTTTATCGCGGTTTCATTTTGTTTTATATTGCCAAATCATAATTCGGCATAAAAATTTATGCCGATGGTTGTTCGTTGAGGTGACGCACGGGCGAGAAAAGCAATCGCAAAAATGGCACAAGCATTCCGACTGCGCCGATGACCAAAGTTTCACGCAAGCCAATCAATTCGCCCAACGCGCCCGCAATCAGCGAGCCGAACATCATCATTCCGACGTTGACGAAACGAAAACTCGCGGTCATTCGACCTTGCAGATGATTTGGCGTTATCGCCTGCCGCAAACTCATCAGATTTATGCCGTTGACTTGAACTCCGAAAGCGTGGAGAAAATGAGATGTTATCAAAAGGGCGACAATGAAAGCGGTCGAGCCGCTTGCCAGCGGGACGAGCGCAAGCGCAAAGATATTGATGAGATTTGCGCTAATCATTGTGCGCCCGATACCGAAACGATTCGTAATCAATTTGACGGTCAGTGCGCCGACCAAAAAGCCGAAACCAAGAGCCGAAAAAATTACGCCAAGCAGAAACGGTTCGAGATGAAGTTCACGAATCGCGTAAAGCGTAAAGAGAGCTAAAACGATTTGCCGAAAGAGAAAATATGCCGCGATTGATTCGGCAAGCGGGCGCAAAATCTCGTTGCCGTAAACAAAGCGCAGACCTTCGCCGATTTCCGTCCAAATGCTTTTGGTGTCAGAAGCGTCGGCGTGAGCGGGCGGGTTTTCCGCAACAGCTATCCGCCCGCTCACGCCGACGCTTCTGACATTTTCGGGAGCGCGGATTTGCCAGACGAAAAGGGCTGAAACGAAAAAGGAAACCGCGTCAATCACAATTGCAATCGGCGCGGTCAATATTTGCACCAACGCGCCCGACAAACTCGGTCCGGCAATCATCGCCGCTGATTCGGTCGTGCCGAATTTGCTGTTGCCTTCGACGAGTTGTTCTTTTTCCAGCAGCGACGGCAGAAAAGCCGCGCCTGCCACCATTGAAAGAATTGACAGCGCACCTGAAAAAAATGCGACCAGATAAAGTTGTTCGATTCTTAAAACGCCGAAAAAAGCGGCGAGCGGAATTGAAAAAGCCAGCAGTGCGCGTCCCAAATCCGCCGTTATTAAAAGCGGTTTGCGGCGCACGCGGTCGGCAATTACGCCAGCGAAAAGTCCGACTAATGCCGCCGCCGCCGTGCCGCTGGCTTGCAGAAATCCAATTTGAAAAGTGGTTGCTTGAAGAACAATGATTGCGGTCAGCGGATAGGCGAGCGAAGCCAATTCCGAGCCGAAAACAGAAGTCGCCTGTGCGCTCCACAATTTTAGAAAATCTTGATGTCGCCAGAGACTTTTCGATTGTGGAGGCATAAAATTATTTTTTCCGTTTGTTTCTTTCCATCAAAAACGTCAAGGCGAGATTTCTTTCGTTGAGGATTTTTGTGAGTTTCCGTTTTTCGTCTTCATCGGTGCAGGATTTTATTTTCTCTTTTAGCTCGCTGATTTCTTTAAATCTATCCGCTTCTTCAGGCACGAAATTGTTACTTTTCAAAACCGAATAACCCATTCGCACGTCTTCCGGCGTGTTGAAATAGTCGTCAAAATTCAGCGGTTTGCCCGCGCCTGCGAGATTGTCGAATTCGCCATTGGCAATCGCTTGTCTGATTTTTTCCTCGACAGATTTTTCGAGCGACATATTTTGAATATGGAACGCCGACAAGATGTTGCCGTTCCATAAAGAACTAACGTTTTATGCCGCTATCAAGTTGCAATCGAAAGCCATTTCAAACAAATCTTTTTTCAGTTGGATAGCTTGCCGTTCGATGGTGCAATCTTGATTGCTGATAAGTTTGAGAAAAAGATTTTGTTTCTCGCGTTTGAATTTCATATCTTGAACGTGATTTTCGTGTCCCCGGTCGAGAGCTTCGGCAAGCCGCAGAATCGCTCCCAAACGCGCAACCGTTTGGCGGTCTCGTTCGCTCAACAGCATAAAATCGAGATGTTTTTCCTTTGGCAGCGAGCCGCGATGATAACGCGCAATGTTGGCGATAATCGTTTTTTCGGATTCGGAAAAACCGGTCATCTCTGAATGTTTAATGAGGTAAAGCGAGTGTTTATGGTGTGATTCGTGCGAGATGTGATAGCCGACATCGTGCAGCAGCGCGGCGGCGGAAAGCAAAGTTCGTCCGTGTCTGGAGAGTTTATAAATCGGGGCGAGCGCATCGAAGATTTTTTCCGCTAAATCCGCCACCTGCAAAGCGTGTGATTCTTCATAACCGTAACGCCGACCGATGGCGAAAACGTCGCGCAACTTTTTATCTTCGACATCGGGAACCGGCGGCAGCGATTCTGATTCAATCTCGCGCAGATAATCAATAATTACGCCTTCGCGCAGAGCGTAATAGCAAGGCTGAATGGTTTGAATCTTAAATGCCCGCATCACGCCTTCCAAAATTTGTCCGCCCGCGACGATAACTTCCGCGCGCTGCGGACTGATGACGGGAAGTTTGGTCCGTTCTTCCAATGAAATTCGTGCCATCATTTTGTTGAGCGCAGCCAATTTTTTAAATTGAATCTCTAATTTTGTCGTTGAATTTTCGGCGGTTTGGAAATTGAGAAGCAAGGCGATATTAAGAATTGTGCCGGAAGTTCCCGTCGAAAATTGCCACGTCGTGTTTTTCGTTTTTTTCAGCGGGCGGATGAGCGCAAAAGCGATTTCCGCCCGCAGATTTTCGAGTTCCTTTACTTTCGGCGGATTAGAAAAAATAAATTTTTCCGTCAAACCGACCGCGCCGAGCTTCATCGAAAAAAGTTTGTGCGGCTCGCCATTTTTCATCAAGGAGAGTTCGGTTGAACCGCCGCCGATGTCTATGTTGAGAAGCGTTTCCTTTTTCGCGTCGAAAAACTGCGCAACCGCCACGCCGATTAGCCGCGCTTCTTCGACCGAAGAAAGCACGTCAATATGAACGCCCGTGCGCCGTTCGATTTCCTGCACAAATTCGTTTGCGTTCTTGGCTTCTCTTACGGAAGCGGTGGCGACGGCGATTATCGAATCAACTTCGCGGCTCTCGGCAATCGAGCGAAATTTGGCGATAGCATCAACTGACAAATTGATTGCTTCGGCGGAGAGAAAATGATTCTTCAGCGTTTCATGTCCGAGCCGAACGCGCTCGCGATCTTGCAGAAGAACGGTGAACGAATCGGCGGCGGCGGCTTCGACGATAACGAGTTTCAGGGAATTCGAGCCGATGTCAATGGCGGCGAGTTTTTGCGTTTTCATTTGTTGTGATTTCCGAAACTCATACTGTAACATCTTTGCCGAATGTTTTTAAAAAACGACTTTTTAAGTTAGATACCAAAGATGATTTTTTTGATCTAAGGTTAAAGGGGCTGAAAATTTCTACAAGTTTTAGCGGCTTATGTTAGCTACCTTACAGAAAAATAACTATGTAATTGCTAAATATAAATCCTTGGTTTACAAGTAACCAGAAAATACAAGGAGGACTTAAAGTCATGGAAGATCAACAAAAAGGTGGTTCATCGGGCGGCTCCGGTAGTTCTGGCGGCGGTCAAGGTGGCAGCGGCGGTTCTGGATCTGGCGGCGGAAGCGGAAGCGGCGGACAAGGCGGCGGTTCCGGTTCTGGTGGCGGTCAGGGTGGTTCCAGTGGCGGTTCCGGCGGTAGCGGCGGAAGCGGCAGTGGCGGCGGTTCCGGTTCTGGCGGCAGTCAAGGTGGCGGCGGCAAAGGCGGAGGCGGTAGCCAAGGCGGTGGTGGCAGCCAGGGCGGCGGCAGCGGCGGACAAGGCGGCGGCAGCGGCGGCAGTGGCGGCGGTTCCGGCTCTGGAAGCGGCGGTGGAAAAGGCGGCGGCAGTCAAGGCGGACAAGGTGGTAGCCAAGGCGGCGGCAGTCAGGGCGGCGGAAGCGGAAGCGGCGGACAAGGCGGCGGTTCCGGTTCTGGTGGCGGTCAGGGTGGTTCCAGTGGCGGTTCCGGCGGTAGCGGTGGAAGCGGCGGCGGAAGCGGCAGTGGCGGCGGTTCTGGCTCTGGTGGAAAAGGCGGAAGTAAATAACTTCTGCTATTAAAATTAAAAATTTAAATTTAAAGCCGGTCTTTCATAGGTCGGCTTTTTGCTTGACAAAAAAATCGGTTTCGATTGAACTCTCTATTGAAAATGAGCGAGAGAAAAATTCCAACCGTAATGAAATTTGGCGGAACGAGCGTGCAGGATGCGAAAGCATTTGCGCGGGTCGCGGAGATTGTTACAGGCGAAAAAGAAAATTCGCCCGTCGTCATAACTTCCGCGATGTCAAAAGTTACCGATGCGCTTTTGTCGGCGTTTGAAACGGCAAAAAAAGGCGATTCCGACAGCGCAATAACTTCACTCGAACCGCATTTTGAAAGGCACGCGCGAGTTTCCGACGCATTAACCAATGAGGCGCAACAAAAATCCTTCCAAACCGAACTCGATTTTGCAAGAAGAGAATTGACCGACCTTTTAACGCGCGCGTCGCGTCGTTCGCTGCCTTTATCAATGCTCAAAGACGCGATTGTTTCCTACGGCGAGCAACTTTCATCCAGACTTTTAACGGAAGTCTGCCGCGCGAAAAATTTAAATGCCAGACAGATGGATTCGCGCCGTTTGATTGTTACAGACGATGAATACGGCGCGGCGATGCCGATTTGGAATGAAACCGAAAATCTCGTTCAATTAGAACTGCAACCGTTAATTGATGCGGGCGAGATTCCCGTTCTCGGCGGGTTTATCGCTGCCAGTCGCGGCGGCGAAACAACCGTTTTGGGGCGCGGCGGTTCGGATTACTCGGCGGCACTCGTCGGCGCGGCATTGCGGGCGCGAGAAATTCAGATTTGGACGGACGTAACGGGCGTTTTAACCTGCGACCCGCGCATTTGCCCGGAAGCCAGAACAATCGGAACTTTGTCTTACGAAGAAGCATCGGAACTTGCCTATTTCGGCGCGAAGGTTCTGCATCCGAAAACAATTCAACCCGCCGTAGATTTTTCGATTCCCGTGAGAGTCTGCAATTCGCACGAGTCTGATAAACTCGGCACAATGATTCTGCCGAGTTCCGAATCAACAAAGAAAAAAGTCAAATCAATCGCGCACAAAACCGGCATCACAATTTTGCGCGTTTCGTCGGCTCGAATGTTAGGCAGTTACGGTTTTATGTCCGCGCTTTTTCAAGTCTTTGAACGCTACCGCACAGTGATTGACGTAATCTCGACATCGGAAGTTTCGGTGGCTTTGACGCTCGACGACACGGCTTCGATTGAGCCGATTGTGGGTGAATTGAAACGCTTGGGCGATGTCGAAATCGAACACAACAATGCCGTAATTTGCGTCGTCGGCGAAGGTTTGCGAGCGACATCGGGTTTAGCGTCTAATATTTTCTCGACTATTTCAGACATTAACATCTCACTCATCTCGCACGGCGCATCGAGCGTGAATATGACGTTTGTCGTGAAAGAGGAGAAAGTAGGCGAAGTGATTAAAAGATTGCATAATGAATTTTTCTGATGTGATAAAATTTTCTTGAGGTGAAAATATGTCAGTAGTTGTAACTGTGTCGAATCAAGCCAATCTTAAAAAAGCCCAAAGTTTGCTAGGCGCGAGAACCGAAAGTGAAACGATTGACCTTGCGCTTGAAAAAATTATCGAAGAGTTTGAGTCTAAACAATCAGCTTCACCCAACAAAGATTTATCCGATGATTTTTTTGAAGATTTATTTGCGGAAAAAACGAACTTGTCTGACGGAGAAGCCGTTCAGGCAATAGTCAAAGAACGTGAGGAGTCAACCTTCTGATGTCTTTTTGGGACAGCAGTGGATTAGTGCCGCTTTGCACAAACGAGCCGCGCTCAATCTTGGCAGGTAAGTTTTGGAAACGGTTTCCGACGAAATTCGTTTGGTGGGAAACGAGCGTAGAAATTTCTTCGGCATTAGCACGCCTCAAACGCGAAAATAAAATTTCACTCGCGCAAAGATTAAAAGCTGAAAAACGTCTGGCAACGCTTGAGAAAATTTGGGAAGAAATCCAGCCGGGCGCAAGAGTGAAAGAACTCGCCCGCACTTTCCCCGCGCTTCACGGTTTGAAGGCGGCGGACAGTCTGCAACTCGCGGCGGCACTTGTTTGGTGCAGAGAAAATCCGAAAGGCAAGGATTTGTTTCGGGCGATGAAAAGCTAGTCAAAGTCGCCGTAGCGGTTGGTTTCACCGCACATATTTTGTAATTTCCAATCCTGGACATTAAATAATCTAACTCATTCAAAAAGGAGCGTGTGAAAGATGGCAGAAATATTAATTGAAAAAGATTTGGCGAGAGAAAGGTTGGAGCAATTTCTGGCGACACACAAAATAAAAATCGCTAACACAATCGAAGAACTGTATGCTCATTCGATAAAAGACGACGACGGCGAAGAAGTTGACGAATTTATGCGTTTGCGCGAAGAATGGCGCAAGGAAGATGATTCGCATCGGGAGATTAATTGATGGCGATTGTCGTTGATACGGACATTGTTTCGTATATTTTCAAAAAAGACACGCGAAGCGAACTCTACGAACCGCATTTGATTCAAGTTCCAAAGTTTATTTCTTTTATGACTTTTGCGGAACTCCGACGTTGGAAGTTTCAAAGCAATTGGAGCGAAATAAAAAACAAAAAATTTGAAAAACTTTTGTCGGATTATGGTGTAGTTTATGCCGATGAAGAACTTTGTAATTTATGGGCGAGAATTACCATTAATGCTCAAAAAAAAGGCAGACCGATTGAAACGGCTGACGCTTGGGTTGCCGCCGCTGCGCTAATGTTTGACGTCCCGCTTATTACGCATAATCGCAAACATTTTGAAAACGTCGAAAATTTGAAAATCATTTCCGAATCGTAAAATTTAACCTTCCGTCTTTTATATCCCGTGTTCATCTATATAAACGCGAAGCGTGATGGTTTCAATTTCCTATGAACCTTTTTGAACTTACAAAAACTTTAATCAATATTCCATCAATTTCGGACAATGAAAAAGAAGTCGGATTTTTTCTGCGCGATTATCTCGAAAATCTCGGCTGGACGGTTGAACTTCAGCCAGTATCCGAAAATCAAAACAACGTCATCGCTCACTTGAACGACACGCCGCGAGTTTTTCTTTCGACGCATATGGACACCGTGCCGCCGTTTATAGAAGCGAGCGAGGACGACGAAAAAATTTACGGGCGCGGCGCGTGTGATGCGAAAGGCATAATTGCTTTGCAAATAACGGCGGCGGAAGAATTGCGAAAACAGGGCGTGAGCGACATCGGTTTGCTGTTCACGGTTGACGAAGAACAGGGAAGTTCGGGCGCGAGAATGGCTAATAAACATTCGATTGCAGCAAAATGCGAGTTTATGATTAACGGCGAGCCGACCGACAACGATTTGGCAATCGGCTCGAAAGGTTCGCTGCGCTTATTTGTCAAAACGACGGGCAAAGCCGCGCATTCGGCATATCCGGAAATGGGCGAATCGGCGATTGAAAAACTGCTCGATATTTTAGCTGATGTCAGAAAAATCGAATTTCCGAACGACGGGTTTTTTGGCGAAACAACAAATAACATCGGCACAATTTCCGGCGGTTTGAAAACCAATATTATTCCGCCGGACGCCGAAGCGGGCTTGCACATTCGCTTGACGACGGACGATAAACCGATTTTGGAAATTTTGGAAAAAGCGATTGACGGGCGCGGCGAAATCGAAATTTCATCCGTTGCTTTGCCCGTGAAAATGCTCGCCGTTGAAGGTTTCCGGCAAAAAGTTGTGCGCTTTACAACCGACATTCCGCATCTTTCAAATTGGGGAACGCCACTTCTTTTGGGCGCGGGTTCAATTCTCGTCGCGCACACGAAAGATGAATTTGTATTGAAAAGAGATTTGGAAGAGGCAGTCCGGCTTTATGTAAATTTGGTAAAAAAACTTTTAGCCGACGATAAAGTTTGAAAATTCAATGCGAGTTCGCTGATTTTCCGCGTTGAACCCGCATTGTTTTATCTTTTTTATTTTTCAGCCGCGCTAATGAGTAGATTAGCATAAATCGCGGTATATAATTTTTGCGCCAACAACGGATTGAGCAATTTGACCGCTTCATACTGTGCCAACGCCGATTGTTTCTCCTTTGCCAGCAAATAAAAGTCGCACAAAAACAACTGCGCTTGCTCGTCTTTCGGATTGACGCGAACGACTTTTTGCATTTCGGCAATCGCTTCGCGGTAACGATTTTGTTTGGCGTAAGCAAAGCTGAGAATGAAAAGCGTTTCCACATTTTTCGGCTCAATCTGCGCGGCGCGTTCGAGCGCGACGATTGCGGCTTTGAATTTTTTCTGCCCGATATAAACACAACCTAATTCTACTTTGTCAGATTAAAACGAAATTTGAAGAAAAAGAAATTTTCGCCGCGGATTTGCGCGGATGACGCTGATAAAAAGCCTTCAAAATTGAAAAATCGAGAGAAAATCCGCGTCATCCGCGCAAATCCGCGGCTAATTTTTAATCTGACAAAGTAGAACTAATTTGTCCACATAATCTTCTGCTCTTATATTTTATAGTAGGCGTTGAGCCGGAAACCACGCGAATTTGCTTTACCCGTCAAAGATTTCCGGCTTTTTTTCAAACGATCCATTCTTCATTTTCACTAATCTGTTTTACGGCACGAAAGCGCTTGGAACTGGTTTATCGGTTGCCAAGCCGAACGCGATACCGGTAAATCCCGCCGTGCTTTGCAGCAGATACCAGGTTCCGTCACGGAAAACCGCAATGTCCGCTTTCCCGTCGCCGTCGTAATCTGCTGCCGCCGGAACGTCGCTTGAAATGCCGAACTGGACGGCGTTAAAACCCGTCGTGCTGCCCAATAAATACCAGACTCCGTTTGATGGACGGAACACGGCGACATCCGCTTTACCGTCGCCGTCATAATCTGCCGGAACAGGTTTATCTTCATTTGTTCCGAATGCAAATCCGGTAAATCCGGCTTGGCTTCTTTGCAAATGCCACGTGCTGTCCGACGGTCTGAAGACAGCGACATCGGCTTTGCCGTCGCCGTCGTAATCTGCTGCTGTAGGAATGTCGCCGCTCGTGCCGAAAGTGACTGATGTGTTCTGATTGTTCGTTAAGTTATACAGATACCACGTGCCGTTTGACGGACGGAACACGGCGAGTTCAGCTTTGCCGTCGCCGTCGTAATCGGCGGGCGCGGGAATGTCGGTTGCCGCGCCGAAAGCGATGCCGGTAAAGCCTTGCGTGCTTCTTTGCAGATACCACGTTCCGTCTCGATAAACGGCGATATCGGTTTTACCGTCGCCGTCGTAATCTGCCGGCACGAGTTTGTCGCTTGGAATACCGAACGGAAGTCCGGTAAAACCGTTGGTTGACTGCTGTAAGTACCACGTTCCGTTCGACGGGCGAAAGACGGAAATATCAGCGCGTCCGTCGCCGTCAAAATCAAACTGTTTCCGGTTTGAGACGACCGTATCGCCGATATATCGAGCAACCGCAATGAAGAAAGATTTAAAGGGATCTCCCAAGGAACCGGCAGCGATAATTTTGCCGTCCGGCTGGATAGCAAGACCACCGACAACGGCTCCCCAGCTGGGTTGGTTGAAATTGGTCGTTACTATACCGTCGCCGCCGAATGAAGTGTCGAGCGAGCCGTTCGGATTATATCTGACGAGTGCAAAGTCAAGCTGAATAGTTCCGGAAACGACGATCTTGCCATTTGATTGAATGACAACGGAAGGACCATAATCACTATCATCAGCCATATCAATGCCGGGCGTGAGGACGATACCGTCGCCGTCAAATGAAGTGTCGAGCGAGCCGTTAATGTTATACCGAACAACCGCCATCATACTACCTTGGCTGCTGCCAGTCGCAACAATCTTGCCATCCGTTTGAACGGCAACCGCAAATGCACCGTCAAAACTGCTGCTCACGGCGGTGATCACTTTACCGTCGCCGTCGAATGAAGTGTCGAGCGAGCCGTCCGCGTTATAGCGGACAAGCGCGAAATCGGCAGTCGAATAGGAACTGCCGCTGTGACCGGCGGTAATAATTTTGCCGTCCGTTTGAAGAGCTACCGCCACCGCTCCGGTATAAGAATAAGACCCTAAAGATGTAATTACCCGACCGTCTCCGTCAAACGAAGCGTCGAGCGAGCCGTCCGAATTTAGCCGGGCGACGGCAAAGGCAAAATCTCTACGGTCGAATATCCCGCTTGCGCCGACGACAACAATCTTGCCGTCCGGCTGAATGACAAGATCGTTGGCAGAATTGAAATTGCCCATATCAATAATTACTTTGCCGTCGCCATCAAACGAAGTGTCGAGCGCGCCCGTAGTTTCGTATCGAACGACAGCAAAAGTACCGGCGGAACGACTACTGCCTGAGAAACCGGCAATTACAATTTTCCCGTCCGCTTGAATGGCGATGCCCGAAGCCCAATTGCGATTTCCAATAGAAGTAACAACTATGCCGTTATTACCAAAAGAGTTGTCACGCGAGCCGTTAGCGTGATACCGGGCAACAAAGATGATCGATGTAAACAGGTCACGACCGGCGACAACAATTTTGCCGTCCGCTTGCACGGCAACATCGGCAGTGACAAGCCCAGAGTCAGTAAGAACCTTGCCGCCGCTGCCAAAGGTCGTGTCCAAATCGCCCGGCGCGCCGGTCTGTGCTTGAACGAGCGGGAAAGCCGCGATGAAAAATAAAATCATTAGTCCGAAAATGAAAACTGAGTGATTGAGTTTGTGTTTGGTTTGCATAATTTTCTCCTGCTAACTTTTGGGTTAAATGTTGAGCCGAAAACGGCGTGAGTAGTTTTCCCGTCGACAGTTTCCGGCTTTTTTCTTCAAACGATCTGTTCTTCACTTTTCGCCGTTTTGTCTTACGGCACGAAAGCGTTTGGAACTGGTTTATCGGTTGCCAAGCCGAACGCGATACCGGTAAATCCCGCCGTGCTTTGCAGCAGATACCAGGTTCCGTCACGGAAAACCGCAATGTCCGCTTTCCCGTCGCCGTCGTAATCAGCCGGAACAGGCAAATCAGTTCCAAATCCAAATGCAATTCCGGTAAATCCAAGTTGGCTTCTTTGCAAATACCACGTGCCGCTCGATGGTCTAAATACTGCAACATCAGCTTTCCCGTCGCCGTCATAATCTGCCGGAACAGTTTTATCGTTTGCCTCGCCGAACCGGATGCCCGTAAATCCTAATTGCGAGCGTTGCAGATACCAAGTGCCATCTGACGGGCGATAGACTGCAACATCGGCTTTGCCGTCGCCGTCGTAATCTGCTGCTGTAGGAATGTCGCCGCTCGTGCCGAAAGTGACTGATGTGTTCTGATTGTTCGTTAAGTTATACAGATACCACGTGCCGTTTGACGGACGGAACACGGCGAGTTCAGCTTTGCCGTCGCCGTCGTAATCGGCGGGCGCGGGAATGTCGGTTGCCGTGCCGAAAGCGATGTCGGTAAAGCCTTGCGAACTTCTTTGCAGATACCAGATTCCGTCTCGATAAACGGCGACATCGGTTTTACCGTCGCCGTCGTAATCTGCCGGCACGAGTTTGTCGCCTGGAATACCGAACGGAAGTCCGGTAAAACCGTTGGTTGACTGCTGCAAATACCACGTTCCGTTTGATGGGCGAAAAACTGAAACGTCTGCTTTGCCATCGCCGTCAAAATCAAACCGCGTCCGGGACGCATTGAGTGAATCGCCGTGATAGCGCACCAATGCGACACCCCCACCATCACCGTATGTGAAGCCGACAGCAATAATTTTTCCATCAGTCTGCAGGGCAATCGAAGTAATACTGTCTTCGATAGGGGTAATAACAACACCGTTTGTCCCGAAAGATGTGTCAATTGTCCCGTCCGAGTTGTAGCGGGAAATGGCGAAAGTTCCGTTTCGCCGTCCAGCCGTTAAAATTTTACCGTTTTGCTGTATCGCTAAAGCAAAGGCAATGCCTTCTGAGTATTGGCTTGGCGCTTCGGTAATTCTGACGATACCGTTTGCGCCGAAAGTGTTGTCGAGCGTTCCATTCGCGTTATAACGCACAATTGATGACGACAATAGAGAAGTTAAATTTGCTGAAGTAAAATTCGAGCTGTTAACGATTATTTTGCCGTCCGGCTGCAGAGCCATTCCGCCAGCGTAATTAGTTTGATTGTCAATGTCCGTCTGAACAATTCCGTTCGCGCCGAAACTGTTGTCGAGCGTTCCGTTCGGGTTGTATCGCAGAACGAAAATATCTTGATTACTGCCGAAATGGGCGTCTCCGGCAACCAGCAGTTTACCGTCAGTCTGCACTAATATTTCACTGGCATAAAAATTACTGTTTCCGACTGATGTTTTCGATATCCCGCCTGTTCCAAAAGTGGTGTCCAGAGTTCCATTGGGATTGTAACGAACGACTGCGACTTCATTACTCCTAGTTCGACTGGCGACGACAAATTTCCCGTCGGGCTGTAAGACAATTCTTTGAGCATACGTTTCATTGCCCAACGGTGTTGTGATAACTCCGTTTGTTCCAAAAGCAGCGTCCAGCGTGCCGTTAGCCGTGTATCGGTAAATAAGCAGGTCTGTTGATGGTGTAGAGCAGTTTATATATTTATGTGCGATCACGAGAAGTTTGCCGTCCGGTAAAATCACGAAATCCGTAAAGATTATTTCGATTATTTCATAGCTGTTAGAAGTTACGACTACCGAACCGTTTGTGCCGAATGAATTATCAACCGTCCCGTTGGCGTTATGCCGGACAAGAAATGCATTGACTGGACAACCAAAACCGCCTTCGAGGACAATACCGACCGTGACGATTTTTCCGTCCGGTTGAATTCTGACCCTGATCGGTCTGTCTTCTTGCGAAGTAATACGTGTTATAACCTTGCCGCCGTTGCCAAAGGTCGTGTCCAAATCGCCCGGCGCGGCGGTCTGTGCTTGAACGAGCGGGAAAGCCGCGATGAAAAATAAAATCATTAGTCCGAAAATGAAAAGTGAATGATTGAGTTTATACTTGGTTTGCATAATTTTCTCCTGCTAACTCTTGGGTTAAATGTTGAGCTGAAAACGGTGTCAGTAGTTTTCCCGTCGAGAGTTTCCGGCATTTTGAGTAAAGCAGCGGATTTAAAGCGAGTTCGACGCGAGAAATGATTGTATCGAACTCGCTTTTGTTTACCGATTATTGAAATCGCGTTGCCGTTGCAGTCGCGCAGCCCATTCCGACTAACATACCGTTGGGGGCAAAAATTTCCACTGTGCCGGTCGTGGTATAATTGTTGCCGCTTTGCGCGAGGCTGACAGTTTGTCTGACGACGGTTCTGCCGCCAAATGTGCCGTCCGCGTTAAAGCGGAGGAGGGTGAACGCGAAGGTCGGATGAAACGGATTGCTCGCTTCCCAAATTCCCTGACCCGGACTGCGTAAGGCGGGACTCGAACTGGCGGCAAATTCCACCATTGTGCCGCCTTGGTTAAAAGTGGATGTGCCTTGAACAGGCGGCGAGACCGGCTCGCCCGTTTGACAATTGCGCTGTGTAACCGTTGTTAGCCATACGCCGACGATTGTTCTGTCGGGGGCGTTTAGCGAAAAATCGGGCGATTGTGTGTCTGTCGCTTCCTGACCGGCGACGACGGAAAATGTGATAGTGAAAGCCGTCATCATCGCCAGCGCGATAACGAAAATTGGTTTTAAGAATGTATTTTTCATTTTTTTCCTCTTTAATTTTGATTATTTCAGCCAAAAACTTTAAAGGATTGGCTGATGCGTGTCATAATCACAAAAATCAGTTCTGAAAATCTTTAGAAACGGGTTGAAAGTTTCTGAAAATTTCTGAAAACGACGATGAACGAACCTCAAATACAGATTTACGAGTTTGGCAAATTTCGCCTTGATGCGACGAAACGCTTGTTATTACGGGACAACGGCGAGTCTGTGCCGCTTACGCCGAAAGTTTTTGACACGCTTCTTTATCTCGTGCAGAACGCGGGGAAAATTATCGAAAAAGACGAATTGATGCGGGAAATCTGGACGGATACGGTTGTCGAGGAAAACAATCTCAGTCAAAACATCTCGATTTTGCGGCGCGTTCTTGGCGAAAAACGCGGCGAACATCGCTTTATCGCCACGATTCCGGGACAAGGTTTTAAGTTTGTCGCTTCTGTTGAAGTTTCAAGTTCCAAGTTTCAAGTTCCAAGTTTGGTTGAATCCGAGATTGAACATTTGAAATTACAAAATGAACCCGAAAATAATAACAAACCTGAAAGCAGAAACTTGAAACCTGAAACCAACCAAAACCGAAGTCAAAAGATTTTTGCTTTTGCCGCGTTGGTTTTATTAATTGCCGTCGGTGCGGCTGTATATTTTTGGCAGGCACAAACCAAATCTGTTTCGTCGCCAATTAAAACCGTCGCCGTTCTGCCGTTCAAACCGCTTGTTGCGGTAAATCGGGACGAAGCGTTGGAAATAGGAATGGCGGACACTTTAATTTCACAACTCGGTAATAATCGGGAAATCATCGTGCGTCCGTTGAGTTCGGTTCGCAAATTCGGCAATCTCGAACAAGATGCAAACAGCGCGGGACGCGAACTCGGCGTTGATGCGATTTTAGACGGCAGTATTCAGCGTTGGGGCGATAAAATCCGCGTCAACATCCGTCTGGTCAAAGTCTTCGACGGAACTTTGCTTTGGACGGGAACTTTCGACGAGAAATTCACCGATATTTTCGTCGTGCAGGACGTGATTTCAAACCGGGTCGCGGCGGCATTAGCGTTGCGGTTGGGCGGCGATGAGAAAATGCGTCTGACCAAACGCTATACCGAAAATGTCGAGGCTTATCAGCTTTATCTGAGGGGACGTTTTCACATTTTCAAATTAACGCCGCCGGAAATGAACAAGGGTATTTCATATTTCCAACAGGCGATTGCGATTGACCCGAACTACGCGCTTGCATATGCCGGAATCGCGGACGCATATCGTTCGCTCGCGCTCGGCGGCGAGATGCTTCCAACCGAGTTTCTTCCAAAATCGAAAGCGGCGGCACAAAAGGCAATCGAAATTGACGAAACTCTCTCCGAAGCTCATACCGCTCTCGGTATGACCATATTTTGGTATGACTGGGATTGGAACGAAGCCGAAAATCAGTTTCGGCGAGCCTTGGAACTCAATCCGAACAGCGCGGAGGCTCATCTGTTTTACGCGCATTTACTTTCCAACACGGGACGACACGCCGAAGCGCTCTTTGAGATAAAACTTGCCAGAGAACTCGACCCGCTTTTTCCGTTTGCCAACGCGCTCGAAGGGCTATTTCTGATTCACGCCGGACAAACCGATGAAGCGTTAGCCCGAGTGCAGAAAACTGTTGAACTGGAACCGAATTTTTGGATGCCTTATTTATTTGCTTCGTGGGCCTACATCGAGAAAGAAATGTATGCGGAAGCCATCAATGAAGCGCGCCGGGCGCGAAAACTTTCACCGGTTCAAACTACTGCAATCTCGTTTGACGGTTACGCTTTGGCGAAATCGGGAAAGCGCGACGAGGCGCGAGTCGTGCTGAACGAACTGCTGAAACTATCAACCGGGCGTTTCGTGTCGCCTTCCCACATCGCGCTCGTTTATAACGGGCTTGGCGAACAGGACGAAACTTTTGCGTGGCTGGAACGCGGGTTTCAGCAGCGCGACCCGAAAATGACTTTTTTGAAAGTTGACCCGAAATGGAACAATCTGCGCTCCGAACCGCGTTTTATTGATTTGATGCGGCGGATGAATTTTTAATAAAAAGACTGCAAATCTTAATCAGTAAGGCAGTCTTTTTTTATTCCGAATAAGAAAATACTTTATTCTCAGCTTGTCTTTATACCACATCGCGGTATGGTAGAAATATGGCAATCAAGAGTTTCAAAGATAAAATAACTGAAGCCGTAAATTACGGTCAAACGACTAAACAAACACAAAAACTCTTGCCTATCGAACTTCATCAGAAAGCGCAGATTAAACTTGCTGTCTTGGGTGCGGCAACAAGTCTGAATGACCTGTCGGAACTCAGAGGAAATAGACTTGAGGCGTTAAAAGGGAGGCGCGCAGGCAAATATAGTATAAGAATTAACGACCAATATAGGATTTGTTTTGAGTGGCGCGAAAATGATGCCTATAATGTGGAAATTATTGATTATCATTAGGAGAATAATATGAATCATATAACACCGATTCATCCGGGCAAAATTTTGCAAGATGAACTCGAGGAAATCGGAATTAGCCAGTCGCAGTTTGCGGCGCATATCGGGGTTCTGCCGAAAACAATCAATGAAATTTGTAACGGAAGGCGCGGAATCAGCACCGAAATGGCTTGGAAACTTTCAAAAGCCATCGGCGCAAGTCCTCTTTTTTGGATGAATCTACAAAATAACTGGGAACTAAGCCAGATAGATGAAACCGCATTCAGCGGGCTTGAAAGAATTGCCGCTTGAAGCGAGCAAAATGTAACAAGCCCTCGATTATCTGGAAAAAGGTTTCGCGGAAAAAGACGTGCGAATGGTTTTTCTGAAAGTCGAGCCGAAGTGGAACAACCTCCGAAACGAGCCGCGTTTTGTCGAGTTGATGCGGCGGATGAATTTTGAATAAAACAGGTGTAAATTTAAAAGTGGTTTCGACGCGAAAAACAATTGCGCCGAAACCGCTTTTGTTTGCCGGTTATTGAAATCGCGCTGCCGTTAGAGCTAGACAAACGGTGGTGATTAAATTACCGTTCGCGGCACGAACTTCGACGGTGGCGTTTGCGGTAAAATCATTTCCGCTTAGTCCGAATGTGGCATTGTGTCTGGAAATGTTACTGCCGGCAAGCGTGCCGTCGGCATTAAAGCGGAAAAATGTGTAGGCATAGGTGGGATGAAACATATTATTCGCCGACCAAATTCCGTGACCCGAACCGCGTAAAGGAGGCGGAAAACCGGCGGAATCTTCCGCCATTGTGCCGCCTTCATTAAAAGTGAACAGACTTTGAAAAGCAGGTCCGGTCGGGTCGCCCGTTTGACAGTTGCGCTGCGTAACTACTGCTTGCCACACACCGACAAGTTTAAATGCTTGTTGACCGAACACACGAGTTTGTCCGCCGACAATCAACATTAAAAAGCCCAGGAATATTCCGACTACTATTTGCGTCATTTTATTTTTCATTTTATTTCTCCTCTATTTTGTGATTTATTTATTTTTTCTGCCTGCTCTTTTCTGCGGAGAATTCGTCTTTTCCAAAAAAGATTTTCCGCTTTTGACAGGCTTGGAGCGTCAAAATCTTTGTCGCAAAAAATCTTTCCTTCTCTGCAACTTTGCGTTACAATGCCTCTGTCTTTTGCAAATTCGGCACGCCCGCGCTTTCCTGATTTTTCGGCTCCGTAGTTGATTTAATCAGAGAGGTGCAAAGATGTCTTTGGATTTAGATTTAATTTATTCTCAATTTAACTTTAAGGTGGATAAATCAGACAAAAACAAGATTTATGAGTTTGAAGAATTTCGGCTCGATGCCGTTCATCTGATGCTTTATCAAAAGTATGAAGAAATTCCGCTTGCTCCGAAAGCGGTTGAAACGCTTCTGGCATTGGTGGAAAAACGCGGCGAAATCTTGAGCAAAGACGAATTGATGAAAACCATCTGGACGGATTCGATAGTAGAAGAATCGAATCTTGCCCAATATCTTCACATCTTGCGAAAAACTCTCGGCAAAACAAAAGACGGCAAATCGTTTATCGAAACTTTCCGACGGCGCGGCTATCGTTTTAACGGCGAAGTCCACGTCGGCGCTTTTTCATCGAAAATAAAACAGGAAAATACGAATCAAAAATTTGTGCCGATTCACGCGCCGACCAACGGCAAAGCAATTAGAGAAGCGACATCGGGCAAAGTCGTTGCGCTGGCTGATTGGCGGCACGACGCGGAAGAAGTTGAAAAATTGCCCGAAGCAATTTCACCCCCCGCACAAGTAACGAAATTTCCCGTTGCCAAACGCAAAACATTTCCGCTTATCGGTGCAATTGTTTTCGGCTTGCTGATTTTGGCTTTGGGCTTTTTTGCGTTCATCCGCTTTCATTCGGAAACACCGACGGCAGACGCGCCGATTTCAACCATCGCCGTTTTGCCATTTGAAAACGGAAGCGGCGATGCGAATCTTGATTATCTGTCAGACGGTTTGAGCGAGAGCTTGATAGACCGCCTCGCGCAATTGTCGCAACTGAAAGTCATCGCCCGCAGTTCGAGCTTCAAATATCGCGGGCAGAATATTGATTTGCAGGACGCGGCGGCAAAACTGGGCGTGCAGGCGATTGTAACCGGGCGAGTCGCGCAGCGCGGCGACAGTTTGATTATCAGAGTCGAGATGATTGACACGCGCGATAACCGGCAGCTTTGGAGCGATAATTTTACCCGCAAGCTGTCAGACGCGCAGAAACTGCAAACGGACATCTCGCGTGAGATTACGGAAAATCTGTATCTGCGCTTATCGGGAGCGCAGACGCGGCAGCTTGCCAAACAAGAAACGACAAATCCGCAGGCTTACGAATTACTGCTCAAAGGACGCTTTTACGCGCTCAAAATCGGGAAGGAAGATCAGAAGAAAGGCATCGAATATTACGAACAGGCGATAGCCGTAGATCCTGATTACGCGCTTGCCTACGCCAAACTCTCCGGCGCATATGCAAATTTTGCCGGTAACAGCCTGGGTGACCCGAAAGAGTTCATACCCAAAGCACAAGCGGCGGCGCGAAAAGCATTGGAATTAGACGAGAATCTGGCGGACGCGCATCTGGCGACGGGGCATCTCTATCAGATGGCTTGGGATTGGGCGGCTGCCGAAGCCGCATACAAACGCGCCATTGAATTAAACCCGAATCTTGCCGATGCGCGTCGCATATACGCATTTTATCTCGGCGTTATCGGGCGGCACGACGAATCCATCATTGAAGTTAAACGCGCCAGAGAACTTGACCCGATGTCACTTATCAACAGCATGAGCGTTGCCGACGCATTTCTCTTTGCGCGTCGGTTTGACGAAGCAATTGCTGAAAGTGAGAAATTGCTCGAACTGAATGAAAATTATAGAGGCGCGTATTACACGCTCGGCTTTAGTTATGCCGCGAAGGGAATGTATGGAGAAGCCATTGCCAATTATCAGGAAGCAACGCGGCGCGGCGGCAACTCCATGAGCGGGCAGATTTATCTCGGCGCGGCATACGCCCGCTCGGGCGAACGCGAAAAAGCGTTGGACATTCTCAAGCAGTTGGAAACGAGCAAGGAATATGTTTCGCCCGGCGAGTTGACAGTTCTCTATGCTGCGTTGGGCGAGCGCGAGAAGGCATTTGCGTCGTTTGAAAAAGCCTACGCCGCGCGCGATTCACAACTGCAGTTTCTCAAAGTTGATCCGGCGTTTGATTCTCTGCGCGACGACGCGCGTTTTCAGGATTTACAGCGGCGCGTCGGTTTGCCGCAATAAGATTAAGCAATGAAATAGAACAACCGGCGCAACGAGCCGCGTTTATTGATTTGATGCGGCGGATGAATTTTGAATAAAACACTTGAAATTAGGACTTCTCAAAATGTGGAAACACGCACAATAGTCGAGTGTGATTTGCGCCCTCGACTATCATGCGGGCTTCTGCAAAGTAATGAGAAAAAGCGTGAATTTGAGCAATATTGCTTAAATTCACGCTTTGCTTTAAGTTTTATTCAAACCATGTGGCTGTTGTAGTTGAGCAATCAGCAAATAATAAATTGCCGTTCAAGTCAGGAAGGGTTGCCTCTCGCCCGCTGTTTTGTATTTTACAAGATTTGAACGCGGATGATTCTGCCCGGAAAAATTTCCGTCACGAAAATATTTCCGGTCGTTTCATCACGCGCCATCGAAGTCGGCGAAATCAAATTTGAAACCACGACGACCGGCGCGGCGTTGGGCGAGGTGAAAAATTTCAAGCGACCGGGCTGATTGGCAAGTTGATTTGCCGAGAATTCAAGCGTGAAATACATATTTCCTCCGACGCGCAGAACGTCAATCGCCGAAGTTAAGTTAGGAATGAAAGTTCCGCGCTCGCCGCTTGGCAAATTGACAATTTGGACTTCCGAGAAATTCTGTACAAACGGAAAGCCCGTCAAAAGCGGCACGAGCAGATGATGTCCGACGAGTCGAATATTGTCCGGAACAGCTTCTACCGTCGGCGGTCCGAGTGTCGGAAACAACGGATTTGGTTTGTTCGGAAATGTCACAAAGGTCGAAAATTGACCATTGCCGATGTTGACTCGATAGATTAAATTAAAACTTGCGTCCACGACATACAGATTGTTTTGGAAAATCTCCACGCCGAAAACATTCGATGCACGTATATTGTGCGGAAAACCGGGGCGCGGATTAGGCGCAGAATCCGGTAAATTGGCAACCATGCGAATCGTCATTTGTTGCCCGTTGGCGTTGGTCAATGCGACTACTCCGCCGCCTGCGAGCGTTGTTTGATTTGCCGTCGAAAGCGTGAACTGGCTCGTTATTCCCTCGTAATTTCCCGGCAGATTTAATTCCAAAACTGAATCGAGAATCGGCGATGACGGATGTGGATTCAGTGATTCAAGACCGGGACCGACATTCATCACAGCGTCGCCCGTGCCGATTGTCAGATAAAGCGTATTCCCGTGCATAATCAAACCCGACGGACCCGACGGTTCCGGCTGACCGCCTAGATTATTAACACCCGACGGAAGACCGCCGACAAGCGTTTGTCGTGCGCCGGTTGTGCGATTGACCAGAGACACGCGCCCATTATTTGCCACAGCTATTCCGGCTTCAGCGACAAGCAAAGCATTATGTCCGGCAGAGATTATTTTTGTCGGTTTTTCCAAACCGGCGGTGAAAACAGAAGTCGTTTGGGCTTGAACACTCAAAGCCAAGCCGCACAACGCAACAATCGTTAAGATAAATGTGATTTGTTTTATTTGTTTCATAGTAGCTCCTTATTGAATTTGGTTGATTTATGCGAAGATTGGACATTTTTATTTTTGATTGATGCCCGTTCTTTGCCCGTTCAATTTTGTTGCAACAAAACCGAGGCTCCGTTTGCCAGTCTAAAAGAACTTGGCAATTGCCGGCGCGCCTCTGGTTTGCGCCAACTGGTCGCCGACATCGAAAATATCGAACGTCATTATCTTCGCGTAGACCGGCGGCAAAAGTCCTTGTAAATTTCTTGAAAAAATCTTGGAATCCTCTTGAATGCTAAATTCACTTAATGTCGAATTTAATTTCTACCTTCATATACTAACGCGACAAAAAAGTCAAAGAAGGCTAAATAATTTTTCCGGAAATTTTTCACCTTTCGGAAAACATATTGACTTGCCGCATTGAACAATCATATTCTTGTAGCCAAAAAGTGCGGTATAAATGGAGCAAGCTGTCAATAAATCAAAAGAGATTACACGAATGCTGCAAGAATGGAGCGGTGGCAAACAAGAAGCCTTAGACGCGCTTTTGCCACTCGTTTATGCGGAACTGCATCGGCAAGCCTCGCGCTACCTGCGCCGCGAACGACCTGACCACACGCTTCAAACCACCGCGTTAATCCACGAGGCGTATATGAAACTCGTTGACCAGCGCGAAGTCAACTGGCAGAACCGCACCCATTTTTTCGGCATTGCTGCACAGATGATGCGCCGGATTCTGGTTGATTATGCACGACAGAGGCACCGCGCGAAACGCGGCGGAATCGCTGAGGATTTACCGCTTGAAGAAGCCGCGCTGGTTGTGTCAGAAGAAAGAAGCGTTGATTTAGTCGCGCTCGACGAAGCGTTGACGCGCCTTGCCGAGTTTGACGAACGACAAGCGCGAATTGTCGAGTTGCGTTACTTTAGCGGTTTGACGATTGAAGAAACCGCCGAAGTTCTTCGCATTTCGCCCGCGACCGTAAAAAGTGATTGGAATGTGGCAAAGGCTTGGCTGCGTCATGAAATTACGCGGGTAGCGTAAAAACAATTTTTAATTGAGCAATGAACCGCAATGAGTGGCAAAAAGTGAAGAAAATTTTCGATGCCGCGCTGAAACTCGCGCCGGATGAACGCGGAAAATTTCTTGATGAAAACTGCGATGAAAATAAAACCTTGCGTCGAGAAGTCGAAAATCTGCTCGCTTCGTTTAACGACGATAGTTTTATGGAACAGCCCGCTGCAACGGAACTCGCCAGCCTTATCGTCGAAAGAAACAGCAAACTCACAGATGGCGAACAAATTGCGCATTACCAAATTCTTTCGCAAATCGGCGCGGGCGGTATGGGTGAAGTTTATCTGGCAAAAGATACGCGCCTGCACCGAAAAATCGCGCTCAAGATTTTGCCTGCCGCTTTGAGTAACGACCAAGACCGCTTGCGGCGTTTCGAGCAGGAAGCGTGTGCGGCTTCGGCGCTTAATCACCCGAACATTTTGACGATTTACGAAATTGGCGAGACTGCCAAGACGCGCTACATTGCCACCGAATTTATTGAAGGCGAAACTCTGCGCGACAAATTAGAACGAGATGAAATGAACCTCAAAGAAATTCTCGACATTGCCGGGCAGACGGCTTTCGCTCTCTCGGCGGCACACGCGGCGGGAATCGTTCACCGCGACATTAAGCCGGAAAACATTATGCTCCGCGCGGACGGCATCGTTAAGGTTTTAGATTTCGGTTTAGCAAAACTGACTGGGAAAAAAGGGATAGATTCAGATGCCGAAGCCGAAACATTCGCCCAAGTGAACACGCAGGCAGGAATGATTCTGGGAACTGTCGCTTATATGTCGCCGGAGCAAGCGCGTGGAAAAGAAACCGACGCCAGAACTGATATTTGGAGTCTCGGTGTTGTTTTGTATGAAATGCTTGCCGGAAAAGTACCCTTTGCAGGTGAAACAATGAGCGACACGATTGCCGCAATTCTTAAAAGCGAACCTGCGCCGACGGGCGAAAACACGCCGCCGGAATTGAATCGAATTATGCGAAAGGCGCTGCAAAAGAACGCGGATGAGCGTTATCAAACCGTCAGAGATTTACTGCTCGACCTCAAGAATTTGAAGCGCCAATTGGAGTTTTCCGAAGAACCCGAACGCTCGCACATTCCGTCTTTCGCAAAACTGGCAGATGTCGGCACGGCGCAGTCGGACGAAAACGCAACGGCAATTCAACCGGCGGCGGTTTCTACACGAAACAACGTTACTCAACAGCCTTCAAGCGTAGAATATGTGGTCGGCGAAGTCAGGAGATATAAATTCGTTTCGCTTGGATTGTTGGCGGCTTTGGTTGTCGCGCTTGCCGCCATTGGTTACTTTCGCTTTTTCGCCACGCACTCGGCAGTGATTAACTCAATCGCCGTCTTGCCGTTTGTCAACGAAAGCGGCAACTCGGATGCCGAATATCTGTCGGACGGAATGACCGAAACTTTGATTAGCAGTTTATCGCAGCTTTCGCGCCTTTCCGTTAAAGCGCGAAGTTCCGTCAAGGTCTTTATCATTGGCACAAGCGAACACCTGAAGACATCCGTAAGAGTATTTTGCTTTTCCAACAGGCAACTGAAAAAGACCCGTCATACGCGCAGGCTTACGCTGGCTTGGCTTTAGCCTACGCTGTTCTTCCTTCCAACAGTAATATGACGAAGCAAGATACAAAAGAGGCTCAACTCAAAGAACGTGCCGCATTAAGTAAGGCTCAAGAGTTAGACGACTCGCTACCTGAAGTTCACGCCGACTTAGCCGCTATCAAACATGAAATTGATTGGGATTCCGTCACTGCCGAAAACGAATATAAACGAGCCATCGAGTTAAATCCGAATTACGCGACGGCACGGCAATGGTATTCTGAATTTCTTTCGCACATTGGACGATACGAAGAAGCCTTAGCCGAGATAAATAAAGCCCACGAAATCGACCCGTTTTCTCGTGTCATCAGCGGCAACATCGGCGCACGACTATATGAGGCGCGTCGTTTCGACGAAGCTATCGCGCAATATAAGAAAGTCATTGAGATGGAGCCTAACTATCCAAGTGTTCACGGCGGTCTCGCACATGTCTACGAAGCAAAGGGTATGTACTCGGAGGCAATCGCGGAAACTCGCATTGCGGACATTCTGTTGGAAAAAGGTTCCGCCGAAAGCTCCGAACGCAAAGCCGCCGCTTTCACGCAGGCACTTAGAACCGGCGGGGCGCAAGGCTACTGGCGAAAGCATCTTGAGTTAAGCCTGAAGGAGTACGAACAGGGGTATGAGACGGCTTATGATATCGCCTTAATCTATGCACGACTCGGCGACAAAGACCGCTCTTTTGAGTGGCTGGAAAAGTCCTTCGCCGCTCACGAAGTAGGTTTGGTTAGCATCAAAGCCGAATTCGCTTTCGATGGGTTAAGCACAGACCCGCGCTTTCAGGATTTGCTGCGGCGCGTCGGTTTGCCGCAATGAGATTAAGAAATGAACTCAGAACGCTGGCGAAAAGTTAAAGGATTATTCGATGCGGCACTAGAACTTGCGCCTAATCAACGCAAATGGTTTCTTGATAAATCGTGCGGCAATGACGATGGATTGCGCCGTGAAGTCGAAAAACTGCTTGATTCGTTTGCTGAAGACAGTTTTATGGAACAGCCCGCCGCCCGTGAAGTCGCCAGCGTCATTATCAAAGCCGAGACGAAGAATCTCGAAGCGGGAAAGTGTTTCGGTCATTATGAAATCGTCCGGCAAATTGGTGCAGGCGGAATGGGCGAGGTTTATCTCGCGCAGGACAAAAAACTCGAACGACGAGTCGCCGTCAAAATTCTCAACGAAAAGTTCAGTCGCCACGAATCGAATCTCCAAAGATTTATCCAAGAAGCCAAAGCCGCATCTGCTTTAAACCATCCGAATATTCTCGTCATTCACGAAATTGGCGAAACCGAAGAAGCAAATTTCATCGTCAGCGAGTTTATCGAAGGCAAAACCTTACGAGAGGTTATTGAAAAATTGCCGATGAGATTGTCAGAAGTTTTGGAAATTTCAATCCAAATTGCTAATGCTCTCGTCGCTGCACACGCGGCGCGCATCGTTCACCGCGACATCAAGCCGGAGAATATTATCGTGCGCCCGGACGGTTTTGTGAAAATTCTCGATTTTGGTTTAGCAAAACTCCTCGAGCAGAAAGCCGTCGGTTTTGAAGCATTAACCGTCAAGCAAAACGAAACGGCGAAAGGCATGATTTTGGGAACGGTCAACTATATGTCGCCCGAACAGGCGAAAGGCGAACGGGTTGACGAGCGAACGGATATTTTTAGTTTCGGCGTTCTTCTTTACGAAATAATTGCGGGTAGAACGCCCTTTGCGAGTGACTCGATGTCGGAAACTTTCGCCAACTTGATAAATTCAGAACCGCAGCCGCTTTCGCGCTTTGCGGCAAACGCACCCGACGAATTGCAACGAATTGTTGCCAAAATGCTCAAGAAAAACAAGGACGAGCGTTATCAAACGGCAAAAGATTTGCTGATTGATTTGAAAAGTCTGCAAAAACGTCTGGATTTTGAAACGGAACTTCATCGAGAAGGGGAGACGGGGAGACGGGGAGATAGGGAGACAGGGAGAAAAGGAGAAGAGGAGAATGTTACGAAACTTCAATCGTCTCCGCGTCTCCCTATCTCAATTCAGTCGCCATCTTGCCATTTGCGAATATGAGCAACGACGCGGAGAACGAATACTTCTGCGACGGATTAGCGGAAGAACTCTTGAACGCGCTGGCAAAGATTGATGATTTGAATGTCGCGGCGCGGACTTCCGCCTTTTCGTTCAAAGGCAAAGGGGCGAATGTCAGCGAAATCGGAAATGCCTTAAATGTCAATACGATTTTAGAAGGCAGCGTCAGAAAGTCGGGCAATCGTCTGCGAATTACAGTTCAGCTTGTCAAGGCATCGAACGGTTATCATTTGTGGTCGGAACGCTACGACCGCGAGATGCGCGACATTTTCGACGTGCAGGACGAAATTACGCTCGCCGTGGTTGGCGCGCTGAAAGTTAAACTTTTCGGCGAAGAAAGAGCGGCGGTTTTGAAGCGTTACACCGACAATCCGCAGGCTTACGAATTTTATCTCAAAGGAATTTATTATCGCTGGAAACTCACGCCGGAGGAATTCGGGAAAAGCCTCAAATACTTCGAGCAAGCGACTGCAGCCGACCCGAATTTCGCGCTCGCCTATTTCGGGCTGGCTTCTTATTACGGCTACGGCACGGCTTGGGGGCTTTTGCCGACACCGCCCGAAGAAGGCTGGGCGAAGGCGGAAGCGGCGATGGAAAAGGTTTTGGAGTTGGACGCGACACTGCCGGAAGTTCTCATCGGAAACGCCTTCAAGCTGGTTCATTACCGCGAATGGGACGAAGCCGGAACGGGCATCGAACGCGCCGCCGAAGCGAATCCTAAATTTCCTGAAATTCATCATCTTTACAGCTTTTATCTGCTGGCAGTCGGACGATTTGACGATGCTGTTTCCGAAGCCAAACGTGCGCTGGAACTCGACCCGCTTTCGCTCAATTACAGCCGTTTCCTGGGCATTTGTTTCTTTTTCGCGCGGCGTCACGACGAAGCAATCGGGCAACTTAATCAGGCGCTCGAACTGGAGCCGAATAATCCTTCGGTTTACGAAATTCTCGGCGGAGTTTATGTGCAAAAAGGAATGTTCGCCGAAGCCGCTGCCGCGTGGCAAAGGGCGATGACGCTCGAAGGCGACGACGAACTCGCCGCCGTTCTCGACCGCGATAAAGACAATTTCGCCAATGCCGCGCAAGCCATCGCGCAAAAGCGAATCGAACGAATGAACGCCAAGACCGCTTCGGGCGAATTCGTTTTGGCGATAAACCTCGCCCGCGCATATCTGATGCTCGGCGACGAAGACCAAACATTTTATTGGCTGGAAAAAGCGGTTGACGAGCGCAACGTCTTTCCGCTATTGATGAATAGCGACCCGTTCTATGACCGCGTGCGCTCCGATTCGCGCTTTCAAGATTTACTTCGGCGCGTCGGTTTTCCGACGGACGAAAACGCGCCGGGCAGAACGACAAATGAAGCGAGCGAAACACAGACGGCAAGACTTTCGCCCGCCGCCACCGAAGCAAAAGAGTTTGGAGTTCCGCCTTCAGGCGGCAATCTAAACAATCAATCAACTTCATCCGCAGGCGAAAAACAGCCGCCTGAAGGCGGAACTCCAAATTTTACTTCAAACATCAAACGCGGCTATCTCATCACGCTTGTTGTTTTTCTCTTAGCGGCTGTCGGATTCGGCTATTGGTTTTTATCGGCAAAAAAATCGGATTCGAGCGCGGGTGGCAAAAAATCGCTTGCCGTTCTGCCGTTCGTCAATGCCAGCCAGGATGCGAACGCCGAATATCTGTCGGACGGCATTACCGAAAGCATTATTAACAATTTATCGCAGCTTGCGGGTTTGAAAGTGATGTCGAGAAATTCGGCGTTTCGTTTTAAGAACAATCAAACCGACACTAAAAATATCGCTTCACAACTCGGCGTAGAAAGTTTGGTAACGGGCGACATCAAACAACTCGGCGATAAACTTATTATCAATGTCCGCTTGATTGACCCAAGCGATGATTCGCAAATTTGGGGAAATCAGTATGTCAAAACGACCGCCGATGTCATCGCCGCGCAAACGGAAATCGCGCAAGCCGTCGCGCAAAATCTGCGCTTGAGATTAACCAATTCCGAACAGCGGCAACTCGGTAAAAGTTATACGAAAAACGCCGAGGCGTACGAACTTTATTTGCGCGGGCGTTTTCACTATTTCAAAATAACTCAGGCGGAAATCCGCAAATCAATTGAATTTTACGAGCAAGCAATCGAGCTTGACCCGACTTACGCGCTCGCTTACGCGGGAATAGCGGACGCTTACCGGACTTTGCCAATCGCTTACGGCACGTCGTCCAAAGAAAGTTTTCCGCAAGCCAAAGCCGCTGCCATAAAGGCTTTGGAAATTGATGCAAACTTGGCTGAAGCGCACATCGTTTTGGGCTGGATTGCATTCTGGTTTGAATGGGATTGGCAAGCGGCGGAAAGCGAGCTAAAACGAGCCATCGAACTTGCCCCGAATAACGCGGATGCTCATCGCGCTTACGCCCATCTATTATCAAATACGGGACGACACGTGGAAGCCATCGCCGAAAGCAAACTCGCAAGAGAACTCGACCCGCTTTCGCTGATTACCAACTCGCTAGAAGGTCAATTTTTATTTTACGCCGGACGCGAACTGGAAGCATTTGCCAGATACCACAAAACGCTGGAAATCGAGCCAAATTTTTGGGTTGCGCACAACGGTTTGGCGCGGATTTATATTCGTCAAAAACGCTTTGCGGAAGCCGTCACCGCGTTGAATAAAGCCATCGAACTGTCCGGCGGAAGCACTGAACCCATCACGCAATTGGGCTATGCGCTGGCAAAGTCGGGAAACCGCGAAAAAGCGCAAGCTACTCTCGAAGAATTAAAATCGCTTGCTGCAGAAAGTTACGTTCCGGCATATAATTTCGCTATGGTTTACAACGGTTTGGGCGAGAAAGAAGAAGCGTTAAAATATCTCGAAAAATCTTTCGAGGAACGCGAAGTGCAAATAACGTTTATCAAAATTGATACACGCTGGGACGAGTTTCGCGCCGCGCCGCGATTTATCGAAATTATCAAACGAATGAATTTTGAATAGATAACGTAAAAGAGTTTCGCGTAAATTGAGTTACTCGCAATTTTTAGACGGCGTTTGCTTTAAGAACTTTTGCAAATGAGTTTTCATTGTTTGAAGGGCGCGAACATTTTTCCGAAAATCGGATAAAGTCTCGATGGCGTTTAGAGATTCGATAAAAGCCTTTCGCGCTTCGCATTTTTTACCGGCTGTGAGTAGAATTTCGCCGCGCTTTAGCAAAAAACTTTCTTTGCGCGGCATTGTTGCCGCCAGTTTTTCTAAACGCGTCAAAGCCGCATCGTAACGCTTGCGTTTTACTTCTAAATCGATTGCCGCATTTTGCAAGACAACAAGCCCGCCAAAACGTTCGATGCCTTCGTCCAACCCGCGTAAAGCCTCGTCAAAACGCCCGCGCTCGCCAAGCAACAGCGAACGCTCAAGATAAATCTCGGCTGAATCTTTCGGCGAAAGAGCGATTGCCTGCGTGAAATATTTGACGGCGTTTTCCGTCTGGTTGAGTTTAGATGAAACGCGGGCAAGCGTCAGAACCGCTTCAAAACTGTTCGGCTCTTTCGTCAAAAATCGTTCGAGCGCGGATTTAGCCGAAGAAAAACGCTTTGCGTCAAGCCACAACTTTCCGCGTCCCAGATCAACTACAGCCAAATTCGGATTTAATTTTTCCGCTCGGTTAAAGTCTTTTTCCGAGTTTTTCCATTCTTCGTGCAGACGGTAAAGCTCGGCGCGTTTCAGATACAAATTCGCATTGTTCGGCTCTTTCGCAATCTCTTTCGTAACGGCAATAATCTGCTCGCGTGACATTAGCGGTCGGCGTTCCGGTTTGTCCGGTTAAATCGAAATCAAAACTAATGTCGCTGCTCGTTGCATTTGCCTGATGAATCTCGACAGATAATACATTTGTTCCCGCAACGAGCAAATTTGGACTGACGGTTGTTTGCAGAAAAGTGGTAGTTTCTTCCGCGCCGCTGACAGCTACGGAAGCCAAAGTTTGATAACCTACTGCGCCCGTCGGCATATTCGTCCGGTAAACTTCCGTGCCATTCAGATAAACAACCGCGCCGTCGTCACGCAGAATTCCTAAATTTAAACTAGTAAAATCAGCCGGATTCGCGACGGTGAAAGCCTTACGAAAGTAAGTCGTAATAAATTTAGCATTCGGATTTCCACCGTAACCGACAATTGTCGCTTCGTCGCCGTCGCCGTAACCGAGCTGCGCGTTTCCCGCCGCCCAAGTCGAATCATCAAATGTCGTAGCCATCCAAGCCGCGCCTTGATTCGAGCCGTTGTCGAGATATTTCCAAGCCGAGCCGCGAGCAACCAAAGTCGTCTGAGCAAAAACGCTTGTCGAAAGCGCGACGATACAAAAAATCACGAGTAAAATGAGTTTGCCGATTTTCATAGTTTGCCTCGTAGAATTATAATGACGATGCTCTCGAAGAGTTTGCAGATTTGCAGTAATAAAACGGTTAAAAAATAATATCGTTTTTGCATTATAACAAATTTTATCAAAAAAAACTATGGAAATAGCTTTAATCGGCTACGGCGCGATGGGCAGGCTTATCGCAGACTTAGCCGAAAATAAAAATCACGAACTTGCGGTCGTCATTGATGAATCAGATGCTGGACTTTCTGCCGAAGAATTATCGGAAAAGCTAAAGAACATTGATGTAGTAATTGATTTTTCGGTTGCGGAAGCAGTCCAAAGAAACATCGAGGCGTGTTTGATGGCAAACATTCCGCTTGTCGAAGGCACGACCGGTTGGAACGCTGAAAGGGAAACGATTAAAAAATTAGTCGCGGAAAAAAACGGCGCGTTCGTCTTCGGCGCGAATTTCTCAATCGGCGTGAATTTATTTTATAAAATTACAAATTACGCTTCGGAACTTATCAGTAAGTTTGAAGACTACGAAGCGTTTATCGAAGAGCAGCATCACTCGCGCAAAAGGGACGCGCCGAGCGGCACGGCTTTGAAATTAAAAGAAATCGTCGCTGTAAATATCGGAAAAGATTTTAGCGTTTCCGCTACTCGCGCCGGAAACATTCCCGGAACGCACCGCGTCGGTTTTGACGGAAACGCCGACCAAATTTTACTCGAACACGTGGCGCGTTCACGCGAAGGTTTTGCTGCGGGCGCAATTTTAGCGGCGGAATGGATTGTCGGAAAAAAAGGCTTTTATGAATTTACCGATGTGATGGAAGAAATTATAAGTAAAATGAAACCACAGATAAACACAGATGGACACAGATAATAAATCGAAATTGCTGCAAGCACTTTTTGAATCAGAAGATAATAATTTTTCTGAAATTGTAAAAGAAAAACTTGAGCCAAATCAGATAACCGAAAATATAATCGGCAGCGCGTATAAAGTTGGAAATACGCTTGGCTGCGGATTCTTGGAAAAGGTGTATGAAAATGCTTTGACTCACGAGTTAAGAAAATCTGCTTTAAATGTAAAGCAACAGGAAGAAATCAAGGTTTTTTACGACAATGTAGAAGTCGGATATTATGAAGCAGATTTGCTGGTTGAAAATTTGATTCTGGTTGAATTGAAAGCCGTTAGGGAAATAAATGACATTAACAAAGCACAATGTCTGAATTACCTAAAAGCGACAGGCTTAAAATTTGCCTTTTAATCAATTTCGGTAATCCGCGAGTTGAAATCAAAAGAATCGTTTTATAATAAAAAAATTATCTGTGTGTATCTGTGTGTATCTGTGGTTTCATTTTCTTTTGGTGAAAAATTATGACGATGCGAATTTATTGGATGCGCGGTTGCGGAACTGCTCTTGTTACGCCGTTTCGAGCGGACGGCTCGATTGACGACGAATGTTTCAAAGCGTTAGTTGAGAGGCAAATCAAAAACGGTGTGAAGATTTTGGTTCCGTGCGGCACGACGGGCGAAAGCGCGACGATGGACGAAGCCGAACGCTTGCACGTTATTAAAATGACGGTCGAAGTCGCATATAAAAAAGCGAAAGTCATTGCCGGAACAGGAAGCAACAACACTGCCGCAACCATTGATTTCACCAGAAAAGCCCGCGAACTCGGTGCCGATGCAGCGTTCATCGTCGCGCCGTATTACAACAAACCGACGCAGGAAGGGTTGCTAGCGCATTTTTCGGAAATCGCCAAATCGGTCAAGAAATTTCCCATTATGCTCTACAACGTGCCGGGCAGAACTTGTTCCAATATCTCCAGCGAGACGACTTTACGATTAGCCGAAAGGTTTGAAAACATTGCGGCGATTAAAGAAGCGTCGGGCAATTTTTCACAGATTATGGAAATCTTGGCAAAGCGTCCGAAAAATTTTAAAGTGTTTTCGGGCGACGACGCGACGACTCTACCTTTAATCGCCGTCGGCGCGGACGGACTTGTTTCGGTTTGCTCAAACGAGATTCCGAAAGAAACTTCCGCTATGGTTGAAAAGGCTTTAAGCGGCGCGTGGACATCGGCGCGAAAGATTCATTACAAAATTCTCGCGCTGATGGAAGCGAATTTTATTGAAGCCTCGCCCGCGCCGTGTAAGTTTGTAATGAAGGAGATGAATTTGCTCGAAGAGAATTTGCGTCAGCCGCTTGTGCCTGTTACCGAGCCGACGCGGAAGAAATTGCGAGAAATTTTGAAAGAGTTGGGATGATTTGAGAAGTTATGGAAAACAAAATAATTACGAGAATTTGGCACGGCGTAACAAAAGCGGAAGACAGTGAAGTTTACCTGCAATATTTAAAGAAAACGGGAATCGAAGATTACAAAAAGACAGAGGGAAATTTAAGCGCGTCAATCTTGCGGCGCATCGAAAATGATAAATGTCATTTCTGGACGGTAACCAGATGGGACGGCTTTGAAAGTATCGAGAAATTCGCGGGTGAAGATTACGAGAAAGCCAGATATTATCAAGAAGACAAAAAATATCTGCTCGAATTTGAACCGAACGTCATTCATTGCGAAACATTTGAATTTTTTTAAGCTGCAAGAAAATATACGGCGTGTCGCTTGTGTTTATTGCCGAACTACCGCACAAGAAATTACACAAAATTTTGAAAGAAATGCGAAAATAAATTAATGAAAAAAATACTTTCTGTTTTTCTAGCATCGTCGCTTTTTGTTTTATCAATCGCCGCGCAAACCAAACCGCGAGCGCGTGATTTAGGCGTTCCGTTTGAAGGCGCGACCGGGCAATTCAACACGATTACGGATGTCAAAGGTGTCGAAGTCGGTTACACAACTCTGATTTCAGGCGACGGTGAAAAAGCGATTCGCACAGGCGTAACGGCAATTCTGCCGCAGGGAAAAAATTTCAACGGACGAGTTTTCGCCGCTTGGCACACGCTTAACGGCAACGGCGAAATGACCGGCACAACTTGGGTTGAAGAATCAGGCAGCTTGGGAACGCCCATTTTGATAACCAATACACACAGCGTCGGCGTTGTCCGCGATGCCGTAATTGAATGGGCGGCGAAACGCGGCACAAGCGAAGGTTATTCGGGCGATTTCAGCTTGCCGGTCGTCGCCGAAACTTGGGACGGATTTTTGAACGACATCAACGGCTTTCACATTAATAAAAATCATGTTTTTCAGGCTTTGGACGCGGCAAGATCGGGCGCGATAGCGGAAGGCAACGTCGGCGGCGGAACCGGAATGGTCGCGCATCGTTTCAAAGGCGGAACGGGAACCGCTTCGCGCATGCTTGAAGCCAAATTCGGCGGTTATACGGTCGGCGTTCTCGTGCAGGCGAATTATGGAACGCGTCAGTTTTTTTCGGTCGCGGGCGTTCCGGTCGGAAAAGAAATTACGGATTTACTGCCGACCGTAGGTTCAAAAGAGTCTGCCAATTTGATACCGTTTGAAAGGAAAATCGGCGACGAAGGGCAAGGCTCGATAATCGTCGTCGTGGCGACGGACGCGCCGCTGCTTCCGCATCAACTTAAACGACTCACGCGAAGAGTTTCGCTCGGTATCGGCAACGTCGGCGGTCGCGGCGAAAATTCGTCGGGCGATATTTTTATCGCTTTCTCGACTGCCAACGCCTTGGAGATCAGCAAAGACAAAGGATTGGCAAATCTGACAATGCTCCCGAACGAGCAAATCAATCATCTGTTTTGGGCGACGGCGCAAGCAACCGAAGAAGCGATCTTAAATGCAATGGTCGCGGCGGAAACAATGAAAGGCTACAATGGCAACACAGTTAATGCTTTGCCGCATGACAGATTAAAAGCGATTTTGAAAAAATATAACCGTCTTCTGGAAACTAAAAATGACATTACAAGAAAAAATTGAACAATTATTCACTAAATCAGAATTCGACGCGCCTGACCGCGAAGTATTCAATGATTTCAAAACCGAATTGCGGACGGGCAGAGTTCGCGCGGCGGAACGAGACGAAAACGGAACGTGGCAAACCAACGCTTGGGTGAAACAGGGAATTCTGCTCGGTTTCAAGATGGGTGAAATGGTTACGATGTCGTTCAGCGGTGAAACTTTTCAATTCTTCGACAAAAATACTTATCCGCTGCGCCCGATGAATCTGGACGATAAAATCCGCGTCGTTCCCGGCGGCACGACGATTCGAGACGGCTCGTTTGTCGGCGAAAACGTTGTCTTGATGCCGCCGTCTTACGTCAACGTCGGCGCATATATTGACGAAGGCACGCTGATTGATTCGCACGCGCTCGTTGGAAGCTGCGCTCAAATCGGCAAGCGCGTTCACATCTCGGCGGCAGCACAAATCGGCGGCGTTCTCGAACCAATCAATGCGAATCCGATCGTGATTGAAGACGATTGTTTAATCGGCGGTAACACGGGCGTTTATGAAGGCGTGATTGTCCGCGAAAAATGCGTTCTTGCTTCGGGCGTGATTTTGACGCGCTCGACGCCGGTTTTCGATTTGGTCAAAGGCGTAATTTATAAATCCGGCTCTGATAAGCCGCTGGAAATTCCGGCAGGTGCAGTCGTCGTGCAAGGCTCGCGTGCGGTAACGAGCGAACAGGGAAAATCTTGGGGTTTGTCAATCTACGCGCCGATTATCGTCAAATACCGCGACGAGAAGACTGATGCTTCGACAAAGTTGGAAGATTATTTGAGATAGGATTTGAAACTATAGATTTACATAGATGAACGCTGATGAATACAAAAAATTATGTAATCAACCAAATGTTTTTTCACGTAGTCATTTAGAAATTACCGAAAAAACTTTGCGTGAAAAAAACCTTTCTGTTGCTTTACATTTATCCGAAACTTTACAAACTTCTCCAATAACAAAACCTGCAATGCACAAAGGTGATAAATTCGCAGATTATTTTTTGATTACGTTCTCTGAATCAGACACCGAAATAATTATTGATGTTTTCACAGATTTGGAGGCTGAAAATGTTGAAAATGACGGAACGACAACGCCTGCAGCAAGTTTTTACGGTGGTGTTGTCGATAAATGGACAACTTATTTCTCATCTTTAAAATCACAAGAATAAGTTTTCTGTGAACGCAAACCAAAACAATAAAATAACGAAAATTGAATGTTGGAAGGATTCAAAATCATTGGTAAAATTGAGCAAATTGAAATTATCGCCGTTGGAAGCTCAATCCGAATTTTTCCATTTTTGAATAAACAGTTCGGCAAAGGTCGTTGGCGAAAATTAAAAGGTGTGGCAATGGTTGAGAGAATTTCAAACGGTCGTGTAAGACTTGCCGAAGTTCATTGGTACGAAGCGCACGGCATCGGTAAAAGAAACGGAAAAATAAAGCGTTGGCTTGATTAATTATGAATACAAAATTTGCGGTTTGCATAAATAATAAAGGTTTTGAAGCGTCGCTTGAAGTCGGGAAATTATACGAAATTGTCGCAGATGCAGAAGCCGAAAGCGACGATATGATTCGCGTGATTGACGAGGACGGCGAAGATTATTTGTTTGAAGCGAAGATATTTTATCCGCTTGTTTTGCCATCGGATTTGGCGGTTGCTTTGCACGAAAGAGTTTGAGGCAACTGGTAGTTTTTTCGATTATGCCAACAATCAAAGTCATAATAAACGCTGGTTCGGGCAAGGACGAAGATAAAAACGCAACCAAAAACCGATTGGCGGAAGCGTTTCGCTTCAATAATCTCGATGCGCATTTTTCGTTTGCGGAAAGCGGCGAACAGCTTCTCGAAATGGCAAAAGAAGCGGCAAAGAGTGATTATCAAACAATTGTCGCGGCGGGCGGCGACGGTACCATCAGCGCGGTTGCGGCGGCAATTGCTGAAACCGATAAAACGCTCGGCGTGCTGCCGCTCGGAACGCTCAATCATTTTTCAAAAGATTTAAATATCTCGGCTGAACCTGAAGAAGCCGTACGCGTAATTGCTGAAAATTACATCGAAGAGATTGATGCGGCAGAAGTCAACGGACAAATTTTTATCAATAATTCGAGCATCGGTTTATATCCGCAAATCGTCCGGCGGCGCGAGCGGCAGCAGGAAAGATTAGGACGCGGAAAATGGTCGGCGGCGTTTTGGGCGGCAATCGCGGTTTTGCGCCGTTACCCGTTTTTGCTAATCAAACTGACAATTGACGGCAAAGAATTTACGCGCAAAACGCCTTTCGTTTTCATCGGCAATAACGAATACGAAATGGATAGTTTTAATATTGGCGGGCGCAAATGTCTGGACGCGGGCAACTTGAGCGTTTATGTTCTGCACCGCACAGGCAGAATGGGACTTGTGCGGCTCGTCTTGCGCTCAATTTTCGGTATGTTGCGACAGGCAACGGATTTTGAAACATACTGCACGGATAAAATAACCATCGAAACACACCACAAAAAATTGCTCGTCGCTTTTGACGGCGAAGTAAAACCGATGGAAACGCCGCTTCACTATCGCATTCGCCCGAACGCTTTGCGAGTGATTGTGCCGAAGAAAGTGGATAGTGAATAACTAAAAGTGAAAAGTGAAAAACGAAAACTTTTCATTATTTACTTCTTAAAAGCTGTTTGAGAACTCTGAACTTAGCTCCATAGGAGCTTGATAATTATAGTAATCATCGAAATAAATGGCTTGAGTTCCGTAGGAACGACATATTTTATGTCGTTCCTACGGAACTCAAATAACTAAGCACCTAGACAAAAGTAATGCGGTATTTAGAGCCGATTCCTTTCAAGACCTCAAACAATCCCTCACTCATTGTTTTGAAACTCCCGTAAATATCCATCGGCAGCCACTCATACTTGATTTTCTT